>Ga0256407_10006760_pt1 | contig 17572 bp, 17 predicted proteins | sample RumenRJG_04DNA_FD_193489 | JGI IMG/M metagenome (GOLD analysis project Ga0256407, IMG submission 193489) | Bovine rumen microbial communities from Lethbridge, Alberta, Canada - RJG_04 | ecosystem: Host-associated > Mammals > Digestive system > Stomach > Rumen | place: Canada: Alberta...
GAAACTGATAAAATAAATAAAAAAACTTGAAAAAATAGTGGAAATTTATTTTTATATGTGTTATAATTAATTCGATTGGGTCATTTGCAAAGACGCAATAGACCTTTATGCTCCACCGGAGCTGAAAGTAATGAAATTCTGCTTAGCAGATTTATTTTTGAGGAGGCTTGTACATGAAAAAAGTGCAACTGACAGAAACCGTTTTGCGTGACGCTAACCAGTCTCTCATGGCTACGCGTCTGCCTTATTCAGATTATGAGGATATCCTCGCTGATATGGACAAGGCTGGATACTATTCCGTAGAGTGCTGGGGCGGAGCAACATTCGACTCATGTCTCAGATATCTCGGTGAAGACCCGTGGGAGAGACTCCGCGGACTCAGAAAGAACCTTCCTAACACAAGACTTCAGATGCTTCTGAGAGGTCAGAATCTTCTCGGATATAAGCACTACCACGATGATGTTGTTGAGAAGTTTATAGAGCTTTCTATCAAGAACGGTATCGACGTTATCCGTATCTTCGACGCTCTCAACGATTTCAGAAACATCGAGACTGCCCTCAATGCTACAAAGAAGTATGCAACTGAAAGAACTATCGCTTCAGGCTGTATCTCATACACTCAGAGCCCAGTGCATACTGTTGACAAGTACATTGAGATGTGCAAGGAACTCAAGACTATGGGATTTGATACTATCTGCCTCAAGGATATGGCAGGTACAATGTCTCCTTACGAGGCTGAACACCTCATCAAGGGCATCAAGGACGCTATCGGCGACATGACTCTTATCCTCCATACCCACTGCACAACAGGTATGGCATACATGACTATCACAAAGGCAATTGAGTCGGGTATCGACGTTATAGACACTGCTACATCATGCTTCTCAGGCGGTACTTCACAGCCTGCTACAGAAACAATGTACTACGCACTCAAGCAGTACGGCATTGAAACAGGTCTTGACGAGGATATCATCAATAAGGTAAACGACTACTTCAAACCCATCAAGCAGAAATACGTTGACAACGGTCAGCTCAACCCGAAGAGCCTTGCAACAGACGCTCAGGCACTCGTATACAAGGTTCCCGGCGGTATGCTTTCAAATATGATAGCTAACCTCACAGATATGCACGCTATGGACAAGTTTGATGCGGCTCTCGCTGAGATTCCGAAGGTAAGAGCAGACCTCGGATATCCTCCGCTTGTTACACCTCTTTCACAGATGGTAGGAAATCAGGCAGTAACAAATGTACTTATCGGCGAGCGCTATAAGAACATCTCAAAGGAAGTAAAGAACTACATAAAGGGCGAGTATGGTATTGCACCGGCTCCTCTTGACGAAGCACTCTCAAAGAGCGTTCTCGGAGACGAAGCTCCTGTTGACTGCCGTATCGAGGACCAGAAGCGTACAGGTGAGGAGTTCACCTCTGCAAGAGAGGCTCTCGGTGACCTCTGCCGCTGTGAGGAAGATGTAATGAGCTACATCTGCTACCCCGACCAGACAATGAAGTTCCTTAAGGACCGCAAGGCTCAGGAGGAGAATGAGGCAGTTTACACTATCGAGGAAATGTAAGGAGGTCTGCGGATATGAACTTTACATTACTTGCCGCTCAGACTGCTGACAGCGGCACTAAAATGGAAATAGGCGACGCTGCCATAACAGCTGTATTCGGCTATGCTGTCGTATTCTTCGGACTTGTTCTTCTGATGTGCGTGCTTTATATCACAGGCGCTATCTTCAAGAGCAAGGACGCTAAGGCGAAGGCTGCACTTGAAAACGTAAAGAAGGAAGTTGAGGCTAAGCCCCTCACTGTTACTCCTGCGGCTCAGCCTGAAGCTCCCGGTTCTGCCGGACACGTAAAACTCCACGGTGTACCTGATAAGGAAGCCGCTATGATAATGGCTATCGTTGCCGATAAAATGCAGACTCCGCTCAATGAGCTGCGCTTTATTTCCATTAAGGAGGTCAAATAACAATGAAGTATAAAGTAACACTTAACGGTAAAACTTATGAAGTTGAAGTAGAAAAGGGTAAGGCTATTCTCCTCGACGAGTATGAGGCACTTGCTCCTGCACCGGCTGCTCAGGCAGCTCCTGCCGCTGCTGCTGCACCTGCTGCTCCTGCGGCAGCTCCCGCACCCGCTGCTCCTGTAAATCTTGCAGCAGGCGAGACAGTTGCAGCTCCTATGCCCGGCAATATCCTCCGTGTTGACGTTGCACAGGGCGATACTGTAAAGGCTGGTCAGATACTTGTTATCCTCGAAGCTATGAAGATGGAGAACGAGATCGTATCTCCTAAGGACGGTACTGTTGCTCAGGTAGTTACAAGCAAGGGCGCAGTAGTTGACACAGGCGCTCCGCTCGTTATTATAGCGTAAGGAGGGCAAATAATGAATATTGTTGAGACCCTTGAAAAGCTGTGGAACGATTCCGGCTTCCAGAGCTTCTTCGTTGACGGAGGCTGGAAGAACCTTATCATGATAGCAATATCATGCGTTCTTCTTTACCTCGGTATCGTAAAAAAGTTCGAGCCGCTTCTGCTTGTTGGTATAGCATTCGGATGCCTGCTCGTTAACCTTTCGTATTTCGGACCCGAGTCCACTGATGCACTCTATCACCCCGAATTATGGACTCAGTTCCTTGATGAATCGAGTGAGTATTACCACAGCTACGGACACGTAATGGCTCACGGCGGATTGCTGGATATCCTCTATATCGGTGTTAAAGCCGGAATTTATCCGTCACTGATATTCCTCGGTGTTGGTGCTATGACAGACTTCGGTCCGCTTATAGCTAACCCGAAGAGCCTCCTCCTCGGAGCTGCTGCACAGATGGGTGTATTCCTCGCATTCTTTGGTGCTGTATGCCTCGGATTCACAGGCAATCAGGCAGCTTCTATCGGAATCATCGGCGGTGCTGATGGTCCTACTGCTATCTTCCTTACAACAAGACTTGCTCCCGAGCTTCTCGGACCTATAGCTATCGCTGCTTACTCCTACATGGCTCTTATCCCTATGATACAGCCTCCGCTTATGAAGCTTCTCACAACTGAGAAGGAGCGCAAGGTAAAGATGGAACAGAACAGAAACGTTACAAAGACAGAGAAGATAATCTTCCCGATAATCGTAGCAATGTTCGTTATCCTTCTTCTCCCTTCAACAGCTCCGCTCGTTGGCTGCCTTATGCTTGGTAACCTTTGGAGAGAGTGCGGCGTTACAGAGAGACTTTCCGATACAGTTCAGAATGCTCTCATGAACATCGTAACCGTATTCCTCGGAATATCAGTTGGTGCTACAACAGCTGCAAGCAGCTTCCTCAACATCAAGACACTCATGATAATCGCACTCGGACTTACAGCGTTCGCATTCTCGACTATCGGCGGACTTCTTGTTGGTAAGATTATGTACATACTCACAGGCGGAAAGGTTAACCCGCTCATTGGTTCAGCAGGTGTTTCCGCAGTTCCTATGGCTGCAAGAGTATCGCAGATGGAGGGACAGAAGGCAAATCCTTCAAACTTCCTTCTCATGCACGCAATGGGACCGAACGTTGCAGGCGTTATTGGTTCTGCAATTGCAGCAGGATTCCTTCTTGCTGTATTCGGCAAATAAAGTAACAAAACCGGAAGAAGAACAAATATGTTTTTCTTCCGGTTTTTAATTTACAGTGTTTGAAAAAGCGTATTTTTTTGACACTTTGTAAAATGTCCGATTTGTAAAAAGATACAAAACAAACATTCTGCCAAAAGATTTTCAACCCCAATCCACGTTTTTCTAACATTAAATCAACAACGTATCAACAGGTTCTCCACAGATAAAATGTTGAGCGTTGAAAAGTCAGCTTCCTTTATTTGTGCAAATCGGAGACTTTAGTTTTTTTGGTTGACAATAGTCGCAAATTGTATTATAATGGAAACTACAGAGATATAAAAGCTGACATAAAGAAAAAAAGTCAGCCTTACGCAAGGTGTAGAATGAACAGAAGAAGGGAACGCATTGCTTTATTATCCGTTTTGGGTCGGCATAGCTGTTTTCTTGTAGTCTGATAGCAGAATAAGAAAACCGTTATGCCTGTTTTTATTTTTGCAATGCGTATTGAACGAGGACAAGCCTTGCGTATCTTTCAAAGATTATGGAGAGTAGCGGCTCTCTTTTACATTGTGCAGAACAAATAAACGCAAAGGGGGACAATTCAATGCAAAAGATGCGTTTACAGAAGCGTAAGCTCGCTTTGACAGCCGGAATGCTTGTGGCTGTTATTTTTATTCTTGACGGTGCAAAGCGTCAGATTTTCAGAACTGATACGTCAAACAGTATCGTTGTAGACGGCTCGTTCAGGTCTAACGGAGTTTCAAATGCGAATGCGGGAGAAACAGTTCCGTTCACACTTGATGAAAATGGACAGCCTACAACTGCTTTTGAAGGTATAAAATATGCCGGATTCAATGAGACGGAAATCGACTCATCTGATATCAATCAGGGACTCCTTGTCCTTGCTGATGCTGAGCATCCGGTTGCAGCTGCAAATAAGGATTCGATGGTTGACCTTGCAGACTGCAAAAACGAGTTCTATTCGCTTGCAGATGAAGAGGAACACGTTTACCTCAACGCTGATGCGGCAGAGGCGCTCAACTGTATGATGGCTGACTATAACTCAGCTACAGAACTTGACGATTTTGTTGTATATGGTACAACTGATACATTCACTGGTTCAGGTTCGAGCTGTGACCGCTATTTTCAGGAACGAGTTACCGGAAACACTGTTGACCTCGCACTTTTAGGTGCAGACTCGATAATTGATTATGACGGACTCGATGAAGAGGGCTGGATAATTGAGAATTGTGTTAAGTACGGATTTATCGTAAGATATCCTAAAGATAAGGACGAAAAGACCGGCGAGAGCTACTGTCCGTGGCATCTCCGCTATGTAGGAAAGCTTCACGCTTCAAATATGCAGAAGAATGGACTTTGCCTTGAAGAGTACCTTGAAGCTCTTAAAACTTATAGTATTGATGACCCGTATGAGTGCTCATATGACGATGCAGGCTATATGGTTTACTACATACCATCTGCCGGTGAGAAAACTCCTGCAAGAGTACCGCTCAGCGGCAACTACAGTATTTCCGGAAATAATTCTGACGGATTTATAATTACAACTAAAAAGTGATTTATGGCGGTCAGCATCAAGCTGACCGCTTTCGTTTCATATCCGCTTTGTTTGATGCATAGTATAGCTGTGAGGTGATACTATGAAAAGATACATTGCGCTTATCATGACATTGCTCTGTGCACTGCTTGTTATTCCGGTCAGTGCGTCGGCAGAGTCAGCGAAACCGTATGAAAATGCCAATGCATATGTACTTATGGAAATGACAACAGAAACAGTACTTGCAGAGAAAAACGGCGATAAACAGTATAATTGCGGCTACCTTAGCAAGCTGATGTCACTGCTTCTGATAGCTGAGGATATTGAGACCGGACGCTATTTGCTTTCTACAGAACTAACTGCTTCTAAGAGTGTTGAGGGTACTAAAGGAGCTGTCATATGGCTTGAGCCCGGCGATAAAATAACAGTTGAAGACCTGCTTAAATCCGTGATAATAGGAAATGCAAATGACGCGATGACTGTACTTGCAGAGAAGTCTGAACAGACTACAGAGAAGTTCGTAATGCGAATGAATAGTGAAGCTTTCGACCTCGGAATGCGTAATACAGCCTTTTATTCGCCGTACGGCTCTGCTGATGAACGTGAGCATTCGACGGCACATGATATTGGCATAGTGTGCTGTCGGCTTGCAAGGTACGAGTTCCTTCGGGAATATTTCCGTACGTGGCGCGACTTCGTCAAAGAGGGGAAAACTGAGCTTGTCAGCGAGAATAGTCTTGCACGCACATATGACCGTCATATCGGTTTCAAAGCGTGTCACTCGGATATGTCCGGATACTGCGTTGCCGAGGGTGGCATGAACGAGGGCGGTACCTGTTACATTTCTGTGATTCTTGGGGCTGAGGACACTGATACAGCGCTGTCGGGAGCGAAAAAACTTGTGAACACCGGATTTCACGATTACAAGGTTACTGCGACGATGTTTCCGGACGAGATGATGCGTCCTTTGAATGTTAAGGGCGGTACAGAGGAGGCTGTGCCGGTGCGTATACGTTCGCAGGAGAGGATAGTTGTGCCGCGAGGAGTGAAGGAATTGTGCACCGTTACAGTGCTTCCTGAATACGTTTCAGCACCTCTGAAAAAGGGACAGCGGATAGGTACCGCAGGGTTTTACAGTGAAAAGGAACTGGTATGCGAGACGGATATTATCGTTGATGATGACGTAGAGGCACTAAGTTACAGTTATATCTTGTCGAAAATGCTGTTAAATTCGCTGAATTAACTGTGTTGGTTTTGTGCATAAAGTATAAAAGTGGAAATACTTTTATAAAGGGACTTGAAAATTTTCTTAAAATATAGTATCATAAGATTGGTAATTTATAATGTGGGGCAAGCTATGTCCGCACATAATGGAGGTAAATCAAATGTCATTAAAGCTCAACACAAAATATCTTAAGGATTTTGTCAACACTGACGAGCTCACAGGTATCAAGTCTCAGGTAGAGGCTGCTGCTGAAACTCTTCACAATAAGACAGGTCTTGGAAATGATTTCTTAGGCTGGGTAAACCTTCCTACTGATTACGACAAGGACGAATTCGCTCGCATCAAGGCTGCTGCCGAGAAGATAAAGAGCAATTCCGATATCCTCATCGTTATCGGTATCGGTGGTTCTTACCTTGGCGCAAGAGCTGCTATCGAGCTGCTCAAGTCGCCCCTTTACAATAATATAAAGAAGGATACTCCTGACATCTACTACGTTGGCAACAGCATCAATCCTACATATCTCAACGAGATAATCTCTCTTTGCGAGGGTAAGGATTTTTCTGTTAACGTTATCTCAAAGTCAGGTACAACTACTGAGCCTGCTCTTGCTTTCCGTATCTTCAAGAAGATGGTAGAGGACAAGTATGGCAAGGAAGAGGCTAAGAATCGTATCTTTGCTACTACTGACAAGGCAAGAGGAACTCTTAAGAACCTCTCAGACGCTGAGGGTTACGAGACATTCGTTATTCCTGATGATGTAGGCGGACGTTTCTCAGTTCTCACAGCAGTTGGTCTTCTCCCCATCGCTGTTGCAGGCTGCGACATAGACGCTCTCATGAAGGGTGCAGCAAAGGCTCAGGCTGATTTCTGCGCTGACTTCGATAACAATGACTGCTACAAGTATGCGGCTCTCAGAAATATCCTTTACAGAAAGGGCAAAGCTGTTGAGATGCTCGTTTCCTACGACCCGAGCTTCGTGATGATGAGTGAGTGGTACAAGCAGCTCTTCGGTGAGAGCGAAGGCAAGGACAACAAGGGTATCTTCCCGGCATCTGTTACATTCTCAACAGACCTTCACTCTATGGGTCAGTATATCCAGGACGGCGCTCGTATCATGTTCGAGACTGTTGTTGATATCAAGAACCCAAAGACAGACCTCTTCCTTGAGCCCGATGCTGAGAACCTTGATGGTCTCAACTTCCTCACAAACCAGAATATGTCTGTTGTAAACAGAAAAGCATTCGAGGGTACTGTTCTTGCTCATACAGAGGGCGGAGTTCCCAACATCATTCTTGAACTCGACGATACAACTGAAGAGAGCGTTGGATACATGATCTATTTCTTCGAGAAGGCTTGCGCAATTTCAGGCTATGTACTCGGAGTTAACCCCTTCAATCAGCCCGGTGTTGAGAGCTACAAGTCAAATATGTTCGCTCTTCTCGGTAAGCCCGGCTATGAAGGTGCAAAGGCTGCTCTTGAAGCTAAGCTCGGCTGATCCCGGCTGGCTTTAAATATAACAATAACACACTGCCGCAAGGCAATGGAAGGAGTAAACCATGATAAAACTTATAACAGGTAAAAAAGGCACAGGTAAAACTAAGATACTCATCGACAATATCAACGAGACTGTAAAAGCTTCTGCTGGAAGCATCGTTTGCGTAGAGAAAGGTTCTACAGTAAGATACTCTATCAGCCGTAAGGTTAGATGGTGCGATACTGAGTACTACGGAATCGAAGGATATGATACATTCTATGGCTTCGTTGCTGGTCTTCTCGCAAGCAACTACGACATCACAGACGTTTTCGTTGACGGTATCTTCCGCATCGGCGGCAGAGACTACGACGCTTTCGGCACTCTCCTTGAGAAACTCGACAAGCTCACAGGTGACGATGTTACTGTTGTATTCACTGTTTCTGCTGATGACAGCGAGCTTCCCGAGAGCGTAAAGCAGTTCCTCAAGTAATTTAAAAAAAGTCCGGAAGAACTATTGACATATTCCGTCAAGTAGTGTATAATATATTTTATGGTGCTCTGAAGGATTTGTATTATGAAGATAAACCTTAAACAGCTTTTCAGTATTGTCGGAGAATCCCGTGACATAGCGTATACTATCAGTACGGACGAGCTTTCAGATATCCGTGGGCGCAGCTTTGCTTCTCCTGTAGAGGTAAAGGGCAGAATATATAACAGGGCAGGCGTTGTCTACCTTGAATATTCCGTGGATATGACTCTTCTCATCACCTGCGACAGGTGTCTGAAAGAGCTTGAAAGAGCGTATCACTACGATTTCGACCATATTGTCGTTCCTTCCGCTAACAGCGATAACGATGAGTATATCGTCGCGGACGGAGAGAGCATTGAACTGAATGAAATTGCAGTTACCGATCTGCTGCTCCAGCTGCCTACCAAGAACCTCTGCAAAGATGATTGCAAGGGCCTGTGTATGATCTGCGGCTGCGATCTCAACGAATCGACCTGCGATCATCTAAATCAAAACGAGCTGTGAAGCTCTTTGTAAGGAGGTGCCAGAATGGCTGTACCGAAGAGAAAAACATCCAAGGCAAGACGCGATAAGAGACGTTCTGCTGTTTGGAAGCTGGATGCACCCGCAATGTGCAAGTGCGATAACTGCGGCGCATACAAGGCTCCGCACAAGGTTTGCAAGAACTGCGGATTCTATAAGGGCGTTGAGGTTCTTAAGATCGACGCTGAATAATCGGCTAATTCCGATACATGAGGAGGAGAGGAGGCTATGTCCTTCTCTCCTCTTTTTCATTCATAAAAATGTGACGGGAGAGAATTTATGGTAAAAGTAAATAGCGTTATACCCGGCTCTCCCGCTGACAGAGAGGGCGTGCGCGAAGGTGACCTTCTGGCTGCTATCAACGGCCATAAGGTCAAGGATGTCCTCGATTATATGTATTACGCTGCCGAAACAGAAGTAACGCTTGATATGGTTCGGCACGGCGAGGAAATGACTGTTCACATCAGCAAGGACGAGTATGATGACCTCGGTCTTGAGTTTGAGACATTCCTCATGGATAGTAAACAGCGATGCAGTAATAACTGCGTTTTCTGCTTCATCGACCAGATGCCGCCGGGAATGCGTGAGACCCTTTACTTCAAAGACGATGATGCGCGTCTTTCGTTCTTGCAGGGAAATTATGTGACCCTTACAAATCTGCATCAGGAAGATATCGACAGAATTATCGCTATGAAGCTGAATATCAACGTTTCGGTACATACGACAAATCCTGAGCTGCGTGTGAAAATGATGCATAACCGTTTTGCGGGTGAGAAGCTGAAATTTATCTGGCAGCTCGCTGAAAACGGCATAAAGCTGAATTGCCAGGTCGTATGCTGTCCCGGACTCAATGACGGTGACGAGCTGAGACGTACTCTCAGCGACCTCGGTACTCTCATGCCGAATATCACAAGTATGGCAGTCGTTCCGGTCGGAGTGACGAAGTTCCGCGAAGGACTCTATCCTCTCACTATCTTCAACAAGCAGACTGCCGGTGAAACGATAGATATAATCGCTGAGTATCAGCAGCAGTTCCTCGAAAAATTCGGCACACGTACCGTTTTCCCGTCTGACGAGTTTTTCCTTATCGCTGAACGCGATATCCCCGACGCTGAATTCTATGAGGATTATTCTCAATACGAAAATGGTGTCGGAATGCTGCGTTCACTGATTGATGAGTTTGAAAAAGCACTTGAAATAGCCGAATGGGAGGGCGGCGACCGCCATGTTACCATTGCAACAGGCTACAGTCCTTACCCGATAATTTGCAGTCTTGCGAAGATGGCAGAGGAAAAATTCCCTCAGCTAAGGTGTGATGTTTGCCGTATCCGTAACGACTTTTTCGGCGATACTATCACTGTTACCGGACTAATTACCGCTCAGGACCTCATTGCTCAGCTGAAAGGTCGTGACCTCGGTGAGCAGGTGTTGATTTCCTCGGCAATGGTAAGAAGAGACAGCGATGTTTTCCTCGATGACCTCACAATTTCCGACGTTGAGCGTGAGCTTGGAGTTACTCTGCGAACTTCCGACAGCGACGGTTATGAGCTTCTTGACGCGATAATGGGTATAACGTATTGATATGAAAATAGAGAATCAGTATATAAAACAAGTTTTAACAGAATGTGGCTGGTTTGAAAAGCGGGCAGTTGATACATCACCTTACATAAAATGGTATAAAAAATACGGATTTGATATTTCAGATAATATTATTGACTTCTTATCATCTTTCGGAGGATTAACTTTACAAATACCTTGCTACAGATATCAGGTCAGGCGTACTGAATATACTGTAGATACAGATGAGATAATAATTATGAACCCTGTTTTTTTTATTACTCCTGATTATTCCGGTGAAGATATCAAAGAATCAATGGAGTACATTAACATTATAGCCTCGTTTTTGAAATTGAAAAAAATTGTTCCTATAGGACATTCAAAAGATTTTGAGAATGAGTATTTTTTAGGTTCAAATCTGGAATTGATCGCTGCACATGAAGGTTATGTAATATGCTATGGAAGCGATTTTGAAAAATCCTTGGAAAGAATAATGACTGACGAATTTACTGATATGAAATGTATCTGGTAGAGTTTAGTTTATATAAGTTAAAACAGAAAGGAGAACAAACTATGGCATTACCGATAGTTGCGGTTGTCGGACGTCCTAACGTTGGAAAATCAACTTTGTTCAACAAGCTTATAGGACAGCGCTTGTCCATAGTCGAGGATACTCCGGGTGTTACCCGCGACCGTATCTATTCAAAGTGTGAATGGCGCAATAAAGAGTTCATGGTAGTTGATACGGGAGGTATCGAGCCGGACAGCGACGACGTTATCCTCGCGCAGATGAGACGTCAGTCAGAGCTTGCGATAGAGAAGGCAGACGTTATAGTTTTTGTTACGGATATACGATGCGGAGTAACCGCAGACGACCATGCAGTTGCACAGATGCTGTTAAAGAGCGGCAAGCCTGTAATCCTTGCAGTAAATAAGGTGGATACACTCGGTGAGCCGCCTATGGAGCTTTATGAATTCTATAACCTCGGACTCGGTGACCCGTACCCGATATCGTCCGTACACGGTCACGGCACAGGTGATATGCTTGATGCAGTATTTGATTACCTGCCCGACGGCGATGAAGCTGAATATGATGAAGAATACATCAAGGTAGCAGTAATAGGCAAGCCGAATGCCGGAAAATCCTCGCTCGTAAACAAGATAGCAGGCGAGGAGAGAGTTATCGTTTCAAATATTGCAGGTACTACCCGTGACTCAACGGATACTGTTATTGAAAACGAATACGGCAAGTTTGTATTCATAGATACAGCCGGAATACGCAAGAAGTCGAAGGTAACTGAAAAAATCGAGCATTACAGTGTCCTCCGCGCGTATATGGCGGTAGACCGTGCAGATGTATGCGTTATCATGCTTGATGCGACAGAGGGATTCACTGAACAGGATTCAAAGGTCGCAGGCTACGCTCATGAACAGGGCAAGGCTTGTGTTGTAGCTGTCAACAAGTGGGACCTCGTCGAAAAGGACGACAAGACCATGCAGGAGTTCCGTACAAAGCTTGAAAATGACTTTAGTTTCATGTCGTATGTTCCGTTTGTATTTATCTCAGCTAAGACCGGTCAGCGTATAAACAAGCTCTATGAGCTTATAAAATACACCTACGGACAGAACAGTATGAGAATATCAACAGGAATGCTCAACGATGTTCTTGCATATGCTACTACAAGAGTTCAGCCGCCTTCGGATAAGGGCAGGAGACTGAAGATATACTACATGACTCAGCCTTCAACAAAGCCGCCGACTTTTGTAACATTCGTAAACAGGGCAGACCTCTTCCACTTCTCATACAGAAGATATATTGAAAATCAGATACGTTCAACCTTCGGACTTGAAGGAACACCTGTACGTTTCATAGTGCGAGAAAGAGGAGGAAACGATAAGTAATGAAGATACTGATAGCATTATTACTCGCTGCTGCACTTGGGTATTTCCTCGGCAGTCTCAATTTCTCCATCATCGTCGTAAGAATGATGAAGGGCGAGGATATCCGCACTATGGGAAGCAGAAATGCCGGACTTACTAATACTTATCGCTGCTGCGGACCTGCCTGTGCAGGCATCACCCTTGTAGGTGACCTTCTCAAGGGTGTCATTGCAGTAGCACTCGCAAGAGGTTTTGCATCTCTGCTTTCAGCAGGGCTTTCACCTGATAACGATACTCATTATATCGGCTACATTGCCGGATTCTTTGCGATAATCGGTCATGTATTCCCGATATACTACGGATTCAAAGGCGGAAAGGGTGTACTTGTAGGAGTGTCGTCATTCCTTATAATCGACCCTAAGGTATTCCTTGCACTGATACTCATATTCATCGTGATACTCACTTGTTCAAAGTTTGTATCGCTGTCGTCAATAATGGCTACCGCTTACGGTCCGCTTGCAACTTTCCTGATATCGTGGATAGTTGACGGCGATTCACTGGGAAGAAGTTTCCTTTATCTGCTGCTTTCTCTGCCCATGGCAGGCGTTATCATATGGATGCACCGCACGAATATCGAACGTCTCAGAGACGGCACAGAATCAAGATTCACCTTTAAGTTTACAGGTCAGAAATGAAATGACGGGAGGTAACAACTATGGCAAATATAGTAATACTCGGCTCGGGCGGATTTGGTCTTGCCCTTGCGATAATGGCTAAGCAGGCTGGAAAGCACAACGTGACTGTATGGTCGAAATTTCAGTCGGAGATAGACGATATCCGCGCTCACGGAGAGCACGTACAGAAACTCCCGGGAGTGCCTATACCTGACGAGATAACGATGACAAGCGATATCTCATGTGTCAGAGGCTGTGATATACTTATTTTCGGTATTCCTTCTTCATTTGTCAGAGATGTTGCAAAGCTCGCAAAGCCTTATATCGACGACCACATGACAGTTGTAAACACTGGCAAGGGACTCGAAGAAGGCAGCCTCAAACGACTGAGTCAGGTCATATACGAGGAACTCGGTGTTAAAAAGCTTGTTGTCCTCTCAGGACCTTCTCACGCGGAGGAAGTTGCACGCTGTATCCCTACTACAATGGCTTGTGCATCTGATGATATAGAGTCAGCGAAGTACATACAGAGTGAGCTTGGAAACGGCTTCCTGCGTCTTTATCTCAATGACGACGTTATCGGCTGCGAGATAGGAGGAGCTTTAAAGAATATTATCGCACTCTGCTGCGGTATATGTGACGGAATGGGATTCGGCGACAATACAAAGGCAGCTCTCATGACACGCGGTATCCACGAGATAGCACGTCTCGGAAAAGCCTGCGGAGCAAAGGTTGCAACATTCAGCGGACTTACCGGTATCGGCGACCTCATCGTTACCTGCACAAGTATGCACAGCCGTAACAGACGAGCAGGCATACTCATCGGACAGGGAGTTTCTCCGGAGGAAGCTGTAAGACGTGTAGGAACTGTTGAAGGCTATTTCTGCTGTAAGGCAGCATATGGTCTCGCGCAGAAAATGGGAGTTGAATTGCCTATAACCGAGCAGCTGAACAAAGTGCTGTTCGAGGGCGGAGATATCAGAAGTGTACTTGGTACACTGATGAATCGTCCGCAGATATATGAAGAATTTGGAACGGAGTGATAACAATGGCAGAAATACGTGAGTACAGAGGTCATATCCGCAACTGGAAGAATCTCTGTGAAGAACTTGGTATCGGCGCGGGTCTTTCAAGAGAGGAACGCGAAAATGCGATAATCGTCAAGGCATACGAAAAATGGGGACGCTCAATGGCTGACCATATTTACGGTATGTTTGCGTTTTACCTCTATGACGAGAAGGAAGACAAGATTTTTGCAATGCGTGACCAGTTCGGCACGAAGCCTTTTTACTACTATGTAACAGCGGAAAACAAGCTTCTCTGCGGAACAATGATACGCGGAATCATGGAGCAGCCGGGTTTTGTAAAGGAACTCAACAAGGATATGCTTCAGATATACATGACTCTCACATACGTTGCAGGTGAGGACACTTTCTTCAAAGGCGTGAAGAAGCTCATGCCCGGACACTGGCTCGAATTCAAGGACGGTAAGCTTGAGACAGGACGCTACTGGACACCTACTTTTGCTCCCGACGACAGCAAGACTGTTGATGAGTGGGCAGATGAGATACACTCGACTCTTTCTCACATCTTTACTGAGGTAAAAGAACCCGAAGAGACCGTAGAGTCATTCCTTTCAGGCGGAGTTGACTCATCATACGTACTTGCAATGAGTGACGCAAAGAGAGCAGATTCATGCGGCTACGATGAGGAGCGTTTCGACGAATCGCGTGTTGCAGCCAAAACTGCCGAACTGCTCAATGTCGAGCACTCTGTTGCAAACATTCAGCCTGAGGATTTCTTCGGCGTAGTGCCATACGTTATGTACAATATGGAGCAGCCTCTTGGTGACGCTTCTGCAATAGTGTTCACACTTGGCTGTCAGGCAACTGCAAAGCATACTAAGATATGTTATTCCGGCGAGGGTGCAGACGAATTTTTCGGCGGATATAATATGTACCGCAACGCTGAGCGCTACGGTGAAAATCTTAAAACTTTCTACGTTGGAAATACCAATATCATGAAAGAGGACGAGAAGCAGCGTATTCTCAAAAGCTACGACCCTGACGTACTGCCGATAAATCTTGTCAAGTACATCTACGACGAGACAGAGGGACTTGACCCCCTTACAAAGATGTCAGACGTTGACATTCAGATATGGCTTGAAGGTGATATTTACCTCAATGTTGACAAGATGAGTACTGCTGCCGGACTTGAGATACGTATGCCGCTCACTGACCTGCGTATATTCGATATCGCGTCACGTATGCCTTCAAAGTACAAGGTAAACGAAGAACAGAACAAGGTAGCATTCAGAACAGCTGCCGCAAAGGTACTTCCCGAGGAGATAGCTTTCCGCAAGAAGCTCGGATTCATAGTACCTGTAAGAATATGGCTTGCTGACGAGAACTACAACAGTGACGTGCGCGAGAAGTTCAACAGCGAATATGCCGCTGAATTCTTCAACATCGACGAGATTAATGCAATTTACCGCGACTACGTTGGCGGAAATTCCGACAACTGGCGCAAGGTATGGACGATTTATACATTCCTTGTATGGTACGAGGAATACTTCATTAAAAGATAATAAAACTGCGAGGAATTAAAAATGTCAAAGACTATCACAACGAGATTTGCTCCGTCACCGACCGGATTCATGCACATCGGAAATCTGCGTACTGCGCTTTATTCTTACCTGCTTTCAAAGTCTCAGGGCGGAAAGTTCATACTCCGTATCGAGGACACAGACCAGGTCAGACTTGTTGAAGGAGCAACAGACGTAATACTCAAAACGCTTGAAATGACAGGTATCGACTACGATGAAGGACCTGTAGTAGGCGGTGAGCACGGACCTTACATTCAGAGTGAGCGTCTTCCTATCTATAAGGAATACGCTGAGAAGCTCATTGAGAGTGGTCACGCATATTACTGTTTCTGCACACCTGAGCGTCTTGAGTCACTCAAGGACGATAAGGGTATCGGCGGATATGACGGTCACTGCCGTGACCTTTCAAAGGAAGAGGTCGAGAAGAATCTTGCGGCAGGGATTCCATACGTTATACGTCAGAAGATGCCGCTTGAGGGTACAACTTCCTACGTTGACGAGGTATACGGTGAAGTTACTATCGACAATACCGAACTTCGTGACCAGATAATGATAAAGGCTGACGGCTATCCGACTTACAACTTCTGCCACGTAGTTGATGATTATCTCATGGGCGTTACACACGTTGTACGCGGTAATGAGTACCTTACATCAACCCCGAAGTACTGCCTGCTTTACGACGCATTCGGCTGGGAGCGCCCCACATATGTACATCTTCCGCTTCTCATGGGTAAGGACGAGGACGGCAAGGTATCAAAGCTTTCAAAGCGTCACGGTGCGGTTAGCTTCCAGGACCTCGTTGCAGACGGCTATCTGCCGGAAGCGATAGTGAACTATATTGCACTGCTTGGCTGGTGTCCTAAGGATACAAATCAGGAGTTCTTCACAATGGACGAACTCAAAGCCAACTTCTCAATGGAGGGACTCAGCAAGTCTCCGGCAGTATTCGACTATGAGAAGCTGAAATGGTTCAATTCTGAGTACATCAAGAAGCTTGACGAGGAGAGCTACAATGCAAAGGCACTTCCGATTCTTGATGAGCTTTGTCCCGATAATATTGACACGAAGAAGCTTGCAGGACTCCTTCACACACGTATCTCTGCCTTCTGCGAGATAAAGGACCAGATTGAATTTGTCCTCAACAGACTTGATATGGACAGCTCACTTTACACGAACAAGAAGAATAAGACAACTCCCGAGAGCTGTAAGAAAGTACTTGTAGACTGTCTGCCGCTTCTCAAATCTGCTGAAAGCTGGGACAACGATACTCTGTTCGCACTTCTGAAAGAGTATGCGGCATCGAAGGAGAAGAAAGCCGGCGCAGTAATGTGGGCGATAAGAATTGCAGTAGCACGACAGGGAATTACTCCCGGCGGCGCTACAGAGCTTATGGAAGTTTTTGGCAAAGACGAGAGCATCTCACGTATTGAACAGGCAATATCTGAATTATAAAATAGAAGGGCATTATCAGATGATAATGCCCTTTTTGTTATGATAAACCGACGATAACAGTAGCTGTTACTTCTTTGCAATGCGGAGATATTACCGCGTCTGAAAGAGTGTCGATGACAGGTTCACCGTTCTGAAAATCGACCTTGCGTATACGAGTGTGACGGCATGGGTCGTAGAGCGGGTCGTTTGCGTAAGTTCCGCATCCTTTTGAAGTATGCGAAGCAGGACGAGCGTGATAAACAAACAGGAGGCTGCCATTTTCGTCCTTTACGAAGCAATTGTGTCCGGGACCCGATTCACCGTTCAGGTCAGCTGTCGAGAGAACCGGATGATTGAGCTTTTTCCAGTTTTTGATATCCATCAGGTCGGAGTTTATATCCGCTTCCATTCTTCCGACACAGTACTCCGAACCAGTTCCCGATGCGGAGAAGTAAACGTATACTTTGTTGTCGGTTTTTAGAACAGCCGGACCCTCGTTTACGCGATGATTGACGAGTTCCCAGTTATACT
>Ga0256407_10006761_pt1 | contig 17571 bp, 7 predicted proteins | sample RumenRJG_04DNA_FD_193489 | JGI IMG/M metagenome (GOLD analysis project Ga0256407, IMG submission 193489) | Bovine rumen microbial communities from Lethbridge, Alberta, Canada - RJG_04 | ecosystem: Host-associated > Mammals > Digestive system > Stomach > Rumen | place: Canada: Alberta | collected...
TCCACCTTCGTGCCATCGCTACTGATGGTATAGGCAGGGCTTTGCGCCACCTTCGTTCCGTTTGCGTCCATGATATGAACGCTTACTGAACTGCCGGGCAGGGCGCGGTTCAGGAAGACATCAGCCATGAAGTGGCCGTCGTGTCTGGCATCGATGGCCACACGCTGTATGTTTTGTGCGGGTTTGGCAATCACAAACACGGGACGCCAGATGCCACCGAAGTTCCAGTAGTCGGCACGGCGCTCAGCTAAGTTCACCTGTGGCACCGAACTCTCCTTCAGCACCTCCACCTCCAGACGGTTCTTCTTCGAGCCGAAGAACACACGGTCGCTGACGTCAATGGTATGACGGGTGAAGCCCCCCTGATAAGTGCCGTTGCCTGCCTTGCGCCCGTTGATTTGCACACGTATCTCGGTAAAGGCGGCCTCGAACACCAGTTGTATCTGGCGGCCCTGCCACTGCTGCGGCAGCGTGAACTCATGCTTATACAGTCCTTTCTCGTCGGCAATGCCCTCAGGTGTGGCCTTACCATAGAAGCGCATACCATACTGGTAGGTGCCGAAACCTTGCAGTTCCCAGCATGAGGGGACACCAATCTTGGTCCACTTACCGCTGTTACGTCCGTCGGATTGCGACGCCACACTCTGACCACGGGTCAGAGAACACTTAAAATCCCACTGCACCATGTCGTCACACCCGCGACCACTCAAGTACATTCGCTCAGTCTCTTGTGCCTGCGTTGCCAAAGCCATCAGCCCCAGCATCGCCAAAAGAAAAGTCCGTCTCATAGATATAGCTATATTATGTTTATAAGACGGACATGTAAAAGAATTGTCGCCATTAAGCATTAAGCATTAAAAAAGCCCCTGCTACCGTCACGGTAACAGAGGGCTTTTGTCTGTTAAAAGAGTAGACGACTACTTCACGGTGTCTGATACGTTTTGACGCTCGTAGTAAGCCTTGTACTGCTCACCGCCGAACTTCAGGCCGAGGTCTTCGCCAGCCAGAGCGTCGCAGACACCCTTGTAAGCCCACTTGCGCAGGAAGGCATCGTCGAAGAGGTTGGGCTTCTGTCCGTTGAGCCAGTACTCGTGCTCGTCGGCTGCATCGGTGAGCGACCAGATGGTGATACCGCTCTGCTGAGCCTCCGGCACATTCTCGAAGTACGACTCGAAGATGGTCTTGTAGGCATCGCTTTGAGCCTTGTACTGTGCTGCCGAGGGAGAGCCAGTGCCCAGCGAGATGTCGAGCTCGGTGACGCGGATGAGCTTGCCGGTAGCAGCCAGCTCCTTGAACTGCTTGTCGACCTGAGCACGCAGGGCAGCCACCTTCTCGGCATTGTTCTCAGCGTCGTCGCTGGTGCCAGACAGGGTGACGTGCATCTGGGTGCCGATACCGTCGACGATGGGTGAGCCGTGTGCAGCATCGATGTCCTTGACAAACTGGATGGCGGCGGCACGCTTCGAGTCGCTGGTCTCGAGGTTATAGTCATTGTAGAAGAGTTTGGTCTCTGCCGGCAGATACTGGCGGGCATACTCGAAGGCTTTGACGGCATAGTCGGGTACGTAGTAGCCCCAGTACCAGTGGCCGGGTCCCCAGTTGAGGTTGAGGCCGTTTTCCTCTGTCTCTGTGGGTTCGGCATCATAATGGGTCTGGTCGTCCTCAGTCCACGAACCTCCGAAGACTCCGTCGACACCACGAACCTTGTTGCCCTGACCATCGGTGATGGCTTCGTTGATGACATCGTAGCCTACGGGTACAATGCCCTTCTCGGCCAGATGCTCAGCCATACCCTTCACCCACGACTCCATAACGCCTAACAGTATTTCGCGCTTCTCTTCGGGCGTCTTGGCCTCGAAGGTGATGCCTCCGGCGCGGCGTTGTGCGGCAGCGGGTGTCTGGTCTTTCTTCTTACCAAACTTGAAGTCGTCTACCCATAATACGGAGTTGGGCTTACCGCCAAACTGCAGACCGATGCGCACCACGTCGGCAGGATTGCCGTCGTAGGTAAATTCACCCTCACACTTCAGCCATTCATCTGGTGCGGTGAATGACGACTTGTAGAGACCGCTATAGCTATCGTTCTGACCAATGAACTGAGCCACGACTGCATCGGGAGACTTGATGTAGAACGAGTAGCTGTAGATGACGCCCTCTTGCAGATTCTCTGCCAATGGCCACCACAACTGGCAGTCCCAGTTCTGCGCCGTCTCACCATCCATCGTACATTTCAGGGCATACTTGCCGCTGTGTCCGCCTTCCTCTACGGTACGGGCATAGTGGCTCCATCCTGTCCATCCCTTATCGGTACCATCGTCGAAGTTGCTGTTGGTGATGATATTTTCCATCGGGTCTTCTATCTTCTTTCCGAACTGGAAGTCGTCTACATAGACGACAGAATTGGGAGTGCCGCCGAATTGCAGGCCAATGCGCACTACGTCGGCAGGGTTGCCGTCGTAGGTGAACTCACCCTCCAATAGTGTCCATTCGCTGGTGGCCGTTACGGTTGCCTTATACAGACCGCTGTAACTGCCGTTCTGACCGATGAACTGTACATTGATGTTGTCGGGCGACTTTACCCATACACCATAGTAATAAGTAACGCCCTCCTTCAGATTCTCAGCCAAAGGCCACCACAACTGGCAGTCGTAGTTGACCGAGGTCTCGCCGTCCATCTGGCATTTCAGGGCATACTTGCTCTCACGGCCTCCTTCCACCACGGTGCGCGAATAGTGAGACCAACCCGTCCAGCCCGTAGCATCGCCACCTTCAAAGTCAGAGTTGGTAATCACATTCTCACACTTGTCGCCATCCTGGGCAGGGAGAATCATCTTTGGAGCAATGAGCGACCGCAGGTAGGTCTGGTTCTGCTGGGTGTGCCAGAAGAAGTTGTGGCCGTAGAGTGCCATATTGTCTTTCTTGATCTGGTCGAGCGCAGGGTCGAGGTTGGCGAAGTTGAGGCTGCCCGTGTTGCCCACGATAGCGTCCATCTTCATGGCGTTGCCCCAGGTGATCATCTGGAAGTTGTCAACCGAGAGCTCGTGACGGCCGTCCTCGCCCATATAGATATCTTTGCCGATGCCCAATCCGAGTTTCATGTTGGGATGATGCTCAGCGGAGTAGTCCTTGATGTCGTCATAGTTGGCAATCACTTCTTTCACTGCGAGGGGCAGTTCGCTCTTGGTGACAGCAGTATGTCCCTCGGGTGTGTTCCACTCCATGATCTGGTCTTTGCAACCGGTGAGCAGCACTGTCGATGCTACTGCCGGTAATAGGATTTTATGGATTTTCATAATGACTATACGTTTTAAAGTGTGGTTATTCTGCTGTATCGTTGAAATCGCTTACGCTCACTGGAGTGATGTCCACTACGCGGATGTTGTCAACGTAAATCTTCTGATTAAAGAGGCTGGCGGGATACTTGACGCCCAGTGCTTCGTCTTCCAGGTCGCTGTTGACGAAGAAGATGAGGAAGTTGCGATAGGAGCCGGCATTGCGGTCCTCGCAGATATTCGCGAAGGTGGCATTGGGGTTCTCCGTCGGGTCGTATTTGCCAATCTTGGTCATCGGGATGGTAATCGTCTGCCAGCGCTCACCTGTTGTCCAGGCCGCATGAGAACCGTCAGTCTCGTTGAACCAGGGTACCCATACCGTAGCGGTGTTATAGTATTCAGCACTGTACTTGGTGCAGCCGGAGCCGTATCCGTAGTTCGAGAGGTTGTTCTGCAGCGAGATTTCAATCTGGCCCGTGTTGTCCCAAGGTTCAGGACAGTAGACATCGAACTGCAGCGCAACGTTGGCAGCAGAAGTGGTGGCAGGGATGCTGGCATACATGCGGGCAGTCCAGTCGTCGGCTTTGTTGTCGTTGCCTGCCGTAGCCCACATCAGTGCATTGGAACCTGCATCCAGACCGCCTGCATCGAGCTTGACGGGGGGCACAATCTGGCACACCTTGCCGCGTCCGCTGTTCAGAGGGTCGTCGACGAGGTCGTCGGGACTATAGGTAGCGCTCCACGAACCTAACTCGCCCAGACCGTCGAAGTTGGTGACATAATTGCGGAAATCGTTGAAGAAAGGCGGTGTCACCGCAGTACCGTTAGCACCCTCGCTGGTGAGGCTGCCCACCACGCTGAGGTTGGCCGCTGCTGGTACGATAAAGGAGTACCATTTGCCGTCCTCATCGCTCACGATGCTCTCCTCAGTGACTACGGTCCCGTCGGGCAGGGTCACCTGGGTTGTCTCCTGCAGGTTGGTGCCATAGACGGTCACAGTCTCGCCAGCCTTGGGCAGCGTGTTGTCGCAACTGCTGATGCTGGGTGCCGAGGCGCGGATGATGAAATCATAGACCAGTCGGTTGTTGTCGCTCTTATGCAGGATGATGGTGTTGCGCACGTCGTCGTCGGCCTTGTCCACAGGGGTTTCGCTGTTCAGCGTCACCCAGATATTGTTGTCAGTCATCAGGGCATTGTTGAAGTAGGTCTCATAACCGTTGATATAGATCTTCTTCAGTCCTGTGAAGCCTGAGCCCTGTATGCGGATCAACTGTCCCAGACGGGCAAACTCTACCTCGCGGTCCTTGTTGACCTCGTCGTTGATATTCTCGAGGAATACCTTATCTATTCTCATTTGTGTCCCGCTGCCGCCGTTGTCGTCGTCCTTACAGCCTGTAAGTCCTAAGGCTACTACAGCCAGGCACAAAGTCCAGATATATTTCATTGTTTTCATAATCTTGCTTTTTACTTTTTTACCTATTAACTATATTCCCTTTTAGAACAGGTCGGCATCGGTTACCTCGCGTTCGCCAAAGGTGTACTCAACCGTAGCCACCTTGCCGCTGCCATCGGTCTTCAGAAGCGGGTTCTTGGTCTGATCGGTGTCAGGCATCGGGAGGGTCAGGTTTGCAGCAGTAGCAACGGCTACGCTGGGGCCGGGAGCAGTGTAGGTCTCAGACAGCTTATAGGTGTGCGTGCTGCTCTCATAGTAGCTGGCATTACGGTGCTGGTTGTTCACATAGTTCACTACCTCCTGCTGCTGGTAGTAGCCGCGACGCACGAGGAAGTACCAGTAGAGTCCTTCGAAAGCCGTCTCCACGCGGAACTCGTGGCGGATGTCCTCATAGCCAATCTTGCTCTTGGTGGGCACGCCGGCACGCTGGCGCAGGGCGTTGAAGTATTGCAGGGCTGTCGCATCGTTGGTGGTAGCGTTGTTGCCCAAGACGGCTTCGGCGTAGTTCAGGTACACCTCAGCTAAGCGCATCATATAGGTGTTGACACCCGAGTTGTTGTTGACCGAGATGCCATTCATGGCGTTCGTACCTACCACATACTTCTTGACATTGGCACCCTGGCTGCCTGCGCTCTCGCTTTCGCCATAGATATACGGCTTCTCCGGGTCGGTAGAGAGTTCCGGATACACCTCGCCGTAGGAGGCCACACAGTTGTGACGGCGGATTGCATCGTCGACGACGGTGCCCAGCGTGGGGTCGTTATACTCCTTGAACTCTTCCCACAGGTCGTAAGAGCAGTAGGTTGATCCGCCCCACGAGTTACCCTGATTCACTTGTGTGCTCCAAGCCAGGAAGCGCGTCATCGACTGTGCGATACCGTTGCCTGCACCAGCCTGCCACTGTAGCTGGAAAATACTCTCGCTGTTGTTGTTGAAGGTGGCAGGAGCAAACAGCTCGGCATAGGTGGCGGCCAGCTTGTAGGGGCCTTCCTCTATCACTTTGGCTGCTGCGTTCTTGGCCGCGTTGAGGTAGTAGCTGTTGCGCGTGCCGCTGATGAAGTTGGTCTGGATGTTGGTACCGTCATAGCGTCCGTCGCCAGTAACCAGTCCGGCCATCGACAGATAGAAGCGCGACAGCATGGCGTAGGCAGCATACTTGTTGACGCGGCCTGCAGCGGGCGATGCGGCCGGCAGGTTGACAGCGGCATATTCCATATCGCGGATGGCAAACTCCATCGCGTCGGTCATGCGGTTGGGGCTGACCACGTAGTTGTTCACCAGGTCCTGCGTGTTGTCATAGATGATGGCGCATCCCCACAGCGAGGCGATATACCAGTAGGCAACGCCGCGCATGAAGCGGGCCTCGGCTACCCCCTGAGTCTTAGCTGTCTCGCTGACACCGCTGGTAGAGAAGTTCTGGATGTTGTTGATGGCATTGTTCGACTGAGCCACAATGACATAGAACGAACGCCAGGCATCGGTCAGACCTACCGATACACCCGTCTCGGTGAAGTTGGTGTAGGGATAGATGTAGTTCGAATACTGTGCGGTGATGTTGTTGGCACGTCCGTCACCCATACCGTAGGAGAATTTGTCGTTGAACATATACCACACATAGCTGTACAGCGGGTATATCTCCTGCGCTACGGCATCGTCACTTGAGAAGAAGTTGTCCTGGGCTATCTGGTAGGAGTTGGTCTGGTCGAGAAAGTCCTCGGCGCAGCTGCCTAACGACAGCATTCCTGCAAGTGCTATTGTATATTTTAAAATATTCTTTTTCATGATTCTTATCTTTTTTAATTAGAATTGCAGATTCACACCGATGGTATAGATGCGGGGTGAGGGATAACGGCTGTAGTCGACACCGTTGAGCAGGGCCGTACCGCGCAGCGAACCCACCTCAGGATCGAAGCCGTCGTACTTGGTGATGGTGAAGAGGTTCTGGATGTTGCAGTATATCTTGGCATTGCTCAGGTAGATCTTCTGTATCAGCTTACGGGGCAGGGTGTACGAGAGCGAGATGTTCTGCAGACGGATGTAGCTGCCGTCCTCGATATACTTGTCGCTGAAGCGGAAGTTGTTGTTCTGTCCGCTCTCTGTCGACAGACGGGGCTGGTTGGTGCCCGTGTTCACCACATAGTAGTTGCGGAAGTCGTCAGAACCGTCGGCATCGTATTTAGCTAGTCGGGCATAGTTGAGCACATCGGTCAGCTGGTTGCTGGTAGAGCCGGTGATGTCGAGCCAGCGTCGTCCGTAGTTGGCCACCTTGTTGCCACAGGAGCCGCTGAACTGGAAGCTGAAGTCGAAGCCCTTATACGAGAAGGTGTTGCCGAAACCCCAGGTGAACTTCGGCTCAGGATTGCCGATGAAGGTTTGGTCGTTGTTGTTGATGACACCGTCGCCGTTGATGTCCTCATAGATATAGTCGCCGATGAAGATACCGCCGGAGGTGGGAGAGGTAGCGATAGAGGTGCCTTCGGGCAGAGCTACGGTCTTGACATTGCCGTTAGCATCCTTATAATAGAAGTCTTCAGGCTTGTCGAAGCGTCCGATGACCTTATATCCCCAGAACTGTCCGATGGGCTGTCCGACAACGGTGTTGGTGACGGTAGTGATGTCCGAGCCGATCTGGAGGGTCTGAGGCAGCGTGCCTGTCTCTGTGTCTAATGAGGTCACCTTGTTGCGGTTGAGCGAGAACACGAAGTTCGAGCGCCACGAGAAGTCTTTGTTCTCGATGTTCACCGTGTTCAGGGTGATTTCTATACCCGTGTTGCGCAGGCTGCCCACGTTGCCCCAGGGGTTGCTGGGTGCACCATAGACCTCGTCGGCACCGGGGCCGCCTAAGTAGGCAGGCAGGTCGAGCATCATCAGCAGGTCTTTCGTCTTCTTATAGTACCAGTCGAATACGAGGTCGATGCGGCTATTGAACAGCGACAGGTCGAAACCGATGTTCGTCGAGTAGGTGGTCTCCCACTTCAGGTTCTGGTTGGCGTTGTTGGCATTGAGCACACCGACACCCCATGTAGTGGTGTAGTTGCGCAGCATAGCCATATAGGCCCAGTCTTGCACGTTCTGGTTACCAGTGGTACCCCAGCCAAAGCGGAGCTTCAGGTTGTTGATGACCTTGTTGTCCTTGAGGAAGTTCTCCTGTGATGCGCGCCAGGCAAGGGCTGCAGAGGGGAACCATCCCCAGCGGTTGTCCTTATGGAACTTGCTGGAACCGTCGCGACGCAGGGTGGCAGTGAGCAGATAGCGGTCGTCGTAGTTATACAGCACGCGGCCGAAGTACGAGAACAGCGAGGTGTTGTTCTGGTTACCCTGAGTGATGCTGGCGTTGGCACCTGTCGTCTCGCCGGCAATGATGTCGATGACCGAGTTGGACAGATAGCCCGAGTTGGCTGCGGCGAAGTTCTCCCAGTAGCTGTGGCTCATCTCCTGGCCAATCATCGCGTTGATATTATGCTTCTCGGCAATGGCACCGTTGTAGGTCAGGATGTTACGCCACGACCAGTACTTCGAGTCGTTCTTATACCAGGCACCGTCGCGCTGGGTGCTCTCGCGCACACCAAACTTATAGTCGGGCTGGTAGGTCTTGGTCTTGTTATGATTGTAGTCGGCCGAGAGTTCGGTCTTGAAGGTGAGGCCCTTGATGATGGTAGCCTCCAAATAAGCGTTGATACGGAAGTTCAGACGCTTGGCATAGTTGGTCTTGATTTCGGCCAAAGCCACCGCGTTGTCGGGCATCCACTGGTCGTCAGGACCGTCGTATCCGCCTTCCGGATTGCGTACGGCCACTGAGGGCTGCGAGCGCAGGGCGGTGTTGATGATGTCCCAGTTTTTCTCCATCTCCTGCTTGGAGTCAGAGAGCGAGAACGAGATGCCGCCCTTCAGCCACTTCTTCAGCTCGGTGTCTATATTACCGCGCAGGGTCTGACGGCGGAAACCGGTGTTCAGACCGATACCGTTCTGGTTCAGATAGCCTGCCGAGATGGCGTAGGTGGTCTTCTCCGTACCGCCCGTCAGCGTTAGGCTGTGGTTGGTCATAAAGGCAGTCTTGAACAGCTCGTCCTGCCAGTCGGTACCATTACCTAACAGTTCTGGACGCAGGAAGGTGCCCGAGTGGGTCTTGATCTGTGCGTCGCCGATGGCATTGTTGTGTTCAGCATACTGGCGCAGGTTCAGCACATCGAGCTTCTTGGGCATCTGCTGCCATCCGATATAGCCGTCGTAGGTCAGCGTAGCCTCGCCAGCCTTACCGCGCTTGGTGGTAATCATGATGACACCGTTACTTGCGCGCGAACCATAAATAGCTGTAGCGGAGGCATCCTTCAGAATGTCCATCGTCAGGATGTCGCTGGGGTTGATGGCTGCTAAGGGGTTCGAGTTACCGTTGTCGCCGCCGTCAGAGTCGATGATGACACCGTCGATGACGAAGATAGGCTGCGACGAGGCATTCAGTGAGTTGGTACCACGAATGCGGATGGTCGACGAGCCACCGGGAGTACCCGTGTTGGCCTGAATCTGTACGCCGGCGGCGCGTCCCTGCAGCACCTGGTCGATACTGGTGGTGACCGACTTTTCGAAAGCCTTGTTGTCCACCTGGGTCACGGCACCCGTCAGGTCTGACTTACGCATGGTTCCGTAACCTACTACCACTACCTCGTTCAGCAGGGCTTCGTCCTCCAGCAGAGTAACGTTGATAGTCCGCTTGCCTGCCACCTTGACTTCCTGTGTCTGGTAGCCTACATAGCTGAAGACAAGCGTTGAGTTAGACTGAGCGTCGATGGTGAAGTTACCGTCATAGTCGGTAATTGTACCACCTTGCGCTCCTTTCACTTTGACGGTTGCTCCGATAACGGGGCCGTCAGCTGCACTTACCGTACCCTTCACGGTAATCTTCTGCGCCCATGCTCCTATTGGAAGCATCAAAAGCAGAAGCACTAACCCAAGGGTAATTTTTAGTTTCGAGCTTCGCTCGCTTAGGCCATCAGGTCTAAGAACTTTACATGTGCGATTCATACTTTTTGAGTTTTGTTAGTAATAAAGGTATATGTAATTTTTAGAACTTTATCTTGGCCTTATGGTCTGAACTTTACGCTGCAAAGGTAGACATTTACGCTTAAATGCCTGTTTTCGTGTGTTTCATGGTCGTTTCAATTTGTTTCAATCGTATTTATAAAGGCGGATATGCAGGATTTTCCAGTCCCCACAGGCTATCCGCACGTGCCTTCCCTGATGGTCCTGGTCACCGTTGAGACGTCTCACAAAGTGAGTTGCTCCTGTCTCATCAATAGTCACTTCGTTCACCGAGCCGATGCCGACACGCTGGCCGTTAAATTTTTCTCTTTTCACTTTTCCCTTTACCCTTCCATCGCCTTCTGCCACGAATCCGTCTTCGCCTAACACTTTCTGCTCTTCATGGGCTTGTTCGTATGCTGTGGCAAAGGTCACTACGACGCCAGTGCCTGCCAGCAGATATTCGTCCTTGGCCAGTTTCAGCAGCATGGCACCGCCTTCGGGCCATGTGGAACCGTCGGTGGCTCGTGGGTCCCAAGGCAGCGTGTAGTAGTGACGACAGGTGATGACCATACCGTCTTCTTGGATGATGCGCTCCTTGTCCTGTTGGTCGAAGAGCAAGCCATAGGAACTGTTGGCTGTTCTCTCTTTGAGAGTGTGGCGTTGCGAGGGCTGTTGGCTGTTAGTTTTTGGCTGTTCTCTCTTTGAGAGTGTGGCGTTGCGAGGGTTTATGGCTGACAACTGGCGCAAGAGCGCATAGGCTTTGGTGATATTGGCGGTCTCGCGGGGCGAGGCTTGGTCGATGGCGAAGGGCGAGAAACCGAGGGCCTGATGCTCGCCAAAGGCGTACATGGCGCGGGCTCCGCTGTTCTCGCAACAGCGGCTCTCGGGAATGAACAGCAGGTTGTTCGGCAGGGCATATTGGTCGGCCCAGCCCTTGAAACCGGTATCATAGATGTCGGGCGCCAGACACAGCAGCTGTGGGGCACCTGCGTGCCAGAGGTCGATGAGATGGGCCAACGGACCTGCTGAGGGGTATTGGCCTGGCTGGCGTCCGCGACTGTTCATGGCGGCATTGACGTAGAGGGGCATCTGGGTGTACTTCCGGGCAGTCTCGCACAGGCGTCCTACGTACTTCGCATAGTAGTAGGCCATGAAAATCTCGTCCGTATAGATGTCGTTGCCAAAGACCTCCGTCCACGTTCCCCCCTTCCGTCCACCTGAAACCCTTTCTCTCAGCCATGGGTGCAGTCCCCTTTCGTTCTTCTTCAGATAGGTCAGCAGTTCCTGGGGTACACCTTTCTTATATATAGTGTCAGCCAGTGGGGAATGGTCGCGGGCCGACTCCAGCATACCAATCTCGTTCTCTACCTGTACCATGCAGACCACGTCGCTGCCCGTCTCGCTGATGTGCTGCATCAGGGCACCGAAGGCGCGGTTGTCAGCCTTGAACACCTCTTCCGAGAAACAGCTGGCAATCTCCAAGGGCTTCCCGGTTTCCGTTATGGCTCGCGGAAAACGCTTGGTGTCCTGCTTGAACCATAGCGGAGCATAGCACGACATACTGTTCTTCCACGCTCCGAACCATAGGAACACCACCTTCAGCCCGTTCTCGCGAGCCCGTTGGATGGTGCGGTCGATGAGGGTGAAGTCAAACCGCCCCTCCGTAGGTTCCAGCAGTTCCCAGTAGGCCGGCACCAGCACCGTGTTCAGTCCCAGCGTCTTCATGCGAGGTATCACCTCGTCAATATCCGCTACCGAGGTGGCTGCCGAATTGCTCAGCTCGCCGCCCAAAATGCGTGCCACACTCCGACCTTCAGGTCGGAGAATGCGTGCCACACTCCGACCTTCAGGTCGGAGAATGCGTTGCGCCTGTAAGCCTATCGACAGGCATAGTAAAAGAGTAAGTAGTTTGGTACGTAACATGAGTTTTGGTCTTTAGATTCTAATGGCAAAAGTAAAATAAAATTCTGAAAGCGCCAAATCTTTTTACCGATTTTTCATTTGTACTCGCTCTGCTTTTTCCTAGAGTGCACTCCAATTATTTTTTGAGTGCAGTCAAAAAAATGTTCCACGGCTTGGAACAAACAATACTCGCCACTTATTCTGCAATAAGGGGCACTTATCTGAGAATACTCGGCTCTTATTATTATGGGGATGCCTGTTATCACTCACGCAGACGTCATCTACGGGTTGTGCGGATAGTCTCCATAAGGGTATAGAAGGCATCCGCATGACTCACGGAGCCTATCCGCATCAATGATAAGAGGCATTTCTTTAGGTGTAAGAATGCATCGCCACACTTATACCTTATAGGTGTAAGAAGGTGTAAGAAGGTGCCGGATAAAAACGGCTATCTTACACCCGTATATAATTGCTTTACAGGTGGTTGCAACGCTCAGTAGTGCTTGTAGTAGGATAATCTTGTCATGTGTTATAAATAGAGGATGAACAAAGGGCTATCACTTCCCTTTGGCGAACTGGCCGAAGTAGCGGAGGCAGACGTCGCGCCACTCGCGAGCGTTCTGCAGCTGGTCCTCCAGTCGCTCGTCCACCTCACGCCAGCGTTGCTCGTCTACGTAGTGGCGCATTTTGTAGCGCCATGTGGTCTGCAGGATGTCCACGAACGTCACGCCCATGTGGTATTCAAACTGCATTCTTTCCCACAGCGTGGAGCCGTCCTTCATGCGGTAGGTCCAGGGTACGCGGTGGAACCACAGCAGTACGTCTTCTGGACAAGTCTCGATGTTGTCATAGAGCTTAGCCATGTCGGGGCGGTACTGGCTGGTGGCATCAGTTCCTGTGTGGGTGCGGTTGAAACCGACGCTGTCTTTCGTGGCCTGGTGGTAGTAGACGGGACACCACTCTAACGGGTAGTCGGCCTTAAAGCCTTCGGGCTCGGGACCGTAGTGGTGGTCGAACTTGAAGATGTGGTGCAGTCCCAGCGGCATCATGTACCTGACGCAGGCGTCGCGGCTCCCCTCCATGAGTTTGCCCATGGTGTTGACAAAGTCGGTATCGGTGGAAATTGCACCGCCACACTCTGACCGTGGGTCAGAGAACGTCTGCCGCAGCCATTCGTGGGCGATGGTGGTCGAGCTAAGCTCTGGGTTCCAGGCCAGCCGGCCGAAGGCGTACCAGTTGGCTTGTGAGAAGTGGTGGCCGCACCAGTTGCGGTCCTTGCCGATATTGGCCACACCGGCAATACCCTTCAGCTTTTGGGCAGGGACGAAGGAGAAGAACTCTTTCCACATGGGTGCCAGATAGACGAGGTGGCGCGACTGGCCGAGGTACTCCTGCGTAATCTGCAGTTCCACCATGTTGGGTGTCTGCTTAATCTGGTCGAACACGGGACTATAGGGTTCGCGGGGCTGGAAGTCCAAGGGACCGTTCTTGGTCTGTAGGATGACATTGTCGCGGAACTGTCCATCCAAGGGCTTGAACTCACTGACGGCCTGCTTGACGCGGTCTTCGCCTTTGTGGTTGGCACCATAGACGAAGCAGCGCCACATGACGATGCCCTTGTAAGGCTTCAGGGCATCAGCCAGCATGTTGGCACCATCGGCATGGGTGCGGTGGTAGTCGCCAGGGCCGGGCTGCCCTTCGCTGTTGGCCTTGACCAGGAAACCTCCGAAGTCAGGGATGAGTTTATAGATTTCCTTGGCCTTGCGCTGCCACCAACGGGCCACCGACTTGTTCAGGGGGTCTGCCGTCTTGGTGTCGCCCAGTGCCATGGGGGTGGCGAAGTTGATGCTCAGGTAAACCTTGATGCCATAGGGGCGCAAGATGTCTGCAATCTTCCCGACCTCTTGTAAATAAGGTGTAGTCAGCATCTTGGGCGAGGCATTGACATTGTTCAGTACGGAGCCGTTGATGCCGATAGAGGCGTTGGCGCGGGCGTAGTCGCGGATGAGTTGTGTGTCGAGGTGGAACCACTCGAAGATGCTCTCGCCGGCATAGCCGCGCTCGATGGAGCCGTCTAGGTTGTCCCAATGGTTCAGCAGGCGTAATGGAAACGATGGATGTGATTCTTTAGTTTCTCCACGTAGCAGGGCATAGGCACCATAAAGCAGTCCTATGTCCCGACGGGCAGTGATGGTATGACCTTGGATGTTGTATCCGTCGTCATCGGCCATAGTGGCATCTAGCTTGAGGGTCGCTTCCTCTCCCTGATAGTAGGTGGCTAACTCTTGCTTGGCAATGTCAATGGTAGGCGACGAGGCGTTTGCAGTAACTTGGGCTTTGTTGACGGGCTGGTAACGCAGCCACAACTGGTGTCCGTCCTCGGCAGCAACAGTCGAGGCAAACACAAATGAAATTGCAACGCCACACTCTCGAAGAGAGAATAGTGATAATAATAGTTTTTTCATGATGCTTTTTTGTTTATTGTTTGTTTTCTGCATATTCTGTAGGTGTGACACCGAAGTGTTTCTTGAAGACGGTAGAGAAGTGGGCCTGGTTGTTGAAACCTACCGAGTAGGCTACCTGTGTGATGTTGATTTTCTTCTCGCGGATGAGTCGGGCAGCCTGTTCCAGTCGCAGATTGCGGATGAACTCACTGGTCGAGATGCCCGTCATCTCCTTCATCTTACGATGTAGTTGGGCGCGGCTGATGCCTACCTTGTGGGTCATCATCTCCACGTCGAAGTCGGGATTGGACAGGTTCTCGTTGACGCACTTCATGATTTTCTCCATCAGCAGGTCGTTATTGCCCTTGACCTTGACGGGCTGTATCTCGCCCTTCTCTTCCAACGAGCCGAAGAACTTGTTGCGCAGCCACTTCATGTTCTGCTTCATGTCGTTGATCATCAGGTGCAGCCGCTTCTCGGCTAGGTAGCGCTTCCAACTGAAGGCCACCAAGGCCCCGAAAGCCGCAATCAGCAGGAAGTAGAACGCATAGGCCCATGTCGTCTTGTACCAAGGTTTCTGGACGGTCACCATCAGGGTGGTCACCTGGTCGGACACGATGCCGCTGGCAGAAGCCCTGACCAGAATGGTATAGAGTCCCGGTTGCAGTTGGTGGAAGGTCAGTTGGTTGTTGCCTTCGTCGGTCTGCATCCAGACGTCTGTGTCTTTTTCCGGGTTGAAGGTATGGGAGTGCCCTGCAATGACCCGATACTGGAAAGAGATATTCTCGGTGTTCTTGAAGTCCAGCAGAGAGAACTCCATGGTGAAAGAGTTCTCTGCGTATGGCAGTTCAAAGTGGTCCTGCAGCGGGTTCAGCGATTTTCCTGCCACGTTGAAGCGGGTCAGGAAGGTACGGCCCAGTGTCTGTTTCAGGGTGCTGACATCCTTGGGCAGGAAGGTCACCAGTCCGTCGGCAGTACCGAAACTGATGCGGTCGTCCGGATGGTGTATCATGGCTCCCAGGACATAAGAGAGGTGAGGGGTGAGGGGTGAGAGGTGAGACGGGGGAGCGTACTGCCAGATGCCTCTTGTCGTTGAAATCCAGATGGTGCCCTGACGGTCGCGAACCATGCCGCATATCATCTTGTCGTGCAGTTGTTCTGTATCGGCAGCCTCGGCCACTCGGTTGGTTCTGGGGTCGTAGCGGTAGAGTCCGCTTTCCGTACCTATTAATATATCGCCCTCCTTTGTCTCGCAGGTGGTGTAACATTGTTTTCCGTCCAGCAGGACGTTCCATCCGCGGCTGTTGAAGACGAATCCATCGGGCTGCATCATCGATACGCCACTGGTGGTGCATATCCACAACTGTCCGTGTGAGTCGAACATCAGTCCTTTGATCCAGTCGTTACACAGGTAGCCGCCCTTGCGATGGGTTTGCTGCATACTGAGCAGTTCGCCACGCTTCGACTGGGGGTCATAGACATAGAGTCCCATGCCGAACGAGCAAATATATAATCTGCCCTCGGCATCCTCTGTCATACAGTTCAGTCCGCGGCCGTTCAGCGTGAGTTCAGGTTGAGCCTGCCCTGTATCGGGGTTGTAGCGGTAGAGCACATTCTCAGTGGTCAGCCAGTACTGTCCAGACTTCTCTGACCCACGGTCAGAGTGTGGCGTTGCATTCTCTGACCCACGGTCAGAGTGTGGCGTTGCATTGCTGCGGAAGATGAGGCGGGTGCCGGCGGGTGAGTGGGGGTGACTCTTTACCTGTCCCTTGCCGTCCAGCAGGAATACGCCGCTGTTCTGTACCGTACACCATGTGTCTTGGCCCTCGCCAGCCGTGATGGACGAGACACCGCCTCCTGTCACATAATGCTGGTCTGACAGACTCCATGTGCTAAAGGCAGACTGCTGACGCGACAGCACCAGCAGGCCTTTATTGTAACAGGCAGCCCAGAGGTGTTGGTCTTTGTCTTCCATGACGTCTACCACATGAGCGGTGTTCAGGTCCATACGTCCGTTTTCCCCCTCCACTCGTGTCAGTTGCTTACTGTCGTGTGCTATCTTCATCAGCCCGCTGCCTGAGGTGGCCAGAAAGATGTCGCCCTTTTCGTCTATGGTGGCATCTTCGATGCTGACGTTATGGTCAAGTGCTGACAGGTCGAAACCGGCGTCGCGGATGTTGCCCGTCTGGTAGTCAAAGCTCATGATGCCGTGCATACAGACAATGAGCAACTGCTGACCGTACTCCAGATAGTTCATCGGCTGACCTACCGTTGACTGATAGTCGCGTAGAGCGGTGGGTTGGCCGTTCTTGACCATAAACCGGGTCAGTGTCGTCAGATGGTCACTGCGCCACAGGTGCCCCTTGCGATCCAGGTAGATGCGACTATAGAAGTGGTCACTCTGCCGTCGGTTGAACTTGCTTTCGTAGTCTATCTGGTCAGGTTTGCTGATGCTATAGAGGCCATAGCCTGCCGTACCGATCAACAGGCCTTTATTGTTTTCCGTCAGCGAGTTGACACGAGGTGTCAGCCGGTCGGGGAAGGTGTAGCGATGGAAGTTGTCATGTTCGTAATCGTAACTGACCAGACCTCGCGAACAGCCTACCCACAGTCGCCCGCTTTTGTCGACGAACAATGTGGATATCTCGTTGTCAATAAGTGTTGTCGAGTCGTTGCGACTATGGAAATAGGTGATGAAGCGGTATCCGTCGAACTTGTTCAGTCCGTACTCGGTGCCCACCCACACAAAACCATATCGGTCCTGGCAGATACAGGTAATCAGACCGCTCGACAGCCGGTCTGATGTGTACAACTGACTTGTCGCAGCACACAGTTGCTGTGCTACGAACAAGCAGATGGCCATAATGCATGCCACACTCCGACCTTCAGGTCGGAGAATATGGAACTTTACATGCTGCATAGTGGTTATGTGTGTCTTATTGCTTCAGCAGGTTGAGGGGCTGTCGGGGAGCCATGACGTTGTTTACCGATTCGGTGTACTGGGTCAGCTTGGCATTGACACTGAGAGGGAGGTCACGGCTGGACGAGCCGATGCGGAAAGTGTATGTCCCGGCTTCGGTCAGCCACTGGCTGTTGGCCTCGTCGAATGATGCTAGGTCGCGCACGGCTATCTGCATGGTCAGCGTCTGGCTCTCACCGGGTTTCAACTCACGCGTCTTGGCAAAGGCTTTCAGTTCGTGAACGGGTTTCTGCAACTGTCCCTTGGGTGCGGTCACATACACCTGTGCCACCTCTTTGCCGCTGACGCTGCCCGTGTTCTTGACGGTGACAGAGACGGTGACCGTGCTGCCGTTGGCTTTTACCACGGGCTTGGAGAAGGCAAAGGTGGTATAACTCAGTCCGTAGCCGAAGGGATAAGCCACGGGTTTCTGGAAGGTGTCGAAGTAGCGGTAGCCCACATAGATGTCTTCCTCGTGGTTGGTGAAGTCCTCACCCTGTATGGGCGAACCCCAGCCCAGCA
>Ga0256407_10006763_pt1 | contig 17570 bp, 15 predicted proteins | sample RumenRJG_04DNA_FD_193489 | JGI IMG/M metagenome (GOLD analysis project Ga0256407, IMG submission 193489) | Bovine rumen microbial communities from Lethbridge, Alberta, Canada - RJG_04 | ecosystem: Host-associated > Mammals > Digestive system > Stomach > Rumen | place: Canada: Alberta...
TCCGGTCCCTGCTCTCTTTCCCGGGCAGATCCGGCTGCGTATCTATCATTCTGCATATCAGTTCGATCCTCCTTCTGTCACCACGACATAGAGTCTGGCTGTACCCGTTCCTGTTCCGCCTTCCGTATCGGTGAGCAGGTAATTTACTCTGTAGTTTCCCGGGGCGTGTACGTTCACATCGCTGTCAATGCTCACGCGGCTGTAATCGATCGTCTGTGCCGTCTGCTGCATCTGCTGCGCCTGTTCTGTCTCGTCGCCGGCAGGAGTCTCAACGCTGCTGTTCTCCGTGAAAGTATAGTTTACTCCGCCAATTACCGCTGATTTCAGATATGTCTTCGGGTCAAAAACGGAATCCTTATCGATGTAAACGAGATAATCCGTGATAAGCAGTTCCGGAGCGGCGCCGTTATTGTCAGAGTCATAAATCTCAATATCCACGGGAAGGTATGACGTGCCTCCCGCGCTGTTGGTGACTTTTAGCGTCGCGGGAAACTCTTCCACGCCTGACTGAGCAAAATCCCTTTCATACAGGATCAAAACGCTCGGCGTCACGTCTCCGTCAATGCAGTCCTCCGCCGTGATTCCTTCTGGCAGACACGCCGTATTTCGGGGAAGTCGAAGGGGCTTGTCAAGGTGGAATTTCGGGGGAGTGTAATCCGAGTACAGTAGTGTTCTCTTCACATGGCTGACGTGGCCGTCTGCGTCCGCGACCGCGTAGGTTATGATCCTTCTTCCGTCTTCCAAAAAGGGACTGATATCCTCTACGGTGATGGAACCGGTGATGTCGCCGTCCGCAGCGTCAGAAGCGGTGACGCCCTTGAGCAGGGCGCTGTAATCGTCCTTCACGCTGACCGTGATCGTGCCGCTTTCCAACTGGAAGACAGGCCCTGTCCGGTCCTTCAGAAATCTCTCTCTCACAAAGAAGATCCCAAATATGATCACTGATACTGCAAACAGGATCATACTCATAATCGTCAGTTTTTTCACCTGAATAGTCCTCCTTTGTTCACTTCCTTCATGTATTCCCTATAAGACCTGTCAACGTCGAAAAGCATGGTTCCGTGCATCGTATCGACGCGCAGCGGCGTGCGCCAATTCTTTCCAAAACAGGTGTTGAGCACATTTTCATAGCCCTTGGGAACAGGCAGCGTGATCATCTCAAAGGGTACTTCCACCGCCTCATCAAAGTCCTCTCTGTTCCAGACCCAGTTCCTGACAAAAGGAATGGGGAAATATTTTGCCACCTTCTCTGTCGCGCGGGGGTCGTATTTCTTACACTCTTCTTCGTATTTTCTGTAGTAATCATCATAGTTCCTGAACTTCTTGATGATCTTTCCGGCTATGGGTCTTGCGAGCATTCTCAGAGGTCTGAATCTTGCGTTGCCAAGCAGCACGCCGTCTGTCATGGAAGCGAGTTTCTTTGCGGTTCTAAGATTCGATACCACGTCGTCGATGTGCTGTTCCATGGTCGCCGGATCCTCGGGAACTCCGTCGAGCGGGAATATGTCGATGAAGATCCCCTGATTAAGTCTTGCCGTCTTATTGAGCTCGATCCTGATGGCGCCTGTAGTCTCGCTGTTGCGCAGCTGGGCGTGGCCCCTCAGCGAAGTGGGATCTGTATATTCCGTCTGGAAGAAATATGGGTGTTTGAACTCTCGGGGCGCGACTTCGCACAATTTCTCATACTGGTCCCGGAACATGCACAGATCGATGTCGTTGTCCCACGGAATAAATCCTTTATGGCGAATCGCTCCGAGCAGTGTTCCTCCATCGGCAAAATATTGAATCCCATACTTGTCGCACACTCTCTTGAGCTCATTGACCAGATCCAGCTCAACGGCCCAGATCCGCTTCATTTCGCTGTCTATCGTATAATCGCATCTGACTTCTTCTTCCAGAAAATCTTTCCCATAGTCAAGTTTCAGATCAACCATTTTTCTTAACCTAATTCCTCTCTTTGGCCCACGTTGTCAATGGAATATCACAGCCATGATGACGTCCCACAGGATCGTATATATATTCGTTACCATCATCTGCGGCAGGTATTGTGTGTAATCGACCATATACTGGCTGTACCACAGCTGCAGCACCAGCCCCATCGGCGGATACAGCAGGATCACATAAAATACCGCCCTGAAATAGAATGGCAGTTCTTTTCTCTTCGTAAACCCCAGCATCAAAAGCGGCGCGATCGCTATACAGCCTGCCGCCGAAAATCTCCAATACTGCGGGGTGACAAATATCTTGCAGGCAAGTACGACTACATTGATCAGGAACAGGAAATCCAGGAACTTCTTGTATTCCGTCTCAATATACTTCTGCAGGATCACAATAAACAGGATCACAAGAATCGAGAAAGACATCATCACCAGCCGGTTGACTTTCTGGAATCCGCTTCTTGAGACCTGTATGGCCCACTCGCTCGCGCGCTCGCCGGTCATATAGCTGTAGGCAAGTCTGACAGCGCTGTTTATAATTCTTCCAACCGGTCCCAGCTTTGCGATCAGATTTTTGTAGGAATAAAAGAGATTAATGAATGTGGGCGTGAACAGCGCTACCAGAACAATGATCAGTTTGCCTTTTCGTGCGATCCCCACCACAAGCCTCAGTCCCAGCATCAGGATAGCGGAAGGGTGAATGAGGCATGGCACTATATAGAGCGCAAAGACGCCGGGATTCCTTTTCCCCTTGACCAGATCCATGTATACCGCCATCAGGGCCAGCGCAAAGGCGGAAAGGTTCCTGACATTGTTGATGATCGTAAAGAAGGGCAGCATGCACAGTTCGAAAGCAATACAGTAGAGTATATACCGGTCTGCATCCAGGCGCTCCGCCGTGTCATTTGTGATATACGCGGCCGACGAATAGACGCACAGGGCTGTCAGACCCGGCAGCAGCTGCCGCAGGTCGAGCTTGGCGATCACCCAGAACAATATGTTCTTGAGGTACAGACTGTCGTCAAAGAACACAAAAACCTCGCCCAGACTCCTTTTCGCGCACTCGTCGAGCTGTTCGAAGTATCGGACCAGGTCGGGCGATCCGAACGGCTTATATGCGTATGCGAAAGAAAAAAGAGAAAGGACGAGCAGAAATGTGTATTTTTTCCATACCTCCGGCCGGTAAGCCATCCCGAGGAAATATAATGCTATTGATAAAGGTGCACATAACAAAAACAGTGCAGATACAATAAGTTCCATAGGTTACCTGTCCGCCCGGTGCGTCACAGCGCAAATGTTTTTCTTCTGTAGATCGCGCACAATTTGAAGAATCTGAAATTAAGTTTCCTGCAGATGTTCACAAAACGGCTCTTACTGTCATAAAAATCCGGATACTCTATTTTGAGTTTTTTATCAAACGCGACCACTCTTTCCCTGTTCCTGCGTGTTGTTCCGATAATATACAGGCACCCGTAATATGCCGCAATGGACTCGCAGATTCTCTTATGCAGAACCTCCGCGACCGATTCCTCCATAGGCGTTTTTCTGTAGAAGTCGATGAGAGCCCTCACAACTTTAAGGTAGTCCTTATAATGCTTCTTCACGCCTTCCACGCTGACGCTCTGGCCGCTCACGGAAACTCTGTACATGTAAACCGCGTTATCCGCAAAGCAGACCGTTTTGCAAAACGCCAGGCCCTTGCAGATGTATTCGACGTCAGTATAGAAGCACTTCTCCGTGATCGTCACGTCGTTCTGCTTTAAAACCTCTGTCCGGAATACGCAGCCGTGCATGGCGATATCCGTGATGTGCCTGCATGCCTCCTCAGCACTGTAGTTCTGCAGATACTTCACGTCTGTGTCAAAAGGATATATCTTCGTTTTTTCCTTCGATACTTCGTCAAAGCGGTAGTAAGGAGTCAGAATCAGGTCGGCGTCGATCTTCTGAAGATTTTTCAGAAGTCGGTCCAGTTCCTCCGTGTCAAAAAAGTCATCTCCGTCAAGGAGTTTGAAATACTTACCGCTCGCCAGACCGATCCCGGTATTGACCGTTGATCCCCATCCCCCGTTCTCCTTGTGGACGACATTTATGATCTGCGGAAATCTCTCGGCAAAGCCCTTTGCGATCTGTGCCGTTGAATCCTTTCCGCCGTCGTCGATCACGAAGACTTCCAGCATGTCATTGTATTTTTCATCCAGAAAGGGAGTCAGCGTTTCTGTAATGTAGTTCTGCACGTTATATGCGGCAATTGAGATTGTGAGCAGTTTCTTGTCCATATCCTCATTCCTTAGCTTTCGTAATGATGTTTCTGACTTCAAAAGGCAGCGAAACAATAGCGGGATTGACGCACAGAGCGGTCAGAAGGAGCTTCCTCGACTTGGGCATCTTCCATTTCAATAGTCTTTTATAAAATCTGCGAAGATTCTTGAGAAGGTAAGCTCTGTCGGCGGGCCAGTTCGTGTAATTCTCAGAGACGCCGAATTTGCAGCCCTTGGCTAAAAGTCCCATAAACGCCCGCTCATAGTTCATCTCCGCGTAGTACGCGTACTGCGGGTGATTCTTTTTGCAATCCTTGCGGATCCTGTTCCAGATCTTGATCAGCTGCATATCTTCGGGGATCAGTCCCGCTCTGGTAATGCTTCCCACATTGTAGAACCAGCAGTAATAGATCTGATTGATGTGTACGCCCTTATTACAATTGATCGAAATCCAATAGTTGTAATCAATATCTTCGAACCGCATTCCTTCCCAGAAACGGATTCCCTCCAGCATTTCCTTTTTACAGAGTTTGCCGCAGGTACAATACGGAATATCCTGAGACTTGACACGGAAGAAGGTCTCCATGATTTCTCTGTTATCCATAACAGTTTCTTTCAGCTCCGGCTGAATGATCGGATCCTCTTCACTTTTACAGATCTGCAGTTCACATTCCGCGAACTCCGCGTCGTACCTCTGGATCGCGCTGTAAAGGGTTTCAAACATCGTCGGCAGGATCCAGTCGTCCGAATCCACATATCCGATATATGCTCCGGTGGCCTCATTAAGACCTGCGTTCCTGGCGGAACTGGGTCCGCCGTTCTCTTTATGGATCACCTTGATGCGCGGGTCCTTCAGAGCCCACTCATCGCACAGCTGCGGCGACCTGTCCGGAGAGCCGTCATCGATCAGGATGACCTCCAGGTCCCGAAAGGTCTGGTTAAGGACCGAATTAAGGCAGCGGTCCAGATATTTCTCCGCTTTATAGACCGGTATGATTATACTGATCACTTCGTTTGCCAAATCCAACCTCCACAATACTGCTCATCCGGCAGCATATCATTGTCACATCATTTCGAGAACTTCCGCAGTCCCGCAAGTCCCCATCTCACCACATTGATCGCCGCAGTTACCGGGTTTTCTTTCAGGTACTGTCTGTAGAACTGATACTGCTTCTTAATAAGCTTTTTCTTGTTGCCTGTCGTGCTGCTGCTGAGCACGCGGTAATCCGCCAGAATTTCCTTGTTTCCAAACGCCCGGTCTTCCAGCGCCACAATGTCGTACCAGTAGGCGTAATCGTCGCGGATACTCTTAAGGGACTCCTTGAGATAGATCTTTCCGTGTCTGGACGAATCATAGAGTCCTGACAGACATCCAATCTGGTTCATCACCTTCATGTCCTTGGTGGTGATCACTTCCTTGGCGTATGTGGGCCGCATGATCTCCCTTGAGTTCTCATCTATTCTGCGGTAAGAGCAGTAAACACAGACCGCGTCCTTTCTTTTCATGAACTCGATCTGTTTCTTCAGGAAATCCGGGTGCCACAGGTCATCCGCGTCCAGAAGCGCGATATATTGTCCTTCTGCTCTTCTGATCCCGTTGTTGCGAGCCGCCGCGGATCCGGCGTTTGCCTGTTGGATCAGCTGTATCCTTGGATCCTTATCCGCATACTCCCTGACGATGGCTGCTGAATTGTCCTTGGAGCCGTCGTCCACAATGATCATTTCCCAATCCGGGTAAGTCTGTGCGATCACAGAGTCGATCGTCTCTCTGATATATTTTTCACCGTTATAGCAAGGTGTGATAATGGAAACTAAACCTGCTTTCATTTTTCCTCACGCTTTTCATTCATTTTTTGCTGCTTTTGCTGGCGGTTGTCTGTCCTTCCGCAACGCCTTCCGTGGATTCCTTCTCAAACAGGATCTTTACCGTCGCGAAGCAGATCTTCAGATCTTCAATAAAACTGGGACGTGCGATATACATCAGGTCCATCAGCAGTTTGTCGTATGGCGTCGTGTTGTACTGGCCGTAGACCTGCGCATAACCTGTAAGTCCGCACTTACACTGAAGGCGGAGGTCAAACTCAGGAAGCTCCTTCTTGTACTGCTCGGCGATCTCAGGTCTCTCGGGGCGGGGGCCGACTATGCTCATGTCGCCCCTGAGAATATTAATGAGCTGCGGAAGCTCGTCAAAGCGGCAGGCTCTGATAAAACGGCCCACCTTTGTGATCCGGGGGTCCGCTTCTCCGGAGGAGAGTCTCGCTACGCCGTCCTTCTCAGCGTCCATTCTCATAGAGCGGAATTTGAGGATCTCGAAAATCCTTCCGTCCTTGGTAAGGCGCTTCTGTCTGTAAAAAGCCGTACCGCCGTCTCTCCTTATAATAATAGCCAGTATGACCATCAGCGGAGAGAAAAGGATCAGCGCCAGTCCGGAGACAACGATGTCAAAAGTTCTCTTACATATCAGATACTCCGGCGTAGGGTTATATTTGGCCACTCTGAGCATGGGTAGATGGAACAGATGTGCCTGCTCCGCTCCCGACATGATCACGTCGCCGATCCTGGGGATGCACCAGGTCACGATGTCCTTGTGGACGCAGTACTTGACGATCTGGTTGCGGTCGTGGCTGTGCAGGGAGCAGAGAAATACTGCATCCGCGCCTTCCAGAGCCGCCGGAATGAGCATACGCTCCTGCGCATCTCTTTCCTCCTGAGACAAGTTCATCCAATTGTCTCCATAGAGTTCATTGATGTGCAGCTTCCTTATGATCTTGAAATGCTTGTCCAGGCCGTACTGGGAGACCAGAGCCTCCACGCCCTCCAGTTCGTCGTAGATGACTGCCGTCGGGATCGGAGGATTGTTGGCAAAATACCACTTATGCGCGCACACTGCCCACAAGACAATCATAACCACCTGTGCCGCGGCTACCATAAGCATGACCGGTATGTTGGGAAGAAAACGGATCAGCAGCCACATGATGACGTACATAATGCCGTCCGCGATCACAGCGCCCAGTATCTGTGCATACACAATTTCAGAAATCGTACTGATATGGATCGTGTACCCTGAGTATAGATGCGACAAGATGTAGTATAAGAAAACAAAGAGTGCGATAACTACCCAGTTTCCTTTCCGGTAGAAATGTATGGCGTACACCTGACTGGAATAGTAATGCATCCAAGCGACCGCATAAGGGATCGAGACCAGTATCACGTCCAGAAGCTTGACCAGACGCACGACTGTCCTGTGCGCGGTTCTGCCTCTTCCGTCCTTATAGGTCCTGCTCTCGCCGGTATAACTGTATGTCACCGGTTTGCTGTTGTTATCGGTTTGCCTCTGTTCTTTATTTGCCATAATAGAGACTCCTTATATACGCTTTGACTCTCTTTATCTATTCTCTACTATTTGCACTTAAAAAGATAGTGCAACTTATAAAAAAAGAAACTCAGGTCCAAAATCCGGACACCCTGGAAATCACTGTGACCTGATCGCTCTGACCAGTTTCTTATAGCTTGTCTTGCGGTCAAAACGCTCTTCGGCGCACCGGCGGGAGCCGGCTCCCATCTGGATCCGCAGTTCCCTATTGTCGGCCAGTTCCCTGAGTTTATTCGCGATATCCTCCGCGTCGTCGTTGCTGCAGTTAAATCCCATCTGATACTCGTCGATCAGGTTTCTGTACTCCTCACTGTCCTGTGTGTTGATCACAGGAAGGCCTGACGCGGCGTAATCGCCATGCTTGTTGATTATTGTCGCCGCGGAGCTGCTCCTGATCGGATTTACGGTTATGTCACAGGATTTGAGCAGGGCGCACATTTCGTTATAGGGAAGGCGTCCTGTGAACAGGGCGTTCACTTTTTTGCTCTCGGAATACTCCCTGAACTCCTCCATCAGCGGGCCGTCTCCCATGACGATGAATCTGATCTTCGGATCTTTCAAAATATCGAGAGCGTCAATTACGACCGGGATCGTGTAGGAACTTCCCAGCGTTCCGCAATAGCCGAGCCATACTTCTCCGTCCTTCTTCTCGATACTTGGCTTCTCAGCTGCGTACCTGTCGAAGATCTCCAGGTCTGTCCCCAGAAATACCGTTGTGGTCTCCGTGACCTTTTTGTTTACCTTCGCCGCTCTCCTGCAGTAAGAATCCGATACTGCGCAGATTGCGTCGGCGCGCTTGTATATTCCGTTTGCCATCGCCATAAGCGGCGCGAACGCCGTGTCGCTTATTACCGGCACATTGACGAGCATCTTGAAGGCTTCCGGCCAGAGGTCCTGGACGTCAATGACGAAGCGAATATTATTCTTCTGGCAATATTTTGCCACCAGGTCCGGACAGGTCAGGGACGGGACTGCGCAATAGATCACATCGGGTTTCCTGCCGCGCTTTTCGAGGTACTTCACGACATTCTTTCCCCAGATGTGGTGGCTGTAGAAGCGCTTAAGGCACACATTCCTTGGATATCCCGGTTCCTCTATAAAAGTGATCTTGAAAGGCCAGGGATAAGAGGGCTTTCTCCTGCTCTTCTTCGCGTAATGGTAGAAAGAGCTTGTAACAAGCTCCACTGTGTCCTCCGGATCCGCTTCGTCTCCCACTACTCCCGCCAACATCTTGGTCAGGTACAGAAATCTGTCGTTATCCGCCTGGGAGAAGTCCTCACAGAACTCAGAGATGATAAGAATATCCATACATGGTCCCCTTATCCCTGTGACGCGGGAATGTGATACGGCTCAAGAAGATCTCCGGTTTTCTTCCCGATCACCACGCTGTCATACATCATCATGACTACATCCTCTTCATACTGTCCGATGATGCTCTGATTGGTCTCGCCGCGCAGGTTGTTGTCGATAAGTTTGATGAAATCGACGCCCGCGCCATACGCGTGCAGATACGCTCCGCCGAATCTAGGATTGATCTCGGACAGGTAGTATTCACCGTCTTTGTAGAAGAAATCGGCGTCCAGAGGGCCGTTGAATTTAAAGCATTTAAAGGCGTCGAGCACAAACTCGAACAGACGCTCGTCCTTGAAGGAGATCGTCTTGTTGGCGCCGCCTATGGTAGTCGAAATCTTCTTCTTGGAGAAGATGGCTACCGGCTCATGGGAGATGGTATCGACATAGACGTCCGCGTCCAGGTCAAAACATCCCTCGCCCGTCATCAGTTCCTGCGCGATCAGGCTAGGATCTTCCTCAAATGCCGCGTGCAGGGTTTCAATATCTGAGACCTTCCTCGCGCCGACGCTGCCGCTTCCGGTGCGGGGTTTGACGAACACAGGCAGACTCACTTCTCCTTTGTCCAGGGCTTCCTTAACTTCCGCGAAGGTCCCCCAGGTCGTCACTGTCCTTACGCCGTTCTCTTTAAGATATTTAAACATCTCATATTTGTCGAAGCAGAGCCTTGCTGTCTCCGCGTAAGGAGCCAGCACTTCTACGCCGAGCGCTTCGAATTTCTCACGGTTTTCCGCCAGGATCATGATCTCAGGATCGATGAAAGTGGTAACTGCGTTGATCTTCTCTTTTTTGCAGGTATCCAGGATCGTGTCTATATATTCAGGTGCATCGATCCTCGGAACCAGATACTGCTTGTCCGCGAAATAAAGGGCGGGGGCATACGGGCTGTTGTCCGTAGCGATGATCCTGGATCCCTCTTCCATAGACAGGCGGAAGTCTTTCATTAACTCGCCTCGGCGTCCTACGCTAAGCATTAAGTAGTTCATTAAACGGTCTCCATCCTGTAATACTCATCCATTGTCATTTGTTTTCGAACCAGTTCAAGCTGCTCTCCGGCCTGCACATAGACCGGCGGGAAAGGCCGGATAAAGGGACCTCCGAAAGTAACTGTATAATTACCCACCCGGTGGTATACGATATGGTCGCCGGCCTTCAGTTCAGGCTTATCTTCGATGACCATCAGTCTGTCGTGGTCCATGCAGGTATATCCGCAGACGACCTGCCTCGGGTGTGACGGCCGCTTAGAATCCGTCGTGTACATATATCCCTTCTTGAGCCACAGGGGGTCGATGTGGATCCTGCTTCCGTCTGTAGTCACGATCCGACCGTACGCTGTATCCTTCACATCGATCACGGAAGTGTGCAGCTCAACAGTTGAGCCGATCGCCGCCGAGCCCGGCTCGAGGATCAGGGCCGTCATAGCCGGGTCGATCGCTTTTTCAAGTTCTTCTCTGATTCCCGCGATATATTCCATGGGAGTCGTCTTGCCCGGAACTCCGCCGAAGAAGCCGCCGCCGATATCGATATATGCAGGAGTCAGGTCGTAATCTGTGACGATCTTCACAGCGTACCGTGCGATCGCCTTATAGACGCCCAGCGCTCTTGTGATGGAGTTCACATGCATGTGAAGACCGATCGGAATATCTCCGTATACCTCTCTGAGGATCTCGATCGCCTTCAGAAGTTCGCCGTTCTCATAGCCGAAACCGAAGCGGAATCCGTCCTCCTGGTATCCAACGTCCGAGGCCTCGAAGATAAACGGATCCACATTGACCCGCACTCCTATGATTCCCCTGACCGCAGGCTTTTCTCTGCGGATGAACTCAAGTTCATGGGCTGAATCGATGTTGATGATCGAACCTCCCTCAAAGGCCTTTCTCAGGTACTCCTCTGTCTTGACCGGTCCATTGAAGACGATTCTGTCTGCCGGACAGCCTGACAGTAAGGAGAGCTGGTATTCCTCGTCCGACACAACTTCCGCGTAAACTCCGTGCGCGTCCATCCACTTAAGGATCCAGGGCAGGGAGTTGGTCTTTACTGAATAGGCCAGTATGGAACCGGGCCAGAGCGTATTCAGAGCTTCCTGAAAGCCCCCGATATTCTCCGCCAGCAGTTTCTCTTGTATGACAAAATATGGCGTTTTCACTAATTCAGTCCTTCTTCTTCGCGCTTCTTTCCTCGTCTAGGAAAGGCTCCACCACGTCTGTGTCCACCGCGATATCTTCTCTCGTGAATACTTTCTTTATGGTCTTGAGAATGATCCCGCAGTCGCCGAGAAAGGTAATATTCCTGACATACTGCACATCATAGGCCAGTTTCTGGTCCCATGTGATCATATTTCTGCCGTTTACCTGAGCAAGGCCTGTCAGTCCCGGCCTCACGTCATGTCTGTGATGTTCCTCTTCAGTGTAGTAAGGCAGATACCGTACGAGCAGAGGTCTCGGGCCGATCAGGGACATCTCTCCCTTGAGGATGTTGAACAGCTCGGGAATCTCGTCCAGGCTTGTGCTCCGCAGGAAAGATCCAAAAGAAGTCAGCCTGACGCTGTCTGGAAGGAGTTCCCCGTTTTCATCCCTCTCATCCGTCATCGTTCTGAATTTGTACAGGCGGAAGATCGTCTCCTTTCCGGTCTCCGGGTCGATCTTGCCGGGCCTTTCCTGTGTAAACAGTACGGGAGATCCAAGCTTTACCCTCACAAGGATCGCCACGATCAGATACAGCCACCAGAACAGGATAAGGACCAAAAGCGATGCCAGTATATCGATCAGCCGTTTGAAAAACAGAGCGTAGGGGCCCCTTTTCATCTTCTCCATGCAGCATTATCCTCCCCGATCTTCCTGCACATTCTGACGCAGCAGCCGGTAATTATATAAAAGACGGGCACATTGAAACGTATCATCGCAAACAGCATTGCTTCTGACAGTTCTGTGATCATGATGCCCGCTATGATCACAGGCAGGATCCAGCAGTGCCTGAAAAGCGCTTCTTTCCCCTTAAACAGGATGATAAGACAGCGTCGTATGATACTGATCTCGAAGATCAGAAAGAGGATCATTCCGGGAAATCCGATTCCGACTCCCACCTGCAGCAGTCCATTGTGCGCGTGGTTGATCGCGTCGCCGAGTCCGGTGGCCTTCTTCAGCCGGCTGGATACGTAGCAGGGTGAAACGCCGAACAGAAAGTGATCCGGTGAAGAGAACATGATCTTGACGCACTCCACCCAGATCTGGGGTCTTCCGCTCAGGTCGTTCATCTTTCTTGTGCCCTTCTCGCGGTCTTCATCGGGCTCCTCTTCAGCCCTGGCCTGTACGTGTTCCGTCTCTCTTTCTCCCGAAGTATGGGCCTTCAGCAATAACTCTGCCTCGTTGAAGGAAGCAGGGCTTGTGGACGTCCGAGGAACTGTATTGGCTGTATCGTCAGCCTGATCCGCGCTGGCTTCGTTAACCGTATCGGTCGTGTTGGACCCATAGGTTTTCTCCATGTACTCGTTGTAAGTCTTGGCGAACATCCTCAGGATCACGCTTTGCAGCGCAAGAACGATCACCACAGTGACAGCGGCAGTGATCAATGCTCCGGCAATGCGGGCCGGCCTCGCTCTGTTTTGCAAAAGATCCCACACAAAGAGAAAAACCGTGGAGATTATTAAGAACATCAGGGCCAGGAAACTGGTCCTGGAGCCTGATACGATCACTGCGAGAAAGTATACGAACGTAACGGGCGCATAGATGATCCGTACAGCCCGCCGCTGGGTCAGCAGCATATAGAGACATATTCCGAACAAAAGCAAGTGGGCCGCCGCCGTAATGTTGAGGTTGCCGCCCATCCTCATAGATACACTGATCCTGTCATTTTCCAGTGTGAGCCCCGAAGGGAAGGTAAACAGCTCCATTCGGTAGTATTTGTAGACGCAGTACGCGACTATAGGCGTGTAGATCAGCATCATAAAATGGATCATCCACTCCAAAGCGCGCTTAGCGTATTTCCCCATCAGTTCGGCGAAGGGGAAAAAGAGGAAAAATGACAATGAGATCATGAACAGCCGGTTGTCGTTGAACTTAAACAGGGGTTCCCCGTCAATGCGCGAGCGCACCGCGCAGCCCAGCAAGTACCAAAGCAGGATCAGGATCAGTATGATCTGCTCGAAACTGAAAAGACCGCGTGCAAAAGCACGGATCCTGGCAAACTCCTCCCGATCCGCGAACACTGTGATCAACACATAGACCGCCGCCGCTGCTATAACCGCGACGCCGATCCACTTCTGATATTTGAGATACTCTCGCTCTCTGACAATGTACTGAAGCAGGGAATACATGGTAAAGATCATTGTGAGGAGGATCGCGGACAAACGCAGTCCTGTCTTGTATACACCCTGAGCTTTCTTCAGTTGAGCGCTTTTCTTGTTTTCCATAGGCAAAATAGTGATTAGCTCTGCTTGTAAAGGCCCGTGCTGTCTCAGGCGGGATGGTATGTAGAAACCATCTTCTCCACCTGTTCCCGGATATTATCGTCGTTGTTGTAAGCTATATACATGAGCTCATGCAGCTGCGCGAGAAATTCATCGGTGTCGAATTTGATCGGCTTTCCGATGTGGATGAGTTCATTTTCGGTTTTGGTAAGGCCCTCTTCCGCCATCAGCTTCTCTTCGTAAAGTTTCTCGCCGGGGCGAAGGCCCGTATAGACGATCTTGATGTCCACATCCGGTTTGAAGCCGGACAGGCGGATAAGGTTCCTGGCCAGAGTGTCTATTTTGACCGGGCTGCCCATATCCAGAACGAAGATTTCTCCTCCTCTGGCGTAGGTGCCTGCCAGCAGCACAAGGCTCACCGCCTCCGGGATCGTCATAAAGTAGCGGATAATGTCGGGATGGGTGACCTTCACGGGGCCGCCCTTCTCGATCATCTTCTTGAACAGCGGGATGACCGAGCCGTTGCTGCCGAGGACATTGCCGAAGCGCACGGCGACAAACTCCGTCTTAATGCCGCGGAATATCTCTCCTGTGCCGTCCCTGTCGGCGTTCTCAACGCCCGAGTGTGTGAACAGCTGCGGGATATCAGCCGCTTTTCCGGCCTTGATCTTGGCGTCGAAGCTCTGGATGATCATCTCGCACAGGCGCTTCGAAGCGCCCATGATGTTGGTGGGATTGACCGCTTTGTCCGTGGAGATCAGGACAAAGCGCTCGCAGCCGTGGACCATAGCTGCATAGGCGGTCTTGTAAGTACCGATCGCATTGTTCTTGATCGCTTCGTTGGGGCTGTCCTCCATCAGCGGGACATGCTTATGAGCCGCAGCGTGATATACGATCTGCGGCCTATACCTCTCAAAGACATCAAAAATCTTGCGGCTGTCGCGCACAGAGCCGATCAGCACTACAAGATTGAGCTCCGGATATTTCTCGCGCAGCTCCAACTGAATGTCATATGCATTATTCTCATATATATCAAAAATGATCAGCTGAGCGGGATCATGCGCCGCGATCTGTCTGCAAAGCTCACTTCCGATAGATCCGCCGCCGCCGGTTACCAGAACCCGCTTGCCGTTGATGAAGTCGAAGACCTCCTTCATATCGGCCTGGATCGGCTCTCTTCCCAGAAGGTCCTCTACGGAGACCTTCTTCATAACGCTGACACTTACCTCGCCGTTCACCAACTGATAAATTCCAGGCAGATTCTTCAGCTCGCAATTAGTCTCTTTACATATATTAAGGATGTCTCTCCGCTCCTGAGCCGTTGCGCTGGGCATGGCCAGATAGATCTTCTGGATCCTGTATTTCTCAGCATTTTCCAAAATAGTGTCCCTGCCGCCGACGATCGGAACGCCGTCAATATAGCGCCCCCACTTATTGGGGTCGTCGTCGATGACACAGCATACCTTGTCATTGATCTCCCTGGATCTGCGGATATCAGCGATCAGGGTCTGCCCGGCGTTTCCGGCTCCGATCACCATGACGCGCCCCTTCTCGTCCTTGCTGTTCTGATGATTGGCGAGGAGAATCATGAAGCGATAGGAAAACCGAGCCCCGGCCATGAAAACAAACTGCAGAGTGATGCCGATCAGATAGTACGAGATAGGCATCCTCTGGAAAATGACCGTGATAGCGATCGTGTGGAAGGTTCCGGTAATGCACGTCGCCATGATCAGGTGCATCAGTTCCGAATAACTCGCAAATCTCCACAAGCTCCTGTACAGCTTCGAGAAGGAGAATACGACCAGGCAGAATACCGTATAGATCGGCACAAACCTCATCCAGGACTGCATAAAGTCCGCTCTGATCTGCGAAAACTGGCAGTCAAAACGGAGCCAAAGCGCCATGAAGTAGGACATATTAACTATAATAACATCATATATCGCCAGAAGCACCGCAACTATACGCCAATGGCCTTGCAGCAGGAAGGCGTGCTCTTTCTGCTCGTCGCTCTCCTGCTCAGCGCCTGCTTCCTTAACAAACTTATCCTCCATTACGTCGTTGCTCCCTAAAACCGGCTTTTTCTTCAAAAGGCCGGTTGAATTTATATCTTATACTTATCGATAACCCATGAATTAGACTTATACTCTAATTCGGCCCAAAATTCAAGGTTCTTTTTACCATTGTATTGTATAAGCAGCTTTTTTACCACCAAAACTTTCCTCAGGGCTTAGCCTTCATCTCCTCCATATAGGCCTTAGCGTCCTTAATAAAGCTCCAGATCATGACGATCATGATAATGCCGATCGGGAAAGCGCTTATGATCGACACACTCTGGATATTGTTCATACTGCTCTCCGAGAAGACCAGCGCGATCGGCAGCACGATCAGGAGCAGGCACCACAGCAGAGTGATCATTGTGTGGGGCTTCTCGTTCTCCTCCAGCCTCTTGTAGCTGTAGCAGGCCGCTGTGTAAGCGATCGAGTCGAAACTGGTCGCATAGAACGCGATCATGCAAAACATAGTCAGCACCAGTATAAATGACGAGCCCGGCATGGTATCCACAATGTCGAGGATCAACTGGTAAAGGTCTCCGCTGGCCGCGTACTGCGCGATAAAGTCCGCTTTTCCTTCAATCTGCAGTCCCAGACTGTAGTTTCCCAGAACAATAAAGCTGACAATGGTCGATCCTACGCCGAAAACATAGCCGCCCAGCACAGTCTGCCGGATCGTCCTGCCACGGCTGATATTGCCGATGAAGAAAGGAGCCGCGATGCACCACACCATCCAGTAAGCCCAGTAGTAGATCGTCCAGTCCTGCGGGAAGTTGTTGGTCCGCGCCGGATCCGAATAAGTGCTCAGCTCGATAAAGTGCTGGAACATCTTTCCAAGGCTCTGGAATCCGTTCTCCACGATGAACCGTCCCTGTCCGCCGATGACCAGCACGATCGCCAGCAGGCCAAAAAACAGATAGATGCAAAGTTTTGCCAGGAAACTGATTCCCTTGAACCCATGAAGCACTGCATAAGTATAAACAGCGCAAGTGATCAGCAGAATGATGATCGTTACAGCCGTCCGGCTGATGCTGATATTGAACAGCTTGACGATAATACTCGCCATCAGAGGCGTGGCAACTGAAAAAGTGGTCGCCGTTCCGGCCAGCAGAGCGAACAGCGCGAAAAGATCAATAACACGTCCCAGCAGCCCGTTAGCGTTCTTCTCGCCGATCACAGGCTTGCACGCCTCACTGTATCTCTGCCTGTTGCGCTTGCGCACATGCAGCATGAATCCGAAAGCTACCGCGAGTACCAGATAGAAAGCCCAGGGAATGAAGCTCCAGTGAAACAGCGGGAAAACGCCTGCCCACTCCGCGATCGATCCCATCTCCGCGATGTGCGGATTCGTCGCGTACATGACCCACTCCGCAAAAGAATAGAACAAAATATCCGCCGCCAGACCGCAGGTGAACATCATGGAACCCCAGGTAAAGAAATTGTACTGCGGCTTCTCATCCGGCTCTCCCAGCACAATATCTCCGTACTTGGAGAACGAAAGGAACAGCGACACCAGCAGCACTCCCACGCCGATCACAAGATAGTACAGTCCCACCGTATCGCCGAAGAAGAAACGCACCTGCGAAATCACTCCATTCGCCTGCTCCGGGAAAATAAACAGATACACCGCCAGCGCCATGATCAGAATGAACGGCACCAGTGTGATCATCCAGTCGATTCTCTTGCTGTCAGCAGTTACCATGTTATTGCTCATAATATTGAACCTCCATTTCCGGCTTTCCGCCGGCACTCATCCGACTACAGCCCTCTCAGCCGCGCTGGCACTCATCCGTCCAGGCTGTCCAGATACGTTCTGTAACTCGGATCGGCCTGTGCCAGTTCGTCAATCCCGTCGATCTCGATGATATCCTCCGCCTGCATCTCCCTGATGCCCAGCCTGTACTCATCAAAATGACAGAACATCACGACATCGTCCCAGAAAATCTGCCTGTTCCCGCTCTCAAACTCCTGCTCCAGGTGTCTGCACAGCTTCGCACCGTCCTCCGAAGTCCACCGCGAAATACTGTAAAGCTGCCATCCGTGCCGCCCGCCCGTCCTCGAGCAGGACTTCACGATGCCATCTTCCACCTCCATGAGCCACTCTTTCGTCTCGCCCTCACACCAGACAGCGTTGTAGCCCGACAGCGTAAAGTGCGGATCCAGAATCTCCTTATTATAAATGATCTGGTCCCCGTC
>Ga0256407_10006768_pt1 | contig 17563 bp, 8 predicted proteins | sample RumenRJG_04DNA_FD_193489 | JGI IMG/M metagenome (GOLD analysis project Ga0256407, IMG submission 193489) | Bovine rumen microbial communities from Lethbridge, Alberta, Canada - RJG_04 | ecosystem: Host-associated > Mammals > Digestive system > Stomach > Rumen | place: Canada: Alberta | collected...
TCCCCAATAATTTAAAAAATAAAAATAAATAATAATTTTATACAATAAAAAAATAATTCTATGAAAAATCTTTAAAAACCAATTTTCAAAAGATAATAGTAAAAAATTCAAAAGATAAAAATAAAAAAATAAAAAAATTCCAATATAAATATCCAAAAATAAATAAAAAATCATATTAAAAATGACAAAAGTCTCAAACCTCCTTGAAATCGACATGTCAAAATGGGAATTTAATTCTCAAGACAAAACATATTACCAACTTTCAATTCCTTACGTTAGTAACCCTCCAGATCCTCAATATAACAATTTATCAATTTTCATTCCAGATAAATATTTTAAATCTCAAAAAAACAAAGACAACAAAACATTTACATGTGAAATAAACCAATCAGGAAAAATAGGTAAATTAACATCAAAAAATGCTCCAATAGTTTTCTTAGTAGACACAGGTGGTTACATGCCATGTGAACCATTAAAAGAATATGAAAGTAAGAAAGATTATACTGATAAAGGTTTAATTTATATTCATCCTGGATGTCGTGGTCGTACTCATGGTGCTCCTTCTGGAATTGTTGATTTAAAAGCTGCTATTAGATTCCTTAGAAAAAATAAAAATATTTTACCTGGAGATACTGAGAAAATTTTTACTTTTGGTATGAGTGGTGGGGGAGCACAAAGTGCTATTTTAGGCTCTTCTGGGAATGCTAATGTTTTTAATGGGTATTTTAAAAAAATTGGAGCTGTTTTAAATGAAAGGGATGATGTTTATGGATGTATGTGTTGGTGTCCTATTACTGGATTAGATATTGGAGATGCAGGATATGAATGGAATTTAGGATGTTCTAGGAAGGATTTAGATAAGGAAAAAATGGAGTTTTCAAAAAAGTTAAGTGAGGCTTATGCTTCTTATGTTAATAATTTAGGGTTGTGTGATGAAAATGGGGAAAAATTGTTTTTGGAAAAGAGTAAAGATGGAGTTTATCAAAATGGGAGTTATTATGATTATGTTAAAAGTGAAATTGAAAGGAGTTTTTCTAATTTTATACAAGATACAAAATTTCCATATAATTATGAAAAAAGTCAAGAAGATCATTCAAAATTAGGTGAAAAAATGAAAAAAATGGGAGGTAAAAAAGGAGGAAACGCCTTTGAAATGAAAGACAAAATAACAAGAGTAAAAATAGAACCAGAAGTGCAAATAAAAGGAACATACAAAAACATATCAGACTACTTAAAAGCCTTAAATTCAAAAGTAAAATGGATAGAATATGATGATAAAAAGAAAAAAGCATCAATAACCTCAATATCCGATTACGTAAAAGCAATGAAACCAGCAACAAAAGGTATAGGAGCATATGATGATTTAGAACGTAATCAAGGTGAAAATGAATTATTTGGTTTAAATAATGAAAAAGCACATTTTGATAGATTTTTAAAGAAAATAGTAAAAAATACAGAATATGAAAAAGAATTTGAAAATGATTTTAAAATAAATGATGAAATGGGTCATAATATGAATTTAAGAGTTGATATAATGACACCACTTTATTATTTAATTAAAAGATTTCCTGGATATAAAAAAAGTAAAGTTGCTCCTTTATGGAGAATTAGAACAGGACTTCAACAAGGTGATTGTGCTTTATGTACTGAAATTAATCTTGCTTTAGCTTGTAAAAATTATGAAGAAGTTAAAAATGTTGATTTTGAAATGATATGGGATCAACAACATAGGGAAGCTGAAAGGAAAGGAGGTGTTTCTTATGTTAATTTTATTGAATGGGTTCTTAATAATTGTTAAAGTTTTTTTATAGGGGGTTTGTTTTTTTTTTAATTTATTTTTTTAGTTTTTATTTTGTTTTTATTATAAAAAATGTTTTGATTTCTGATTTTTGAGTTTTTTATTGTTTTTTTATTATGGTTTTAGTTAAATGATATTTTATTTTAATATATCAAGATTTTATTATTAATATATTTCATAAATATAATAAAAGTTTTGATATTGAAAAAATAAAATAATTTATTTGATGATTTATGAATGAGCAAATTTTAAAAATTATATAAAATCTTTTATTTTAAACAAACTATAGAGAAAAATAATATTTTATTTCAAAAAATTAATTTAAATTTTATTTATTACTGATATATTTTCAAATAATTAATATAATTTTATTATTCTAAATAATAATTCAATTAAAAATATTTTAAAGAAAAATACTAAAATGTTTTAATCTTAATTTAACAAAAAAATAAGAGTATAAAATAATTTTATCTTCATTAAATAAAAAAACCAAAAATATGAATAAAAATTATAAATTTAATTTAGTGGGAGATATTTAGAGAATAATAATTATTTCAATAATAGTACAGAGACCATTAATATTAGTATTATTTAACATTAATAAAAAGATAATAATATCAAAAGGAATTTTAATAATATTCAATGCTAAAATATTTTAAATTAAGTACTCACAAATAATAATTCAATAAATAAATTTTTGAAGACAAATAAAAAACAATATGAAATAATGAAAAGAATCATTAAAAATATCAGAAACTTAATTAAGAGATTAAAGAAAAAAATCATTGTTGAGGAAAATATTAAATTATATTATGGAAGAATTTATTATATATTAGGATATATAAAACAAAATGAATTAATGGTAAAGAATAAATGGAAAATAAAAAAAGTATAATATTTGAAAGAAATTGGTTAAAGGATAAAAAAAGAGAAGGTAATTTAAAATATCCAGATGGATGTAAATATATATTGATAATTTTTAAAATAAAGTTAATCAGGCAAAGGTAAATTTATTTGGAGTAATGAAGATTATTATTAAGGTAATTTTAAAAATGATTTTTGATGATAAAGGAAATATAAAAATTAAAATTTGTATTAAATATAAAGGATATTTTTAAGGATATTTCATGGTAAAGTATTTTAATTAGAAAAATGGAGATAAATATGAAAAGATTATTCTTATGATAGAAAAATAAGATAAAGGAATTCATATCTTTAATATATAATGGAGAATGGTATAATCATAAACCTAATAAAGGAGGAGAATTAGAAACTAACAATTGTATTTATTAAAAATATTGGAGAGATGAAATAATTACGGATTATTATATAAATAAAAATTAAAATTATGGAAATAAAGATTTTGATTTTAATTCTTTAAATGAATGATTGAAATAATAATAATATGGAATTAAAACATTTAAATTTTGATATTTTTGATGAAGAAGAAAATTAAATTAATATGTTTTCAAAATATACTCATTCAATAAATTATTTATAATCAAAAGTATTTTTCTTTTTAATTTATGAAAATTAATAATTTAGTGAAATAAATTTTTTATTTTAAAACTTTGAATAATATCATTATTAATTTTAAATTATTAAATTATAATAGAAAAAAATTTGATTAATTTTCATTGATATTCAATTTTTATTTTATTTAAAGATTTCTAATTTGATAATTAAATAGATTAAATTAATTCCTTATAACAATAAATAAATTATTATACTTTATTAATTAAATGAATTAATAAAAATAAAAAAATATTTTTATAAAGTTCAAATATTTAATATAATATCTAATAATAATATTTATTATGTTAAATAAAGATGAAGATAATATATATATTTTAGAAGGAAATGTTGGAAATGAAAATGATAATTATTTAATTTTTGAAAATTCTCCTCATTTTTCAAATAATAATATACCGCATATTAATGTAGAATATAATGATGATTCTTCTTTTTATTTGAATAATAAAAGAAAAAATGAAAATAAAAATAATGTTGGCTATTCTGAAAATGAAAATAAAAATTTAGATATAAAAAGGAAAAATAAATTAAAAAGAAATGCAGAAAGTGCTAGAAAATCTAGAGCAAGGAAAAAAGAATTAATGAATAATTTAATTCAGGAAAATCTAAAATTAAAATTGGAAATAAATGAATTGAAAAAGATAATTAATAATAAAGTATGTAATAATTGTAAAAAACATATTTTCCAAGAAGCCATGATAAATGATAATACAAATAATATTAAATTTAAAAATCATAAATTATTTTTATTTTCAACATTCTCAATTTCAATTATCTTATTAATTTTTTTTAATTATACTTCAATAAATAGTACAAAAATATTAAGAAATTTAAATTTTGTTAATGAAAAATCAGGTGAACCTAAATATATTAATTTAGAATTACAAAATTTAACTTTAGCTTCTATGCATATTCTTTTTGGAGATTATTATTCTTTAATAAAAAGAAAAAAAAATTTTTTATATAATGAAAATAATATTATATATTCTTTTAAAAATATTGGAAAAGTTAGAATTATTAAAGAAAACGAAATTACTGAAAATATGGAACCAAAAAACTGTGAAAATTGTGTTGTTGAATTAGAACAAAATGCTCTTCTAATTAAGAAAAATGAATTAGGAAATATACAATTTAAAATTATTATAACTCCAAATATAATGAATAAAGATGAAAAAGGTAGACCTATTTTATTTTATGAAATTGATTGTTATGGATATGGTTTTTCAAAAAATTACGTTTATCCTAAATCATATTGAGCTTTATTTATTATTATATTTATATTTATCAGAAATTTTATATTAATTAAATATATTTCTTTTCTGAATTATGATATACATTTTAAATTTATTTATTTTTAATGATTATAAAAAATTATATTTTTTAAAAAAAATATTTTAAATAGGGAAAATAAATATATTTTAATTGTGGGAAAATTAGAAGGAAAACATATTTTTCATATTAAAATATTATATAATAATTTATTGATAAAAAAATTTATTTATATTATTTTTAATTTATATTATATTTTTTTCAATAATTAATTAATATTTAATTTTATAATTTATTAAAATATATTTAATATACAATCCAATTTTCATATTCTATATCATCTTGATTTTTCAACATTTTTAATTTTTTTTTTTCTTCTTTTTCAAATTTTTTTCTGGAAGTTAAATTTTCATAAATATCAATTTTTCTAATTGGTAAAAATATATTTTTATTTTTTTTTCTAATATTTTTTTCCTCATCATCAGAATTTGTTTCAAATTTTAATTTAATCTTTATACTTTTTTCAATTCTTTTTTTTTTTTCTAATCCCATTACAATTTTATCAAAAATATATTTTATTTTTGAATCTTTAATGATATTTTTAATTAAATTTTGATAATATACTAAAACAATTTCTAAAACTGTTAATCCATAAATACATTTATTATAACTTTTTCCATTTTCAATTATTGTATCAGCATTATTATTAATTTTTCCATAAAAATTAATGATATCAAATTTAATTTCAATATTTATTGGAAATGAATTTAAAATTTTTTTCACTTTTAAAAAAATTTTTTCTTCATGTGATTTTTTTACTTTATTTTCTAAATATTTATATTTCATTTCTAAAATTTTATTTCTTTTTTTTAATTCATTTAACTTCTCATCATACTTAGAAAAATTGATTATTTCTTCTTTTTTATTTGATTCATCACAATTATTTTTTTGATTTTTTAAATCATTTAAATTATATTTTATTTCGCTAAATACAGAAAAAAGTATATTAACATGTTTTTCTAAATCATTCATTTTATAAATGAATTCATTTGGTGAATCAAAAATTGGAATATTAATATTATCTTGGCTTTTATTATTTATAATTAAATCATCAGTATTAAATTTTTTTCTATTTTTTTTTGATGATTGTTTTATAATATTTTTACTTGATATACTACCTTTTCTATAAGATGATATACTACTAATTGATATATATGAAATTCTTTTTGTACTTCTTCTCTCAAAAATATTAGATGATGATTCATCTTTTTTCAAATCAATTCCATATTTTTTTAATTCTTTTATTGGAATTTCTCCTAATTTAATTTTTTTATATTTTACTAATATTAAAAAAATTTTATATTGTTTATAAAGTTCTAAAAGTAATTTTTTTTGTTTTATTAAATTTATTAACCTCAAATTTGAAATTTCTAATTCAAATTTTTGTGAATATAATTGATTTATAATAGCTTTTTCTTCATTAATTTTATGATATAAAAAATTAACATATTTATTTAAATTTTCAATAAAACATTCTAATTTATTTTTACAATCTTCAATCATAAAAATTTTCATTTTAATTTCTTGAATTTGTAATTTTTTATTTTCTTTAATTTCATTATATCTCTTTAATAAATATTGATTTGTTATATTACATAAACATGAAGTCCTTATTCTTTGATTAAATTGAGATATTGTTTCTTTACTATATTTTCTTCCTTCTGATGTTTCTAAACAAGAACTAATCATTCTATTAAATTTAAAAGGTATTTTATTTTCAATTGTAGGATAAATATTATTAATATTAATTTTATTTGTATATAATTTTAAATTTTGAATAATTGGTTGATTTCTATCAGATAATGACCTTGTTTTATTTGAAAAAATTGTAGTTGTTTGATTTTGTTTTTGACTTTTATTTAATTTAGTTAAGAAAAAATCACTTGAATTTTCTGTCTCTAATAATAATTTTGGTCTTGAATTATATTTATATTTCTTTTGTAGAATTTTTCTATGAAAATTATTTAAAATTGAATTTGTTTCTTTTTTTGATTTTATTTTTATTTTTTTTAATCTATTTCCTAAATCTGATTTATTATATTTCAATATATTTTTAAGAGAATATGTTATTATTTTTCTTTCTGTATTACTTCTACATGTATATAAATTCATTTATTTATTTTTATAATTAAAAAAATAATTATTTAATTAAAAATATAATAAAAATATTACATAACAAATATTATTTAAAAATAAAAAAAATTATTGAAAAAAAATCAACAAATAAAATTAATAAATATAAAAAATAATACAAAACATTATATAAAATAAATAAAAAAAATGACAGACACAAAACCTACTACAGACATAACAAGCGATAAAAAAAAAGAAGAAGAACCAAAAGAAACAAAAATCCCAAAAATAATTTTAATGAAAAAAGGTGATTACACAGTTCACATATTATTAGAAGAAATAAAAAACCTAATTCCAATAGAAGAAAATAAACTTCCAACTCCAATAGTAAAAATAACATGTTTTAACGAATCAAAAAGAAGTGAACCCCCCGAAACTGCATGTGACTCATATACATACGGTGAACATTTTTATTTTGAAAAAACAAATTTAACAGTAGAACAATTAGATTCTTCTAAAATAATTTTAGAAGTTTATGATTATAAAAATTCATCAAATCGAACTAAATTTTTTGGTATTTATGAATATGATTTAGAATATATTTACAATCAACCTAATCATGCTTTACAAAATTTTTGGTTGGCTTTAGCAAATCCTGAAAGTGATGATATGAGTAAAGTAAGAGGATTTTTAAAATTATCTATTTCAGTTTTAAATGAAAATGATCCTAAAATTGAATTAAATTTAGATAATAAAATAAATGAAACTATGATACCTTCTCAAATAAAATTAGAATATAAAATGGTTTCTATTTACTTTATGAAAGGTGAAGATTTACCTGATATGGATGCATATTTTACTGAAAGTAAATCTAATAAAAAATGCGATGCTTATATTGAAGTTTTATATGGTGGTATTAGAAAAAAAACAAGTGTAGTTTCACAAGTAAATGATAATGTAGAATGGAATGAAATAATAGATTTCCCAGTTTCAGTACCAACAGTTTCTCAAAAAGTAATTTTATTTATTAAAGATAAAGATATTGATAAAGATGATTTAGTAGGATCAATTGAAATTGATATTAATGATATTATTGGAGAAGAGAATAAATATAAAGAACTTAAATTTATTGATATTTATGGAGCTCCATATAATAAAAAAGGGAAAATGTATGATTTAATGAATAATAATGCAGAAATTGGTTCTAAATGGAGAGGAAGGATTTTAATTAAAATTGAATATCAAAATGCAGATTCTCCTACTACACAAGTTAGAAAAGTTGAAGATTTCATTTTAATTGAACAAGCTAGAAAATTATCTAGAAATAATTTATGGAGTTTATATGCTAAATTATATAGTGCTTATTATTTACCTAATGAAAATGAAGAATATTATATTGGTATTGCTATGCAAGATCAAGAAACTTTTTTTTCATCAAAAAAAATAGAGAAAAGTTGTATTCATTTTAATCAATTTAAAACTTTACAATGTCAATCTCTTGCTGAAAATAAAAATGATTTACCTGATGTTTTTATTTATTTATATAATTCTAAAAAAGAACCAATTTGTTTCCAAAGAATTAAAGCAAGAGATTTTCATTTAAATGAAAGAATAATGATAATTAAATTATTTCCAGATCCATGTATTGATAAAGTAAATAAAATTTATGAAAGTGGTTTAATTAAAATTAAAATATGTATTTTTAATAGGGAAAAAGATAAAATACCAAATTATGTTAATAATATGAGAGATGGTGATAGTGATAATGAAAATGATTCAGATTTTGATTTAGAAAAAATGTTAGAAAAAAAAGACTCTGATGGTTTAGGATTTCAAAAATTAAAAGATACTTATACAGTTGTTTGTATTGTTTATATGAGTAGATATATTGTTAGTGGTGATTCAAGTGGAAATAATGACCCTTATGTTACTATTAAATGCTTAAATAATGAACAAAAAACTTCTATTAAATATAATACTGTTAATGGTATTTGGAATGATAAATTAATATTTGATAATGTAGAATTAAATTTAAAAAAAAAATCAACTTGGCCTGTTTTATTAGTTAAAATATTAGATTATGATAAAATAGGAAAAGATGACTTATTAGCATATAATTATGTTTGGTTAAGTGATTCTCATTATCATATAAACAATTCAAATTTAGTAAAACCAAGATGGAATCAATTATTTTTACCAAAAAGTAATAAACCACAAGGAGAAATATTATTATCATTTTATATATTTGATAATGAACATAGAAATGAAATATATAATATAACATCAATCCCAGAGACAACACCATATTCATTTGAAATAAACATTTTAGGTTTAAGAGATTTAAAACCACTTTCAATTTTACCAGTTAAAAAAGCATATATTAAATTTGATATGAATTCATTAAATGTAACTGGGAAAGAAAAAGATTCTTTAAATCCTATTATAACTCTTCCTAAAGATTGTGGAAGTAATCCTACTATTAATACTGTTATTAAATTTGATGTTCAATTACCAAAAGATGAAATTTTCATGCCTGAATTACAATGTGAAGTTTATGATAATTTATTTAGTGGAATGATTAATCCACTTTTAGGAATTTTTTTACTTAATGTTAAGAATTTAATTAAAAAAACTAATGAACAAATTGATGAAGATTTAAAAATTACTAAAATTCAAGTCGGGGCTTTATTGGCAAAAGGGATTTTACAAAAAAATGTTAAATTGTCAACTTTTTCACATAATAAAATTGAAAATAAGGAAGAAAATGAAAAAGAAGAAGATGAGATTCATACATATAAGAAATCAGAAACAAATTTAATTGATGATGAAAAAAAATCAGATCTTACATTAGAAGTAAATCAAAGTTCATCTAAGTTTGCTTTGGAAGAAAAAGATAATTTAATAGGTAAAATAAATAAGCAAGAAATTGAATTATCAAGAATAGTAACTCATGTAAATGAAGTAGATTATGATAATACATTTATAGAAGAAAATAAAGATAAATCAGAATATTTTGTTTTATTACCAAAATTTAAAAATTATAAAATTCCAGGAGCAAAAAAAAATTCAGAAAGTGATAAAATATTTGATATAGAAAATATAGATGAAGCACCATCAAATAAATATTATATGGGAATAGGATATATTTCAAAACCAGATTTAAATGAAGAAGATGAAAATGGTAAAATAATTAAAAAAGATAAGAGAAAAATTAATAATATAACAAAACATTATAGAAGATATTATGGAATTGAATTAGAAAGAGTTAAAGAATTAGGTTTAGTTTCACCTTTTAATTCATCATTTGTTAGAAGAGGAAAAGATAGTGATATTAAAGATGAAACTGGAATTTTTTCTGCTATTTCTGATATGGGAAATAAAATTATTAAATCATATCCTTTAATTGAAGATAATAGAACTTATGAAGAAATTGAAAAAGAAGAAAAAGAAAATAAAAGAAAAGCTTTTGTTGAAGCTTTAAAAGAAAATATTGTTCCTAAAAATTTAAAAAATAGAGGTTATGGTAAATTCAAAGCTGTAATTAGAGTTGCTGAAAAGAAAAAAATGGAAGAATATGAAAAAGCAATATCAAAATATAAATCAAATCCAGAAATGTTAAAAGAATTAAAAAATTTAAGAAAATATGAAAAATTAACAAGAGGAATTTTAATAAGAAATTCAGTAATAATTAGAATATATATTCTCCAATTAAGAAATTTAACAAAAAAAGATTTATTAAATGAAAGTGATCCTTATATAAAAATATATTTAGGTGATAAATTAAAAGTAAACGAGCAAAAAAATTATAAAGAAGATTCAAAAAATGCAGATTGGAATAAATATTATGATATACAAAGTGAATTCCCTGGAGATAGTACTTTAAAATTAGAAGTATGGGATTACGATCCAATATTTAAAGATGAATTAATAGGTTATACACAAATTGATTTAGAAGATAGATTCTTTAATTCAAATTGGAGAGATTTAAAATTTAAACCAATTGAAACTCGTAATTTAAGACATCCAGATTTGCAAAATTCTCAAGGAAGTGTTTCAATGTGGATAGAAATATTCGAAAAGAAAGATAAATTTAATATGGAACCTTGGCAAATATCAAATGAAGAAATAAGTCAAATTGAAATGAGATTAATAATTTATGAAACTGAAAATATGAAAAATTTAGATGTTGAAGAAACAAGTGATATATATATAAATGCATTTATTGATCCTAAAAATAAACAAAGTACAGATGTTCATTATCGATGTTATAATGGTACTGCTTCTTTTAATTGGAGAATTGTTATTCCTTTTGAAGTTCCTAATAAAAATCATACTTTAAAAATTCAAGTTTATGATAAGGATTTATTCTCTTCTGATGATTATATTTGTGGAAGTGAAATTGATATTAGTAATTTAATAATGATACCAAAAGATTTAGATTTACCAATTGCATTTGATAAAAATTATTATAAAAGTATATCTGAAGTTGAAAAAGAAAAATATAAAAATATTCAATTTTTAAGTAAATTTGATGATGCTGATGAAAATAAATTTTGGATTCAATGTTATAATAATGGAAAGAAGGAAGGAAGAGTTTTATGTTCTTTGGAATTTTTACCTAAATGGAAAGCAGATTTAAATAAAGTTGGTTTAGGAAGAAAAGAACCTAATGTTTCTCCTTATCTTCCACCTCCGATAGGGAGATTTGAATTATCTCTTAATCCTATTAAAATGTTAAATCAATGTGTTGGTCCTAGTTTTAGAAGGAAATTATATTGTTGGATTTGTGTTATTTGTTTATTGATTTATTTAGCTTGTTTTATTCCATATATGTTACTTCATTTAACTAGTCAAATGGTTAATCCTTTTAATTATAGGAAATAAATGTTTTTTATTAATAATTTAGGGTTTATTTTTTATTTTATTTATTTAAAGGAAATTTGTTTTTGATTATTAAATTAAGTTTTTTTTTCTTTTTTATAAGGATGTAATATTTTTTAATTTTTAATATTGTGAAAATTTAAGGTTTTTTCTCATTGATTTTTTTCAAATTTTGGCATTTTATTAATATATATAAATACCTTTAAATTTTGACCAAATAAAACAATTTATTTAAAAACATGCTAAATAGAAAAACAGAAAGACAAAATAAATTAACAATTGAACCACCAACTAAAAAAGCAGTAAAAATATATGAAAGAATAACAGATGAAGAAGCATATGCATTAAAAGGATATTGGGAATCGAAAAATTTTTCAGGATTTAATGAATATATTCAAAGAACAGGTTCAAAATTAAATGTATTAGAAGCAATACAAATAATAAAAAATACTCAATTTTCAGTAAAATTAGAATTGGAAAATTTTTCAGGATTATTTAAAGGAAAATTCATTGCTAAAGGAATAGGAAAAAATAAGAAAGATGCAAGAAGAAGTGCAATAAGTTCAATAATTGATCAATTAATTAAGAATAAATTATTAATAAATATTGATGATATTCAAATGGATATAATTAAAGGAATTCTACAAGAAAAATATAGAGTTTCAAATAATATGAATAATAATTTGAATTCAAATAATAATAGAGAAATTAATAACAATAATGGAAATCTCAATAATAATAATAATGAAAATATTAATATAAGTGATAAAGATATGACTAGTTTAATCAAAAAAATAAATAGTTTTATTCAACAAGAAAAAGAAGGGAGACAGGAATATTTTAAATTAATGCAAAAAAGTAAAGAAATAGATGATAGAACTAAAATGATTCAATTATATTCAAAAATATTAATAGAAGGAAAAATAGAAGATTCTGATAAAATATTAAAAGCAATTGAAAATTTATGTCAATTATTAAAAAATAAATTAGATTGGAATGATATTTCATTAATTTGGTATCAATATTTAAATAAAGGTGATAAGGAAAATTTAGAAAATATATTAAATATATTATTTTCAAAGGAATATACTGAATATATTAGTCCAAAAATTAAACAAGAAATATTAGATAGTTTCATGTTTTTAATTCCTAATATCAATATATGGAAAAAAATTTTAGATTTAATAAATACATTTTTCAATAATGTTAGTTATTTTAATGAAGATATTCCTTTTACAGATTATTATTGTTTTTTCAAAAAAAGTTTTCATATTGAATTATTAGATACATTATTTCATTTATTTAGAAATGAAGGAAATATAAATTCTTTAAATATAATTAATTCAGTTGAAGTTATAGGTAATATTCAAATTATTGGTTCTAGATTTGGACAAGAAATTTGTACTTTTCTTCCTCAAATTAATGCAAATTTTATTAAAAAAATAACAAAAGAAAAAAAAACAAAATTAATTTCCGAAAATGAGATAGTATCAATAGAAATAAATAAAAATAAAAAACAAATAGCATTAATATCAAAAATTAATAATGACTTAACAATAAAATTAAGAAAAAACTTTTCAAAAAATCCAGAAAAACTAAATTTCGAAAATGTAAAAATTCAAAAAATTTTAAATTTATTTGTCTATCAAAAGACATTAGAATCTTTTAGAGATTTTTGTATAAACGATGATGAATTTTTATCAAATCAACTTCGTCAAATAATAATAGGATCATTTTTAGGAGCATATGATAGTAATTATTTAAGAAGTTTAGCATTAACAAAAATGTACCAATTACCTCCAGGTTATAAAATAGTAAATCAATCATTAAATAAAAATCAAATAAATGCAATTGAAAAAAGTTTAACTGAAAGATTAACTTTAATTTTAGGTCCTCCTGGAACAGGAAAAACAATAACTTGTATAGAAATAATATGTGAATATATAAGATTACAAAGATTAAAAATTCAAGAAGAAAGAAATAAAATTTTAGTTTGTGCAGAAAGTAATTGTGCAATTGATATTATTTATTCATATTTAAAAAATAAAAATAATATTTCAGTTTATAAATATTCATCAAAGGATAATTCAGATTCTTTTTATAGAATAATTAAATCAAATATTATTTCTTCAGAAGTAATAATTTGTACTAATGTAGGAAGTTCTAATGAATTTTTAAAAACAATTTCATTTCCTTTTGTTATTATTGATGAATGCTCACAAGCAACAGAATTAAGTACTTTAATTCCTTTATTACATCATTGTGAACAATTAGTTTTAATTGGTGATCATAAACAATTACCACCTACTGTTATTTCTAATGAAGCTAATAAATTAGGTTTAAATAAATCTTTATTTGAAAGATTATATGAATTTGGAATTAATTCTTGTCAATTAGAAATTCAATATCGAATGCATAGTTCATTATTTGAATTTTCAAGTAGAGAATTTTATGATAATAAAATAATTTCTGGAATAAATAATGAAAATAGAATTTTAACAAAGATTAATTTTCCAAATCCAAATTATAATATTATGTTTATTAATGTTAATGGTAATGAACAAATTGAATCTAAAAATAATTCTTGTTTTAATGATATGGAAGTTAATAAAGTCATTAATATTGTTCAAAAAATAAAAAATGATATTTTTGATAAATCTATTGGTATTATTACACCTTATGATTCACAAAAAAATAAAATTAAAAAAGCTATTTTTGATAATAAAATAAATGATGATAATATTATTGTTGATACTATTGATGGTTTTCAAGGAAGGGAAAGAGATATTATTATTGTTTCTTTAGTTAGATGTAATGATTCTGGAAAAATCGGTTTTGTTAATGATTCAAGAAGAGTTAATGTTTTGTTAACTAGAGCAAAATATGGTTTATTTATTGTTGGAAATGAAAATTGTTTGAAAAATAATGGAATTTGGAGAAAATGGATTGAATTTGTCAAAGAAAAAAATCTAGTATAAGTATTCAATTGGTTTTATTTATATCAAATTAATTTTAAAAAATAAATTTTTTATGAGAAAAAGATTAATAAAATAATATATATATATTTTTTTACAATTTAATTGGAAAACTAAAAATAAAATATATAATTATTATATTTAAATTTAAATAAATAAACAATAATCCTTTCATTAATTTTTTTATGAATTAAAAAAAACAATTAAATAATTAATGATAAATCAAATTGGTGCTCTTTTGATAAAAGACATTCAATTAATGTCAAGACAAAAAGGAACAATAATATGTCAAATAATAACTCCATTATTATGTCTTCTTTTCATATATATAGTAAAAGTTATAGTAGAAACTCAAATATCAAAAACACCATTTGGTTTAAAAATAGCAATTCCATTATTATTTAATATTCCAATATATTCAAAATTACAATATGCAAAACAAATTATAACTGTATTATCTTGTGATGAATGGTATTTATATGATTTTAATAAAAGTGTAAATGATGAATCAAAAGAATTCTTTAAGTCAACAATGACATCAAAAAATATCATAAAAAGTTATTGTCCAACTAATTTTGCTAAAGATAAATTATCTCCTTATTTTCAATATATTAATGATTTAAAAAAATTCGATAATGAAACTGATAATATAAATACATATTTATATGACAGATTAGAAGATTTAAATAAATATGATTATAATACATTAACAAATGATTCAATAAAAAATCTTTTACCAGATGGTGCAATAACAATAAATGAAATAAATAATGAGTCATTTTCATATAAAATCCAAATAAATGACAATAGATTACCATATTATCATAGATCAAATGGTGTAACTCAATTTTATTTATTTAACGAAAATACAAATAATTACACATTTTATCCAAATGTTTTAAATGGAATGTTATGGGCTACAGATTTATTTAATAAAGCATATATAAAAAAATTATTTCCAAAAGCAAAATTAATATCAGGAGTACAATTAATGCCAATTAAATTAGATGATAATGAAGAAAATATACAAAGAATAATTAATCTTGCAGGAAGTACATTTTACCCAATGGCAATATCATTATTAATGCCTTTATTTATGTATAGTATAGTAATTGAAAAAGAGAGAAAATTAATAGAAATAATGAAAATAAATGGTTTAAAAATGTTTAATTATTGGATAAGTAATTTAATATTTAATTATACATTATATACAATAACAATGATAGTTTTTATAATTGTTGGTTGTATAGTATTAAAATTAACAATATTTATTGAAACTCATTGGTTACTTCTTTTATTAACTTTTGTAAGTTGGGGTTTCTGTCAAGTTGGTTTAGCTTTTTTTTTCCAAGCTTTTATTACAAATGCAAGAAGTGCTACAATTGTTGGTTATATGCTTTCACTTTGGACTACTTTAATTGCAGTTTCTTTAAATTTTTCTATTTATGATTTACCTGAACCTTATCCTTTATGGTTACTTTGTTATCCTACTTTTTCTCTTTGTAGAATTTTCTATTATATGACTTATAAATGTGGTTATGATAAATGTATAGATTCTTTAGATAATTTAAGTGATGAATTTGTCAATTGTTATTATTTACTTTTTATTTCTGGATTTTTTTATATGATTTTAGGAATGTATTTTTATGAAGTTATTCCTCAGGAATATGGAGTAAGGAAACATCCTTTATTTTTTTTAGATGGTTTTTTTAAAAATGTCACAAAGAAAAAAAATGATAATAATTATATAGATTTAAAAAAAGCAAATACAATAGATAATAAAATTGAAGAAGATATCCCATCTAAAATCCAAATAACAGATAATGAAAGCAATTCCATAGATGAAGAAATAAAAAACGAATATGAAAAAGTCTCCTATTTAGTAAAAGAAAACAACTACAATGAACTTCAATCATATCCATTAGTATCAGATCACTTAACAAAAATATATCCTAGTAATTTAAATTCATCAAATCCTCAAAAAAAAATGAAAAAATCATTAGATAACTTTACATTATGTTTAAATAATAATGAAATATTTGGATTATTAGGACCAAATGGAGCAGGAAAAACAACATTTTTTTCTCTTTTAACAGGAATATATGAACCAACATCAGGAAATGCATTCATAAATGGAAATAGTATTAAAACAAATATAAATAAAGTACAAGAATTAATTGGTTATTGTCCTCAATTTGATTTATTATGGGATGATTTAACAGTTAAAGAACATTTAGAATTTTATTCAAATTTAAAAAATGTATCATCTAATTTAATAAATGAAAATGTAAATAAAACTCTATCAAATATAAAATTAGAAAAATTTAAAAATTTCTTAGTTAAAGAATTAAGTGGAGGAATGAAAAGAAGATTATCATTAGGAATATCATTAGTAGGAAATCCTTCTATTGTATTTTTAGATGAACCAACTACTGGATTAGATCCAGAAAATAAAAGACAAATTTGGGATATTTTAACAATTTGTAAAGAAAATAAATGTATGATATTAACTACTCATTTAATGGATGAAGCTGAAATTTTAAGTGATAGAATTGGAATTATTGTTCATGGTCATTTAAAATGTTTAGGTAGTCAATTTAAATTAAAAAAAATTTATGGGAAAGGTTTCAAATTGTGTATTAATTTAATTCCTTTTTCTATGTTAAATGATAAGGATTTTGTTAAAAATGAAGAGGAATTTATTGAAGAAAGGAAAGATAATAATGTTAAGTTTATTAAAGAAATTTTCCCTGGAAGTATTCTAGTTGAAAATTATAAAAATGCTTTAATTTTTGAAATTTCAAATAAGGAGTTTGATGCTGAGTTGTTGTTTAATAAAATTGAAGAAAAAAAAAATAGTTTGTATATTACTAATTGGGCTATTTCACAAGTTAGTTTAGAAGATATTTTTATTAGATTAACTGAAAATGATTTATAATATTTTAGATTTTTTAAATTATTTATCAATAATTAT
>Ga0256407_10006769_pt1 | contig 17563 bp, 17 predicted proteins | sample RumenRJG_04DNA_FD_193489 | JGI IMG/M metagenome (GOLD analysis project Ga0256407, IMG submission 193489) | Bovine rumen microbial communities from Lethbridge, Alberta, Canada - RJG_04 | ecosystem: Host-associated > Mammals > Digestive system > Stomach > Rumen | place: Canada: Alberta...
TAATGATTCAACAATGCGTTGTGTGATTCTTGGCGGCAGCTCCTGGTACGGCTTGTCTGACGGCTTCCTGTATTGGAGTTCGGACGATGACGTTGGCTCCACGTACGTGTCCTATGGCGGCCTCGCCTGTGAATTCAGCTAAGGGGGGTCTGGGGGACCTCCCCCAGGCGGCAATAAAAAATAAAGGAGGGAGGCTTAATGCCTCCCTCCTTTATTTTTTATTGCCGATTTGCAAATATATTATTATATACTACTCGCTATAATATATTTACATTTCACCATGATCATACATGTTTCCATGTATTACTCTTTATGTCCAGGAAAATATGAAAAGTGATAGCGGTCAGGACGATCTTCCGTCTCGATATCTAGGTATTCATAAAATGCATTATAGTTATCCCATATTATTTCCTCCTAAATAGATAAATAAAATTATGAGGATGCCATAAGGCATCCTCGATTAGACTTTGAAATTTACAATATAAGTAATTTTTTCATCACTTACAACTTTTTCTTCTTCATCCTTGATTGTGAAATGAGCGCATACATCCTTTGTATGGAAAGCTTCTTCGATACTAGTACATACTAACGTTTTCTTTTTATTATTCCTAGCTTTTACTTTTTCGAGAAATCTTTCTCTTTTCTTATCATAAAATTCTAATCTTTCATTTAAACTACTCCCTTTCTGATTTTCTCTATAGAGTATACTTCTTTCTACTTTATCTAAATACTGGTGATATTTGATACGAGCTTTCTTTTTATTATATTTTCTCTTTCCAGCAACTTCAATATCAAAATCATCAGGATAAAGATCTAATAGTTTTAATACTTTATCTTTATCTTCTTTGGTTCCGTAGAATAGTTCATGATCGAAAACTCTATCTTCACCATCATCCACAATTTTTATCTTAAAATATTCATATTTATCCTCCTTATAATGAGCATATGGATCTTTATGCTTTCTCTTTCGATATGCATTTGCTGCATAAGATCTTCCATATGCAATATACTTAATATGAGAAATATTGATATGGCTAGTAACAAATTCCCATACTTTCGCAGAACTGAAATAATGCATGAAACTGATGAGAGAAAGTAATCCCATCGCACGTTTATGTGTGAAATGCCTATGTTTATTAAACGCTAAACATTCCCTCTTTAACTTGCGAAGATTTTTCTTTCTCCAACCAATTCCAGTATTTGAAATTTTTACACCAAGAATATCAATTGGTCGAACAGTAAATATCTTTCGATACAGGTCATTCGCATCGACAGCAATTCTAAAACTATGATTCGGATGATTTATATCAAATTCTCTCGTCTTTTTATTTGTATGAAAATATTTACCAGTTTTGCGATCAATCGTAACAGTTCCTAATACTCGATAGATCTGCCAATTTTCTTTTATTCTTAATCCAATTTTGGAAAGGATCGCTTTAATTCTATGGAATAGATTTCTAAGAGCTTTCTTACTATTTCCTAAGATCAGGATATCATCCATATATCTCAGATAGTGTGTACAATTTTTATCTTGTCTGGCTTCACTATCTACTCTTCTCAAAAGAATATTAAGAAACCAAGATGATAAATAGTTTCCAAGTGGAAGACTATTTTGTACAAACAAAATCTTTTCGATTAAATGAAGATATCTTTCATCTTTAAAAATTGTTCTTAACTCTTTCATTACATATTTCGGCTGAACAGAATCAAAACATTTCTTAATATCAAATTGTAAGGCATATTTTGCCTCACCAACATTTTTCTTATTGGTGACATTGATCCATTTCTTAATCAAATGAATCCCAAAATATACTCCTCTATTTTTAATAGAAGAAATAGAATGAGGATCAATATGATTTAAATAGATCTTTTCTGCCAATAGAAATACTACATGATGAACACATTGGTCAGGATAAAATTTAGGTTTGGATAGATGCCTTAGTTTACCACAATCCATTTTCATAGAGTGACCATATTCAGTAGGAACAAAAGTATCGTTAAGAATCATATCCCTTAATTCTATCGATTTGGCATCAATATCATTAAGAATATTTTTTACAGATTTTCTATGATGCTTATTTCTTGCTGCTCTTTCGATCGCATACACACATAGATCTTTTGTTACCGTTTCTTCTGTAAGAATAAAACCTTTTCTTTTCATAAAACAACTCCTTGAATCTGTGTGAGACATAAACTGTTAGATCTTTCGAGAATCTACCTACTAGACCTAATTCGAAATTGATTTTCACCTGTGGTGAGGAATATTGCTGGCTGGACTTCAATGGTCCGTCTTAACAAGTCTCACAGGCGAGGCCGCCATAGTTCACGTTCGTGTAGCCAACGTCATTGTTCGAATTCCAATACAGGAAGCCGTCAGACAAGCCGTTCCAGTAGTTGCCGCCAAGAATCACATAACGCAACCTGGTTTGGCTAACAATATCCCTTTTGTGGTTTCATTCATACCTCCTTAAAACCACTCTCAAATATATAGTATATGTTTCAAATTTAATACCACTTGTAAAATTAACCTTTTCATAAAGAGGTGATTTCTATGCCAATGTTTAATAGAATGAGTGAGCTTCTAGATAAGATTGAAAGAAGGCTTGGCACAAAGCCTCTGAACTTACCAGAAGAAATATCAAAGGATCATTGGGCAAAAGATATTATTACGACTGAAACTCTCGATACTTTTTCTCGTTATTTCCCATATGCAATCACATACAATCTTCGAGCAGATAATAAAAAAGGTGATGTTTATCTCATCGATGAGGGAATCTGTGAAAGTTTTGAAATTCTAGGTGTAGGAGATATTGATTGGCATGAATTCAGTGCGAAATCTCCAGCATATCAATACGGTGGAGGATATGGGTGTTTCGATTTTCTTTCAGAATCTTATGATGTAGAAGATATCATGATGACGCAGATGGTAGCGGATCATACTTCATTATTTTCCAATGGTATTTATGTGGAATACATTCCTCCCAATATGGTAAAACTCTCCACAGCAATGCGTGTAGATACCTTGGGATTCATGCAAGTCATTCCAATTAAACTATTTGTAAAGCATGCAAAAAATTTAATGACCATTGAACCTACCAAAATGGAAACATTTGAGAAATTGGCGATTTGTGATGTAGCAGAATATCTCTTTAATTATCTGAAATATTATGATAACGTAGATACGGTGTATGCTACAACAGATCTTCGTCTGAATCGATTAGAAGAGATTGCTAATCGTAGAGATGAAGTCATTGAAGAATTAAAATCTGGATATGTAAATCCTGCAAATAAGAATCAGCCAGTCATGTTTTGCATTAATTAACAAAAAATAAATCCCTGCCACAAGGCAGGGAGATTTTTATTTATTCGTCATCATTTACATGAGATGATGTAAAATAACTCTTCTTACTATACTCTTGTTTCTTAATTTTCAAATCAGCTCTTGGATTGTTTCCTCCACTTGTTTTCATTTCATCCATATCAGATTTCATTTCATACCGATTGGTTCCCAATTCAGGTTTCCCAACATAGTTTACCAATTCTTGTGCATACATTGGCAGATTTAATTTATCAATAATCTCAACGAATGCACAAAACTTATTCATATCAACAACTGTATATTCTTTTTCTTTCGGAAACATAAATCGAATTGCTTCCATTAAAGAATCATTCGATCTTTCTGTTATATCTGGTTTAAATATGATACTATTCCCCATAGCTAAGTTATACATTCCTCCTAGTACATCATTATTTCTTTTCATTCCTGTAATGATACCATCACTATTAATTTGATAGATATCTTCGAAATGCTCTCTTACAGTTTTATATACATCCATTACGATATCTCGAAATAACAAGATATCTTGAATTCTGATCTGCACATAAATATTCTTTCGTTTTTTTCCAATTCGATTTACACTTTCAATACTCAAATAATAATCGTAGTCTAGCGATACATTTAGATTTCGATCGCTAGAATTTCCTCTTGGATAAGATACTTCTTTGTAGTAATGAAGTTCTTTGTTATTTCTGTATTTCACCATTACAACATTCATTTTTAAAATAGTTTCGAAGTTTAACCATAATAAACTTGAAGTAATCTTAGAAATATTTTCTTTGATTTTTGGTTGAATCATTTCATCCATTTTATTTACCTCAAAAAATAACCAGGGACACGAGGTCCCTGGGAAAAGATGCAGCCTGCTGTTACGCAGACTGCTTTTCATTTTCTTCTTCTTTTTTCTTTTCTTCCTTTGCTTTCTTGACGGCATTGCGATATTCGTTGATATCGTTGACCATCTTGCTGATGCAATGTTCACCAGCATACAGATTCGTATCATCTTTACGAATCCACAAGGCAATCTTATTTGTAGGATCAGATACTCCGAAGTTATTCGGTCCCATGTAGAATGCCTTCAGAAGCTTGAACTTGCAGCTCCAGATTCCTGCATATTCAGGCTCTTCAGAAATCTTGCTGATGACCTTGAGCAAACGATCAATCGTCTTGTCTTTCAGCTCTGGTTTCTGCTTGATCATACGAGGAGCATCGAAGGTACTCATTACGAACATTTCTTCATGTTCATATTTCTTTTCTTCTTTCTTTGCTTCCTCTTTCTTCTCTTCGACAGGTTTCTCTTCCTGCTTTTTCTCTTCTGCTTTATCTTCACTCGTAATAAGTTTAGATTCAGCAGTTACATTCTTTGCAGAGAATCCAGCTTTGGAATCACTAGGAACGATCTCGGCCTTGACCGTTTCCACCTTCTTCTTGGTTTCTTTCTTCTTCTTTTCCTGAGCAGGAGCGGCAATCTGCTTAGGTTCTTCCTGCTTCCTCTCTTCTTTTTCTTTCTTCTTTGCTTCCTCTTTCTTGCTGACAGACTCCTTCTTCTTCGGAATCACAGCCTCTTCCTTCTCTTCATCTTCAGCATGAATAATCTCATACTTCGTGAAAACACCAGGATTGTTCTCTGCCAGAAGCTTCAGAGCACCATGATCATGACTGAACATAACGCTGTTCCAGTTATCCTCCAGAGTTCCAATTGCGATATAACGAGCAATGACCATGATGTCAAAGCGATTATACCCTTCACCCAGAGGAATATTCTTGAACGTACCAGAAGCATATCCGAAGATGTGTTCTACATCTTCTTCCCTCTTCACCGGGAACTTAATCATCTTCTGTACAGGAATAACGAGACTGCTGTCCGTCTCAATATCCCTCGTGCGCTCATCCGTGAATCCAGACAAATCTGCTGGACGTTTCTTAAGTCCAAACGCTTCGAACCAAACATTCATCGAAGCTTCATTTGCAGGACCATTCGTGATAGGCATACCTTTGAAAGTAAACATAGATTTGTTCCTCCTTTTGAAACAAAACACAATATTCCGATTCAATAGAGCAGAATTGAGATTGGCCGAGATGAATATTGTCGTTTCATCAAATCCCTCTTCTGCCCTATTCATATATATAGTATATGTTTCAAATTTGGAACCCTATGCAAAAAATCGACTTTTCAGTGCATGCATTCATTCTCTACATAAAACTCAACTGCAATATCTTTATATCCCAATCCGTATGCCATATGATCCCCATCTAATCTTCTGATTTTACGATATTTAATTCTTAATGGGCTATTATGAATCAGCTGAGAACATTCATCTACTTTCAATCCATTCTCATCGGTTAATTTTTCCTGCAATTCATCAATAAAATTTTTATTGATTTCTTTGTTCTTTTGGAATACTTTCATTTCCATGGTAATCATATCAATATCTTCTTTTGTCATTTGAAACCCTCCAAAAAATAAATCCTGTGAGGAACCCCTCACAGGAATCGATTCTCTTACAGACTAAGAATATTTGAATAACTGATAGATTTGGAATCCAAACGATTGATGCCAATACTCTCCAGAGGAAATGCATTCAGATTGTCATGAATGATTGTATTGAAATCGATGAATGGAATTAACCATCTAGGGATTCTTCCTCCATCTGGAATAGCAACCGATTTGATTCCATCTTTGAAATCTTTTGTTGCTAATAGATTCTTGATTCTTTCTGCTACATCAGGAAAATCATTTTCAATCTTCGTATAATTCTTCTTATCAATTTCCGTTTTGATAATGATAATAGAATTTCTCTCATCAAGATTGATATCTTCTTCATTATCTGTATGGATTGAATTATACGCAAAGGATGCTTTGATTCCCTGAATATGCATCGGATCTGCATAATTATTCATCGGTTTAATTCTGGCAGGTTTATGATATTTTGTTTCTCCTGCATTGATCGAATCAAAGATTTGTTTCTCCAGAATAGACAATTCTTTCAGAATCTTAACCTGATCAATCTGATCTGCATCCAGAATATCTTTGAAAATGATTTCTTTCAATTTATCAGAAGTAGATTTTGCCATTCCTACTTTATCCAGAGTCAAACCAGAAATAACAAGAGATTGATCTTTTGGAACAATATGACCTTCCTGAACTTCCTGGATAGCCGCATAGTTCTTTTTACCATGAGTAAGCATGATAGATTTGAACAAGAATTCATTCTTCATGATCATGAGGCATTTTCTCTCACCCTGCATCGTATTATAATTCGAGCAGAATCTTTCCATGTAATCCAGAATCAATCTAGATACCGTATGGCTCATGATGTTAATGATAGAATGCCTCAATCCATCTTGAGGAATGATATTCGCAATATCAATTAACCTTTTCTTCTCTACTAATTTCTCATCAAAGAAATCGTAATCATAATCAGGTTCAATCTTTTCCACAATCGGAATCAATTCACGATCTCCAAATTCGTCTCTCTTGAATTTCTGAACGATATCAATTTGAACCCTTTTCAGATTCATCGGAATTCCTTTGACTTTCTCTTTCATATAGCGGAACCAACCATCCAGAGAAATAATGCAAGAATCTGTATCTGTGATCAATACCACTTCTCTTGGCATGACTTCAATTCGATCGAGTTTATCAATAATCTGATATCCATAATAGACATACTCTTTGATATACTCATAGAATTGATCCATTAACGGTTTGATATACTCAGGAGGTTTATTTGGATCTAGCATCGGAGTTCTTAACGTGCAGAGAATTTTGATCAAAAGATTACTGATTCTTGTATTATCGCAGAACTCATACATATTGTTCTTATAATACAAACGATTTACATCTTCTTGATCTAATCTCATAATCTGTTCCCAAATGATTGTGCATTCTTCCATGGTTGGATACCAACGATATCCACAAGAGAGAATTACTTTCGCAAAACAAGATTCTTTTGAAATATTTTGATCAAGAACTTCTCCATCTCTGAATTGTCTCTCATTTCTTTCATTCCGAACGTTATCGATGAAGGTAACTACTTCATCCAGAGATCCAAACTTCACATTATTTGCTAATAAACTTTCAAACATCATGATCGATGATGAAATACAACCTTTACCCTGACGAGTAATAGACTCTGCCACATAAAGATTGTAGAATAAGCATGAAGGTTGTCCAGATGATCCATAGATTGCATTCAGAGATCTTTTTGCCACCAATTGTAAAAGATTAAAATGATTGTACTCTTCTGATCCTTTCGGATACTTCAACATTTCTTTTTTAAATTTATTTCTTGTGTTGCCGAACTCTTCAATCAATCCATAAAATGGATTCGGAACATCTCCATGTTTTGTAAATAAGCATCCATAAGAAGTCATGATTGGTTTTTGGGATAAGATGAAATCTCCCAGTTCTGCCAATCCAATGTTTACTTTCTGTTTCTTATAGTTATTTACAATTTCTGCTTCAGCATCTTTAAATCTCTTTTGAATTGAGAAATCAATAGCTCTAGATAATTCATCTTTCTGAATGGTAGGAATATTCAGAGGAACACTTCTCATCAGAGTCTCTTTATATCTCTTCAAAAGTTCATTCGTCTCGATCTCCATCTGAGTCTCCTTCTTCTTCTTTTCTTGTTTTTCCATTGCTAATGAAAGTTTCTATCTTCTCTACATGATCATTCCACCACTCACAAAAATATGGATCTTCTTTCATGGCTGCTAGAAAATCACTTGTGAGATTGTCTGTTGCTAATAATAATTTATGGAATGCGATTAACAATCCAGGAAAACTCATATTTGAAATTGCATCTTCAATGGAAGCAAATTCCATTCTTATGGAATCAATATGAGAATACGCGATCACTGTATATTTTGCCTCATATTCATCTAGAACAGAATAATCGATACTATCCGCTCCTCCTAATTTATCTAATACATATGTAGAAAATGGAGCAGCATTTTCAATCCAATACTTTGCAAAATCAATCCAATAGAGTTCTATTTCTTCTTCTGATTTCATACGAACTTCATAATATTTATCCCGAAGCGTTTCGATTGTTTTTGAAATATCAATGATCGTTTGGAGCACACTCAAATCCAAACTAACCATTTTAGTTTCATCTGGTTTCCCAGATTTTCCACCTTTGATTACTTCCATATTTGTCTCCTTTCTCTATATTATGATGTAAAATAAAATATCTGATCTTACATAATATAAGAAATAAAGGATCTCCGAAGAGATCCTTTAAAGTTATCCATACCATTTGGTATTGATATTAGATTTTAATTTTATTTGTAACGAATTTTGTATTTCCATTATCATCTCTATATGTTTCGCATGTTACTTTGATTCCATCGTGAGTTCTGGATACAGAAGCAACAAGCTTCATAGGATGATAGTATCCATCATCCATATCGTCTTTCTGATTATTGATATTTACATTGACGATAGGTTGAATTGGCTGAGGATTATCGAAGAATGGAGCAGGAATGCCAAACTCCCTGTAGCGTCCATCTTCATACATAATAAGATAGGAAGCTCTTGCTGCCTCATCAAGAAGATTATTATCTTCGAGATATTTGCAGTAGGAGTAATCCTTATAGCCGTGCTTCTTTGCATAGTTATTCGCACGAGCTTTGATATTGATTCCATAGATATTCTCCATGGTTTCATAGAGCTTATTGAAAGCCTGACCAAACGTAAGTTTGTTTGCACGAGCATATTTCCTTACGTTGCTATTAATGATGTTTCTCTTCGTTCCATACGTCGGAGATTCCTCCAACAGATTGCTACGCATATCAAGCATAGGATTGCCTGTGATCACACCCTGCTTGTTGACGTAATCGATCAGATAGAGAAGTGTCCTCTGAAACTCCCTCGCCTTTTTGTTGTCTGCTTTCATTGCCACCAGGAAAGCAAGCATACTCGGAATGCAATCTCCAGATTTGACAGGATATTTGACATCAATATTTCCATCAGGGCCGCAATCAACAGTAATGATATTTTGTACGCCAGATGTGGCGTACTCAGAGATATATCTATTAAATCTAGCCCATCTTATAAGGCAATATCCAGCTTTGATACCAGATTTCCTCTCGTCTACCAATCCAATTTCTTTTGCTGTATCTGCAGCATCAACCCAGATGATATTTTTATCATCTTTGTAGTAATGAATACCATACATTTCATTCATATGAAATTCCTCCTATAAATAGATTAAAATTTTCTTCTTGTAATATCCTTCTAGATACTACTCATATATATAGTATATGCCTGAAATTTTGAACCCTATGCAAAAAATTAAGTTTTTGGTGAAAAAGAAAAGGTCTCCGAAGAGACCCTTTCTTTTCTTTAGTTTTCCGGATTGCTTTTGGAAGCAATCGAGGAAAACACACTGGCGATAGCACCAGCGAAGAAGGACACCCATCCTTCTTTGAATAAATAGTATACAACAGCTGCGATGCAAGCACCGCTGACCACAGCACTGATCGTTTCCATGATAAATTCCTCCTTCTCATGGATACAGAATATAGACCCATTCTACATTCTTTCATATCTATAGTATATTTTTCAAATTTCTTACTTTTACATTTATACTCCTCGACAATATCATAATGGGCCCACCATAAATACCCTTACATTAAAGGAGGAAATGACATGTCAATGCTTGAAGATGAACTGAATGGCCAGACAGAAATTCCGGTTGAGGAAGGTTCTCAGGATATTCAGGATTATGATATGCTTCTTGAAAATCTGATTTATGATATGGCAGCAACGATGTCTGACGATGAGCGTCAGGCTTTTATGGAATCGGATACATTCCAGAATGTTGTGAATGAGGGTGGTATCAGTAAGAGAACTGTTGTTCGTATGAACAAGCTTGATGATCTTACCCGTCGTATTGCTGTCGCAGCATTCCAGATGGCAAAACAGGATAATGATCCGAACTACAAAGCTCTCAAGAAGCTGATTGCTAAGAAGCAGGCTATTAAAGCTAAAATTCTTAAGAAGTATGCTACAAGAGTGAAGCCTGCTGTTATGAAGGCACAGAAGCAGCTGATCAAGATCAATCCGACGTATTTTACTCGTCCGATTCGTTAATAAAAAAGAAAACAGATCCCTCTCCATATGGAGAGGGAATTTTATTGTGTTACTCTGATAAAAAGAAGAGGGTTCAAAATTTCAGGCATATACTATATATATGAGGCAGTTATCTGCTTCATTATATATAAAAAATTAAGGAGGTTTTGACTACTTAATATAATAAGAAACATGTAACTTTTTAAGGAGAGTGACAAGAATTGTTAGAGAATCTCAACAATTATGGCATGTTCACTGAACTTGTCCAAACTGGTCATATGACCATCAACACAGACGATATTAATATCGCGAATTGGGATTTTTATTATCATGGCTGTCTTGCAGTGATGCAAGACGGTATTGATACCAAATTTGTTCAAAGAGCCAAAGTCGATATCATTTTCGGTGAAACAAAAGAGCATTGCAAATTAAGTCTTCCAGACCTATATTTCAATCTGATCATGTGGTATATGATCGTAAGAAGTGGAGAAAAACTTTCTCCGAAGCATCTCTTCTTCGATGATGTGATCACAAAGAAAACGATCAAGAAATATATCGATGATCTGTATATAATTCCAAATCGTAAGAGAATTGATTTCAAAGAGATCAACAATACGATTGATGACGCTCTGCATAACTATATGGATGTAGATATCTTCAGTATGTATCTGGCAAATACGATCAATCTCGAAGACTTCATTAGTCTGGCAAAGAAGAGTGATAGATTCAATGCAATTCTTCATGCAGATTTGAGTCAGGTTCCATTGGCTGATGTCAAAAATGAAGGTATGAGATTAGCTCATGAATCTATTAAGATTATTGAAGATTCTGAAAGAATCATGGAATTTGAGCATTGTTTGGCAGATTCTTTCCGTGCTGGTGAGGGTATCAATCCAAAACAATATAAAGAATTTGCAATCAGTGTTGGTACAAAGCCAGATGGTAAAGGCGGAGCCCATCCAGCCATTATCAATCATTCGTATTTGAATGGTGGATTAAGCAATATTCTCTATCAGTTTATTGATAGTGCCTCTTCCAGATTCGCACAGATTATCTCCAAGAATAATGTCGGTGATTCTGGCAACTTCGCAAGAATCGTTGGTTTGAATAATATCAATACATTCTTGTATCCAGATCCAGATTATGATTGCCATACTCACAATTTTGTAGAGTTAACAATCACTTCTGATAAGATGCTTAATCTCTATATTGATCGTTATTATCGTTTCGATCCAGATGGAGAAGAGTTCTTGATTCATCCTGGAGATGAATTCCTGATTGGAAGAAAGATCTATCTGAGGAGTCCAATTACTTGTGCTTCAGAAGCAAGAGGTCATGGTGTTTGTTATAAATGCTATGGTGATCTGGCATATGTAAACTCCAACATCAAACCTGGTAAGATGTCTGCGGAATTGATCACAGCAAAGACAACACAGGAAAGATTGTCCTCCAAGCATCTGTTGGAAACGAAGATCAAACAGATGCATTGGAATGCTGGATTCTTCTCGTTCTTCAATGTACAGATGGATGCTATCTATCTTAAGAGTGAAAAAGAAGATGGAGTTCATTTCGATGATGATATGTTCATCTTGATCGATCCAAATGATATCACATTGGAAAATGCAGATGATTATGAGAAGACAGATTATATGGATGATGAAGATGAAAACTCTAGTGCTAGTCGGGTTGAGAATGAAATCGAAACCAATTACAATGAATATGTGAGACAGTTCTATGTTGGAAAAGAAAGCGATCCGAATAATCTGGAACTGATTCAGAGTGAAGAATCTACTCCGATGTATATTTCTGTGAGCTTGAATGATATCATTCGTTCCAGTGCGAAACCTACAAAGGATAATAAGATCAAGATCAAATTCGAAGATCTGGAAGATTCTCCACTGTTCTTTGTGAAGATTGTGAATAGTGAATTCGGTAAATCTCTGACGGATATTCAGAATTTGTTGGATAAGAAATCGATCACACAGAATCAGACGATTCATAGTATCACGCAGAAGATTATTCAGGCTGCTATTGAAGGAAATATGGGAATCATGGCAGTTCATTTTGAGATTCTGATTATGAATCAGATTCGTAATGTGAATTCAAATTTACATAAACCGAATTGGGATACTCCAAATGAGGAATATCGGATTCTCACATTGAAACAATCTCTGATGGATAATCCTTCGGTAACGGTATCTCTGCTGTTTCAGTATTTGGGTCGTCAGTTGTCATATCCTCTCACGTATAAGAAGAATAAACCATCTTTTATGGATCTCTTCTTCGCTAGGAGACCACAAAGACTGTTGGCAGATATGACAACGATTGATACTTCACAGAATACAAAGAATAAAGTGAAGATCAATATCGCTACGAAAGTACATAGAAGAAAGTAATGAGTTTGGATCCCCATGGATATGTATCCATGGGGATTTATATTTTTATGAGGTGAAGTAGGTTTTGATGATTAAAGATTATATTAACAAATTTGCTAGATATACATTTGATTTGGTTCTTAAAGCAATCTTGAAGATCAAAAGAAATCATATGTATGCTGTTTATAGAATTGGTAATTTTGAAGATGCTGGCAATATTGCAGGTCTTAGCCTTACTGATGTAGAAGTTGATGGATCTGAGATTTGCGAAATTGATGTAAATAATATTATCAAGAATGTAGATCCGAACTTCGAAGTGATTTCTGATAAACAAGGAGATCAATTAGCACAACTTTTAAGCATTCATTCTAGTGAGAAATGGATGGCATTGGGTAATATGCTTCTCATTCGTGTAGATGCTATCAAATTAGGAGAATACTATATTGTGAGTCCTTCCTTTGATATGGATGATTCGGTAGATAAATCATTTTCATCTCTGATCGAATACATGGGTGGAAAGATTAGAAAGTATCCTAATAGAGAGGATGAAGAATAATGGCAAATTGGGTATTGAATAATATTACCGTTTATGGTAAGAAAGAAAATATGGCGAAATTTCTGAAAGATATTGATGCCAAAGAAAACGGAGAATTTAAATTCGAATTGATTCTTCCAATGCCAGAAGAATTGAAAAATTGTTCTAGTAATTTATGGAATGTATTGAGATATGCATACGAGAATAATTTAGATTTCAATCCATTTAAAGATAGCTATATTATTCTCTTTCGATTGAATTTCAAACTGAATTATTATTCGGATAGAATTCCAAAAGATGAATTTGCTAAAGGAGGTTTCACCACTCCTGAATCTAAAATAAGAAGAATGGTCGAATTGATTGTTATTTACGGGGATGATGATGAATACGATTCAGAAGATGGAAAGAAACAGTATGAAAATTATTGTAAATATGGCGCATTCAATTCTCATATTTGGAAAATGAAGAATTATGGATGTAAATGGGATTGTAATGATGGACATATGAATGCTCCTATTTATAATGGAGATACGGTTAGTATCTTTATCACATTTTGTACTCCATGGAATATGCCATTAGAATTCTTATCGAATGTGGCGTATAAATATAATCTCATGATTCATCAGGAATATGCAGATGAAGATATGGGAGTCAATTGTGGAACAGGAGATTACAATCCTATTGCAAATGTAATTCATGATACAGGGTATATGAGAACGGATGAATCCGAAAAGTTTGCTAAAAAATTATGGGGATAATAAGATGAAGATTAAGAAATATTATTCTGCTTCTATTACTTTCGATACGAAAATAAATAAAGCAACTATTATAGCAGAAGCTCTTTGGAATGAGTATACTGATGAAGATGATATCATCGATGTTTATTATCATCCAAATGATAGCGATTCTAATATTATGGACTTCTCTATCTGTTTATCTAGATCGGAGGATGAAATAAAGAATATTGCTCCTCCGAAATTCTATTTTAAGGAAACAGCTTCTTATTATATCAAGAAGCTGTTTCATATTAATGATCCATGGGTGAAGATATTGGAGAATTGATATGGAAGAAAAGATCGTTGTAAAACAAACATGTATCGAAATTCATAATTATCATCTTGGTGATAATAAAGTAATCGAAGATAAACTTTCGGTATGGAATAAAGTCTCACATACTAGAATTCCTCTCGGAAGATATTACGATGAAGATTTGGAAGTTTTGTATCTTCCGAGAGGAATGGATGTTGGAGGTTTAGAACAATTATTTCAAAGTGAAGCATACTTTGATTATAAATTTGATAAACCAGATATCATCGAGCCATTCGGAATGAAATACAAACCAAGAGATGAAACTCAAAAAGAAGCTCTGGAATTTACTCTTGGAATTAATAAATATGCTCGTATCAAGAACGCATCGCAATTATCAGTGAATTTGGACACTGGAGTCGGTAAGACCTACGTGGCTATCTTTACAGCCGATTATTTGCAATATCGTACGATGATAATCACCTCTGAACTGGGATGGTTAGAGCAATGGAAAGACCGTATTTTGGAATATACAAATTTATCAATTGATGATTTATGCTTCGTTTCTGGTATGGGAGTGCTCAATAGATTAAGAACAGGAATGAAAGATCCAAAACAATATTCTTTCTATTTAGCATCTCATCGTACACTTCAGATGTATGGACAGAAATTTGGTTGGGATCGATTGGGAGAGTTATTCCAGCATTTGGGAATCGGAATGAAAGTATTCGATGAAGCTCATAAATATTTTGTGAATATGAGTATGATTGATTTCTTCACGAATACTAAGAAGACTCTCTATCTGACAGCAACTCCATACCTCTCTGATAAGTTTGAGAACTATGTATTTCAAACATATTTCAAGAACGTTCCCAAGATTCAATTCTATGATGAGTCTAGATATAACAGATCTCACTATATCAATATTAGTTATAATTCTAGACCAACCCCAAAAGATCTCAAATTCTGCGCAAATAGAATTTACAAATTCAGTATTGTGAATTATTGTGCAAATGTATTCACACGACCCAATGTATACAAAGTGTTAACAATTGTTTTGTATATGGCTGCGACTCATAAAGGAAAGATTCTATTCTACATTGGTAGAAATGATGCAATCAAAATGATTAAGAATTGGATTGAGGTAAACTTTCCTTTGTTTGCTGGAAGTATAGGAATCTACAATGGAACTATTCCGAAGGATAAGAAGATCTATCAGTTAGATAATAAGATTATCTTATCGAATGTGAAATCTTCTGGTGCTTGTAGTGATATTAGTGATCTAGCTTTTGTTTGTCCGATTGCAGAACCATCTGCTTCTGCTCAGATTGCAAAACAGATGAAAGGTAGATTAGACAGATTCAATGGAGATACTTATTTCATTGATATCACTGACAGAGGATTTGATGCGACAAGAGGATTCCATAACGCTAGAAAAAGAGTCGATGTGTTTAAGAAGTTCTGTAATGATAGTAAAGATATGATTTACAATGATGAGACTTTGAATTCTACTTATATGGATGCATATCAGAAATTGAATCAAATGTATTGGGAAAAGATGCAAAATGTAATGAAGACACAGAAATTAAAAGAAATTGTAAAGAGAGTAGAGAAATAAAAAAGAAAACCCTGCCGAGAGGCAGGGAGTTTCTTTTTTGTTAACAGGCTTACTCTCCTTTCAAAGCCTGTTCAATTTCTTTCTTGAGAAGATCTCTTGCTGCACGCATCGATTTGACTTTCTTATCGTAGGCATTCTTTGCCCGATTGATGCGATTGACAAATCTGGGAATGGTCTCGCCTTCTCTCTTTACCATTTGAGATTCAAGTTTCGTATGCATTTCTTTGAGAGTTTTATTCATCTCCTTGATACTCTCTTCATACTTCTCATGATTCTCGATAATATCTTTCTTTCTTGCCTCCTTTGCTCTCCTTGCGATTTCTTCCGTTTCTGCTTTCCAATCCCTTTCTCTTTTCATTGGCTTCAATTTTTCATTGTAATTCTTACGAGATACACCTCCGCTATGTGTTGTAAACACAACATCTTTTTTCGTGTCAATGGTGAATTTGTTTTCCTGGCTGTTGTAATTCGTGGTCATAATTTTATTCTCCTTTACTGAATATGAAATTCTTCTAAAATCTTTTCGATAAACTTCTTTTCTTTCTTATATCTTTTGATTACTGTATTCCACCTCTTTGTATTTGCTTTTAACCTCTTTTCATAATCAAGATAGCATTCCCATGGATTCATTCCATATTGATATTTTTTAATCTTTTCTATTTCTGATTCATAATTATTCACTTTCTTTCTGAAAAATTCAAGATTTTCTTTTACTATGGATTTAAACTCTTTGATTTCATTTTCATCTCCATCAATAGGAATATGATGCTTGTAGTGAGATGTTATCAAATCATCCATTGATTTTACTCTTTCTTTTCTCATTGGTTTGCAGAAAATATCAATTCCATTCATCTCCTTTCCAGTATGTACCGATGCTATTATTTTTGGATTCAGATTGATCTCAATTGTAAATTCATCTGAGATTGCTTGACTGTAGCAATCATCAAGATTGATATTGATTTCAATCTTTTTTCTTTTCATTTGTATTCCTCCTTAAACGTTCCTTATTCTACTACATATATATAGTATATGTTTCAAATTTCGAACCCTCATCAAAAATCGACTTTTCAGTGCAAATAATTTCCTCCTATTTTAACAGGTTTCCCTATATAATATAAAATATTATACAACCACTAACAAAATAGTAGGGAATAGGAATAAAGAAGTGGATAAGAGGTAAAGAAGAGGTAGGAAAGCAGGAAGTAGGGGGGCCGTAGGCCCCTAATTTTTTAGAAACAAATTTTCCTCTACCAATTTGGTAGAGGACTATCTTTTCAACTTTTTTATAAGTGAGGTGAGAACAATGCCAAGACAACCTATGCAAAATCAACCACAAAAGATACCTCAAGTTTATTATCAGACATCCACATCGAATCAATCCTTTATCAATATGCATTACATATTGAAAAGTTTAGGAATTCGAAATAATCGTCAACATCTCATTCTTCTTGATCCAGATCTAGCAGGAGTTAATCCGAGAGATCCTAGATTATCTAGAATGATGAAAGTAAAAGTATTGAGAGAATGCTCTAATAATTTCTGGTATTTCATTCGGGAAGTTGTGCGTATTCCTTCCCCAGGTGTTCCTGGA
>Ga0256407_10006770_pt1 | contig 17562 bp, 11 predicted proteins | sample RumenRJG_04DNA_FD_193489 | JGI IMG/M metagenome (GOLD analysis project Ga0256407, IMG submission 193489) | Bovine rumen microbial communities from Lethbridge, Alberta, Canada - RJG_04 | ecosystem: Host-associated > Mammals > Digestive system > Stomach > Rumen | place: Canada: Alberta...
TAAGCATGCTACAGAACCCGACAGGCAGACAGTTGCCAGCTACGTTCGTCCTTACTTGCTGATGGAGCGCTGCTTACGTCAGCAGCCTCGTGATATCTTCTACAGTCTCTGCCAGTATGGTATGGCCGAGGTATGGAAGTGGGGCCATGCTGTTGATGCCAACTCATGGCGTACAACAGGTGATATCACTGATACATGGGAGAGCCTCTATGATATAGGTTTCGGTCAGCAGCCCGACCTCTATCCATACGCACAGCCAGGTCATTGGAATGATCCCGACATGCTGATTGTCGGTAAAGTGGGTTGGAGCAATAACCTGCGTGACAGTCGTCTTACTCCCGATGAGCAATATACGCATATCAGTCTGTGGACTCTTCTTGCCAGCAATATGCTGATCGGTTGCGATATTGCCCAGATGGATGAGTTTACAGTATCTTTGCTCTGTAACCACGAGGTGAATGCCGTAAACCAGGATATTCTGGGTAAGCAGGCACAGCGTGTTGTTTTGGATGGAACCATCCAGATTTGGAGCCGTCCTCTGAGCGATGGCAGCTATGCAGTAGGTATCTTCAATGTAGGTCCGTCAGATACCCGTGTTGATTTTAGGAAGTATTTCAGGGAAATGGGTATCGGTAGCCTCCAGAGTGTTCGCGACCTGTGGCGTCAGAAAGACCTGAGCACAACGGATGTGAACTACTTTATCCCCACACATGGTGTGAAGTATCTGAAGATAAGAAAGTAGGAGCCTTACCAGCCTCTCCCCTAACTTTTCTAAAAGGGTTCCCGTTAACGTTCCCCTCTCCTCGGAGAGGGGTCAGGGGAGAGGCCAAAATAAAATTTTTTTGATGATTTAGTTTCCAGTTTCGCCAAAAAGTTATACCTTTGCGCCGTCTTAACCAAGAATGCGCCTGTGGTGGAATTGGTAGACACGCTAGACTTAGGATCTAGTGCCGCGAGGCGTGTAAGTTCGAGTCTTATCAGGCGTACAAAAAAAGAGGCCGTCGGTTTATCCCAACGGCCTCTTTTTATTCTTAACTTAATAAAGCACCTTCTTACCATTCATAATATAGATGCCCTTCTTTAATTGAGAATTAACCTTGCGCCCAGAGAGGTCATAAATAGCACCCTGGTTCCCGTTAGCGTTCCCGTTATCGTTAACGTTTTCAATCCCCGTCATCAGCTCACCGGAGAGGCACTTGTCCAAGAGCACTTTCATCCAATGACCTCCCACGACCGAACGGCCGATGAATGCCACGCTATTTCCGCTGTCGGTAAAGAACCAGTCAGAAAGTGGAACACGAGACTTGGTCTCGTTGGCATATCTGTACAAACGATCCATGTGGAGAATGAACTGTGCCTGAGTACCCAGGCAGGCTGTCCACGAAATCCAGTCACTCTTCGAATAAACAGAGCGGTTATCCAGGGGAAGTCCGTATGTCTTTGTCTGTCCGTTATAGTATGTCATCTCCTGCTTGTAAACAGCGTCGGGGAAGAGTTTTGTCTGCCATACCTTATCCCAGACCATATTGTATTTCTGACTCCAGGTGCCAGACCTGTCGAATGCCAGCTTGTAGTGAGCTCCGTCTTTGGCCAGTTTTACCCATTCAGTAGCCATTTCCTGAGCCTTGCCGAAGTAGTAATTATAACTGTCCATATCTCCCTTCTGCTTGCACATCAGTGCAAATCCGGTTACACCCATGATGGCTTTCAGAGAGAGGTTGGCATTGTGTGCCAGATGACCGGCAAAGTCATCGGTACAGAGCTGGTTCTCGGGGTCGAGACCGTTTTCTACCAGATAGTCTGTCCATGTCTTCAGCGTCTTCCAGTACTTGTTGGCCCATGTCATATCATTGTCGATAAGGGTGATGGCAGCAGCCAGAACCACGATATTACCGGATTCCTCAATGGGCATATTACCGGCAAAGCCGCCGTTGGCATCCGGGAAGCGGATGGAATATACCTGATTGTTGGCATGAGGATAGGTGCCCAGGTCGTGGGCAGCAAAGTTGAATCCCCATCGGCTGCTCTCGCAATAGTCCAGGATAGATGTACACATACCCTTCATCAGGTCTGTATTATATATAAGGAATAAGGGAGCGGACGGATAGGTCAGGTCAACGGTGTTCACACAGCCGTTAGAGTTGTTCTCCTTCGAGAAGAAGAGCAGGTTCCCCTTGTTGTCCTGGAAGATCTTATGTGCCGCAATAACATGGCGGTAGCAGCCGGAAAGCAGCTCGGCATACTTGGCATTACCGGCGGCCAGACCGTCATCGTAGATTATCTTATCCTGTGCCTGACAGTCGGCCATAATCTGGTCGTAGCGGTCGTGCAGCTCCTCAAAGGCTGCAAAGATTGTCTTGCCGTTGCGGGCCCAGTAGCCTTTGTAATCGACATCCATATAGCGCATATCCTTCACTTCGTCGTAACCTATCATCATATAGGAATTGGCCTGTAGTACTTTCCCTAAATCCTTGCTGAAGGCCAGCAGGGGCATGTCGGCATCCTCTGAGCTGGACAAAGCAGTTGTGGGTGCCTCCGGCAGTTTGCCTGTCGAGGCAAAGGTGTTGGCAATCTCCGTGCGGTTACCGATTGTTATGTTTCCGTTAATCTCGGGAATGTACAGATAACCCCAGTCGATGCAGATCATGTCGCCGGCTTTGCCCAGTACGTTCTGTGTCTTGGCACCCGACTTGATATAGCGTATGCCGTTTTGTTCAGTGACGGAAGAAACGGTAGCCTGCATGTTGTTGTTAACGGTAAGCTCTGGAGTGGTAGCAAAGAAGAACTGTACATCATGTTCCTCACCGTCGTTGGAGGTTACCTGATAGGAGATGAAGTTGATGGGTGTTGACATCAGATCTACATCGTTCATCAGCATAGGTGCAGTGAAGACAACATCCAGTGTTACCGGTCCGCAGGTGAATTTATAGTATGTATTGGTAGCCAGTACATGACAGTTGGTCTGATTGGCTATCTGCTCGCCTGCTATACTGTAGTACAGACCTATGTCGGCCAAAGCACCACCCGTAGTGTTGTGAACATGGTATGCAATCATGTTTTCTCCTTCGTGTAATACTGCTTTGTCATCGTCTGTAAGTTGATAATTCACATTCTTTACCCATGTCTCGCCTGTCGAGAAAATCCGGCGTCCGTTGATATAACCCTCGCAGACGTCGTCATGCGAATAGATGACGTGCAGGTCACGTTGCAGATCCTCGGCAGTAAGGGTTACTTTGCGGCGGATATAAATATCGGATCCTGTTTTGGTCCAGGGGGTGTTGACGTATGGTTCGCCGTCAGAACCGAAAGCTCCCTGTTGGGTCAGCCATGTCGAGCCGGTATCATCATAATCCTCTTTGGTCCATGTTGTTCCGGAGATAGCTGCTGTACGGACGCGAGCCTCCCAAGGTCCCTGATCTGCCATAGGAGCGATGGCTTCCATGCCGGGGTGGAAACCTAAGATGTTTCGGAACAGACCTACGTCGGCCAAAGCGCCGCCTCGGGTATTGATTACGTGAAATGCAATAACATTATCACCAACGACTAAGGCATCACGTGAGCTGCCTTGCAGGTGGATTTTTACGTTCTGTTTCCAGGTCTCTCCGTTCGTTGCCTCTGCCAGTTTTACACCGTTGATGTAAAGCTCGAAGTTATCGTCGTGGGAATAAACCATCCACAGGTCGGATTTCAGGTCTTCCTCTGTCAGGGTTACATGACGGCGGATGTAGTATTGCGACAGGTCGTTCCAATTAGTATAAACCCCGTCATACTCGTTTTGTGAGCCGAAGGCGCCATAGCCGTTGGTCCATCCGCTTTCGCTGGCATCCTTCTCGTACCAGTTGGAAGCTGCATTCGACCGTTTGATTTTTGCAATCCAGCGGCCTTTGTTTCCCATTGGGGCAATGGCTTCGAGCAATATATCTTTCTGTGAACCCATGAAGCGGTAGTTTGTACCATCTACACGCAGGATACCGTCCATAGCCTTAACAGCTCCTGTCCAGTGCCGGGTGGTTCCGCCTGTTAGTTTGTTGTAAGGCGACCAGAAAGAAATATAGGGGTCGTTAGAAATCAGCGGTACTGAAGGCAGACGCAACTTTGTCTGCTGGTAGGGGGTAAAATAGTCCGGTTGGGCTTGCATGGACAAAAAAGTCATCAATGCAATAAAAAAGGTTAATGTCTTGTTCATTGGGTAGTATTTTAAAGATAATGTTAGTTTTGCGGCGCGAAATTACTGATTTATGAGCAAATAAACAAGTATATCGCCAGCCTTAATGCAAGTAAAATATGATATTTATAAAAAAAATGTCGCGTCGTTTGCAAAAAGTTGCACACAAATTTGCTTTTTGAGTTTATATTTTGCAATTTTGCATGCAAAATACTGAGAACCGTTAATTAACGAAAACAAACACAATCATGAAAAAAGTTCTACTATTTATCATTGGTTTGGTAATGGCAACTGTCACTTTTGCCGCTCCCATCGAGGCTACGCCGGTGGATAACATTGCGACGTACACGGGAAATGATCCTTATGTCTATGACCAGACAGCAAGGAAGTACTATGCTCTCAATAATCAAGGTGTTTATGAGGAGTATGGCATTATTACGAAGGTCAACTCCCTGAAGGTTGCTGGTGGCGGTGTTACAGAGATTGAGTACATTGCCACCACTGATGCTACGGGCAAGCCTTATATCAATACGGAATATGTACATACTGCTAACACTCGTATTTTAATGGAATGCGATATTGATGGCAGCAATACGGCTAATTACCAGGCTCCTTTCGGTTCCCGTTCAAACTATGGAACCGATATGTTTGTTTTCTTCTGGCGCTTTGGCGGACAGAATACCGGTTGTTTCGCCCGTAATGCCGAGGTAACAGGATCAGTTGAAATTCCCACGGGAGAAAAGATTCTGGTCAATGCCAGTGGCCTGACCTTGGATGTTTTCAGAGACGGTGAGGCAGAGCCCTGTGCTACCATAACTGGTGAAGGTGACTCCAAGGATGGTACTACCCCTATGTACATCTTCGATCTCTGTCACACTAACCATCCCGACAACTCAGCAACTTTCATGAAGCTATATACCTTCAAGATTTTCGAGGGTGAGTTGTTGAAAATGGACCTTGTTCCCGTTGTGGACAGCGAGGGAAGAGGTGGTTTGAAAGATAAAATCACGGGTAAGGTTTTCAATTCAGCTAATGATGCTAACTTTGAGCTCAGCGCTGACGGTCAGGCTATTGCTGAAGAAGCCGGTACCACAGTTTATCCGGGCAAGCTTGTTGTTAACACAAAAGATAACCACGAGTACAAGTGGAATGGCGCATCATGGGAAGACATGGGTGTCGTAACCTCTCAGCCCATCGATATGACAGCATACAAGGATCTGAACAACTGGACTACCAACAACGATCATAAGAATGTATTCGAAGGCAAGATTACCTACGACGAAGCTGCAGGAACCTGCCATCTGGATAACTACGTTGGTACAGGCGGTTGGGAACCTCTTTATTATAAGTTAGAGGGTCTGGAGGCTGGTGCTACCTACACCGTATCATTCAATTTCAGTTGCGAGCAGTGGAAATCATGGAACGAGGGTTCATACGCCTTCCTGCCTTTCTATGTCCGTAACACAGATGCTTTTGACCATGCTTCTGCTCCCAACAATCCGGGTGGTGAAATTCTGGGTATGACACGTTTGCCAAAGGCACAGACAACGAACCAGCCTTATTCATTCGAGTTTACAGCCGACAAGGACTGGGATGTATTGAATATCCAGTTCGGCGTGTGTGACGACGGTGAGCACAATCCTCCCTATTACTTCTATTTCGACCAGCTCACGATAGAGAAGGCTGTCTTCCCTGTTGCGTACGATGAAATCACTTGGACAGACACCGAGAAATATACACCGCTGGCATACATCGAAAGCACATCTGCTGCCCGCGAGAATGTATTTGAATTCCCCTATAAGCCAACTACCGACACAAAGGTGAACGTTAAGTTCCAGACTGAGGTTGAAGGCGGTTGGCGTGCTGTCTTCAGTGCACGTAACGTATATGCCGGAACAGGTATGTCACTCTATATCAATGGTAACGATAATGCACACATCGGCTACTTCACAGGTGGTACAACAGGTAGCGGTGACAACCGCGCTCCTTTCGAACTGGGTAAGGAATATGAGGCGGAATGTACGGTCGGCAACCTGAAACTTAACGATGTGGACTACCCGACAGGTGAGACTGCCTGCAACCCGACAAGCCGTAACTTTTCTATCTTCGCTAATCCCGAGTGGGACAATGCCTTCCATGGCCGTATCTGGTACTTCAGGGTTTCGGAGGGTGACGAAGAGATTTGCAACTATGTTCCTGCCATGCGTCACGATGGTGTATATGGATTCTACGACATTGTGAAGGGCGACTTCGTGCTGCCAAAGAAGGGCTATGACGGATACACCTTCCAGTTGGACGAGAATATGTCTTACGTTTGCTATCTCCCTGAGGAGCGTACCGTATCTGTCGGTGCTACGGCAAAATACCTGCCCACCATCCAGAATCTTGAGGATGTCGCTCTGACATGGAAGTCAGCCGACGAGAACATTGCTACCGTTGCTGCCGACGGAACTGTTACAGGTGTTGCGTTGGGTAAGGTCCAGATTACCTGCACCACAGATGCCGGTGACGGATGGGAGGCAACCTATACCCTGGAAGTGAAGCAGAAGACATCAGACAGCTATCAGTTTGCCGAGGGTGCTGTTTATGGTACGTATGTAGCTCCGTTCAATATCTCTAAGCTGCACTCTAAGGTTCAGGCATTTGCTGTCAAAGTCGTAGATGGCGGATTCGCAGAACTGAAAGAGGTGAAGGCGATCCCTGCCGGTGAGGCTGTAGTTCTTAAGGACAACGGCACAGGTCACAAATATACACTCAATATGGCAGAGGGAGCTGTTGAGCCTGTCGCAGACAACGACCTGAAGCCTGCAAACGAGGAGGTGACAGCCGATGGTTCTCAGTTCATCTTGGCTAAGATCGGCGATAAGATTGGATTTGCCAAGGCAACTCCGGGCACAGCGATTGCTGCCGGTAAGGGCTACCTGGAAATCTCTGCTGCTATCAAGGCATTCTATCCCTTCGACGAGGAAGATGAAACAGCTATTGAAAGCCTCACCCCAGCCCTCTCCGAAGGCGAGGGAGCCATCTACAATTTGGCTGGCCAGCGTGTAAGCAAGGCTCAGAATGGCATCTTCATCATTGATGGAAAGAAAATCGTGAAATAATCGCTTCTTCTATTTTGTTGAAATGTTAACTCGTCAACTTGAACATAAATAGAAAATAAAAGTAATTTAGCGATAGCGGGATTTTTCTTCTGTTCAGGCTGAATCTCTTAGAGATTGATGGGGTGACTGTAGGCTTTTGCTAGGAGTTTACTCATGAGCAAAATCATGCAGGCAGGCCATCAGAGACGGAGTCTCAGCCTGAGCAGAAGTGTTTTTAGGGTTTTCTTTTCAAATAAATTGTAGAAGAACCGCCGTAAACGGCAAACAGCTTTAGACCTCAGACGCAAGTTTTTTTTGGGTGTTCCATTTTTTTTGATGATTTAGTTTCCTGTTTCGCCAAAAAGTTATACCTTTGCGCCAACTAAAACACATTATTACGGATAAACTCAAATGAACATTATGAAAAACTTGTCAGTTGCGGCACTACTCTTTGTTGTCACCTCATTGGTAGGACATGCCGCACAGGTTAGGGAAATTGTATCTCCCAACGGGACATTGCGCGTTCAACTGCAGCAAAGTCCTTTAGGTTGGACAGTTACCAAGAATGGCACCACACTCTACACGATTAAGGATGTCAATATGCAGATTAGCGGAAAGAACTATGCCGGTGCCACTCCTTTCAAGAGTGTAAAGACAAGCTTTTTCCAGGAAACAATCAAGCCCGTTGTTCCTATTAAATACAGCACAGTCGAGAATGTCTATACACAGGCAATCCTCTCTTATGGCAATTATACCGTGGAGATGCGTGTGATGGATAATGCTGTTGCATATCGTTTCGTAACCAAGATTAAGGGTGATGTCGAGGTTCAGGAAGATAACTTCACTATGGTTCCTGCCCAGGGCTATGTTGCTCATCGGCAGACCACCGGAAACTTCAACACCTCCTACGAGGAGGCTTACAGACACGAGACCTTGGAACAGTGGAACCAGAGTGATCGCAAACTCTCTACTATTCCCTGCCTGCTTTCTGGTCCTAACGACACGCAGCTGCTGATGGGCGAAGCTGATGTGGACGACTATCCCCGTCTTTTCCTGCAGCCTACCGCTGAGGGCATTGAAGCCATCTATCCCAAGGCACCTGTCAAGTGGGAGCCCAGAGGTGACCGTAGCGAGAACATTACAGAAGAAGGAAACTATATTGCCAAGACTGCCGGAACCCGTACCTTCCCATGGCGTTATGTGGTCTGCACAGACAGTAAGGGTATCGTGGAGCAGACCGTTACTCTCCAGCTTTCCCGCAAGCCCGTCCTGACAGATACCAGTTGGATTAAGCCTGGTCAGGTAAGCTGGGAATGGTGGAACGGCGCAACTCCTTATGGTCCGGATGTTGACTTTGTGGCCGGCTGTAACTTTGAGACATACAAGTATTTTGCCGATTTTGCATCTAAGTATGGTGTAGAATACATCCTTTTGGATGAGGGATGGGCAAAGAGCACCAGAGATCCTTTTACCGGAAGAGATGACCTCCGTCTGAAGGAGTTGATTCAATATTGTAAGAATAAAGGGGTTGGCGTTATCCTCTGGCTTCCTTGGTTGACCGTAGAGCAGCATTGGGACCTCTTTAAGACCTACGCAGAATGGGGCGTGGCAGGTGTGAAGATCGACTTCATGGATCATGCCGACCAGTGGATGGTGAACTTCTACAAGCGTGTTGTTTCCGAGGCTGCCAAGTATAAGTTGCTGGTTGACCTGCACGGTTCTTTCACGCCTGCCGGTTTGGAATACGAATACCCTAACTTCCTTTCTTACGAGGGTATCCGAGGTTTGGAGCAGATGGGCGGCTGTCGTCCCGAGAATACCACTTATCTGCCTTTCATCCGTAATGCTGTAGGTCCTGCCGACTTCACCCCTGGTGGTATGAACAACATGCAGCCCGACCGTTATCATGCCAGTCGTCCCAATAGCGGTGCTATGGGAACACGCTGTTTCCAGATGGCTCTCTATGTGGTATTAGAGAGTGGTATCCAGATGCTGGCTGATAATCCTACCCGCTACTATCAGAACGACGATTGTACTCGTTATATCGCCTCTGTTCCTACTACATGGGATGAAACCCGTTGTCTGGCTGCCGATGCAGGTAAGTATGTGATTACCGCTAAGCGCAAAGGCAACAAGTGGTTCATCGGCGGTATTTGCAACGGCGATGAGGATTCCCGTACATTCAGCGTTAAGTTGGACTTCCTGGGAGCCGGGAACCATACGCTTACAGGCTATAAGGATGGCGTAAATGCCAACTGGCAGGCTATGCATTATAATAAGGAACAGCGTCAGGTAAGTGCTGCAACTACACTCGACATTAAGATGATGAAGAATGGCGGTTATGCAGCGGTGATTGAGTAAAAGGACCCCCTAACCCCCTTTAGGGGGAATGAAGAGTGAAGGAATTATCGGTTAACGGTTATAGGTTATTGGTTATAGAAAACAGAAACAATAACAAAAAAAGTTATCGTTATCGTTAACGTTATCGTTAAGTTTATCATTCAATGAAAAAGACATTCTTAATATTAGCTTTGGCTTGCGCATCAGTGATAATGTATGCACAGCCGAAGATTGTGGCGCATCGCGGATATTGGCGCACAGACGGAAGTGCACAGAATTCCATTGCTTCGCTGCAGAAGGCAGCAGCCGTCGGCTGTTATGGCTCAGAATTTGATGTATGGATTACCGTTGACGGTGTACCTGTTGTTTTCCACGATGCTACCGTCAATGGCATTAGAATCGAGGATGCCACCTATGCAGAACTGATGAATCATCGCTTGGCGAATGGCGAGTTCATCCCTACCCTTCAGCAGTACCTGTTGGAAGGCACACGGATCGAAGGCTGCCAGCTGATATTAGAGATTAAGCCTCACAGCACAGCGCAGCGCGATGAACGGGTTGTACAGCGTTGTCTGGAGCTGGTCCACATGCTGAAGCTGGAAAAGCGTACCGAGTACATCTCCTTTAGTAAACATGCTTGCGAATATCTTCATGCCCAGGAACCTAAGGCTAAGATTGCCTATCTGAGCGGTGACTTATCACCTAAGGATATCAAGGCAATGGGACTGACGGGCATTGACTATCACATGAACGTCTTCAAGAATCATCCTGAGTGGTTGCAGGAGTCACAGCAGTTAGGTGTGGAAGTAAACGTATGGACGGTTGACGGCAAAGAAGCCCTTACCGAGTTTGCCGATATGAAGGGCATAGACCTCATTACCACAAATGATCCTGAGATTCTTCAAACCATTCTCAAAAATAAACAAAACAAAAAATGAAACGTAACCTTTTTTTATTCGCCATCTTTATGATGGGATGCGTTGCAACGTTTGCACAACGCTTGGACATTACCTTGGACGACAACTCGATTGTCTCCTTTGATGTGAACAAAATCAAGAGCATGGAGTTCATGCCTGAATCCGAACCAGGTCAGCTTTCCGGTTACTGGTATCTTGGCTGGCGTGTGATGAGTTCTTCTACTACCCATTACAATGGTGATGAGAAGTGGGTCTTCAACGGCACCGTCATGAAACTGGTGAAGGCTTCCGGTGATGAAACGGTATATGATTTGGAGTATGCCGATAACAAGCGAAGCTTTAAGGCTGTGCCACGTGAATCAGGTGCTACCGTTACTTATAATATCGTTGCATGCGAAGAGGGACTGCTTGTCTTGAAGTCCGGCACAATTACCCGTCATTTCTATAAGTCAATGGCTGCCGCACACGATGCAACATTCGTTACTCCTTTCCCCAATCGCGAGGAATTTACCGATACGACCAAGGTTTGGGCGCTGAAGAGCAGTTCTTCACATTCCAGCACCAGTCCTATGGGAAACCATTATGCCAAATATGCTGCTGCTACCCAGGCGCAGAAAGAATGGCTGGCCGATCCCAACAACCAGCCTGATCCGAAACTTGCCGATGTAGGCAGTGAGTATGACCGCTGGACAGCCAAGACCATCACGTTGTATCCTCTTAACAATGGCAACCCCACACCGGCTGACGTAAACCAGCATGCCATCGGAGACTGCTGCATGTGTGCTGTGTTTGCATCATTTGCCTATATTTATCCCGACTTCATCAAGAGCATCATTACAAAGGAGGGAACCTCAACGTACATTGTCAAGATGTTCGACCCCAAGGGTAACCCCATTGATGTTGTTGTTGACAATAAGTTGCTGAGTAAAAGCAACGGCGAATGTGCGCAGGTTAGCGGAAAGAACGACAAGTACAACTGGGCAACCATTATGGAGAAAGCTCTCATGAAGTGGCTCACCTGCTTCAAGACCGGAGGCCTCGGAGGTATCGGTACAGAGCATGCCGCTCCCCCATTCACAGGTGATGGCGACAGCTGGGCAATCAGTCCGGGTAAACTGTTCAACGGAGAGCTCACCATGGTAGTCGATTATGCCCTGAAGAACGGTATGATCAGTGTCGGCGGTTTCAATAAGGGCGGTATTATCTGTGGAACACTCGAGACCGTGACGGGCCATGCCTTTACTGTTATGTACACCCGCCAGCCCTCAAAATACTGTTTCTCTATGCGTAACCCATGGGGTATTACCTCTGTTGACGGCGTGCTGGAAATTGCCGACAAGAGAACTACTATGAATACCATCGACTTCCGTCTGGTAATGCCTGGAGCGGCAGCTCCCTACAAGCGTCAGGATCTGGGTGGCTACATACCTCCCAAGTTCGTAATGGGTAAGAACGACAGACGACTCAGTCCCGAGATGCTGAAGATGTATAATATTGATTCTTACGGACCGGCTATAGAGGAAGAAGACGAAGAATGACAATACTGATTACGGGAGCCAGCGGCTTCATAGGTAGTTATATCGTTCAGGAAGGACTGGACAGAGGGTTCGAGGTTTGGGCAGGTGTTCGCGGCACCAGTAGCCGGGGCTATCTGCAGGACGAACGCATCAGGTTTGCCCAGCTCGACCTCTCCCATCCAGATGCCCTGCTAACCCAACTTCTTCAATACAAGGACGAAATGGGTGGAAAAGGCTGGGACTATGTCGTCCATGCCGCAGGAGCCACCAAATGCCTGAACGAAAAGGATTTTTACCGTACCAATACCGATGGCACCCGCAACCTTATTGATGCACTGAGGAACGCAGGCATGATTCCCAAGAGGTTCGTCTTCGTCAGCAGTCTCAGCATCTTCGGTGCCATCCGGGAAAAACCCGTCAGGAAACCTTCCGAAGATAATCCCTGGATTTACAGTCCCATACTTCTTACAGATACACCCAAGCCTAACACCGCCTATGGTAAGAGTAAGTTGAAGGCCGAGGAATACCTGCTCCGACAAAAGGATTTCCCTTACACCATCCTCAGACCGACGGGAGTTTACGGACCACGCGAGAAGGATTACTTCATGATGGCAAAAAGCATCCGACAGCATATCGACTTTGCTGTAGGCTACAAGCCACAGGAGATTACCTTTGTCTATATGATGGATGTCGTGCAGGCTATATATAAATGTATAGCATCTCCTGCAGCCGAGGGCAAGGCTTATTTCCTCAGCGATGGTGAGGTCTATAACAGCCGCAGGTTCAGCGACCTTTTACAGCAGCAACTCGGGAATCCCTGGGTGTTGCACATCAAGGCTCCTCTCTGGCTGTTACGGATAATCTGTGCGGTAAGCACTTGCATCAGTCATTTAACTGGCAAGATGAATGCGCTGAATACCGACAAGTTCCATATCCTCAGCCAGCGCAATTGGCAGTGCGACATAGAACCGGCAAAGCGTGATTTCGACTACGAACCGCAATGGAAGTTGGAGCAGGGCGTGGAAAGTACAATTAAATGGTATAAGGAGAACGGATGGATATAATTTCCATACATATTCTGGCATAAAAATCGCAGTAAGAAACATTTTCGGCAAAAAAAATCAAAAAAAAGTAAAATTATCTTTGGAGATTGAGAAAAAATATGTAAGTTTGCATCGTATAATTGTGTTTAGACCTAAAAAGCTAACTATAAACAATAACGAAAACAATTTATAATAACAAATTATTCACTTTAAAAATTTATCTTATGAAAAGAAGATTTTTATTCTTGTTGATGGCGGTTTGTTCATTCGTAGGTGCTAATGCAGCTCTTAACCGCACAAACAACTACTTGGAGGCTGCCTCTGCTACAGCAGAGCAGGGTAAGACAGTAGAAGTTGCCTTAACCATGGTGAACAACACAAAGGAAATTATCAACTGGCAGACCGATCTCGTTCTCCCCGAGGGCATTACATTGGTAAGTGCTGTTGCTGCTGATCGTTGGTCAGAAGCTATTCAGGTAGAAGGTGTTAGATTGTTCTCTGAGACCGAAACTCCTGTTGCTACAGGTCGTGGTGTTGTTGCTAAGTTTACTCTTCAGGTTGCCGCTACAGTAGCTCCTGGCGAGTATGACCTTGCATTGACAGGTATTGTTATGCATACTCCTGATGGAACTGAGATTGCTCAGACTGAAAACAAGGGCTTTAAGCTGACTGTTACTGAGGCACCAGAAGAAGGCAAGAAGGGTGACCTGAACGGTGACGATTACGTTGATGCTTCTGATATTCAGGTAGTATTGAACGACATGGCAAATGATACAAACGATCCCAAGTGCGACCTGAACAATGACGGTTTCATTGATGCATCTGATATTCAGGTAATTCTTAACATCATGGCTGAGCAATAATAAACTATTTTGTATATTGTTTAGGATAGAAAGAAATAATATAAAATAAGTATTAGTATGAAAAAGATTTTATCTCTATTGCTTTTTGCAGCTATGGCTGTAGTTGCCAACGCTCAGGATCCTGTAAAATTCATTCCCAGCGTTGAAGACGGCAACTTGGTAATTAAGTATGAGAACAACAGCGGAAAGACGATTGCCAACTGCAATTTCCAGCTCAAGTTCGACGAGGGAGTAAGCATCGCTACCGATGAAGATGACGATTATATCTATGAGAAGGGTGGTTCTACTGCTAAGATGAAGGTTGTTGACGTGGCTTATACCGAAAAGACTGGCAAATATACCATCAATGTTTACAATGGTAAGTTCAACGATGCAGCCGACGGTGTTATCATTTCCTTCCCTCTCGAGGGTGATTTGACTGGTAAGAATGTAGCAATCACTGGTATTGCCTTCGGTGATCCCGATGCAGCAAACATCTGTCGTCCTGCTGACATTGTATTAGCTTTGAGTGCTGGACCTGTTGTAACTGATCCTATTGAATTTACTGCTTCTGTTGAAGACGGCAACTTGGTATTCAAGTACAAGAACAATAGTGGCAAGACGATTGCCAACTGCAATTTCCAGCTCAAGTTCGACGAGGGAGTAAGCATCGCCACCGATGAAGATGACGATTATATCTATGAGAAGGGTGGTTCTACTGCTAAGATGAAGGTTGTTGACGTGGCTTATACCGAAAAGACTGGCAAATATACCATCAATGTTTACAATGGTAAGTTCAACGATGCAGCCGACGGTGTTATCATTTCCTTCCCTCTCGAGGGTGATTTGACAGGCAAGAGTGTAACAGTAAGTGGTATTGCCTTCGGTGATCCCGATGCAACAAACATCTGCCGTCCTGATGACTTCGTAGTTAACTTGGCTGGTACTGCTATCAACAGCATCTCTGCTGATGAGACAAAGAGCGGTGTTATCTACAACCTCTCTGGCCAGCGCGTAAGCAAGGCTGTTAACGGTATCTTTATCATTGATGGTAAAAAAGTTGCTGTTACAAAGTAAGTAATTTAGTTTATTGACAATAAAAGGCTCGGCATTATGTGTCGGGCCTTTTTTGTTAGAATAACCTATAGTTTCCTTATGACAGATTTGGTAGTTTCAGCACTTATTTGTAATTTTGTGTCATGTACAGGTTATCAAATCCTCTTGTCTGGCTGTTCCGCTTCAGGCACCGGTGCGGATATGGAGTTCATTCGCCCTTCGCATTTAAGTTTATTACGGAGGTCCTTTATGAACCGCTGCCCTACTATGCCTACAAGGAGTTGGACAAAGACCTGCTACTGAAAGACCGCTTCAGGGTTCGTAAAATACTGCACCTGCTGCTACGTATCAGTAACTGGGCACAACCCGATGTTGTTGTCTGTCTGACCAAAACATACACTTCGGTACGCTATTTGCAGGCAGGATGCAGAAAGGCCCGGATAACAGATGGTGTGCCAGAGGGGAAGATTGACCTGTGTTGGATTGACGAGCCAAACGATGAGGTTCTCACTCATCTGAACGAGCATTCAGTAGTCCTGATGAATAACCTGAACAGGCATAAGGATTGGTTCATGCGTCTGCCCTCAGTCATAACCTTCGACCTATACGATGTGGGCATAGCCTTTTTCGATACTAAATATAACAAACAACACTATATAGTTAATTTCTGATGAAAAAATGCAACGTTTATACACGAACAGGCGATCAGGGGCTGACCAGCCTTGTAGGGGGTAAGCGTGTACCTAAAGCCAGCTTACGCTTAGAGAGTTATGGTACCATTGACGAGTTGAACAGCCAGATTGGTCTCCTTCTTACCTACCTTGACAATCCCACCGACTGTGACTGTCTGACAAAAATCCAATGTCAGTTATTTGCCATTGGTAATATCCTGGCTACCGACCCCGAGAGCACTACACCCAGTAAGTGTAAGATTACTGCTGAGGAGATTATCGAGCTGGAACATAATATAGATGTTGCCAACGACGGACTGCCCGGATGGCGCGGATTTACCTTGCCGGGTGGTTGTCGTGCGGCTGCACTGGCGCATGTTTGCCGTACGATATGCCGCAGGGCCGAAAGACTGATTTATGCACTGGATGCGCAGGAGCCTGTTGACAAAAATGTTACTGCTTATATGAATCGTTTAAGCGATTATTTCTATGTTCTGGCCTGTCGCTTGAATTTTTTGGGTGGAACAGAAGAAATTTTATGGCATAAAGGCTGATAATTCCAGAAAAAATTGTAACTTTGCGCTCCCGTAAGAGGAAAAGGTTCTTTGAAGAGCCCATAAGCCTTATAGTTCCAACAGATCCTATGAGACTCATTAGCCCAATAAGACCTAAATAAAAAGGAAAATTAATTTTAATTGTAAGAAATATGTACTGGACATTGGAATTAGCTTCAAAACTGGAGGATGCTCCCTGGCCTGCGACCAAAGAGGAGCTCATTGATTATGCAACACGTAGTGGTGCTCCTCTTGAGGTAATAGAAAATCTCTCTGAGATTGAGGATGAGGGAGATGTCTATGAGAACATCGAAGATATTTGGCCCGATTATCCCACAAAAGAAGACTTCCTTTTCAACGAGGATGAGTATTAGAGGGTTAAATTACTCTTAAATAGCTAAATACCAGCGAGATAAGCAGATTTTGTTTGTTTGTCTCGCTGGTGTTTTGTAGTTGTTTTGAATTGTTCAGGAATTCCGAACAGTTCAGAGCTTGTTCACTCCTTTTTCGCTAAAAAATCATAAAACTTAACCTGCGAGCATAGCTCTTGTATTGAAAATGCCTATATTTGTGGCATAAATTATTGGAAATTATGAAACAGAGAATCCTTGTAATAATTGCAGTTGCTGCGTTCCTGCTTGGCATGGGCGCCTGCACAGATAAGAATGACAGTCCCGTAATCCCCAGCCAGGAGGAGATGGAAAAGAGTCTCATCGGCTTGTGGTACGAGGAGTTTGCCTATGAGGACGTGACAGAAGAAGGCAAACCCTTTAATCGCGCCTTGATAGTAGTGGAGGCCAATGCCGACCATACCGGCTACGTCGCTCTGGCAGTTTTTGACGACGAATTTAACGAGCCGCTCAAGATTTACGGTGGTCCGACAGATGCACCGTTCAAATGGCAGGTGACGGCTGAAGGCAATGTCATCCTTACCGACCCGAATACAGGCTCTACCATTGATCAGCTCAGCACACGCAGCGATGCGAATCACGATAACTTTGTAGATATTAATCAGATTAATATGAATTGTGCGTCGGGAAAAGTTGACTTCGCTAATTCATCCCATGAAGGTTCTCTTTCCAAGGCTGAAAAGGGAAAGAATAGCCTGATTCAGGACTGGATGGCTAAATCCACCCTCCCCGAGGCCTGCATCACCGACAGCATACCTGTGGAGCTTTTGCCCGACTATATGAACTATGTGTTCAATTACCCTTCGGTTGACCCCTTTGGCAAACCCTGCACACTTAGCGGTACCATAACAGTCAACAAGTCGCTGATAAAAGACGATAAGCCCTTCCGTGGCATTCTGCTGTATAACCACTTCACAATCTACGCCACTACGCAGGCTCCTTCACGTGGTGCTGTTGAATTCCC
>Ga0256407_10006772_pt1 | contig 17559 bp, 19 predicted proteins | sample RumenRJG_04DNA_FD_193489 | JGI IMG/M metagenome (GOLD analysis project Ga0256407, IMG submission 193489) | Bovine rumen microbial communities from Lethbridge, Alberta, Canada - RJG_04 | ecosystem: Host-associated > Mammals > Digestive system > Stomach > Rumen | place: Canada: Alberta...
CTGCGAAGCTTCTACAGCCCCCTCAAAGACTGTGACCAATACATCCGCTTCCTTTTCATCACGGGAATTACGAAAGTCAGTCCTGTGAACATCTTTTCTGGGCTAAACCAGCTCAACGACATCAGCCTTACTCAAAAATATTCTTCAATCTGCGGAATTTCAGAAAGTGAACTGGAAAAATATTTTACGCCTGAAATTGAAGCCCTTGCTGAACGTCAGGAAATGACTCTTGAAGAAACAAAAGCTAAGCTTGCCCAAATGTATGACGGCTATCACTTTACCCACAATGTTGAGGGCGTTTACAACCCATTCTGCCTTCTAAAGTGTTTTTCAGATAAAGATTTCGGCTCCTACTGGTTTGAAAGCGACACTCCGTCGCTTCTCGTTAAAACCTTGCAGAATCAGCCGCTGGAGCTTACAAATATCGTAAACGGCAGACTTGCAAACGAAAATCAGTTCAAGAACTACGATCCGGACTCAAAGAACATGCTGCCTGTGATTTACCAGAGCGGCTATCTTACAATAAAGGGATTTGACAAGCAAAAAAGGATCTATATGCTGGACTTCCCAAACCGTGAGATTGAAGACGGATTCATCAACATCCTCCTAAAAAAATTCGTGACAGTTCCTTATGACGATTTGGGACTTGCAATCGGAAATCTGTGCGATGCCCTTGAACTCCAAGACTTGGACCAGGCGCTGAACATCATCAAATCCGCCATCGCAGACCTTCCCACCGTGGTCAAAAAGGACATGTGCGAAAACTACTATGAATCCGTCACGCATTTAATGTTCCGTATGACAGGCTGGCGGGTAGTCTCAGAGCTGCAGAATGTCTGCGGTCGGAGCGATGTTGTTGTGGCCTCAAAGGACAGCGTTTTTATCTTCGAGCTTAAAATGGATAAAAGCCAGCCATTCGAGCAAGTTGCAGAAGAAGCCCTCGCCCAGATTGACGCAAACGGCTATTCACAGCGATTTGCAGTCAGTGGGAAAGCCATGTACAAAGTGGCCCTCGTTTTCTCCAGCGAAGGGAAGGGACTTTTGGGCTGGAAGGTAAAGATGGCTGTGTAGTGCAAATATTGCAAAGAGAGAAAATCCTTATTCGCTCAGCTTCGTCTTTATCAATTCTCTGATTATCTGCCAATGCCCCTTTTTTTTGGTCAAATGATTTTGAAATTTGAGTTGTTTTCTTAAAAGTGTTTTTCTATCTCACTTGCAATATGTCATTTATCAATGCCTGAATGTGAGCGACCTGCAATTCGGAAAGTCCATCTGTGTTAAGGGCATGTTTTTCTGAAAGACCAAGAAGATAATCTGTAGAAACACTGAAATAACAGGCGATTTTGACAAGCATATCAATGGAAGGCATTATATTTCCATTTTCCCAATTAGAAACGCTCTGTTTTGTAACACCGAAAACCTTTGCCATTTCAACTTGATTCAAGCCCCTGCTCATTCTAAGATTTTTAATCTGCTCGCCAAGCATAAAACCTTCCTAACATATCTGTCAATTTAAGCTTTACGATGATATAAAATTTACTTGACTTTTATAAAATACTTAGTACAATAAAAATTGACTAAAAAAAGGACTACTTATGGATTTTAATACAGCTCTTAAACTACAAGGCTCATGGAATTGGAAGCCAAATAAATATAATCTTGCTACAGTTGAGATTGAAGTTGTTTCTGATAGCATCAAATTTCTTTGCCAAAGAAATGGTAATAAATGGGAAAATATTGGCTCTGCACGTTTAGATGGCAACCCGAATACAAAAGAATTGCTCGTGTATTGGCGTGATACAATATCGTCTGAGCAAGGAAATCCATCTGCAAAACAATGGCAAGTTTCTCTAATTGAATATGTAAGTCCAACTGAATTCAGAAATCTATATTCTAAAGATCCAGATTTTCGGGAATATGGCAATTGGACAAGGTAGGAGAGTATGGAAAAACGATATAAACCGCAAAGTCTTTTATCAAAAATATTAATAGCAACGTTATTACTAAGTGCCGGACTGATTGCTACTTTCATTATAGTTGACACAATAAAAGATCCTGATGGAATTAAATGGGCTATAATATTCTTTTTACCCGTGATTCTATCAATTCTGATTGTTCTGACTTTTGTTAAAGTTGATAAAATTCTGAATATCTTAGAAGAAAAACAGACTCAAGAAGAAGAAAATAAATATATAAACATCGGAATTGAAGAGAAAGTTTCTAAGGTCGAAGCTGCTGTCAATAATGATGAATATGTTAAATTATAATTTTAAGAGGTAAAAGAAAATGAACGATTCAAAAGTTGAAAATAAAGGAATTTCTTTAGAGATTAATTCCCCAATCTTTAGACATCCTGCTGCATTAGTGTTTTCAATAGTTTTCATGGGAATTATTGCAATCCCAGTTACTATACAATTTTTTAAGTCTTTCTCGGTTCTTGCACTAGATTCAGATGGATTTAATGAATTTACATCTTCACTTATCATTGCAGTAGTACTCTTGCTTATAGCATATACCCTGTGGAGTTGCGTATTCTATGGCGTTAAAGTATTTATACTTTGCAAGAATAATAAATTTCTTGTTCATCTGGAAGATGAAGCATTAAAAATAGAGTTTATTGAACTTCATGCCTTAAGTGTTTGGAGAACGAAAAAGGTAAAATATCTTCTTCCATTTGATAAAATTCAAAGATTGAATTTTTACGAAGTTAAAAAACAAAAATGTTTTGCTTATGAGATTGTATATACAGGGGAGCAATCATTTTTAGATCGAATTGATTCAAACCTCAGAGTTTGTACTTTTGAAAATTCAAAAAGCATTATGCAAATATTTAACATGATAAAAAGGATGAAAAAGTCTCCATATCCATTCTTTTATTTTATGGTTTACGACAATGTTTCTGCCCTGTATTTTGATGAAGCGTTAGCAGAAAAAATTAGTGTTTATAATAAAAAACAGGAAGAAAAGAATAATTAAATAAGCGAATAATATTTTATGGGAAGGTGTTCATGAAGAAATTTTTAATATGTTTATTACTTTCTTTTTTTATACCAAGACTTTCTGTGTCGTTTGCTGATTCAGAAAATGATATATTACATTGGGTAGAAAAGAATGGACATTCGATAGTGTGTATCGATTGGAATTATGCATTAGCTAAAAGCAAGGACGGAACCTTTTATATTTATGACAGTATATCAAGTGATAATCTCATTATAACCACTGAATATGAAACTTGTTCAAAAGAAATAGTGGCAAATAAGATAAAAGAAGCTATGTCAACTTATAAAGTGATAGAAAAAGAAGGTTATGTAGTATATAAAGTAAAAGGTCCTTTAGGGGCATGGAATTGGAATCCAAACTATGATAACGAGTTTTATGTAAAAACCCCGAAAGGTAATTATTATTCTGTTTCACTACTTTGGAAAAATGTAAATCCTTTGCTAGATGAGTTCTAGTATCATCATAAAAAAACATTTTATGAGTACTATCGTTAGATTCAATTTTCATCGCTGAAAGGTAAGACAAATACTTTTCAGCGTTTTTTTATTTTTAAAACTTATTTCCCAAAAAACTCTCCGCCACCAAAATCTTTCCAAGTCTTATACATATCCACATAATTTGCTTTGATAAATTTTGTGATGGTTGTTATCTGGGAATCAGTCAAATCTCCGCGTTTTTGTAAAATAGCGGTTCCGTCGGCTTGGACGAAGAATTTTGCAGAATCTTTTTCAGTGAGTTTTTTGTCACTCGCATGAACATGCATTGCCTCGACGATACATTTTGCAGTGAAGTATAAATAATGGTCGGCGATTTTATCTCTGAAATATTTAGGCATTATGTTCCTCTAAAAATTGAAGGTTCCTTTTAGCAAGCTCAATAACAATACCTTGTTCTATTTCATCCATATTTGTTTCGATGATTTCAAAATCATGGCTTATTACAATCGCACAGTCTGGATGCTCAAGATTTAAAATACTGATGAATCCGTCTTCCCTTATTGAGAAAGCATATCCATTTACTATAATTTTTGCGTTATCAGCGATTTTTTCCAATTCTTTTTCAGACATATTCGATTTTTACCTCTTTTATCGGTGCCAGGAATTTTTCTTTATCCATATACAGATCTTCAAGCACTGGAATTAAGTCAATGTATTCTTCAATTTCCTCTTTGTTGTGCTTGTATTTTGCCATGACTTCGATATAACCGGCATCCCAAAGGTTGATTTTCGTGTACCGCTCCAAATTATTGCAAGTTCGGAAGGTGAGTTTTTTGTCACCGAAAGAGAATGTCGTATATTTATCAAAACTGCTTAGAATTGCGGTATGATTCATAATATGAATATAGCACAACAGTGGCGAAAAAGCAAAAACCTCGCCGCAAGCAAAGTCACTCACAGCGAGGTCACTTTTATGCTCAGACCTCGTGTCTTCGCAAAAAGTGGACGAGTTTTTTTCAAAAACTCGCCTTTCTTTTCGCCACATCCTTGTGGCACATTTCTTTCCTGATAGGGGGAAGACTTTCCCCTTCCCCCAACTTTCCACTTTCCGTTTTCAGTTTTCCGTTTACTTAAAGTATCTTACACCAGCCCTAAAGAGGTTCTGACAGCTGCTTGCTTCCTTGTTGCAGGCGATGTTCTTGATCAAATCCTCTGTGTAGCCGCCGATGCCGACTGTTCGCTCTGAGTGACTCATTTTGCCGAGAACGCTGGGCGTTACCCACCTACGGTGGGTCAGGCTTTCCGCACTTCCGCTATCGCTCCATGCACGCTCGAAGCATAGCTTCGAACGAGAGTCGCTCAAAACTTGCCTCGCAAGTTTTGCCCCTTCGGGGTGCTCCCCTACCTTCGGCGGTGCTACAATCCTTAACGCTTTTGTTTCATTGCATACAAAACAATCTCTTCACCGGTCGAAATATAAATCTTCTTTTTTCTCAAAAGAGACATCGTTATCTGATTCTCTGCATAGTCTACCCTGTTGTCAGGAAAGAATGAGCGGCAGAAACATTCTGATTCATTTCTGTACGCTAGAAATAGAAAAAGATTCTCGTACTCCTCTTTGTTTTTCAGCAAGAAATCTGCCTTAATTTTTGAAAAAGGTCGCTCCGTTTCGTTATATTTGAAAACCGTCTTGTTGCTGTCGATTATAGATTCCAAATTCGCAAGGTGATTAACTCGTTCTTGAATTTTGTCATAAAAATCTGACTTTATAATTTTTTCGGAGAAATCAAAATCAGCAAGAAGTTTGTCTAAAATCTTTGCTCTGTCATTTTTTAAGTCACGAATGTCCGTGAGATAATGTAATCCTGCCAGGTGATAGAAATCATTCTTTGAAAAACTCAATTCAAACAAAATCGTATTACCCTTTTTACCGAGCATTATTTCATATTTTATTCCGAGAAGCTTGTTGAATTTTTGAGCTGCTTGATATAAAGAATTCATTTTTGCAAAAAAAATCCTGCCCTATTGAGCAGGATAAAAGACAGACATTTTCTTTCGGTTTCCCTAGCCAACTGGCGGTAAATGTCGAACCCTTATGGAACTGATAAGGCACTGCTTGTTGGCACAACACCTTACTTCAACGCTCACGCAAGCAAACCTGTTACTTACAACTATAATATCGCATTAAACTGGCAGAAAATCAAGTTTTATCTTTCCTTTTTTCATAAACTTTAAACAAAAAAATCCCTCAAATGCAAATCCATTGCTTTTGCTATTTTTGCTAAAGTCTCCAGAGAAGGAAATGTCTTCTTTACTGCAAACAATGGCCACCTGTTGGGGAATTTTTACATTGCAAGCCAAGTTTAGTAATCAACCTTCCATTCTGCGGTCTTGCTTCGTCACCACAATAGACACAGCAAACGCAATCAGTTACGCCGACATGCTTTCCGCTTGGATTTCCGTTGCATCGTTCACCAAACGAAGAGAATAATTTTTGATTCACGCTTTTTAAGTTATCACCACAGAATCTACAAATCATTTATTTTTCCTTGTATTTCATTCCATTTTCTTTTGCCCATTTTGCAGCATAAGAATCTCGGTTTACAATCAAAATAAGATTATCACAATTAAAAGCATCGACATCGATTTCTTTAACACTTGCAGGAATTCCGATTTTTCTTAAATTCTTGCAGCCGTAAAATGCACGATATCCAATCTTTTCTAGATTTTTAGGAAGCTTTACTGATTTCAAGGATTCACAATTATAAAAAGCCCCCATTTCTATTTCTTCTACAGACTTCGAAAGCACAACAGATTTTAATGATTTACATTCAGCAAACAGATGGTGCGAGATTTTCTTCAATCTTGGCGGAAGCACAATCGATTCTAAATTATCACAAAAAGCAAATGCTTCCTCTGCAATACTTGTGACATTCTCAGGAATTTTTATCTGCTTTAAGGATAAAGAGAAAAATGATTGAAATGGAATTGATTTAAGAGTTTTTGGCAAAACAATCTTTTCCAGGTTTTCACATAATTTGAAAGCTCCTGGCGGTAAAGATATGCGTCCATCCTGTAAATAAAGTTCTGTCGCTGTACCATAATGCGATTTGAATAAGCTGCGGAACGACAATTTTGCTGGAACCGACACCTTTTTTGGAAACGGATACATACAGAGTTTTTTTGTGGTTTCTGGAATATGGGCTATTTGATTTTTCTTTCCGCAAAAAGCTATACACCTATTCCTCTTCTTATCATAGAGAAAACCATTTCGTATTTCATATCGGGAAATTTCTTTATCAAGTATTACTTTTGTATGATTTGGAATTGCAAAGTCACCAATATGCTTTATTGTTTTTGGAATACTGATTCTTTTAATTTTTGCACCACCAAAAGCATCTAACTCTATAACTTCACATCCTTCCTTAATTGTAACTTTGTTAATTTTTGCTCCGACTGAACATTTTGGAATAATCTTTAATGTAGAAGGAAATATAAGATGAGAAATAACAGTATGAGTAAAAGCCTGGAATCCTAACCGTTTTAGCCCAGGAGCCTGAAATTCTTTTAATTTAAGGCTGTTAAAAGCGAATCGACCAATAAATATTACGGATTTTGGAATCTTTATTGATTTTATGTCAGCATTTTCAAATGCCCAACCTTCCTTTCCGTCTATGTATTTTATTCCATCTGGTATAACCACATTTTTATCTGTACCCATATATGAAAGAAATGTTTTTGTATTAATGTTACAGAGGCAGCCGTTTAGAACTTTTAATTCAGGGTTTTGATTGACAGAGTTTTCTACATCTTCTACTGTTTGAACTTCCTCAGTCGTCTCATCTTCTGCACTAGATTCTTCATTTTCTTTTTCTCTCTGTTCTCGTTGATAATTCTCATAAAATTCTACCGCACCATCATAAGGGTGCCAAGGGTTATATTCTTGTCTGTAATAAAAGAAAATACTTGAATATCTACTTAAACCATACCAAAAAGTGAAAATACCATACTCAATCATTATGGGTACAGAAATACACTTTAAAAGATAATGATGGACAAATTCCAATTCAGGCTGTTCAAAATTTTGATAAATAGTTGTATCTACAGAGTCGTATGGATCTATATCTTTTAGTTTTTGATCTATGAGAGCATCAATCTTTTCACCTTGAATCCTGCAGGTAATACAAAATTCATCAATGCTTATGTCGCCAGCAAGTTTTAACCCGCTTTCGTGATTATTGCATTTAAGAGCTTGTAATAACTCAATAATTTTTTTCTTTGCCTGTTCTCGCTCTGGTGTATCAAGAGGACTTAAAAATATTCTTGCTTCTCGTATGTATGACATGATATTCTCCTTTTTCTTTAAATTTGCTCTTGGTATGTTCCCCGCCATTACACATAAAATTTCCACCAGCCATACTTTTCTTGCATTTCTTCTCGCCATTTTTGACGAGCCTCTTCATCTAAAGGCCCGAAAACCTCGTATCGAACAACCATTGGAATCATATTCAGAATATCAGAGACCGTATAGATATATTTTTTATCTTCGTGAGAAAGTGTCTCATAATAAAAATCTTCATCGGTCAGAATAAACTTTACAATGTAAAACAGTTTTTCATATTGCCAGCTTTCTAATTTGTTTTTTGCGATAAAATCACGAATCTTCAATAATGTTTCCAGACAGATTTTCATACAGTGCAAACTATTTTTGTAAGCAATTTCAATTTCATCTTGACTAACGCCTTCATCTTCCCCCCTGCGAATCAAATCGTAATCAATGCTCGAAAAATCATATTTTATTTGAACTACCGAACAAATCTTTTTTATCAGTTCGATTTCCTCGATTTTTGACATAAGAGGAAAAACGCAATCTTCTGTGTTATAACAACTCTCTAACCAAGTAAAAAGAAATGACCTGCCCAGAACCGTGTCCGTATTTTTCCTGCTTTTCTGAGTCGGCATTGTATAAAGTTTTTGAACGAAACTTGGAATTAGCTCACTGTGATTTTCAAAAGATTCGAATAAAGCTTCTATATAGTCGTTCAAGGAATATGAATCAGATTCTTCATTATACAAACATTCGTAATGCAATTTGTTTGTGTCGAATACAGTCCGAACGGCAGCAATTTCATCAGCAGAAAGTTTCTCGCCAAAAGTAAATATTCCTTTATAAAAAGATGGTGAAAAATTTCCGTAAACATATTCTTTATTTTCCCACAGATGATATAATTTTTTAAAAATTTTTTGTGCTTTGTCAGAAACGATATCATTTTCTATATGGCACTTCATTTTTTTGACATCGTTATGAACTCTATCAAAATCTAGTCTTCCGTCGGTAACATCAGCCAATCGTTTTGACCATTTATCAGAAGACGGAGACTGCCATATTAAATCATTCCAAGCTTTCCGTTCAATTTGCTCTTTGTATGTCATATCGCACCTTGAATCATATTCTAGGAATTATATTCCAGACATTAACGAACGGCTGCCATAATCGTTCAATAAAGGACAGGTCACTGGAAACTGAAATTGCATAGTATTTTAGACCAAAGCCGATACCGACACTACTCACAAGAACGATAGAAAGTGTCATCACAAAAATTCTACGGAAGCACCAGATATAATGTTTTACGAGCGAGAACAAATCTGGGAAATGCTCGTTGAAATCTGAAAGCGGAAGTTTTTCTTTAATTACAAAAACATCATCAACTGAAATTTTGTCATCAATTACTTTGACTCCGCCAAATTTCTCGATTGCAAAGCGAATCACTGAATTCTGAGGAAGGCAAATCAAAATCGTCTTTCCGATTGCTCGCTGAAAACGCCGTTTCTCTCCTTTCAAAAATTGCCAGTTTTGTATGAATCTTGCGACATCTTTGCTATAATGAATGCAAGTAAAAATAATTCGTACAATCGTAAAAATCAACGTCACATCAAAAATTATGAAAGCAATATCATTGTTCAAGGAATTGGGGAAAGGTTTTAGAAAAAGAATCAGGATTCCCGAAAGGGAAAGAACAAGCCCGACAATGCTGCTTATAATAGCCTCTTTGCAAAACGCCCGGACTTCAGGCTCAATCTCTGCTTGAACCATGCTCAAAGTCTTGTCTTCAAGCCATTTTGTCACCCCGCCCGTTTTTTCCGCCCACTTTTTGTAAGCCATAACAGCATCATGAACGAATTTAAGACAGAGACCTACCATTCCAGCATCATCAAGAAAACCAACCCCAGGAACTACATCAGGAACCAAGTCCAAGGGAGAAAATACATAAATCAGAGTGAACACGATTGTGGCAAGACTGACTTTTGAAATTTCCGTATAATCCCGCCGTGCAACGGCCTTAACCATATCAATAAGACATGAAATCTCTTCCGCAAAGCTTTTCAGCCATTTGTTTGAAATGCTTTTCTTTAATCCTTCCTCATTTTTACAAACTTTGTCCAAATCTTCCTGACCGACTTCTTTAGTCTTGAACGAGTCAAAGATTTTTTTCAGAATTGAGTTTTGTTCTTCGGATAATTTAGGCATGATGGTCTCCTTTATGAAATTATTTCTTTAATGACTAAGATTTCAGTTGGAATTAAAAGTCAGAAAGTTCATTATATAATTTCTCGTCTCCATTACAATAAGCACGTTTTGCTTCTTCGGAAATGATGTATTTTGTAGTTAAACTTGATTTAATCCAAACAAGAATTGGTGCCAGACAATAGGCTATTCTGACTTTTATCAGTTTAGGGAAAATTCTAAACTTGTGATTTTTAAGATAGTCGATAAAATCTCTTTGGGGTAAATCCAAATATCCATCAGCTGCTTTTATTTCAATAGTTTTCATAAATTGACCATCCTGTATGGTTTTGCAAAATGATTTTCAAATAAAGCCGTATTTTTCATTTGAAAAAATGTCTTTAACCTTTCAAACATGAGTAGACCTATTGTTTTTTCAAATATCCGTTTTTCACAGCGGCTTCAAATGCCTCGCGAGAAATAGTTTCTTCTCTTTGCGTAACTTCACCTGTTTCTTCATCTTTGACGGTGACAAGAACCGTGTATGAGTCTCCATTGTCACGAAGAACGGTAAGAGTGTTTTCTACCTCTGAAGCCGGGTTTTCATCTGACCCTTTTACTGACCTTTCAGCAAATTGACGGACAAGGTTCTCTGTCAGTTTTTTGTTCGGATTGGGTAGTCTGTAATCCATGCTCATAATGTGCCTCCTTGTTTATGATAAAAGTATATCACGACAAGTATGACAAAATGCGTCAGAGGTGAGAGAAATTATGGAAAACTTCTTAATTGAGATGGTCTCTTTTTTTCATAACATTCTACTTGCATTTTCTTAATTAAAACGCCCTACGGTCAAATCATGGATAATCCACTTGATTGTTCCAGAAATTCTTTCCAAAACATCATATTTAACCGTATTTTTAATTTTTTTGAGGCGAGTCTGTTCTACAGTTCTTTCTGATTCAGCAGCTCGCTCCGTCTCTCCTTTTTCATCCGAAATCATTATTTCTTCAATTTTCTCCTTTTTGAAATCAGTTTAATCCACAACCTATGACAATTTGCGTCAGTACTGAGTTATTTTTGCATTTTTTTCTTATTCAGATTTAACAATTAGTACGCAAAAATACTAATCGCTATATTTTATACCAATAACTACAGAATCGCAACAAAATATACTAATTGTTATATGAAATACTTATGGGATTTTGGAAGAATGTAGAAGATAGAAGAATTTATCTCGGTCTTACTCGAAAGGATTTGGCTCAGCAGGCTGGGATAAAATATGCAGTTATCGGAGCTGGACTGGAGAGGGATTCAATCCCTGCGGCAAATACAGCTCTACGCATTTCAAAAGTTCTTAAAATCCCGCTTGAAAATTTGCTAGATGAAGATTTTTCTTCTGATTCTAAACTAACGCAATTCTCAAAATTTACCAGCAAAGAATCAGATGCACTAAAATACTGGAATGTTTATGAAGATTTTGAAAAACTTCCTGTAAAAACTCGTCAGACTATAATCGAGATGATTCATAAACTTGCACTTGATACATAGTCATAAAAGAAAATTTCCTTAATTTGTCCCAACATGACACATTCTGTCAGTCCACTTGTGATAATATTTCCGTAAAACAGAAATCCAGATTATAATGAATGAAAACAGGTGGTATAAATATGAGAAGCGAAAAAGAAATACTGCAAAGATTAATTGACCTCGACCAACTTTTACGTTCGCCTCGTAAACTAACGCTCCAAGAAATAGCAGATGAGCTGAAGGTAAATTCTCGTACTGTTATCCGCTATTTTAGAAATTTGGAAAAAGTTTTTAGGGGCAAAGTAATTAATGAAAAAAATGGCACTCGCTACGAATACCGTTATGCAGATGAAAAGTGTGAACTTTCAGATGTTTCAATTACAGAAGATGAAGCTTTTGCATTGCAGAATGCAAAGCAACTTTTACAATCACTTCCTTTGCTCGATTTTTATTCAAAAACGCTCAAAGGTCTCGATTCACTTTTAGACAGGGCAAAAAGATTCACTAATTGTGAGGAACGACATTTTAAAGACAAAATCATTTTTACCACAGACCAAAGCAGAGAAAATCCCCGCCCGGATTTAAAAGTGATAGAAGATGTGCTTCATGAAGCCCTCGAAAAAAATCTTCCTGTGAGGATTTCGTTCCGTTCCTCAACTGGAGAAGATATTATATATGAAGAAAATTTTTATCCCCTTTTGCTTGTGAGTTTTTTAGGAACCTGGTTTTTGCTGGCCGTAAAAAATGCATCCAAGTCAAAAGATTCTTTCAGCTACGAGCTCCCCGATGAACTTCGTGAAGAAGATTTTGCTCTCCTTAATTTCTATGATTTCACCTCAGCAAGAATAATCTCTACTTCCAAAGAACGAATGTTGCCGGAATATTATTTGAAACATGAGAATACTGTGACTCACGGCTCTGTTCCTGCAAGCCTGACTTATGATGAAAACTTCCGCCCGATTCTGAGTTTCGCATTCTGGTTCATGGATTATCGGATTGAGCTGGAATACAGCCCCAATCCTGATACCGGCAGAATCGATATGATTCATCGGTTGCCATTCAGTGGTGTTGAGAAATTAAGCAACTAACAGTTTTTTCATCATCGTGATCATCACGTTGGTTGATTTTGCATATTTTCGACAATCGTGACCATCACGTTCGCTGACTTTGCATATTTTCGACAATCGTGGCCATCACGTTGGCCGTTTTTGAATATTTTCGGCAATCGTGACCATCACGTTGGCCGTTTTTGGATATTTCCGACAACGTGATGACTACGTTCGTCATTTTTGAATATTTTCGACATCCATGTCGTGACAAGAATTTTGCATGCCGAAAAATCAAAAAACCCCGCCACAAGCAAAAAATCACTCACAGCGAGGTCACTACATTATTTCCCATAAAACTCTCCGCCACCAAAATCTTTCCAAGGCTTATATATACTCGATTTTTACCTCTTTTATCGGTGCTAGGAATTTTTCCTTATCCATATACAGACCTTCAAGCACTGGAATCAGGTCAATGTATTCTTCAATTTCTTCTTTATTGTGCTTGTATTTTGCCATGACTTCGATATAACCTGCATCCCAAAGGTTGATTTTCGTGTACCGCTCTAGATTATTGCATGTTCGGAAGGTGAGTTTTTTGTCACCGAATGAGAATGTCGTATATTTATCAAAACTGCTTAGAATTGCGGTATGATTCATAATATGAATATAGCACAACAGTGCCAAAAAATCAAAAAACTCGCCGCAAGTAAAATTACTCACAGCGAGTTTTAAGGGGGCGTTACGGGGGATTATCCCCCGTAGAAGGGGTAGGCGGAAATGGCAAAGTCATTGTAGCCGAGGGGAAGACTTTCCCCTTCCCCCAACTTTCCACTTTCCGTTTAGTTAAAGTACCTTACACCAGCTCTAAAGAGGTTCTGGCAAGAACTTGCTTCCTTGTTGCAGGCGATGTTCTTAATCAGGTCTGCTGTGTAACCGCCGATGCCGACTGTTCGCTCTGAGTGGCCCATCTTGCCGAGAACGAGGCCGTCCGGGCTTGTGAGACCTTCGATTGCGAATGCTGAGCCGTTCGGGTTCTCTGGTTCGAGCATTGTCGGTTTGCCGTTTTCGTTGCAGTACTGGCTGTAGACCTGTCCTTTTTCGAACAATTCTTTCGCAAGCTGCTCTGAGATGAAAATCTTTCCCTCGCCGTGGCTTACCGGGATATAATGCGGTTTTTCTTCGAGTACAGAAGCGTCCAAAGCCCAAGGAGAAGCGGCACTTACCATGCGAGTCCAAACGACGCGGCTAATGTGCCGGTGGATGTCGTTGAAAGTAAGGGTCGGAGTTTCTGCGCTAGGTTCCGTGATTTTTCCATATGGAACGAGGCCTGTCTTAATCAAAGCCTGGAAGCCGTTACAGATACCAAGAATCAGGTTTTTCTTTTCAAGGTGAGAAGTGATTGCGTCTGAAATTCGTTTTTCGCGGATTACGTTTGCGATGAACTTTCCGCTTCCGTCCGGCTCGTCACCGGCACTAAATCCGCCTGCGAATGCTACAATCTGTGCTTTTTCAATTTCGGCCTTGAAGGACTTGAGCGATTCCTCCAGGTCTTTTGGAGTTCGGTTCTTGAAGACGAGGATGTGTGAGTCAGCACCTGCAAGGTTGAATGCGCGTGCCATGTCGTACTCACAGTTTGTGCCCGGGAATACTGGAACGATTACGCGTGGTTTTGCCTTGCTTGAATTGATTACTGTGAATGTATCTTTCTTAGCTCGTGCTTCGCCCAAAGATGGGTGCTCTGCCTTTGCCCAATCCGGGAGATTTTCTTCCTTTTTAACAGAAGAAACCGGCGGGAATACTTTTGCAAGTTTAGATTCCCATGCTTCGTAAAGGTCAGAAAGCTTGATTTCTGCTTTTGGAAGCGGAGCAACGCCCTTCATTTCGAATGAGATAATCGGATCTTTCTGTGTGTTACCGATTCGGATTACGGTTGTGTTCACGAATCCGCCGTTCTCGAACTTGTCATCGTCTGTCTCAACGATGATTGAGCCGTACTGAGGAGTGAAAAGGTCGGCGATCGTGTCGTTTGCGTTGCGATGGAAGCCGATGATTGTTGCTGATGTCGGAATCTGTGTGAGCTGAACGCCGATTTTGTTACCGAATGCCATCTTTGTGACAGCTTCGGCAATTCCGCCCGCTCCTACAGGATACATAGCGTTGATTTTGCCGGCTTTGTTGAGCTCGTAAAGTGCGTTTGAATTCTTTTTGAATGCTTCCCAGTCCGGGGCGAGTTCTTTTGAATATGGAATCTGAACGAGATAGATGTAGCTTCCGCTCTTTTTGAATGAGCCTGACTGAACATTCTTTGCCTCGTCGTGTGCTACTGCGAATGAAACCAGAGTGTGAGGAACGTTGATGTGCTCGAAAGTTCCGCTCATTGAGTCTTTTCCGCCGATTGAAGCACAACCCATCTCACGCTGAGCGTCGATTGAGCCTAAAAGGGCAGCTGCAGGGTATCCCCAGGTCTTTTCGCTGACTGCGCGGCCGAAGAATTCCTGATAGCTCATGCGGCTTGTGTCAGCCTTACCGCCGATACAAGTGATTTTTGCAAGAGAAGAAAGGATTGCTGTCTGAGCTCCGTGCCATGGAGACCACTGAGCAACGCGAGGATCGTAGCCGTAAGACATGAGCGAGACAGTTGAAGTTTCGCGAGGTGAAATGACCGGAATTTTTGCCGACATAGCACATTCCGGGGTTCCCTGATATTTTCCACCGAATGGGAAGAGAACCGTGCTTGCTCCGATTGAGCCGTCGAATCGTTCCTGAAGACCACGCTGAGAACAACATGCCAAATCTTTGATATTTTCGATGAATGCGTCTTTAATCTGCTCTGCGCTTGGCTGCTCGCCGCCTGCCTCGCCGGTTGCGCTTGCACATTTGCCCAAAACTTTTGCGACAGAATCAAGCGGCTTAACGAGAGGTGAATCATGCGGTTCTGCAGGAGACTCGATAGAAGCTTTTGCAACATGAACGGCACCAGCCGAATCAAGGAATGAGCGGTCAAGGTCAACGATTGTCTTCCCGCGCCATTTCATTGTGAGCTTGTTTTTGTCGGTTACGGTTGCAACTACGACAGCATTCAGGTTCTCCTCATTACAATATTTGATGAATTTATCTACATCGCCTTTACGGACAACTACAGCCATTCGTTCCTGTGATTCAGAAATTGCAAGTTCTGTTCCGTTAAGACCTTCGTACTTCTTTGGAACTGCATCGAGGTTGATGTCCAGGCCTGGGGCAAGCTCGCCCACAGCTACAGAAACACCGCCTGCACCAAAGTCATTTGAACGGCGAATCATATGGCTTACTTCAGGATTTCGGAAAAGACGTTGAATCTTTCGTTCTTCAACGGCATTTCCCTTCTGAACTTCGGCAGCGGCAGTTGTGACAGATTTTTCTGTGTGAACTTTTGATGAGCCTGTAGCTCCACCGATACCGTCACGACCTGTTCCTCCGCCAAGAAGAATGATGATGTCGCCAGTCTCTGGTGTCTCACGCATAACGGTTTTGTATGGAGATGCTGCGATTACAGCACCCAATTCCATTCGTTTTGCGACAAAGCCCGGATGATAAACTTCTGTAACCTGACCGGTTGTAAGACCAATCTGGTTTCCGTAAGAAGAGAAGCCCTGAGCTGCCTCACGACAAATCTTCATCTGAGGTAGTTTTCCGTGCAAAGTCTCGCTCAAAGGAACTGTTGGATCGGCCGCACCTGTTACGCGCATTGACTGATAAACCCAGCTTCGTCCAGAAAGAGGGTCACGGATTGCGCCGCCGATACAAGTTGCAGCACCACCGAAAGGCTCGATTTCTGTAGGGTGGTTGTGTGTTTCGTTTTTAAACTGAAGGAGCCACTGCTCGACTTCTTCTTTGCCTTCGCCAAGAGGATTTCCCTTTTCGTCAGTTGTGTAGTGAACGTCGATGAAAATTGAGCAGGCATTGTTTTCCTCGCTCACTTCCATGTCATCAAGCATACCGTGCTTGCGCAGGTATTTTCCGCCGATTGTAGCCATGTCCATGAGAGTGAGAGGCTTGTCCTTTCGTTTCGCATAGATGTCTGTGTGCATGGCCTCGTAATTTTTGAGGGATTCTTTGAAAAGTTTGGCGTAAGGGCCTTTTTCGATTTTGATGTCTTTAAGAACAGTGTTGAAAGTGGTGTGACGGCAGTGGTCAGACCAGTAAGTGTCAAGAACGCGGATTTCAGTTTCGGTCGGGTCGCGCTTGATAGACTTGAAATAATCCTGCAAGAACTGAATGTCGGCCAGGTCCATAGCAAGGCCCATCTTCTCGCGGTAAGCGTCAAGCTCTTTTTTGCCAAGAGAATTGAAACCTTCGACAGTCGGAATATCGGCAGGTACTTCAGTTTTCATTTCAAGGGTTTCAGGAATTTCAGCTTTTGCAAGGCGGGAATCGACAGGGTTAATAAGATACTTTTGAATTTTTGTGACTTCATCGGCAGAAACATTGCCGGAAAGGATGACCATTTTTGCACATCGGACGCGCGGTGGCTCTGTTCCGACTTTTGCAGTAGAACGCATAGATTCGCGGAGCAAAGAAAGACACTGCTCGGCAGAATCCGCCCGCTGATCGTACTGACCCGGCAGATATTCCCAGATGATTACAGTGTCGTTTGCATCGGTAGGAAGCTCCGTGTAAACAACAGAATCGCTCTGCGGCTCAGAGAAGATTCGCAAAGCCGCCATTTTTGAGACATCTTCGCTAGTATTCTCGATGTCATAGCGGTTGAAATAACGCACTCCCTTTACAGAAGAAATGCCCAAAAATCCATTGATTTCACCCAAAATTGAGCTGGCCTCACTCTGAAAGCCCGGCTTACGCTCTACATATATACGAAACATGGGGATATTTTACTGTTTTTTACGGTTTATTGGAAGATAAGGAAAAGGGAAAGACAGGGCAAACGCATTATAGTTGTTGGAGAGCATAAAGCAGGCATTTTTCGTTTTGTGAGCAAAGTGTCTGCTTGTTGCCGATTGTCAGATTCTTCTTTTTAGTTGAAACAGGTAATTCAATTCCTTT
>Ga0256407_10006775_pt1 | contig 17554 bp, 14 predicted proteins | sample RumenRJG_04DNA_FD_193489 | JGI IMG/M metagenome (GOLD analysis project Ga0256407, IMG submission 193489) | Bovine rumen microbial communities from Lethbridge, Alberta, Canada - RJG_04 | ecosystem: Host-associated > Mammals > Digestive system > Stomach > Rumen | place: Canada: Alberta...
CGGCCGTCGCGGCGTGGGCGGAGGCGAACCGTCCCGACCTCGTGGTGGTGGGGCCGGAGGCTCCGCTCTGCAAGGGGCTCGTCGACGCGCTGGAGAAAATCGGCGTGAAGGCATTCGGCCCCGTCGCGGCCGGGGCGCGCATGGAGGGGTCCAAGCGCTTCGCGAAGGAGGTCATGGACGCGGCGGGCGTACCCACGGGCCGCGCGCGCACGTTCACGGACGCGGCGGCGGCGAAGGCCGCGCTCGCGGAGTACGGCCTTCCCGTCGTGATCAAGGCGGACGGCCTCGCCGCGGGCAAGGGCGTGGTCGTGGCCGAGACGACGGAACAGGCCGAGGCGGCGATTGACGACATGCTCGTGGGGAACAAGTTCGGCGCGGCCGGCGCCGAGGTGCTCGTGGAGGAGTTCCTCCACGGCGAGGAGTGCTCGATCCTTGCGCTCGTCGACGGCGAACGCGCCGTGCTGCTGCCAAGTTCGCAGGACCACAAGCGCGTGTTCGACGGCGACAAGGGCCCGAACACGGGCGGCATGGGCGCCTACTCGCCCGCGCCCGTGGTGACGGACGCGATGCTCCCCGAAATCAAGGAGAAGATCATCCTTCCCGTCGTGCGCGAGCTGAAGAAGCGCGGCATCACCTACCGCGGCGTGCTCTACGCGGGGCTCATGGTCACGCCGCCCGGCGGCAAGAAGGCACTCAGCGGCAGCGCCGTGAACGTGGTGGAGTTCAACGCGCGCTTCGGCGACCCCGAGACGGAGGCCGTGCTGCCGCGCCTCGGCGGCGATTTCGCGACGGCGCTCCTGCACTGCGCGGACGGCTGCCTCTCCGACGCAGATGTCGTGGTGAAGCCCGAGGCTGCGGCGACGGTGATCGTGGCTTCTGGCGGCTATCCGGGCTCGTACGAGAAGGGCAAGGAGATCACGGGACTCGACGCGGCGGCGCAGGTTCCGGGCGCGATTGTGTTTCACTGCGGCACGAAGTCGGCGGACGGCAGGATCCTCACGTCGGGCGGACGCGTCCTCTCCGTGACGGGCATGGGCCCCACGCTGCGCGCGGCGGTCGACACCGCCTACGCGGCCGTGGACCGCATATCCTTCGACAAGGCGTTCCACCGAAAGGACATCGCCCACCGCGCGTTCGAGAGACCCCGTGTGGGAATCGTGATGGGCAGCGACAGCGACTGGCCCCTCGTCAAGAAAGCCTGCGACACGCTCGACTCGTTCGGCGTGCCGTACGAGACGCGCGTCATCAGCGCGCACCGCACGCCCGACGTGGCGCTCGACTACGCGAAGACGGCCGAAGGGCGCGGCATCCAGGTGATCATCGCCGCCGCTGGCGGCGCGGCGCACCTCGGCGGCGTGCTGGCCGCCGGCACGGTGTTGCCCGTGATCGGCATCCCCGTGGCGGGCGGCGCGCTGAACGGGCTCGACGCCCTGTACGCGACGGTGCAGATGCCGTCCGGCGTGCCAGTGGCCACCGTGGCCTGCGGCAGCGCCGGGCCGGTGAACGCCGCGCTTCTCGCCGTCCAGATCCTCGGCACGGCCGACGCGGGCCTGCGCGAGAAGTTCCATGCGCACAAGGAAACGCTGCGCGCCAAGGTCGCGAAGGCCAACGAACGGATCCACCAGGCGGAATGAAGCTGCAGGTGTTTGGTAGCGGATCGCAGGGGAATGCGCTTGCCGTGAGTTCGGGCGGGACGCTGCTCCTGCTCGACTGCGGGTTCTCATGCAAGGAGCTCGAGCGGCGCATGACGGCGTGTGGGGTCGATCCGGACGCGGCGGCGGGGCTTTTCTTCACGCACGACCACACCGACCACTGCAAGGGAACCGCCACTTTCCACCACCGGCATCCGCAGGTTCCGCTGTACGCGAACGGCAACACGGCGGACGCCATCTCCGTCCTGACGGGCGTCGACGACGGCTGGTGCGTGTTCGAGACGGCCGAGACGTTCCCCGTGGGCGATTTCGCCGTGACATCGTTCTCGATTCCGCACGACGCGGCCGACCCCGTGGGCTATCTTTTCGAGGACGGCGCGAGCGCGCTGTTCGTGGGCACGGACATGGGCGCGCCCACGTTCGGCGTGCGCGACGCCCTCGCGCGCGCCACGTGCGCCGTTCTGGAGTCGAACCACGACCCCGTCCTGCTCCAGACCTCGGACCGTCCCGTCTCGCTCAAGCAGCGCATCGCGGGCCGGTGCGGGCACCTCTCGAACGGCGACGCGGCCGACCTCGTGCGCGAGGTCCAGCCGCCGCGCCTGAAGACGCTCCTGCTCGCGCATCTTTCGCGCCAGTGCAACGCGCCCTACCTCGCGCTTGAGTCGATGCGTTCCGCCGTGGCGGAGCTCGGCCACCCCGTGACGCTCGACGTGCTTGACCAGGACACGCCGAGTCCGCTCTACGAATTCTAGCCGTCCAACGTCCTGTTCGCCTGACTTTTAAAGGAAAGCTGACGATGACAAGGTGCCAGCCGGACGCACAGGTCGGGGAATCCCATGCCTACCTGACCACGCAGATACTCACCTATCTTGGCAACAAGCGCGCCTTGCTTCCGTTCATCGGCTCTGGAGTGGAGGCCGTGAAGAAGTCGCTCGGGAAGGAGCGCATCACATTCTTCGACGTGTTTGCGGGGAGCGGGATCGTGTCGCGCTACATGAAGCGCCACGCAAGCCGGATCGTCGCCAATGACCTCGAGCGCTACAGCGAGGTCGTGAACAGGTGCTACCTCACGAACAGGTCCGCCGTCGACGAAGGCGAATTTGACGCCGTCTTCCGCGCGTGGGCCGAATGCACGCGCGCGCACCTTGAGCCTGGGACGATCTGCCGCCTGTACGCGCCTGCCGACGACGGTTGCATCCGGAAGGGCGAACGGGCGTTCTACACGCACGAGAACGCGCTGCTGCTCGACTCCGCGCGTCGGGCTCTCGACGCCACGGTGCCTGCGCGCTACTTCGACCTCCTTCTTGCCCCGCTGCTCGTGGAGGCGTCGATCCACGCCAACACGTCGGGCGTGTTCAAGGGGTTCTACAAGGACCGGCGCGGGGTGGGCGCGTTCGGCGGGGAGGGACGGAACGCGCTTTCGCGCATCTGCGGGAAGGTGCAGCTCCGGAAGCCGGTGCTGTCCAACTTCGACTGCGAGAGCGTGGTGCTGCGCGGCGACGCGAACGACGTGGTCAAGTCGGTCGAGCCGGTCGACCTCGCCTACTTCGACCCGCCCTACAACCAGCATCCCTACGGCTCCAACTACTTCATGCTGAACCTGCTTGCTGAGAACAGCGCGCCGGAGCGCGTCAGCAGGGTGAGCGGCATCCCGGAGGGGTGGAACAGGTCGCGCTACAACCGTCGCGGCGAGGCGGAGTCGGCGTTCTTCGAGCTCCTTGCGTCCGCTCGGGCCCGGTTCCTGATGGTCTCGTACAATTCGGAGGGGTTCATCTCGCGCGGGAGCTTCATGCGATTCCTCTCGACGCTCGGCGAGGTGACGCCGTTCGAGACGGAGTACAGCGCCTTCAGGGGGAGCCGCAACCTGCGGCAGCGCCCCCTGAAGGTGAAGGAGCATCTTTTTCTCGTCAAGCGATAGACACGTCTGCCGGAGGCGCGTGCCGTTTAAAACAAGGAGGACCAGGAAGTGCAATGCCGATTGACCTGTGCTGGTCCTTGCGGGCGGCAGGGGGTTCGTGGTATACTAGGCGCGTGTACGGAATGCTACGGATAGCAGTGGCGGCCGTCCTGGCGGTCCTTGCGTGCGGACGCGCGGCCGGGGACGCGCCGCGCATCGTGAGCTGCGCGCCCGCCGCGACGGAGACGATCTTCGACCTCGGCGGCCAGGGGTGTCTCGTGGGGCGCAGCTCCGCATGCCTCTACCCGGCCGCCGCCACGAACCTGCCGAGCGTGGGCGCGTACTCCGCGCCGTCGATCGAGCGCATCGTGTCGCTTGCGCCCACGCACGTCGTGATGACGTACCTCTCCGACCCGTCGATGTCGAACCGCCTCGAACGTCTCGGCATCCGCGTGCTGCAGTTCCCGTGCGAGCGCCTCGCGGACTACGCGCCGATGCGCGCGCGTCTCGCCGCGCTCTGCGGGATTCGTCCGCGCCGGATGCTCGCCGTTGTGCAGCGCGAGCCGATGATTGTGGCGGGAAGGGAGACGCTGCCGGACGACGTGCTCGCCGAGGTCGGCTGCGCGAACGCCGTTACGAACCGGAAGGGCTACTTCGTGCTCTCGCCCGAGGCGCGCGTGAAACTCGCGGCCGACGGCGAGGTGGATTTCAGCATGGACTACGATCTCACGCGCCTGGGGCCGAAGCTGGCGGGGGCGATTGACGAACTCCGGCGGAAGTTGGTTGCAACGGGCGCTGGGAAGCGACAAGAGTCTCGATTCCCCAAAGATGCGCTGTTTTGGTTGCGGGTGTGGCGCGTATTGGCGGGATTGCTCGTGGGGGCGTCGCTGGCGCTTGCGGGGGCTGTGCTTCAGACCGTGCTACGTAATCCGCTGGCGGATCCTTTCGTTTTAGGACTTTCTGGCGGAGCGTCGCTGGCGGCGGCGGCCGTGCTTGCCACTGGCCTTGCGGCAGTCGGCGCGTTTGTGTTGCCAGTGGCGTCCTTTGCGGGCGCGGTAACGGCGCTCCTCGTGGTCGCGGCTGTCGCGCGGGCGGCGGGGGGCGGACCCGTCACGCTGATCCTCTCCGGCGTCGTGATGGGCGGCATCACCTCGTCCTTCCTCATGCTCATTCTCACGTTCTCGGAGTCGCGCGCGCTGCAGTCCGTCACCTGGTGGATGATGGGCAACCTGTCGAGCGCGGAACCCGCTCAGCTCGTCGTCACGGGTGCGTGCGCGGGCGTGGCGGCCATGGTGCTGCTCGCGCAGGCGCGGCGGCTCAACGCGCTCGTCTTGGGGACGGACTACGCGCGCACGCTTGGCGTGCGCACGGAGCGCGTGGTGCCGCTCGTCCTCGGCGCGGCGTCGCTCGCCACGGCGGCGGCCGTGTCGCTAGCGGGCGTGATCGGCTTCGTGGGGCTCATCGTGCCGCACGCCGTACGCCGTCTCGCGGGCGCGAACCACCGCGCGCTCCTGCCGCTCAGCGCGCTGGGGGGCGGAATCTTCCTCGTCGCCTGCGACCAGGCGGGACGTCTCTTCGGCGAAGTCGAGGTGCCCGCCGGCGTCATCACCGCCCTTGCGGGCGGGCCGTTCTTCCTCTACCTGCTCATCCGCCATGCCCGAAATCAGAAATAGGACTGTCCGCTACGGACAGGTCGTCGCGCTTGACGACGTGACGTTCGCCGTGCAGTCCGGCGAGCGCGTGGCGGTCGTCGGCCCGAACGGGTCGGGCAAGACCACGCTCCTGCGCGCGCTGGCGGGTCCGGGCACTGCCGTGGTGCCGCAGAACGTGCCGACCGACCTTGCGCTTGGATGCCGCGAATTTGTGATGCTCGGGCGCACGGCGCACCTCTCCGCCTGGCACGCGCCGTCGTGCGCGGACGAGGAGGCGGTCGACCGCGCCCTTGCGTCCGTGGACGCCGCCGACCTCGCCGGACGGCGCATGGACGCGATTTCGGGTGGTGAGCGCCAGCGCCTCGCGATTGCGCTCGCGCTCGCCACGGAGGCCCCTGTGCTGCTCCTCGACGAGCCGGCCGCGCATCTCGACTTCCGCCGCCGCGACGAGCTGATGGCGCTTCTCGCGCGGCTCGACCGCACCGTGGTGATGACCACGCACGAGCTGCCCTTTGACACGGATTTCTTCACGCGCGTCGTCCTCCTCGCACGCGGGCGAATCGTCGCGGAAGGGCGTCCGGAGGACGTCCTCTCTTCCGAGCACATCGCCGCCGCGTGGGGCGTCCCAGTGAAACTCCGAACCGTCCGTTGCGCATCCGTGTAGACGGTTGCGCGCAGAGAGGAAGGTCTGTTGTTCACTCTTGCCAGTTAGACGGGATTTTGCTATACTAATGCCTGTTTGAAACCCCCAGTAGAGGTTGAGAACACGATAAGCAAAATATCGAGGAGCCATATGGCATTTTTAGGACATAAAAGGGCAATTTGCTCTTTTTCCTTTCTTGCATTGGTGACGATGTATGCGTTTGGCGCGGATCCAGACGTGACGTATGCGCTTGTGGACGCCTCCGACCCCATGAAGGGTGCAACGACGACGTTCGAGGTTTCCTCCGTCGCAGGGTTCGCGAGCGCGGTTTCCACCATCAACGCCTGGACGGCCGCCCGCACTGTGACGGTCGACGGCATGACAGACCCCGTTCCCGACTCGGGCCGGTTTACGATCTCGCTGAAGGCCGATCTTACGAACTTTACTGGAGCCTCGTTCACTACCGCCGGGACCGATGTCACGCTCCTCGGAAACGGGCACTCGCTCGCCTTTCTGAATCAGTCCAAGTTTTGGGTGGAGAATGCAACATTGAGCCTTGGCCGCGAAGGGGAGCATACTGTTAGTGCTCTGGATATTAGTCGCGCAAAGTCGAATGACGAGCCGGGTGTTCTGTATGCCTATAAATTGGGTACTATCCACATGTATGACGGCGTCGTCGTCCATGACTGCGTGGGCCACAACTACTACGGCGGCGGCGCAACGGTGTACGGGGGGCTCCTGCACATGCACGGCGGCATCATCCGCAACTGCGGCATCGACGGCGGTTCCGTCTGCTTCGGCGGTGGCGTGGCGGCCGTGGACGGCGGACGATTCATCATGGATGGCGGTACGATTTCCGGCTGCTTCGTGCAGAGCGACTACACGGAATCTTCATGGCAGGTCCCCTCGACGGTCGGCGGTGGCGTGCTTGTTTACGGTTCGTCGTCATTCATCATGAACGGCGGTACCATCGAGAACTGCACGGCCGACACGGGCCATGGCGCCGGCGGTGGCGTCGCGCTCATCGCAAGCCAGGACTCTATGTACACCCATAACGCCTACGGCTGGGTTGACAGCGCCTTCGTCATGAACGGCGGCACCATCCGTGGCTGCTCTTCCGCCTACACGGGCGGTGGCGTGGCAGTTTACGGTACCTATCTCAATGTCAAAGCCATCGGCTACAATGCCGTAGTATCGGGTATGAACGAATTCCAGTCCGCGCCCGCCACTGCTACGGAAGAGGAAAAGGCGGCCATCGCCGCAGCCTATGCGCCGGCGCCGGGCCTTTGGATCAACGGCGGTAAAATCAATGATTGCGAAACCGACGGAAACGGCGGCGGCGTATTCCTTACGTGGATACGTGGCAATATCAACACCTCCGTCGGCGAGGCGACGATTTCCGGCTGCTCCGCAGAAAAGGGTGGCGGCATGGCTGTCTTCAGTTACTGGACGCAACTCAAGATGGACGGTACGACCGTTTCGGGCAACTTGTCTGGGAATGGCGGTGGCGTATGGTTGTCGGGGAACTCCTCCAGCAATGGTACGACCATGAGGGACGTTTCCGTCACCGATAACGTCGCCACGGATGCTGACGGCGTAGGCGGCATCTACTACAAGACCGATTCGAAGCTCACGATTTCCGGCGCAATGGATGTTTCCGGCAACGTCGCCGGAAGCGAGCGCAAGGACAGCAACCTCTACTGCCAGGGTCACTCCTACCCGTTCTACATTTCTGGTTCCCTCGAAGGTTCCACCATCGGTCTCACAGATACGCTTCTCGATGCGGGCGGCGCGGATTCCGACGTCTTCCTCTCCAGTGGCTACGACGCGAACAACCCCAGCGTCCATCCCTACGCCCGCGTCTTCACCAGCGACCACGCAGGCTGGTACGCGGACTACGGGGACGAAAGCGTGACGACGACTACAACGTCAATGCAGGAAACGACGATGCGTGTTGATTCCTCGATGATCAAATGCACCTGGTATCTCTATGCCTACACTCCAGCACATGACAATAAATATCGTACACAGCTTTACTGGAATGTGGCGAATCAGTGCCTGACGGCGACAGAGACGGGTAATTTGACAGCGGGCCTGATTCAGTTCGATGGCAAGTCATACATTGCCGCGTATAGCGATTCGGGAGCTGTCTACTCAATTCGGATAATAAAGGAACTCGACTCCACTATGCCTAATCTTTCAACCTACCCCACATTCTCGTCGCTTGGCTTGACGTTGGATTCGACAGTTCCGTCAGACCGAACGGACGCAGGATCCGGCACCTTGAAGGATGGCTATTCAACCATCACATACAATATCATTGAAATGGAGGAGGTTACCACCACGTCCTCCACGCCCGACTACTCCGCCGAGGTGCGGCTTGTGAAAGGCGGGGCGACGTTGACGGGGGCGCGGCAGCGGTATCCGTGGAACAACTTCATCGACTTCTCGTGGACCGCCGAGGGGCGGGCCGGCGGCTGGCTCTTCGACTTCTCCGTCGAGGACCTTGGGCAGAAGGACGTGACGGCGGCGGCGGCGCTGAAGGACGCCGCCGACACGACGCGCGCCGCCGGGGACGCCGTCGCGGGCGAGAACCGCGTGGCGTGGGACGCGCCGGCGGACGGTTTCGCGCGCATGGCCACGAACTGCGTCGTCACGATGAAGTGCTACCGCGACGCCGCCGAGCGTACGGCGGGGACGCCTTTCGTGACGGGCGTCATCTCCAACCTCGCGTTCGACACGCACTACGACTTCACGACCGGCGGCTACGGCGTGCGGGTGGTCGCCGATCCGGCCACGGACATCCTTCCCATCACGTATTCCTCCACGAACTTCGTCTGGAAGGGGACGGACGTCGCGGACGCCACGGGCGTCTACGGCGTGCTCGCGAACACGAACGAGGCGGGGGCGTTCTTCGACTGCAGCTCGACGAACCTTCTCAATTCGGCGGCCGGCGAAGGGGCGTTCGGCTGGCACGGCAACGCCTTCGACTTCGTCAAGCTCGTCCACTCCAACGAACTGGGGCAGACCGTCGCCTACTTCAAGTTCCCGCCGCTCACCTTCTCCGTGACCCAGCGCGAGCTGGAGGAGAAGGGCAAGACGGACGACGACGCGAAAAGGTCCATCATCCTCAGTCCGATGTGGCTGGAGGACTACGGCATCTACAAGGTCGGCGCGACGGACGAGGAGGTCGAGCAGCTCCTTCACGACCTCGACACCGTGCAGCCCAACGGCTGCCGCATGTGGGAGAACGTGGTGCTGGGCAACGTCCAGACGAACCTGCTCGTCGCCACCGTGCCGACGATGGAGGCGGACGCGCTGAAGCTCGCCCTGCCGATGACGAGTCCCGCGCCGGGCTACGGCTACAAGGTGCTGTACGAACTGCGGCGCGCGAAGGTGGGCATGGTCCAGCGCGACGCACAGCACGAGAACCTGCACATCGACCTGTGCACAAGGACGAGCGGACGGACGCGAACGACCCGACGGGGCTCTACCGCATCTGGACGCTGGTCATCCCCGACGCGGACGCGGCGGTGACGAACGCGATTCCCTCCACGAACATGGTGGGGGTGCTGAAGGTCGCGAGCACCCTGACCAACACGGTCACGGCCGTGCCGTGGGTGGCGCTTGCGGGCGATCCGACGGTGCCGACGAACATGGCGGCCGAGGCGAGCCTGCACGTGGCGAACCTGTCGGCCGGCGACCAGCTGCTGGCGTACGACGCGGCGCAGCGCGTGTACTACGGCTGGACGCGCACGGCGGCGGGTTCCTGGGAGCCGCAGACGACGGTGACGGAACGCGACGGCGTGGCCCTCGCGGCGAAGCCCGAGGACTTCCGCCTGGCGCGCGGGTCCGCGTTCTGGGTGGTGCGCGGGACGCCGCGCGACGGCGACGCGGCGCAGGCGGCGAAGCCCTACTTCCTGTACGGACAGCACCTCGCCGGAACGTACGAGCAGACACTGTCCGGCGGCTCGCAGGAAAATCCGGCGAGCTCGCTGTGCGCCAACCCGACGCCGAATTCGGTGGACCTGAACGCCCTTCAGTTCACGGGGAGCGTGGGCAACAACGACACGATTGCGCTGAACGCGGACGGCGCGACCTCGACCGTGTACGTGCGCAACAAGGCCAACACGGGATGGGGGCGCTACAAGAAGAGTTTCGTGAACGGATACATCCGGAGCGTCTTTGTGGAGGGCGGCTCAATCCCGCCCGGAACGGGCTTCTGGTACGTCCGCCGCGCGGAAGGGGAATTGAAACTCACGTGGCCGGGGTGGAGTGAGCAGTAAGATGGAAAGACTGGTGACGAAGATGAAGAAGATACTGCTTGCGTTCCTTGGACTGGCGTCGACGCTGCCCCTCGCCGCGGAAACCGGTACGGACCAGGTCATGTGGTTCTCAGTATCCGACTCGGCAAAGGTGGAGGACATCGTCGGGAACTTCTGGCTCATCTCAGACTACAGGGACGCCTTCGGCAATCCAATCAACGCCGCGCGCGTGCGCGTGCCGGGCGGCGATGCGTCCGGCGACAGGTACCTGAACCTCTACTGGCAGGACGGCGAGGGGCACTGGGAGACCGCCGAAGGCGCCACCACGGCCCTTTTCGACGCCACGGACGCCTCCACCTACCCGATGTGGCAGCCGGCAGATGTGACCGGCTATGCCAATGCCGACCAGCTCCTCGAGCTTGAACTCGGATACGTCGGGAATGGTGCCAACGCCGAGTTCGCGACGCTCGCCACGGCCCAGGCCTATTACAGGGATCTGACAAGCCACATCTCCTCTGGTGGCGTCTCGTTGCAAGACCAGATACCGTGGACGCCCAATACCTACGCAGTGCCCGAGCCCTCTAGCGGCTTGCTGTTGCTCGTGGGCGGCGCGTTGCTGACATTGCGTCGTCGGCAGGGTTCTCGCTCCGTTCGCGGGTGATGTCGCAGATGAAATGACATGGGGGATCGTGGCAACCATGGCAGCCACTCTTGTCCGGGACGTGAGGTTGACCTAAGCCCGCGAAGAATGGTATACTTGTGCCATGAAAAGCATTTTGCTGATCCTTGCGGCGTGTATGGTCGCCACGGCATTTTCAAAGACCGTGGGCCCCACGCCTTTGGGCATGTCAGCCCCTGACGGCTTCAAGATCATCGTGATGTAGCTGATGGCATCTACTTTCCAGAACGGTGTGATGTATGCGTGCTTTGCTGTATTGGCGTTGCTTGCGTGCGTCTGCGCGTTCGTGGGATTCCGCCAGGTCGGAAGGTGGCTTCGCGCAAGGTTGTGTCCCATTGCCCTGGTGGTGTTAGGGTCGGCGGCGATCATCGCCACCTGCGATGCGCAGAAGCGAGGGAACGAAGCGGCGAGAGCGCCGCTTCCCCGAGGTGAATACACGGTAAGCGTTACGCCGCGTTCCGTCGGGGAAGCGGAACTTCTGCCGCTTCCCGGCGCCGTGACGAACGCGAAATGGCGCGCGCGAGGAGCGTTCGAGGACGCATTCTACATCCGCGCGACGAACTGGTGGGCGCGGATGCCGGACGGCAGGTGGATGGACCGCCTGCGCATCCTCTCCTCCGGCGGGTTCCGGGCGAGAGGCGTCGGTGGCGGCGCATGGACCAACTCCCCGCCGCCGTTCACGCAGAAACTCTCCCTTGCCCCCGAGGCCAACTGGCCGCTGCTTGGCCACGACTCTTCCTTTTGGCACGCCACGACGCCGTCCAACACGCTTGTCGTTTCTTGGATCGGAGGACTCTACGCCCGTTCGCACACCAACCTCGTCGACTTCCAGGCAGAGATATTCAACGACGGGTCGCTTGACTACCGCTACGCCGACCGCACGGAACACTTCGCCGCGTCGCTTCCGTTCGACCTCGACGGCGACGGACTCGAAAACTCAGTTGACCCCGACCCGCTCACGGCTGGTCCCGACGCCCACGGCACGAACGCGGAATGGTACAACACGGTTTGCTCGAACGTACTTGAAGCAGTGGCGAGCGGCAGCACTGGGACAACGGGCATCTTGCCCGTTGGGAATGGCGGGACTGGGGCAACGGGCATCTTGCCCGTTGATGGTGACTGTGTCTTGTCCTGGCGCGCCGAAGTGAACTCCAACGCCTATTACTTTGTTGATGTCGTTGCGGAACGCGGCCCAGCGCCGATCTACTTCACCGGCGACCGTGAATCCCGCCTTGGCAATCCAGTCGTCGTTGCGCTTGCGGGCGTTACGAACCGCGTGCCGCTTCTCATCGGCGTCGACTACGCCGTCACGTCCGACACGCCATTTACAGTCTCGTTCCCCATAGACTACATCCATCCGACCGTCACCACGAATGGCGTCGCGGACTACAGTGTGCACTGGCCGCTCAACTTCGTCTTCACTGAGAGCATTGGTGCTTCCAACCGTACCTATATGGTGGCCGTCGAGCCTTACGATCCGGGGGGTGTGTTTGAATGGGGAGATTCAGGCGGCGGCGTACCAATCCGCGGCGACTCATTCGGTGGCGGTTGCCGCTGTGTGTCTTATGGTACCAACTCGGCAACGTTCACGTGCTCCAGAACATGTACATGTGGCGGAGATTGTAAGGCGCGAGGAAGGTACCTATTTGAATCGGCCGAAATTGCCCTTGAGTGTGGAGAGTGCCGGTGCGGTCTCGATGACCCACCAGGGGATGAAGCGCAGAGTCAGCATGACCCTACTGACGGGCCATCGCTGACAATCACGTTCAGCAAGGCAGCGGTGATCTTTGAGGACGCTTACGAGGACTATCCAGACGTAGTTAGACCGCGACGTTCCACGCGTGTGCGCCTTACAGTTGATGCTTACGGTGGCCCCGAAGGCGGGACACTTTCATTGTTAGCTACTGGGCTCGAGAAATTAACAGCCGTTGATGGTCACGTGACTTTGCCGTTCAATCAGCAACTCGCGGAGGGTGCAATGTACCACGCCTCTGGCGTGTATGAGGACCTTCTTGCAAGTGGAAGTGAGCGAGATGTGATTGTGTCGGGTAGTCTCGTTCCAAGTGGACAGGTTAGTACGATTCAGGCAGATGCTCGGCTTACCGCAGTGCGTATCGAAATAAAGGAAAATACTACGGCAATAGCAAATCCATTTGTCCACCGCAGACTTTATGGCATAGGCGAAGATGTGAAATGCATCCAGCATCCTTCAGCGGTTTCGGTTCAGTGGCGCACGGCGGGTGGTGGCTCTTTTTCCGACGGTGATGCGAAACTTTTTTCTTGCCCGTTGACGGCTGAAACAAGTCGAATATATGCGGAATACGCGTCAGCGACCCTCCCTATTGCACTGAACGTCATCGAACCTGAACGAATAGCGTGTGATTATGCCGAGTTCCTTCCGCCTTCTTCAAATGAAATGGGATGCGGAATGTATCTATATCTGGTAGTTCATCCATTTACGGTCTCATTCTCAAACCTGAAAATAGAGGAGATTCCTGCTGATTTGGCAAATTGGCAACAGTGGAGCAGCCATTCTGGATATTTTGATGATTACTCTTTCTATCATCGATGGTGTCATACAATAGCGTGGGGGGCAGGAATTTGGCATCAGGTTGATAGTCTAAACTCCATTGGTTTTGATACTTCGCGAATATGGACGTGGCCTCAACCTTGGTCTACAGGTACGTTGTCGTGGACGATCCCGTACGGCTGGAAACATAAAGATTCTGGAGCCACTACGCCGGTAGGACAAATCAATCCACCGTCATATTCCGTTTGGACGATGAGTTCAAGCTTTCTTGAAAAGACAAAACATTCGCATCGTATTGGAGTAACCTCCGATGGGCAAATGTATTTTGAAGGGAACCTGCAAAATGGAAATCAATAAACATGTTCTTTTTCCGGCGGCCTTACTTTGCCTTGTTGTTTTGGCAGGCTGTTCCAAGGAGGCACCAATCAGTAAAGGCATACAGGCTAGCGAGAACGAACGTGTGCCTTCAAAACTTCAGGCCGTTCAAGTGGAGTTGACTAATCTTGCCAATCGAGTAACTGCTTGCAACGTGCCGTCATACGATTATGTAGCATCGTTGAGGAAAAAACTTTCTGATATGACACCTGTTGAACGCGAAACGGCGTTCGTATGTGTTGAAGACTTGTTTTCTTATCCTCGACTTAGGCAATTTCCTCTGTCACAACGCGAGAATTCCATGACCGCATACAGTAGCATTGTATTGAAACTTGCAAATCTTTTTTCGGCGGAATTAGAGAAGCCGGAAAAGGCGTGGGCTTTTCTCTTGCGAACTATTCTGGTATTTGATACTGAACGTGACATCGTTTCTGCGCCTGTTTTTGATCCTCATACGCCTCCCATGGGGCTCAGCATTACCAAAGGCATGTACGTTGAGGCAATGGCCAGGGAGAAATTCAATGTGGTTCGAAGTGGGTTCGAGGAGAGCAGCTATTTTATAAAATATTTCTATCGGTTGTCGCTGGAAGAACAGAACGAATGGATAGACCGACTGCAAAAGGCCGCTGGCCGCAAAGTGGTGATCTACAATCCCGACGACCCTGCAAAAGAGCCTCCCAAACGCCCGTTTACCATACCATCGCACTTGCCGCCCCAGGTACAGGAAAAGATGCGCGAGATACGACGCGACGCATTGAAGAAGGCGGGGATAGACCCTTCTACGGAGGGCCTATAGGGAAAAAAGATTCCTATGAGGCGAGAACTCATGCGCATATGGGAGAATAATCAGAATGTACGACGACAATCGAGAAATTTGGATGGCGCATGACGCGCAGCCGATGGAGCTTTTCAGGTACAGTCGAAAAGATGAATGAGAGGTGAAACATGGAATTGTTGGTGATCTTGTATCTAGCGTATACGCATCTCGTTCATCCCCTCGAAACGCGACAACACTATCCGTTACAATTGGACCGAACGGATGAGCGCGTAATTGCCTGGGAGAAATCCGTCCAGAAATACGAAAAGAAGCGTATTGAGATTGGAGAGGCCGAGCAACAGTCGTTGCGTGCTATTTACAGCGATATTCAAGTTGCATACACCAACAACCAGGTTGAGGCGATGACGCGAGCCATGGCGTGTGTATCGAATCGTGTGGACTGCATCCAAGATGCATTATACTAGGAATTGACAGGGTGCATGAAGGATTTCTGTTTTGTTCAGTTCTTGGCGTGTAAACCGCGCAGCGACTTTATCTCTTCCACTGATTTTGAGTGTTTTGTTGCGCTTCACACGAAGATGGCGCTATTTCTCGGCGATTGCGATTGTAAAAGGAATAATTACGATTTCTTTCAGACGGCGTGGATAGAATACAGCATCTTTGAAGTCTTGAAGAAATATGTTGAACGGTTCCATAACGAAGGGAAGAAAGATTTCGAGGTAATTGCTCAAAAATATCTGGATAACTGGATCGCGCACATTGAATCAGATTTGGGTTTTATACGAAGATATGCTCATTTCGACATGGACAGGTCACGGTTGGCCGTACAAGTCGGATGGATCTCACTATCCGGTGCGCGTGGCGGTGCATTCTCAGGTGTAGTCCCTCTCATCAAGCGAGGCTATACGCCCAAGTGGGTGGACGAGTTCTATGACGCTGACGAGCTGAGACTGAAATCCATATACCGTGACATCCAGAGCGCTTATACCAATAATCAGATTGAGGCGATGACGCAGGCCATGGCGCGCGTGCCGGCCCACTTCGGGCGAGCCGATGGCAGACCTTATTTTGACGGTGACAAGTATTTGGAAATATTCTTTGATGACCATTTCATAAATGATGGCATCCCAAGGAGATTCGACTCTTTGCCGGAGTTCGCACGCTTTCTTGCGCTGAACACAGAAATGGCGCTTTTCCTGTGCAATTACGACAAAGACCTGTCGAGAACGCCCATTGAGCCTACAGAACTAAAACGCAAGACAACCAAAATGCTGAAAGGATATGTGGATGAACTCCATCGCGAGGGAAGGAAGGATTTTGAAAGGGTCGCTCAGAAGTATTTAGACATTTGGACTGCACACAGTGTCGCAACCCCATCGCTGAATTGGCTCAACAAGTTCAAGTAAACGACAACAATGCATCGCTCTGTCTCTAGGAATACGCAGCAATGAGCGAGAGTCTGTTTTTTCAGGATCTGGCCGCTTGCGCGGCGAAATCTCTTTTGCTATACTGCTTTCACATCGGGCGGATTGTGCCGAAAAACAACAGTAAGAAAAGGAGAAGAAGCATGTTTACAAAAGTGATACCCCAAGGACACTGCGTGATCGTCGAGCGCTTCGGCAAGCCCGTGCGCGTGGCGCAGAGCGGACTCAGGTTCTTCCTGCCCGGCCTCGACAAGCTGCGGGATGTCCGCAACGTGTGGGCCGACCAGTCGAACAAAGAAGGCATTTTCATAGAACTCACAGAACAGATCTGCGACACGGGCACGCGCGAGTGCTTCACCCACGACAACGTGAAGCTCCTCGTCGACTGCGTCTACCGCTGGCGCATCACCGACCCGATCAAGGCCGTCTACGAGGTGGACGAGTTGCACAAGTCGCTCAAGGAGGCGGTGCTCGGCGAGATTCGGTCGTTCATCGGCAAGAGCGAGCTGAATACGGTTCTGGCCTCCCGTTCGCGCATTTCCGAAGCAGTTGTCACCGTCGTATCCGAAACCGTGCGCCGCTGGGGCGTGAACCTGACCGGCGTGGAGGTGCAGGAGCTGAAGGCGGACGAGGCCACGCAGGGCGCGATGCTCCAGCAGCTTGAGGCGTCGCGTCGCGCCGAGGCGATCAAGCTGGAGGCGGAGGGCAAGGCGTTTGCCGTGGTGCAGGAGGCCGAGGCGGCGAAGAAAGCCGCGATTCTCCGCGCCGAGGCGACGAGCGAGTCGATCAAGCTCGTAGCCGAGGGCGAGCAGGCGTACCTCACGATGCTCAAGGAAACGTTGGGTCCCGAAGAGGCGGCGAAGGTGCTCATCGCGCAGAAGACGCTCGACGTGTACAAGCAGGCGACGAGCGATCCGGCGGCCAAGGTGTTCCTGCCGCTGTCTGCCCTGCCGCCCGTACTGACGGGGGAGGCGACGAAATGAACTGGCTCATCCCAGAGTGGTTGCTCGCCCTTGCGCTGACGCTTTTTGTCGTCGACCTCTTCACCGACGAGGAGGGGATCGTTTCGTGGATTGGCGTGTCCGCGATCGCCGCGTGGGCGACATGGCGCATCGGCGCGCCGCCGATGTGGAGCGTCCTCATCTTCATCGGGGCCTTCATCGCCTCGGGTGCCGCGTGGTACTGGCTGTTCCGCGGCCTCATTGGCCAGCCCGTGCGCCGCCTTATGCAGAAAAACGCGCCCAAGGAGACCATCGACGCCCTGAAGGGTGCGAAGGGGACGCTGCGCGTGGTTGACGGGAAGACGATGTTCCGCTGGAACGGCGACGAGCTGTGGCCCGTCGCCAACCCGCCCGCCGACGCGGCGGACGGGCAGGCGGCGGAGGCCGTCGGCATGAAGGACGGCCAGGTTGTCCTGAAAGACTAAATCAAGGAGAAAAACATGAAAAAGGTTCTGGTGGCCGTTGTTGCGGCGGCGCTTTCGCTGGGTGCGCTCGCAGATGAGGAACTTGTTCAGATCCGGCCAGGCGACGAAATCGGCCTTCCGAAGTCGCTGAACGCCAAGGTCGGCGGCGAGGGCGGCATCCCGTGCATCGCGATCCAGGTCCCACTCAGGAGCGGTGGGTATCTTTCCGTCAGTTCCGGCAAGAGCACAAAGGT
>Ga0256407_10006776_pt1 | contig 17554 bp, 17 predicted proteins | sample RumenRJG_04DNA_FD_193489 | JGI IMG/M metagenome (GOLD analysis project Ga0256407, IMG submission 193489) | Bovine rumen microbial communities from Lethbridge, Alberta, Canada - RJG_04 | ecosystem: Host-associated > Mammals > Digestive system > Stomach > Rumen | place: Canada: Alberta...
TTTTATAGTAAGAGTCCCAACCTTTCCCACCACCTCTTTTTCGCAGGCAAGAACATGGAGGTTATTTTCTTTTATTCCCTTCAAAAGCTGTTCAAGGCAATCCTTGAGCTGGGTTTTGAATTTTTTAATGTCGAGACTGGTTTGTTCTTGAAGAAGAATTTCTCCTTCCTTCTTCAGCGCTTCTTCAAATGCTTTATCAAATCCAGTGCCAATTTGCTTTTGGATATATTCAGCGCTTCCGCTTTCTTTTGTGTTTTTATCCGGACTGAATAAAAGTTCAATAACCTTATGAGCAACAGTACCTGTCTGGCTAGACAAATAATTTTGATCTTCGGGGGTATTGTCAGAAAACTTGGCAAATTTTTTTATTACATAATCAAGCGGATGGGGAATAAGGCTTTCCAATGCAGAATAGCTCAGATGCTCAGGCCAATTTTTTTCTATATATTCCGTATTTTTTATATGGATGAATTCCTGCTTGCTTTCCATGCGGTTATCAATTTTATTTATGTCTTCATAAAGATCTTGGGCAATTTTTTTCTGCTTAACAAAAGGATAAATCTTGTTCTTCTTAAAATTATTCGGCTCTTTTTTATCTTCAAAGTATTTTTTTAGCTGAATAAAGACCGGAGACTTTGGGGCATCGGCAGAACCTATTTTGTCTAATGTAACAAGCACAAGCTTTTTTTGTGTCTTAGAAAAGGGAGTCAGCAACAGGTTTCTGAGGTACTTGCGCTCTTTTTTTTCATCCCACAACGACAAGCTTTCCCGGAAGCCGTCTTTTTCTACAGGAGACAAAAATGAATAAGTAAGCTTTTCCGCCTGGCCGCTTTGATAAAAATCACACCAAATAGTTTTTTCTGCTAAATCACAAAAATCGGAAAAAGAATTGATGATATTTTTGCAGCCAACCTGGGCAGGATACTGGTTTATGCTATTGGACGAAGACAAAACTTCTGTTAGAAACTCCATTTCTGAACCTGAAATTTCATCTGAATCTTTTTCTGCAATTGCAAGCGCCTCATCGATTTTTTCTGGTGGCAGGGGAACTCCCGATATTTGGGAGCCGGAAAGCTTTTTTCCTTCAAGGTAATGCCAGTTGTCAAACTCTTTATTGTCGGCATTAATCCATACATCAAATTCATTGGATTCAAGACGGGAAAGGTATTTTAAGGCTTCGTCTTTTTCTGCAAAGTTCCATATTTCAAAAGATTCATCGTTCAAGTTAAGCTCAACATTTTCTTTGCCGTTCAGAACAGAAAGTATTTTTGAGATATTGTTGTTTTGCTCTTCTGTTTCTTTGTCCGTTACACAGACACCCCGCTTTTTTAGGGCTTCCAACAGCCGTACTTCTGCCGGAGAAAAATATTCATAATATGATGCTGTTACAATTTTAAAATCTGGAAGACGGCAGCCATTCTGAACAGCTTCAATTATTTTAAGCAGCTGTTCTCCATAAGATTTGTCGTGAAAGTATTCTTCTATTCCGCAGAGAAGTTTTATGCGCTCACTTGGAGCTGGAGAGTTTTTGTTCCAACCGGCAACCGCAAGTGCATCGCGCCATTCAAGGCATTTCTTTACGGTGTTCAGTTTATCAATGTTAAAGGAGCTTTCTATTATGCTGTGCGGATTTTTTGCCATATATTTTTTTGTGGCAGAGAAATAATCTACAAAACGCTTTCCATAATCAAAAACTTCAGAACAGATTCCGGCATGTAGTGCAATTATTGAACAAAGTCCTCTGGTGTTTACAATTTTTGCATCGAACAAGACAGGTGATTTTGCAAGATTAACATAAGCCTGTCCGGTAAAGAATGGATTATAAAAGAGTTCCATATCGTTATGCTCCAAAAAGTATTAATATTATTACAGTACTGAAACAGATTATCTTGAAAGCACTGAACATTCAAAAATATCACGGTCAAAAGAAAGTATTTCGCTTATCGAAAATACCTGTACAAGACACAGACATGCGAGAGTGCGGTTTACAGTCCCAAGTTCTTTGTCCAGTTCACTAGGAAAAAGCGTATTAGGTATTGCAGAAAGTTTCACGCCGTTTCCATTTTTTAACTGCTCGGAATTTTGGAACACCATGGCCTGTGTATTATGAAGATAGCTATTTGGGGCCTGCATCAAACCCAAGTTTGCTCGTTTTATACAGTCGCAAAACTTTTTTTCTGTCATTTCGGGAAGCTTGAATTTTATATCGCCGGAAAGAAGGATTCTTCCTACAGGATTTTTGATTAAGTTCTGTTCACTAGCGGTGGCAAGTTTTTCATAAAGCTCAAGTCCTTTTTGATTTAGAAAATCACTCAGCTCCTTGAACTTCATGATGTTTTCTATTGACCAGAAAAATATTTTATTCTGGCTCTCGCAACGAGCAAGAACAGTCTTATTTTTGCACTTAAGCTCTCTCCATGAAGACCTTTCTCTTTTTTCTATAAAACGCTTTATAAAATCATCTATTTCTTCACGAGTTATTTTTCTTGCTGCCATTTTACTTCCTCAAATCTTTGAAGGGTGCAAACTCTGTATTTTCTGCCGTAAAAATATGGAGCATTTCCATTGCACGGGTAATGCAGACATATACCATGTTGTACTGCTGTTCGTAATAGGTTTCTGAATCAAAAATCGACTTTTCTTCAGCCCCTCGAATGCGGTGATCGGCAAGCAGAAGAACAACAGGAAAATCCAGTCCCTTGCAGTTTTGCATTGTGCAAAGACGGATTCCGTCCGTTTCCGCAAAATCAAAATCATCATCAATCTGATGGCTTTTTACACCAAGTTCTTTATCAAGCATCTCTTGCAGTTTTTCAAGTTTTTGCTTTTGGTTTGCAATTATGCAGATGTTTTCTTCGTCATAGTTCAGGGCATTCAAAAGCATCTTTACCTGTTGAACCATCTGTTTCATTATGTCGTCAGGATTTTTTCCTACCGAAATTTCCACCGGCGGTCCAGGCCTAAAGGCAACTGGTTCCAGGGCTTTATCCATATTTTTGAATTTGCTGCGGTAACTTTCTGCAAAAGCATGAATCTGATTTGTGTTCCTAAAATTCATTTTTAGAATTCTGCTTCTTCCGCGAATGTCTATACCGGAACGGTTCCAGTTAAAGCCTTTGCGGTATATTGACTGGTCACTGTCTCCCGCAAGGAAAACTCCCCTCTTTGAAGTCTTTTTAACAAGGGCAAGAATTACAGGCGGTAAGTCCTGGGCTTCGTCCACAAATGAATATTCGACACAAGAATCACCATTACCACAAAGTTCAAGTATTTTTTTTGCGGCAAAATTGCGCGGCCAGACATTCAAATTTTCCAAAGCCCTTTCCGCTTTTTCCATAGCTTCCCAGATGGCAATGCGCTCTTCTTTTTTTAGCGGAAATTTCATTCCTGCTCGGTCACACATCTTTTCTATATAATCTTCGTTTGTTATGAGGTTTGCCCAAATAAATTCATAACATTCATTAAAAACTTCTTTTTCCGAAAATCCTTCACAGACAAAAATTCCCTCATAAGAATTGTCCCAACCAAACGAAAGGCGTTTTTCCGGAAAATATTTTTTTACCATAGAAAACAGGAAAGAGTCGGCTGTTGTGATTGTGCCTTCGGGAACTTCTGCACCAAGGATTTTTGTTACATACAGGTTGTATTTTACAAGGCTTTTTGTATATGTTAAAAGGCGGAAGCTGTTTTTTGATTCATCAAAAGTAAGTTCAGATTTTAAATCGTTCACGGCTTTTTCAAGAGCTTTAAGTAGGACAAGAGACTTTCCTGTTCCTGCGGCTCCCTTAATCAAAAAGTCCTTGTCCAGTTTTATCTGTTCAAGAATGTCGTTCTGCTCACTTGTAAGCTTTGTAACAGAAGCTTCGTAGTCATGGCGGGTCTTGGAATAGAAGGACACTTTTTCAAGATAAGAAAGATACTGTCTTGTTACCTCGTAATCCTTCATCTGCTCAAGTATTTTTTCTTTTTCTTTGCGGAAGCTCATCATCTGTTCGTTTGACTTATGCCTTAATTGGTCAAGTCTTGCATCCTTTTTGGAAAGCCGGGCTTCTGCTTCTTCAAGTTCATTTTTTAAGAGAGATTCATGGGCAGACAGAACGTTAAGCTGATTCTGAAGTTCCCCATACGCATTAGCTTTTTCCGCAAGATTCTGGTTTTCTTTTTTGAGCAGATCAATCTGGGCTATTGCCTTTGTAAGTTCTACACTTTGATATGAACTATGCGAATCCCAATTTTCAAGTTCTTTCTTAAGTTTTTCCAGTGCAAGGAGAGGCCCCCATTTTTCCGCCTGTGCAAAAGCAAGAAAGTATTTTACAGAAACCTGAGCATCTTCCGGGCTTATGACTTCAAACTTGTGGCGCACGGAATTTGAAAGCTCGTGACTTTTGAAAAGTTTTTGCAAGGTCTTATAAAGACTAGATTCATCTTTTGGCAGATCGCGGGCTTTAGATCCATTGTAAACCGGTTTTCCATGACTGTTGTAATAATCATGAAGATAACGGTTCAAAAGTTTTCCGAAGGAATTTTCCGTATCATAATTTCCGGAGACTCCGTATTTTTCACATAGGGAACGTTCAATAAGGGAATGCATTGCAAGCACAAAAAGCCCCAAATCAACAGGGCGGACTTTAAGTATTCGTTCAAGATTTTGTTCAAGAGTAGTCATGGATTCATCTTAACACATTTTTCTTCTTCCGTCATCTACGATTGCCATGGACAAATTCCGCTTTTCTCCGCCCCCTTTTACAAATTAAAAAAATCTTCTATAATAATTGCATGAAACAAATGGGGATAAACAGAAAATTTTTGACTTTTGCTATTTTTGCCGCGCTTTTTTCTATTACTGCATGCAAAAAAGAAACCAAAATGAAGACTTACGTCTCTTCTGCGGAAACGCTGAACATAAAGGTAAGGGACACAAAGCCCGACCAAAGGGTATCTGCAAAGGACGTTAAGAGCCACGGCCATGCGGAAGACGGTGAAATCTGCGTGCTTTTTGGCTACGGCTTTAACTCTGAGAATTTTTATTCGCAGATTATACGCAACCTGGACACGCTTTACGGTCTTGAAGAAAACGACGGTATGATTCTGCCCCTTATTTTCCCGGACGAGATGAAGAAGATTTCCTCTTTGCGAGAAACGCTCAACGCAAGGAACATCCGCGGAGTGGTAATTCTTGGCGCCCCGGAAGGAACCAACTACGTTTTTGCCCGCCTGCAGGATGAATACGACGGAAAAATCCCCTACCCTGTCTTTAGCCTTTTCCCCCAGGACGACATTCTTGGCCAGGAATCTACATGCGACTTTGTTCTTGAATACGAACGCAAGGTAGAAGAAGAGTCAATGGAAGAACAGATTCTCCAGCAGATAGATTCAGACGCAAGCGAAATAATAATGCGCACAATAGCCTTTATAATTAACTGCGAGGAACCGCTTGCTCCAGATTCAAGTCTCCATGGCTTTGTGCAGAAAATTGTAGGCAACCGCAAGGTTAACCGCTACATGGACAGTGAGACCCTTATTCCATCTTCCAACCATTTTGTTATTGAACGCACGGAAGGTAGCGAAAGTTGAGCAAGTCTCTGACTCAGGACAAATCCCTTCTTATAGGCAGCCGGGAAAGCATAGAGCTTCTTGCGCAAAAAGACAGCGCACGGATTCTTGCCATTTCCGACAGCCACGCCAATGCTAACGCCCTGTCTTTTGTCCTTCAAAAATTCGGAGTGGAAAGCGACCTCTTGGTTTTCTGTGGGGATGGGGTTAGCGACATAGCCTATCTTTTGCAGAAGGCTTGTGAAGACGAATATTTTTTTGCCTGCATTCCCCCGGTTCTTGCATTTGTTAAGGGGAACAACGATTCAAGCTCATACACTTTTATGAACAAGGCGGCTTTTGCTAAAAATTCCGGCAGTCCTTTGGTACAAATACGCCTTCCTCTGCAAAACGAACTTACGGTTTGCGGTCACAAAATTCTTCTTGTTCACGGTCATGCACATTCGCTTTACAGCGGTCCTCCGCATCCTGTTCAGGAAGCGGAAAACTGCGGGGCAGACATTCTTTTCTTTGGGCACACACACGTTCCTTCAAGCGGATATGCAAGTTCCAAGCACGGCCCCATTCTTCTTGTGAACCCTGGAAGCTGTTCCATTCCGCGCTCCTGCCAGCCTCCATCCTTTGCACTTTTGGATGTAAAAAAAGGCAATCCCAATCCAGACTGTGTCTTTTACGAAATACGGCGGCCAGACCCGAAGCCCTTTATTCCACCGCCTATCTACATGGCCTAGTGTATCGAATCAACGCACCCCGCAGCAAGCTACGGGGTATGAGTTCCTCATAAAACGAATCCCCCTGTATCAAAACATCCTTACGCGAACCAACGAGGTGTGCGTTGTTCTTAAAAGGTATTGCAGTCAGGGTTGAATACCCTTATTCCGCCCCAAGGGGCGGGGTATTCAACCCTTCCGCGCGAATAAATAACAGTCACCCTGAATTTGTTCCAGTGTCTGTACCGACACACACTTTGTGGCAGCTGCGTGCAAAGTGGCGTAGCATTCGGAATGACAGCGTATTTTATATTCGTTGTGCTAAGGACCGGGCGTGGTGGGACAACGGGATTTTTAAGGGACAAGGCGCGGCAGGCACTGGAGGGGCCCGCCAAAGGCGGGTTGCAGAGCAATGGAGCGGGTAGGGTCCCGCGGAACCCCGGAAGCGCCACACAAGGGACACGGCAGGCAGCAGAAAGGCAAATTCGATCTTGAAAAAAAAGTGCCGCAAAAAAATTCAGAAAATTCTAAGCGGAAATTGGTTCTGGAGGAGAATTTGGAGGCGTATTGTCGTCATCACCGTCATCCGATGGGGAAACTTTTGCATAGGCAAGAAGGAACTGCAAGCGGCGCAGGGCTTCCGGCAGGGCTTGGCGCAGGGGACGGGTTTCGGCGGACTTGCCAGGATCAAGGGAAAGGACTTCTTCCATAAAGTCATTCATGGAAGGAGGCAAGGCCTTTATAATAGAAAGAAGTTCCTTTGAGTCGTATTCCTTGTGTTCCAGAGGAGGCTCGTGTGCACTCAAAAACTCCTCTGAAAGATGCCGGCAGGGCTTCCACCTTACCTTTCCGTCTTTTCCCCTGTCTCCGCAATAACCGAACATCCTGCATATAAGGGCCCTTCCACCATAGACAGTGCAGTGGTATTCATTCTGGGGGTCAAACAAAAAGCAGCCCTTGTCATTGTCTTCCCTTTGCATGGGATAAGTTCCGTCGCGTATGGCTTTGGCAGCGGCTGGCTCACAGGCAATAAGGTACATTGCCATGTACATTGCCTCGCAGTCGTAAACATGGGGTTCAAAGGGAACGCAGCAGTTTCCGCACCCTTCCGGGCAGAGGGAACCCACGCTCTTTTTCCAGGCCCTTTGACGCCTTTCAATCTTCTGGTAAACCTTATCAAGCCCGCTAAGAATGTCAAATTCGCGCAGGCCCTTCAATCTTTCGTAAAATTTCATAAAAATACCGTAACCTGCAAAAGTATACAGAAAACGCGAGTGAATTTCCAGTAAAATTTGCAGGAAATTCCCTTGAATTCCGCCTGAATTTTCCTCCAGACACTTGAATTTCTTTGAAAATTTATGATAACATTACGGAACTACTAGAGCATCCTGAAAACATTGCCGTTTTCCCGATGTAATGAATTTTTCTAAGCTCTTAAAAACACGGCTGCTTTAAAGGCTTACAAAAACTCAAAGTAAAATTTTAGGAGAATACAATGGCAACTAGAAGAACGCCCCGTTTTAAGGAATGCCGCCACTTGGGAGTAAATGTTTGCGGCCACCCAAAGGCTCTTAAGAGAGCAGAATCAGCATCTTTGAAGAGAACAAAGAAGATTTCTGAATACGGCAAACAGCTTATCGAAAAGCAGAAGGTAAAGGCATACTACGGCATCATGGAACGCCAGTTGCGCCGCTACTTCTCTCTTGCTCTTAAGGCAGAAGGAAAGACAGGCGAAGCTCTTATCGAAACTCTCGAATGCCGCTTGGACAACCTTGTTTACCGCCTTGGCATTGCAAGCTCAATCCGCATGGCACGCCAGATGGTAACACACCGCCACATCACACTTGACGGAAAGATTGTTAACATCCCTTCACAGGCTGTAAAAGTAGGACAGGTTGTAGCTCTCAAGGAAAAGGACCGCAGCAATGCAGAATTCAAGAAGTGCTTCCTTGAACTCAACGCATCTCCTCTTCCATACCTTGAACGCGACGAGTCAAACTTTGGCGGAAAGCTCCTTATGAAGCCACACCGCAGCGAGATTCCGGTTCAGATTAACGACCAGATGGTTGTTGAATACTACTCAAAATAAGGCATAACCCGCAAAGGGAGCTTAATTTTGCAGCAAAAGCCCTTTTTCCGCCAAACAAACCGGCAGAAAGAGGGCATTTTTTTTGAATCAAAAATCAATCCATGGGACAGGCAAATGACACAGGAAGAAAAAGACAAGCTTTATTCAGACGCAGAAAGGCTCCTTTCCGTCTACAATGAATTTTCCCCGGTAAAAGACGGCAACAATTTTGACAAAGAGGCAACAAAGAACTGCATCCTAAAGATGAACCAGGCCGCCATAGAAAATCAGGATGAATGTAAAGCCTTTAGCGCATGGATGGAAGAGTCAGCTTTTTTTACAAGCCCGGCTTCCACAAGGTTCCACGGCAACTTTGAAGGTGGACTGGCACTTCATTCGCTAACCGTTACCCGCCAGGCACTTCTTGTAACAAAGCCTTTTATGGAAAACTATTTCCTTAGCCCCGCAGCAAAAAAATTCACGGAAAAATACACGGTGAGCGCAAGCGACATATACATAAGCGCAATAGCCCACGACTTCTGCAAGGCGGACGTTTACAAAACCGAGTGGCACAACACAAAGGACATATTCGGCAACTGGAAAAAAACGCCTGTTTACAAAACCAAGACGGACACACGCACTCTTGGCCACGGCAACGAGTCTGTTCTTAGGGTTCTGGAAATAATGCCCTCCCTTATAAAAAAGCGCCCGGTTCTGGAAGCAATAAGCCGCCACATGGGATTTTCTGACCTTTCTGAAACGGAAAGCTACAACTACACAAACTTTCTTGACAATCCGCTCGTCATGCTGATTCAGTTTGCAGACCAAAGCGCCGCCCAGTGGTACGACTGCTAGGAAACCACTGATTAATCCAGAACAATGTCATTATCGGGCGGTTGGTGAGCATAGTCGAACCATGAGCCGATGCTATTAATCAGGGGTTTCCTAATCCTATTCAAAATAAACCCTACCCCCGATTGGAAGGGTGGCGCAGCCAGACCGCCGCAAGGCGGGCCGGAGCGAGAGCGTAGCCCTGGAAAGCGGGTTAACAAAAAAACTCAGGTCCAGAAAAAGAAAGAAAATCCCCTAGGCTTTCTCTGCATAGTGCTTTTCCTTTTCCTTGTAAAGCTCCTTGTCTGCAAGGGAAAGCAGTGTATGCAGGCTGGAACTTGTCTTCTTGCCGAACGGAACGCAGCCTATGCTTATGGAAAGGGTAAATTCCTCTCCTGAAGACTTGTTGTATTCCCTGCACTTTTCCTTGATTTTCTTGTAAAGGGCCACAAACTTTTCTTCAGTAAGCTTTGGCGCAATCACCGCAAATTCATCCCCGCCAAGCCTTCCTACAGTGCATTCCTTTCCAAAGATTTCCTTTAGAATGGCGGCCTCGGCCCGGATTGCCTTGTCTCCGCTTGAATGCCCGTAAGTGTCGTTGATTTTCTTAAGGCCGTCAATGTCGCCAAAAAGAATGATGCCGCCCTTCCCCTTTTTTAGAGAGTCCATTAGCATGTCTTTTCCAAGGGTCATAAAGCCACGCCTGTTCAAAAGCCCAGTCATTTCGTCCGTCACGGAAACAGTCTTTGCAAGCTCCACTTCCCTCAAGACCTTGGTCGTGGCAAATGCGTTTGCAATCGTTGAAGAAAGCATCTTAAAGGAGATGGAATATATGGTGGGGTCGTAGGGGCCCCTCTTGTAGAGCGCATAGCCGTAGAGGATTGTTCCCTTGTAGATGGCCACAACCTGGACGTTTTCGTAGTCAGATATAAGCCCGTCCGGCAGAAGTGTCTTGTTGGGGTTGAACGTTATCCTTGCCTCGTCGTAGTAGACAGCCTTTTCCGCCGTATTGTCGTATGCCATAAAGACATAGGCCTCCTTGGGCAGGGAAAAATACTCAAACTTGTCCGTTGCAACCGGGTTCTTAAAAAAGCAGAGGGCCGCGCTTTGTATTCCAAAGGAAGTAAAGTCCTCCCGGGTCCTGTGGCTAAGCGCGGTAAGCGATATGTCCGCCTGCATGTTGGTGTAAAGCTGGGTAATCCTTATAAAGTGGTTCCTGTTGGTAAACCACTTTGAAACTTCGTAAAAACTTACGTCCTTTAGCTCGGACTCGTGAAGGCTGCCCTTTGAGTCAAGGTAAAGGCCCTTCTTCATGTCTCCGGAAATGCACCTGCATGACTCCCTGTAGATTACCGTTGACTCTATGACTTTTTTGTGGGGAACAGGATTTCCCTTTATCTGGTCGTAGAGCATTTTAGCGGCCGCATAGCCCTGCTTGTAGATGTTCTGGTTTATGGTTGTTAGCGAGGGCGTTATGCAGGAAGAGCGCATCTCGTCGTCAAAGCCAGTTACAATCACCTTCTTTGGAACCGCAATTCCAGCGCTCTTTAGCGTGTCTATGCAGGCACATGCCATCTCATCGTTCATGCAGACAATGGCATCAAACTTGCAGGACTTGCTGTTCACTTCTTTTAGCGCCTCTACGGTCTGCACGTAGCCCAGGTTGTTCGCAAAGATTATGTTCTCCTCAAGATTCTGCTCCTTCATCACCTGGCGGTAAATCTCCGTCCTAAGCTGAACGTCGTTAGCATGGGAATTCACAGTCAAAAGGGTAATCTTGCGGCAGGAATGCTTAAAGACAAGATGCTCCACAAGTTCCTTCATGCTTTTTTTGCAGGAAGAAATCACGCAGGGGTATTCAGGAAAGTCGTAGCCTATGGAAACAATTTTTATTGGCGCAAAAGACTTAAGGTAGGACTCCAGGTATTCAGGAGTTGTGTTGTAAAGCTGGGGGCCACTTACAAAAATCATGCCGGAAACCGTATTGGCGCTTATGAGCGAGGCAATGGAAAGCCTCTGGTAGCCGTAGGTCTTGCTGGGTGAATTGATGTTGCCGGTCTCAAAAATTATCATTTCCATACCCTGCTTCTTAAAAAAGCGCGGGCACCCTCTATAAGGCCAAGGGAATATTCCGGTTCTGCAAAATCTATGAAAAAAGCAACTTTATTGCTGGTGTCCATGACTCTATTTTACACTAGATTGCAACAAATGTGAACACAGTCCAAGAGCTGTTTACCCGATTCATTCTTTGAATTTGGACGGTGCTTTTTTATACTCTACCATCCCTTCCTCGGCTAAAACCGGCCTTCATGCCAAATCGTCACCCGCTTTCCAGGGTTCCGGCTTTCGCCTCCATTGCCTTACGGCAACCGCTTCGCGGCCCTTCCAATCGGGCGTATGGCCAAAAAAAATCCATCCGTGGATTTTTTTTGGATCGGAGATTTGCAAGGCAAAACTCCGGGTTGCTAAGCCGCCCATCCATGGGCTCTTTAATTTTTATCAAGTACGAAAATCCCTCCGTGGATTTTTTTTTGGATCGGAGATTTGCAAGGCAAATCTCCGGGTTGCTAAGCCGCCCCTCCTTGGGCTCTTTAATTCTTTTCAAGTACGAAAATCCATCCTGGATTTTTCTGGGATTGCAAAATCGCTACGCAATTCTGCATGTTGCTAAGTCGCCCATCCATGGGCTCTTTAATTCTTTTCAAGTACGAAAAATCCCATACCTTAAAAAAAATCAACTTTTTTTACGCATTTATGTCCAATTTCAAACTTTTACCTTCTATATATTATATGGAGGTAAAAACAAATGAGATTCATAAACAGAAAGTACAAAGATTCAGTCTTCACAGACTTGTTCGGAAGTGACCGCGACGGAAAGAAGAACTTCCTTGACCTTTACAATGCCCTCTCCGGCAGCGACTACAAGCTGGAGGACGTGACCATGGAGCGCAAGGTAATAGAGCAGTCACTCTACAAGACCTACAACAACGACGTTAGCTGGATAATTGACGGCAAACTGATCGTCCTTGTGGAGCACCAGTCCACGGTAAACAACAACATGCCCTTCAGATGCCTTGAATACGTTACCCGCATCTACGAGACGATTGTCCCAATAGACAGGCGCTATGCCCAAAAGGTTTACAAAATACCCAACCCCGACTTCTACGTGGTCTATGTGGGAAAGGACAGCATGCCGTGCGAGCAGGAGCTCAGGCTTTCGGACGCATTCTACGAAAAGGATTCAAGCCGCCTCGACCTTGTGGTAAAGGTAAAGAACTGCACCGACCCAAAACTGTTGCCGATTGCAAAAAACTGTGCTATCCTAGAGGAGTATTGCCGCTTCATAGAGATTGTCGAGAGCACTTACAGCAGGCGCTTTCCCAGAAGCTCATTCAGGAAGGCAATAGAAAAGGCGGTTAGCGAGGGAATCCTTAGCGACTACCTTAGCAGAAAGACCCGGGAGGTAACAAACATGCTCTGTGCAAAATACGACTACAAGATGGACATTGCCGTAAAACAGGAAGAAGCCTTCGAGGACGGGATGGAGCAGAAGGCCGTTAACACCGCAATAAATCTTATAAAAATGAATCTTGGCAGCTATGAACAAATTGCAGAAGCCACAGGCTTACCTATAAAGAAAATAAGCGAACTGGCCAAAGACCTTGGTAAAACCTGTGGTAAAACCCCTGGTAAAAACCCTTCCGTTTTTCCTTGAATTTCAAAGCAAAGCATTTTATAATATTCATAACCTATGAACGAAGTTTTGTCACAAATAGAAAAGACCGGCATCGTACCTGTTGTCGTGCTAAAAAACGCAAAAGATGCAGCCCCCCTGGCACAATCTCTTTTGGAAGGAGGGCTGCCTTGTGCGGAAATCACATTCAGAACAGAAGCCGCGCTTGAATCAATAAAAACTATCGCCGAAAAATTCCCGCAAATACTTCTGGGAGCAGGAACAGTCCTCTCTGCGGAACAGGCTGACCGAGCAATGGATTCAGGCGCAAAATTCATAGTAACCCCCGGGCTGAACCCAAAAGTTGTAGAGCACTGCATCAAAAAAGGCTATACGGTTTGCCCGGGCATAATGACCCCCAGCGAACTGGAACAGGCACTCAGTTTCGGGCTTGACACGGTAAAATTCTTCCCGGCAGAAAATGCGGGAGGAATCAAAATGATAAAGGCCATCAGCGCACCATATCCTAGGGTAAAGTTCATGCCCACCGGAGGAATAAACGCAGCAAACGTCCGCGAATACCTTGCCAGCGACAAAATCCTTGCTTGCGGCGGCTCATGGATGGTAAAAGGCGACCTTATTTCAGAAGGAAATTTCAGCGAAATTTTAAGGCTAACAAAAGAAGCCTCACTTATTGCAAAGGAATTTAGAAGCTAATTTTTCATCAGGAGTGTTAACATGAAAGTCGTTACGTTCGGCGAACTTATGCTCAGACTTGAACCACCGGGATACCTCCGCTTTGTTCAGACGGAAAACCTAAGTGCAACTTTTGGCGGAGCAGAGGCAAACGTTGCCATTTCCCTTGCAAATTTTGGAGTGGATTCTTGCTACGTAACAAAACTGCCAAGCCACGAAATTGGACAGGCAGCTGTAAATTCCCTCCGCAAATTTGGAGTGAACACCCAGTACATAGTCAGGGGCGGCCCCAGAGTCGGAATCTACTACAACGAGCGTGGTGCTTCCCAGAGAGGCTCAAAATGCATCTATGACAGGGCAGGCTCATCCATTCAACTTTCCAAACCGGAAGACTTTGACTGGAAGCAGATAATGCAGGGCGCATCCTGGTTCCATATAACAGGCATAACTCCGGCACTTGGCCCTAACCTGGTACAATCCTGCATAGAGGCAGCAGAAGAAGCCCACAAGGCAGGTGCCACGGTAAGTCTGGACCTTAACTACCGGGCAAAACTCTGGAGCCGGGAAGAAGCCAACAAAGCCATGACCGAACTCTGCAAGTACGTGGATATCTGCGTAGCAAACGAAGATGATGCGGCAGACGTTTTTGGCATAAAAGCAGAAAACACCGACACTACAAAGGGAGAACTTTCCACGGAAGGCTACAAATCCGTAGCAAGGCAGCTCATGGAAAAGTTTGCCTTCAAGAAAGTTGCCATCACCCTGCGCACTTCCATAAACGCAAACCGCAACGACTGGCAGGCCCTCCTCTACGACGGGAAAGACTTCTTCTTCTCAAAGAAGTATGAAATCTGGATTGTGGACAGAGTTGGCGGCGGAGACTCCTTCACCGCAGGCCTAATCTATTCCCTGCTAAGCGGAAAGTCCAACCAGGAAGCAGTTGAATTTGCAGTAGCGGCATCATGCCTAAAGCACACCATCGAGGGTGACTTTAACATGGTAAGCGTTGCCGAAGTGGAAAAACTCGCATCGGGCAACGCAAGCGGACGCATCCAGCGCTAGTTTTACAAATCTGTCACCAAAAGAAATACTACTTTGTTGCCATATAGGCAATCGTAAGCGCGTCCTTGGAAATGTTCTCCACAAGGGCATATTCATTGGGCTGGTGGCAAGTTTCATCCAGAGTTGACCACACAACAGCATCAAAGCCAAGGTTACGCAAACCGGCAGCCACTGTTCCGCCGCCAATTCCAACCGTTTTTGCATCTATGCCGTGAACAGCCTTTATTGCAGCGGCAAGCTCCCTAACTACAGGAGCGTCTTTTGGCGTAGCCTTGCTTTCTTCCGCCTGAACCTCCGACACCTCTATCTTTACGCCATACTTTTGCTCAACTGCTTCAACATGCTTTTTAATCTCCGCCCTAACTTCGCTAAGCGGATAGTCCGGGTTAATCCTGCAGTCAGCATAAAGAACATCATCACCGGGAATCATGTTAACCCCCTCAACATTCTGAAGTTTCATCGTAGGCTGGAATGTAGAAGTCGGCGGGTCAAAGAGCTCGTTGCGGCCGTTAAAAGTCTGCTCCAGAGAATTTATGCGCAGGGCAAGATCCGCGGCTGCAAGACAGGCATTGCGTCCAAGATCTGGCCTCGAACCGTGGGACTGCTTTCCAATAGTATGGAAGCGTGGCCATAGAATATTCTTTTCCGCAATCTCTATCGTAGCCCCGGCACTGTCTCCCCCATCGGGAATCAAAATACGGTCGCTCTTACCAAAAAGTTCACGGTGCTTTTCAAGAAGATAATTCATACCGTACTTTGAACCAACTTCCTCGTCCGCCATAAACAAAAGCTTTATCGTATGGGCAGGAAGAGTTCCCGTAGCAACAAAGGCAAGAGCCGCAAGAATTCCGCTCACCAAGCCCTGCTGGTTATCTTCAACACCGCGGCCATAAATCTTTCCGTCCTTTTCCACAAGAGTCCAGGGATCCGTATTCCAAAGCGACTTCTCCCCAACAGGAACAACGTCAAGATGGGCACAAACCCAAATGCAGTATGAATCCGGCGCACCATCATCAGCACCAGGAATTTTTGCCACCATATTAGGCCGGCACTTCGAAGACACACGTTCATCCGGCGCATCGTAGCGGGAAATATCCGTAATCCCATGTGCACAAAGCCACTTCTCCAGGGCAGCAGCCTTATCAAACTCGCCGTCACCGCCATTCTCCGGGGCAAGAGCTGGAATAGCGGTCAAAAGGGCCTCAAGTTCAACCATATCTTCTGCATGGCTCAAAATATATGACTTTAATTCTTCAAAAGACTTTTCCATAGGCTCCATTATATTAATATTTCCCGGAAGGGGGAAGTCCGATTTGTTTTACATTGTATCCAGTTTTTTCTACATTTGCATTAAGTTTGTAACTTAATGATTTTTTTATAGGCATCAAATAAAATCATCCTATATGAGTAATTTAAAATTTATCCGATGGCGCAAATGGAATCCAGATGATGACACCGACAGCCGTGCAAGCCCGGAGATTTTCTATAAAATGGAAAAACTAACCGTGCAGGAAATCGTAAGGCACAGATACAAATTTTCTGGAGACACACACCAAAACAAGAATGTTCTTGGAGTACCAGAATTTGAAGATGAAAGCGGGGCAAGATATCTTTTTCAGTGCTCAATGCGTTATTGGGGAAAAGTGATGGCAGACTCATGGAACGAGATTGAACAGGCGTTCAAATATGATTATATGGATTTCTACGTAGACGGATGGCCAGATGAGATGAAAGACATGAAAACACCTGAATAGAATGGCTTTGCAAGAAATCTGCTTTAAGAGCAAAGAGCATAATAGTTCTCCAGAGCCAAGCTTACTTTCTGGCTGGCATTCTCTTGGAAAAAACTCATGTCCCCATTTGAAAGACCGAAGGAAACACAAGGTTGGCTTACGTTCAAAGCATCAGTTTTTTCCATCCTGATGACAATCAAATCATCAAGCGAAACCTTGTACAGCTTTGCCAGAGTTACCAGATTATCCAACCGAGGCAGATATTTGCAAGCTGAATTCTCCCACGTGTAGATAGACTGGGGATTTTCCATTCCCAACAGCCTCTGAATCTCGGCAACGGAAATGCCATGCTGTAGCCTAAGCTTTTTGAGATTTTTTGAAGTCTCGGCTACGTCAATCACAGGAAGCTCAAATGACTCCTCAATTTTGTACGGCACCATGTTATAGAAGATACTGATATTTTTTGTTGACGGCAAGCAGGAAAATTTGAATGAACCGGCCGCAAATTGCGACCAGTTAGGCAGGCTCTCAAACTTCTATTTTTCCGCTTCCAGCTGGTCTATATATGCGTCCAGCTTTTCAAGCGAAAAGTCGCTGTAGATGCCTACCGCAGCAACTACTCCGGCTGCACTTGCAAGGTCGTCGCCGTAGCCAATTACAGGAGTAAGGTCGGGAATCAAATCGAGCGGCAGGATGATGTAGCCGATTGCCCCAATGATTAGCGCCTTCATGTGCTTTGGCGTTGCAGGATTTTCCAGAGCAGAAAGCAGCTTGCCCAAAACAGACACAACAGCCCCCGCCGTACCAGCAATAGCCTTTGGCTTGTTGCGCGTGGCTTTTCTAAGCTTAACCAAAAGCTTCATTGCAACGTTCTTGTCAAAGTGCTTCTGGTATTTTTCAATAAGCTCCTCGTCGGAAACCTTCTGAGCGTCCGGCGGAATGTCTGTCTCGTCTGTGGTGTATTCGTCCATAGTTATCTCCGTTTAAATACTATTGCAAAAAGGGATTGTCTGCAAGGTGGTCAAACCTTGAGCAGTACATTGAAAAATCGCCCTCCTGTTTCTGGATTTTTTGATTTCTCTCATTTTTCAAATTGCGTATAGCAGTAATTTTTGCTTCGTGCAGTTTTTCCCTTTCAAGCCTTTTCCTCTCTGCTTTTTCTTTCTCTTCTCTTTGACGTTCTTCTTCTTTTTCTTTTCTTATTCTTTCTGCTTCTTCAGCTTTCTCT
>Ga0256407_10006777_pt1 | contig 17553 bp, 12 predicted proteins | sample RumenRJG_04DNA_FD_193489 | JGI IMG/M metagenome (GOLD analysis project Ga0256407, IMG submission 193489) | Bovine rumen microbial communities from Lethbridge, Alberta, Canada - RJG_04 | ecosystem: Host-associated > Mammals > Digestive system > Stomach > Rumen | place: Canada: Alberta...
TTACGGGGTAAGGGGAAGGTGTCTGCATACAAGTCATGTCAAGCGTTTCTAAGCCCAGAGTCAGACAGAATCGTCACAAGCAAGGGCTAAATCAGACACTCGAAAAAATATCTGCGGATTTTAGGTATTTCTTTCCACCATCGAACAACTTCTGTAATGTCATCAGTGGCCACGCCCCGATTGGCGAGTGATTCTTTCATGCATACAACCCCATTTACTCCATCAAGGCCCAAGACTCTATTTGCTGTTCTTGCTGCTTTGCTCTTTCTCCATAGTCTTGTGTATTCTTTCTGTCTGCGCCTCTTTCTCCTCTCTGGATAATGGCTTCTGCTTGGATAAGATTCTCATTGCTTCCTCTGAGTTCTTCTTGTGAAAATCGTTTAAGTATTTTATCATAACTATCTGTATTTAAATTTTCCAATTCATCTAAGGCTTTATCAGACCATTTTCCTGACATGATAGCCTTATCTATATCAACAAACGTGTTGTCTTGTAAATTATTGCCACTTTTAGTAAGAAGACGCCTTCTTTCAATTGGTTGAATATTGCCACCAGAATTAATAGGATTCACTCCTTCAGCAAAGTCCTTGAGAGCCATGTCTGAGAGATACTTTAAGGCTTTATCAATGTCTTTTTCAGCAAGACTATTGAGGCGCTGTAACTGCTCATCAGTCCAAGGGGAGAACGCAGACTTGATGGTTTTCCAGAAGTCCAACAGCCACTGCTTGAGTTTACCAATAATGTCTTTAGAGCCTTTATCCTTAGCAATCTGGTCAAGAATTTCCCTGCCTCTCTCACCAGTAAGACGTGCATGAATCTCTGAAGCAATAAGAGTATCAAGCATATCAGGAGTCATACCCTGCATAGCCTGCCACTTCTTGCCATAGTTCTCATTATTCAGAATCTCATTCCAAAGAGATGTCTTCTTGAAGATGTCTATACCTGTTTGCCAGAGCTTGGGATTCAGCTCAAATACATATCTGTCCCACAGGTGAGTATACTCATGAATGGGGTGTTCAGGAGATATGACTGTCTCATCAAGGTAGATATCTCCATTAGGAGCTACAAAACCATAGATTTCTCCTTGGGGAGTTATAAATGACTGCAGAGATTTTTGAAAATCATCATTCCATTGCTGTGCAGTAATATTAGTTACTCCAGAACCAACACCATCTACTTGTTGTTCCTCTTGTCCCAGGCTTCCCTCATCTCTTCTGCTGCGTTTACTATCATTGTAGTTATATCGTCTTGATCCATAACCTCCTGTAGGCCACGTTGTTCTATCTTTGCCATAAGCTTCATTATAGCTAGTAATAATTCTTTCGAGTTCATCATCAAGACTAATGCCAATGAGGTACTCTTTCGTAAGCCCAACAGCTTGCAATGCATGACCAATCCTTTTTGCAGAGTAGCCATAGGAAGGCGATATATTTTGGATGATTTCTCGGATGCCATCTTTTGTTAATTCTTTAAGTTTATAAACATTTCTTATACCAACACCATGTCTACCCTCGTTTTTATGAACTTCGAATTCTTCTTGGTTAGAATGGTCAATAAGATAAATAGTTTGCTTATCACTATTTAGTATAACGGCATCAGTGCCTGCTTTATTGTATTTATTTGCCTTAACTATTTCTTGTAATTCTGGAATAATATCAAGATATTCTGAGTTTAAATAGTAATCATCTATTCCCATTATAGCTTCTTGAATACTGTTATATCCATGCTCATTGAGATACTGAATCATCTCTTCCCTATTATGGGCATTGATGCCCATAGATGTAAGATGGTCTACCAGTTGCTTTGTAATAGCAATAGGCTCTGCAGGCTTATTGGTAGTAGCTGCTTTTTTCTTTAATTCAGGCTGAGCCAAAGCAAGAATAGCCTTTCTGTCACCATTATTCTCATCCCACATCATAAGGTGTCCAGGCTTATTTCCAGAAGCAGACATGAAGAGTCAAAGTTGGTTAATAAAACGGCTAACTAGGTGATAATAAAAAAATCCCTTCCCTCCTGACAGGCTAAACCTGAGAGGAAGGAAGGGTGACTAAAACATTTCCGATCTACTCATCGTTATCAGCTAATTCAAGGTCCATGCCAACAGCCATTTCATTGATGACACTGTTCTCTGCTTTCATCTCTTCAAACAGTTGCTTGTTATACTCCTTGTTATCCCAGATGTTGTAGTGGTATAAATCATAATGCATCTTGAACTTACCCATCTTCATGTTAATATTGTTTTTGAGAACAGATACGATGATGGCATCATGAATATCCTCATTGTAGTGATGTTGATGCGCATAAGGAATGTAAGTACCCAGGACGAGGTCACTGTATTCATCGAGTCTTCCAGCATGCATCAAGTCTTGAATTTGAGGAAGCTCTTCATAAAGCCCATCACTATACTCCACCCTATTGCTTACAGTGCTTCCGATAATGATCATCAGATTCATATCTTTTGCCAAAGCATACAATCGTTTCGCAACCTTCTCTTTCAACAATAACGAGTCTTTGTAATAATATAAGTCATTGTCATTGCAATCAATCATTTGGAATGAGTCAATGAATACCAACTCAATGCCTTTTGCTGCATAATCCCTTATTGTCTTTTCTATATATTCTATTTTCCGTTCGGCAGGGAACTCAACATATAATTCTGCGTCTTCGAGAGATTTGTGGATAGGCAAAGTGCCGTCTTCTCTCACCTCTTCAAAGCACACTCTGTTTATATTAGACTCCAGTCGGTAATAGAATATACGTTCGTTAGTCCCAAGATTCAGGAAAAGAGATGGTATCTGCTGATCTATTGACATGTTTCTGACAAGGGCGTTCAGCATGGCGTCACGACCGTCAACCGATTGTCCCATTATGACAATGACATTTCCCTTCTCTATACCCCCAACAAAACCATCAAGCTGGCTCAGTCCCAGTTTGAACCTTTTCCTTGCACTTTCGTTGGAAAAGAACTTGCTCATTTGTCTGTAAACCTGTTTTTCCATATATTGTTTTCTTTCTACTTTATTACTATTCTCTTTCTGTTTTACCGTCAAAGAAGATGTATCTTCAAGCCATTCATCGCTTTCTCGCTTATCAGGATGCCCCATCTCCATGTCGTTTTTAGTCCATTCCAGCTTTTCTAAATCCAGCTCTTCCCAGAAGGAGTCATACTCTCCCCCCTCAGTGTCATAAGTCAGGATGTTTTCAACATCTCGTATGATATAATCTTTAGCCTTTTGTTTAGATGGCTGATCGTGATACGTCTCTGATACACCCATCAATTCTCTAACGGTTGAGCCATCTTCGGTTTCAATATGTACCTTCACCATACCCATAAGAATTGTTTCCAGTTCATAATAGCCGATATCTTCAAATTCAAAGAATACCTTCACCGTCTTCACATTTGAGGGTTTCCTCTCCGCAAGGATACGTTCCAATTTCTTTAGAACTGGTTTTAGATTTGAAATCCTACTCATATAGCACAAAAGGAATACTTATCTATTCGTTTAAAATTGCAATAATTTTTTTTGCATCCTCCTCGGTGATTCCAACTTTTGGATTAGTCTGGACGAAATGAGATTGCTGTTCTGGTAGCATGTCGTCAGCATCATCGAGAATGGCATATTGCTCAACATTTTTTCCTTTCTTCGACAACCATTCTTTTATTTCATGCCCTTTACCAGCCATCGAAGCCCAATCAGTAAGATCTACGTTCAGTAGCATTTCATCGCTCATCGTGTTTGGAGTGATGCTGACAATCTTTCCTGGCAAGACTCTCTCTTTCCACAAGTCTATCATGGTGGTGAGTCCCCAGAACTTCCATGATGATGAAATCACGATGTCAGCCCCAGTCTCATCAATAATTCTTGCAAGATTAGCAACTGCCTCTGGGTCAAATGGATACCCAAATTTTTCATCAGAAGCCAAGCCTTTCTCATAGCAATAATCATGATAGCGTTCCGAATTCAGCACGCCATCAATGTCCAAGAATAATATCTTTTTTCGATTATTTGTTTCCATAAGTTGTCCTTACTATTTTAAAAAGGCAAATCGTTTACATCATTTGTGGTTAAAGGTTCCGTAACCTCTGGCATAGGAGGAAAAGGAGGAAGATTCTCGTTAGAATTAGAAGGTGTAGTGACTGTGGAAACAGGCCGAGGAGTCTTATTATCGCGAATCACATTGTAAGCTCTGAAGTCATTATACCAACGCCCATTATATTCATGAGCGTCAATATCAAACTGGATGGTGACATCTTCCCCATTTTGAATATTCAGTTGTTTTATCCGGTCCTCACCAAAGACGGAGAAAGCACAATGGCTAGGGTACTTCCCAGGCACTTCCAATACAAACTCCTGCTTCATCCAACTATTACCAGTCCTGGATGATGTACCACTTTTCGCTTCTTGTACGACAATTATTCTTCCTGCCAGTTCCATATTCTCTATTTTTGTGCAAAGATACAGTTAAGGTGCGAAGTCTTTGTTCGTGAGCATCTTTCTATGCAAGTTCTCGAAGAAAAGCATTAAAGAATGAAAAGGGAGCCTCTTTATTCTAAATAGGCACGCGAGTTGATTCTACAAGTATATTTTTGAAAGCAGGTAACAATCGTTGGAATTTTTCGGTAGTTCCAATAGGTATATAGATAGCCTTTAAAGAGTTACATCCTTTAAACGCACTCTCTTCTATTATTTCTATAGAGTTTGCCAATATAACAACCTGGAGACTTGTACAATCCAAAAATGCCCCTCTTCCAATTGTTTTTATAGGTGCGGGAATAGCAATATGTTTAAGTGAGGTACATTTGTTAAAAGAAAAACTTGATATTTCTTGTAATGAATTAGATAAATATACACTTTGCAGAGATTTACAACCATAAAAAGCATCTGAGCCCATTTCAATTACGGAATCAGGTATTCTAATTTCTTTCAATTCATCACAACACTGAAAATTCGAGTATCCTATTTTTTTTAGCTCTAAAGGTAATATGAGGTTTTGTATATGAAAACCTGAAATTGAATTATCGCATATAACTCTTATAGTATTAGGAATAATTATTTCTTTTACAGAAGGTAATCCCAAATACTTAAACAGTCGCCTTTTGTCTTTGCTCATTTTAGCACTTCTTTCTACAACAGACAATAAGTTTTGTGCAAAACTTACTGATGTGGACAAATAATTGTCGCTAAAAGAATTAGCCAATCCATAATCACATATCAATTGTGCACATCGCACCAATTGCTTTTTATATTTTATTAATCTCTCGATTTCTTTAGTCAATTCTTCAATTTCTTTCTTATAATCATCTCTTTTATTAAATATTGCAACAAATTCTGGATGTTCGTTAATAAAATCTCCATACACATTTATCTTATCTCGATTTCTATTCTTGAAAATATCATAATCTCTAAAATACCGATTGTTATCCCTAATAAACGCATTATACTCAGTTTGAATACTATCAATTTTGTTTGATAGTGATTCTATCTTATTGGATAAAGTAATAATTGCATTATGAAGTTGGGGGAAAAACTCTTTGTTTAAACTTTCAATCTCATTAATAATCGATATGATTTTCGGATATAAACTACATAGTTTTGTCAAATTAGGTATCAATAGCAATGAACCTGATATTTTTTCTGCTTGAAAAGCAATTGTCATCTCATGCCTGTATACCTCATATTCAGCTATTTCATCTTTAGTAATATTTCGTACAGCAAATAAGGAACTATCGTCAATATTGGATTTGATTAGATTGTCAATTACTTTATTTGGAAAGTTTAATATTTCTTTTAATCCAAGCACCATCTCATTCGTTCCATCAATTATCCATTTTTGGACGAAAGAATCTTCATCTTTGACAGCCCAATTCGACTGTTCTACAATAAAAGACAAAGCAGGTTTCCAATTATGGCGTTCGGGTTTGAAAGATTCTGTACAGTCAATAAAATCAAGCATATTGGCATAATAATACTGTACGAGTTTTGGATAAGATAGTATCTCAACGCCTTTGTATATTAATGTTATGTGAAAATAAGCACTTCTTCCATAACAGAAATTGGACTTGAAATTTACATCCACATTTTTATTAATGGAATAATTAAATTTTGTCCATCCAATCACTTCTGTAGAATACATCACGTTCTCTTTATCAGCTTTTATGTTGTTTAATGCCGTATAAAACTCATATGCTTGGATATATCTTATTGATTTCTTCACGAAAGAGTCTTTGATTTCTGCTATACGATCCATTACTCGTTGTTCCGCTTCTTCTTTTACTCTTTCTATTGCTTCCTGATAAAGACAATCGTCTATTTTACCTTCGTCTTTCTCTTTATTTAGCTTCTCGCTTTCTTTCTTTATATAATCACTCCTAACTTGGTTTATTTCAGAATCATATTCTTCCTGTGAAAAAATCTTTGGATAATCTGCAGAATCTACAAATGCTGCACTATAGTTATATGGAAAACAAAAGCTGTATTCTCTAGGTATTCCTGTAAAGATGTAGGAAAAAGTATTTTGAATCTCTATCAGCAAAAGACTATCATTTTTTAATGCTTTTTCTATTAATGATATTAGATATTCATATTTTTTTTCAATGATGATTTCTGTATATTCAAGATTCGTCCCATTCAAATGAACAATAGGAATGAAATCTTCATTTACCTTTTGGGAAATAGTCTCTTTCTCCATAATAACAAACTATAAGAATTGAATAATATTTTACAAGCCGAGATTACTACTAACGTTATATTTAAGTGCTTCTACAGCATTCACCACACTTTCATAAGATTCATTGTGTAGCCAGATAAGATACAAATAATCTTTGTACCAATCTTTATTGTTTACCATGTTGCTATATAAAATCTTTTTAGGTGAACCATCTTCTAATTTGAAATAGTCCACTTCTCCATCTTGTTTCAATGGCATTCCCATGTTTACAAGTTGTTTCCGATAATCATGAATAGATTTCTCTTCCTTTTCTGGTGAACGATGACTTGAATCATTTCTAACCTTTCTAAGGTAATCAAGGATAGTATATATCTTATAATCTAGGTTAAATTCCGTTTTGAATGCCCAAAGCTTAGAATTGTAAGATACATTTCCTAATGATTTAACATTATCGAGATTTGCTGTAGGATTATACTTTTTTATGTGTGCAATAATAGAATTGATGATATCATTTTTGAAATCGTAGAAATAATTCAACAGCATCTCCGCTTGGAGATGGGCATATCTGCAAAACTCGTCAAAACAAATGGCATGATACCTTGTTCCGTACCGAAAACGCATCATTTCCCTGTTGTCAGATATAAGTTGAGCTCTTACTTCAGGTTCTTGTATAAAAGAATAGTCTATTATCGATTTTTGATTATCAACATAATAATCTAAACCGAGATATTTTTCAATGTGCTCAATCCTTTTATCTGATGATAAAACACCAGTTGCGGAAGTCCCTATTCCTAAAGCCTTTCGCAATTCTGTGTCAAACTCAGGATTCTGTTTCGTGAGTCTCACTATCTTGTTTATAGTGTTCTTTAGTTTTTCATCCATCTTGTATGTTGATTAAAGAGTCTAAATCGTTATTCAGTTCGTCAATGTCCACAGGAGCAGGTACAGGAACAGTAATCTTATCCAGCCGATGAATCAACCAGAAAGGTTTATCTTTAGCATCACGACAAAGAGAAATGGCAAGTTTATCTTTTGCATTCTCCTCTTCAAGCTTTATACTTTTATTCACAGATGCGATAAGCGTATTACCATCGAAGTTGAAAACTGCATACCTGTGTGGTGGAACAACAACTTCCACCATCTTTCCTGGGTCATCTTTGTCTTGCTCTTTACGAATAGCTTGCTTTGACCACAAAATGGTCACCTCTGTTTTATTCTTCTTTTCAAACTCCAAAAGAGGTGTAGTCTCAACATATGTTACATCCTTTTCAGTTGTCTTATTCGGATCATGAACCTGAGCAACCAATTTCTGGAACTTTCCATGCAAGCGAAGATAAACCGTATCCTCTTCACCTTTCACCATCTTCAAATACATCAGTTTTCCATCAATGACATTTATCAAATCGGGATTACCTTTCTTTACATGTCCTTTTTCCGTCTTGTATTTAGGCAAGAATTTGGCATAAGCTGCACCATAACCATACCTATCCCAAATATACAGAATATCTCGGATTTCACGTACATATTTTTGGGTAACATTTAGTTTGTTACTTACAATAATGCCTGTGACTTCCTGACGTGAACCTCGTTTTTGCAAACGAGTCTTATTAGTGTTAATCTTAAATCCTTGGTCTGTGATGATGCGCTCCAATTCTTTTCTGAAAATCCCAGTCTCTTGATAAACATAATGCATTGAGCTAAATGTAATATCGTCTGCATACCGGGAATAGCGTAGGCCAAAACGTTTAGCAAGACCTGCCAGACGACGATCTAGATTATCACAAATCATGTTCGTGATAATGGGTGATGTAGGTGCTCCTTGGGGAAGAATATAATACGCCTTTTTAGCACCTTCGCCTTCTTCTCTAATCTCACGCATTGAACACAAACCAGCAAGAAGGTTTGCTATTTGCACAGGAAAATTAAATGGTTTCAGTTGCAGACGCTTCCAAATACGAGGCTGCTCTATACTTGGAAAAAAATCTTTTAAATCTATATTGAAAACATAGTTCTGCCCTTTATGAATATTGGCATTCGTTACAACAGAGCGGCCTTCTGTAAATCCCATTGCATAATCAGAGGGCGTATACATTGCTTTCAATATTTCATTCACCGCCTGAAGCATCATCATAAAACTCTTATTTCTGGGAGCTGTAATCTGCCTAAAGCCACCAGATTTCTTCTTTATTTTGAACTGATGATAACGATGAAATGCATGGTTAGGGTTACAATAGAAGTTCAAATGTTTCATGGTGAATGGATAGAACGCATCTAGAACACCCATCTCAACCAACTCAGCCTGTTTGATACGGTTGAGAAGAGCGAGAAGATCTTCTTTTGTCTGCATCTGGGATGCTTGTTGTGCAATAACTGTTCTTTCCATTCTTTCTGTTATATTTGAAAAGCGATCTTTGAGTTTGTCTTCAATCTGAAACTTCTTTTCTTTATGTAAATATAAGGTATATAAATAAAGATACCAAGATATTAAGAAAACAACAAGTACGGACGTACTAAAGTTAACGTTAACGTACTGACATTGTTATCTCCAAGTCTCCGAAGAGCAAGGAGACACCTTGCGAATCTGTTCCCGAAAGAACAGGGCTTGCGCCACGCAGGGCGAAATTCAAAATGCCGTTTCAGTTTCAGACTTGTCAAAGACCGCTTGTTTCTATTTCTGGTGCAAAGGTACGAACTATCTACGAAGCCTATGTTCGTAAGTCATATAAAGCAATAAATTTCATCTCATTTTCTGCTTTATATTTTCAAGCAAGTCATCCATATCCATGTAGTTTGCCTTGTCTTGATACAGTATAGAGGTGAATGTTTTGGGAAGAGCTGCAAAACCATTACATGCGGCCCACAGCATCATAGCATACTTCTTCTCTGTAAATTTCTTGTTCATCATATAGCGTTCAATTTGGTCAAACCCGAACGGTTTTAGGAAGAATGACATTACAGATTGTAGCACAGGCATATCGCTTGGAATGACAAATCCCGTGCATTGGTTATGCTTATACCTCCAGTAGTTCCTTAGACACTCCGTTATCAACTTGCCCTTTTCTGACTCATAGGATGGACACGACTTAAATGCAATAGCTGACTTCTCTATCAAAGACAGAATAAACTGCTCTGAAATGGTTTCAAGAGTCTCTCTGCCGACAATGGTCTTTATCAGTACATTGAAATATTCTAATTCAGCGTTATCTTCAGAAGCCTCCCTTAGCTCCAGCCCATATTCCTGAGTATATTCAATACAAGAAATGTCGACAGCATTTAAAGATTTTCCTTGGTCAAACTTTTTTTGAAGATCGTTGGTAATGTCACTTATTCTAACGAAGAGGGCACTAAGCGCAGCATCGTATTGAGACTTACCGCTATTTGCGTTTTGTATTGACGTGTTTATTTCATCAAGCTTTCGAAGCAATGCCTTATAATCTTCATTGCTTTCCTCAAACTCCTTTAAAAAAGCCTTCAGCTCTTGTTTGCGATTGTACTCAGGAGTGTCTTTTTTGAAATATATTCTGGTTTTTCCACTTCTCTCGCCCAATCGCTTTTCTTCATCTTTAATCTGCTTCAGTTCCGCTTTAAGAATTGAGATATTGCTTGTTCTTTCTATCTTGCAGATTTCGTATTCGACGTCCTGCTTTTGCCTTTCAAGACTATCTATAAGTCGTTCCTTGTTACCTACCTTGTATCTGCTAAGTTCTGCACAGCGTAGTGAGGCCAGATTTCTGACTTCAAGGAAAAGCTGTGTAAGAATATCGAAATAGTTCGTCTTTTCGTGAAGGACTTCGTTAAACGATTTCTTACATTCTTTGAGTTTGATAATGTATGCTTCTGGATGCTCTACCTCAGAATCGTTGACCATGATTTGTGTGTTCAGTCCAGCAAAAGAATTTTTTATGTCCTTAATCATAGACACCAATCTAAGGTCACTTGAACCAGAGGTAGTTAAAGCACCGCGGGCATATCCGACAATAGCTCCCTTAATAATATTGAATTGGTTGTCATTTTTGACTAAAGTCTGTTGCTCAAATGAAAAACTTTCTCCGAGTTTCCGTAAGGTTGCTGAAGCTTTCTTTTCTTTTACTTCCTTGATAAAGAAATCTTCCTTGTATTTGTCTATGCATTTTACCTCAAAAAGGATTTGGGATTCAGCGACAAACGCATCCAGCGAAGCCTGACTGTCAAAACGAAAACTTACAGTCCCCTTCTTATAATATAAGGTTTTACTGTACACGAACATTGTTTTTAAACCTTTGACAGACTTGATTGATGAGGTGTCCAAGATAGTGTCATCGACAATAATTGAATAATCACCACCATTATCAACAGTAGATAGGACTATGAAATTTATCTTGTCATTGGAACTGTTAATGAAACGACTGAGGTTATTGCCAAAATTTCGCTTGTTGTAGAAAGCGAATGGAGAGAGGCTTTCTGTTACAAAAGACTCAAGTAAATTCCATGAATTTATGCTAATATAGTATTTCATCACTTTGCTGTATAATCAAGTTCTGTAATAAACTCCTTGCTTACATCATTCAGGTAAGGTGTACGTTTACCTGAATAAGAGATAACAAGATTTCGGGAAGATCTCGTACATGCAACATAGAATGAATTGCGGTCTTTCGGGTTGGCAGCGTTTGCAAAAGGAACAAAAACATTGTCAAACTCCGAACCTTTTGCTGCATAATATGTCAGTATGCAAGGAAGATCATTGTTGGAAAAATCAAGGGTGTTTATGGTACGGAAAGGTACTACATTACCTGTCCTGTAGTGTACCTGTGTCTGCACACCGTTATCATTGAGAAATTTGTTCACCTCCATTACGTCAGCCTCGGTGGGGACAAGGATAGCAACATCATCCAAATCCTCCATCTGAATTCTATTAAGAATGCCTTGGAGTTCTTCCTGACGACTACCAAACTTGGCTATAACTGGTTTCGGATAGTTGGGATAGTCACTATTGCCACCATCTTTCCGATTGTTGCTCATAAGATCAACATTAGATGACTGAATCTGCTGAGCCACCTTAGCTATTGATTTTGGAAGACGGTAGTTGTAATCGAGAGACAGTCTGTCATAGTCGAGTGCGATAGCAATGTCCTCTATCTTGCTACCATTTTTGTTCATCTGCTGGGCAGAATCACCAAAAAGAGAAAGGCTCTTGCCTACCTTTGGCTTAATTTTACTCTGATAATCAGTTATATTGAAGTCCTGTGCCTCGTCAACAATGAGGTAATCAATCTTCTCCTCAGTCTGTTTATACATGGTTCCGCTCGGAATTAGTTCGTAGTTGTCCGTATCGGTAACGCTGAAGTCTGTGTCCATAGTCACCTCTTCAAACCAACTCGTTCTTCTACCAAAAGCATAATAGAACTTGCCGTCCACCCAATCTGCAAAGTCAACGCCATAAGAATCAGGCGTTCTATTTGTACGCACAAATTTACGCACATCCATATCATTTACGAGAAAGAGAACATCCCTCATGATAATGCCGGTTTGGGGATTCTTCTGGCAATAAACATCACCGGTCAAATCAAAACCACGATGAGTCCATGCCCATTCGTAAGCAATACGTTCTTTGTCAAGACCAAGGACATCCATACCATATGCAATCATACGCTTAAGCGCAATGGTGAAAATAAGGATTGCGTATGAGCCCTTGTTCTTCGCCTGCAATGCGCGGTGTATGGCAAGATTTGTCTTGCCACTACCAGCAGCACCACGGACAGCGATGCTCTTGTCGATGTTCTGAACGATGATGTTCCTTTGGGAATCATCAAGATTTGATATAAACCACTTCTCTAGTCTCATATCTTCAAATTTTTCTGCTGCAAAGATAACACTTTTATGCGCATTCTATGTTCGCAACTCAGAATATTTTTCATTCATCTCACTGACACGCTTTCTTACATCCTCGGCAACAGTGCCGTCTGAGCGCAGCACAAGAAGGTCTTTACCATAGGAGCAGAGTTCACGGATCAGCTCAAAATTGTTGATGCAGTCCAAGGTGAAGAACATGCCGCCTTGCAATTTGGGGTATTCGGTGCGCAGTTGCTGTTCGGCATCGCCCTTCAACGGTGTATAGCTACCGTGAATGGGTTTGGTGTCAACATAGCCCATCGAAGCATCGCTCACCCAACAGAGAATATGCTCCACGGGGCGGTTCTCATAGTAGGTAACGCCGACGATGTCGTCGAAACGATCTGCGATATCATCGGGACATGGGATATATTTACGTTCAGGCAGGGGGACCACCTTATCTATTCTGTCGAGGGCAAAAGTAAGGATGTGCTTGTCACTATCGGCTGCACCTAATAGGAACCAACGGTCGTTATACTGCTTCAAGAGATAGGGATGGAAAACGATGTCGCGAACAGTTGCATCGGCAAAAGTGTGATAGGAGAGGCGGATAACCACTTCGTTGGAAATTTGGTCGAAGAGGGTTCCCAGCAGGTTGGGGTTCTTCAAATAGGGGTTGTTGCTGAAGCTGATAATCTGGCGGCGGTCCTCGAAGCCCAGGCCAATCTTGAACTTCTCCAGCCACTCGAAGTGGGCAAGACCCTCAAACTGACCAAGGGTGTTGAGTACCTCGTGCAGCAGACCGCGCTCCTCTCGGCTCAACTCCTCGCTGAAGAGCGAGAACGACTTGTTAGCGTATTTGTAGATGTAGCCGGTGCCGCGCTTTGTAATCTCGATGGGGGCACTGAAGGGTGCCAGCTGCAGCGTCTCGATGTCTTTTTGGACGGTGCGCACACCGACGGTGATGCCCAGCTGGTCGAATGCCATCAGCTCGTTCAGCTTCTCCGTCAGACCGTTCATGTCGTAGTCATGATGATGGTCGGAGAGCAGTCTGTCGAGATACTTGTAGCGTATGAGTGCGTTTTTGTTGATAGGCATAGGCTTTGGTTTTTCTGCTGCAAATATACAAATAATTCGCGAAATCTATGTTCGGGGGAAGATGAACCCACGAATTTTCACAGATTTTCACAAAATTCTTTCACTTATGTTCAGTTGTGGGTGATGGATGAGGATTCATCTAAACTCTCGCCACACGAATGGCCATGAATTGCCTGTGAATACTTGTATGAATGACCCCTGTTCGGGATAAGAAAGCAGATATCAGCTATTCTTCTTATAGCTCTGTACGGCCCAGGCTGCCATGACGATGCCGATGCCGAGGAGGGCGAACACCTGATGGGCTACCTCATGGAAACCGCCGCCACGGACGAAGACGGTGCGGATGGCATCGATGAAATAGTGCATGGGGTTGACATAGGTGGTCAGGTAGGCCCAGTCGGGCATGGAGCGCGTAGGGGTGAAGAGGCCGCTGAGCAGCATGATGCACACCACGAAGAACCACATGACGAAGACAGCCTGCTGCATGGTGTCGCTGTAGTTGGACACGATGAGTCCGAACGACGAGAAGAACAGGGCCAGCAGCATGGCCAGCACATAGACCAGCCAGAGCGGACCGGCGGGCGTGAGGCCATAGACCAGCCAGGCGAGCAGCAGACAAACAGTGACCACGAAAAGGGCTATGAGCCAATAGGGAATGAGCTTCGAGAGGATGAAGGCCCACTTAGAGACGGGCGTGACATTGATTTGCTCGATGGTGCCTGCCTCTTTCTCGCTGACGATGTTGAGCGTGGGCAGGAAACCGGTCATCAGCATCATCACAATGGCCAGCAGGGCGGGTATCATGAAGAGCTTGTAGTTTTGGTGTTTGTTGTATAGATTGAGGATTGAAGCCCCCCCTTCTGCCCCCGAGGGGGCTACTATAGTTTTGCTGGCAGGAAGAACCATAGTGCCCCCCTCGGGGTGCGAAGAGGAGACCACTATCTGACTCAGATAGGCCGAACCTATAGAGCCTTTTGTGCCATTGACGGCATTGGCGGCGATGAGCACCTGCGGCTGGCGGCCCATGTCTATATCCTTGCCGAAATGCTGGGGAATGACCACTACGATGTCGGCCTTTCCGTGTTCTATCTCGTTGAGCGCGGCACGGTAGGTGGGTTGCTGTCCGCCAAAGATGAAGTAGTTGCTGGCCTCAATCTCGTGCACCATCTGCTGCGAACGGGTGGAGCGGTCGTTGTCCACCACATCGACGCGGATATTCTTCACCTCCATCTGCATCACCCACGGCATGACACACATAATGACGATGGGGAACATGATGATGAGCTTGGGCAGAAAGGCATTGCGCCGTATCTGGAGGAACTCTTTCTGTATGAGATATCGGAGTGTCATAAGCGGTTATTCCAATCTTGTGTTAAACTTCTTGAGGGCAATGGCGAGGAAGAGCACGGTCATGGCCGACAGGACGGCCACTTCCTGGGTCACCTCGGTGATGCCCACACCCATGATCATCAACTTGCGCATGGCGGAAATGTAATAGCGGGGCGGCACCACGGCAGCCACCCACTGCAGTATCTGCGGCATCGACTCTACGGGGAAGAGCATGCCCGAAAGCATCACCACCGGCATGAGCAGCACCATGGCCGAGAGCAGCAGGGCCACGAGCTGCGTCTTCGCAATGTTGGAGATGAGCAAGCCGAGCGAGAGCGCCAGCAGGATGTAGAGCACGCTAACGGCGATGATCCACACCAGTGAGCCTTGCAACGGCACTCCCAGCACAAAGCGGGCCATGAGCAGAATGGTGATGAGGATGGCGAAGGCTAGCACCAGATAGGGCACCGCCTTGGCTATGATGACCATCAGAGGCCGCACGGGCGACACCAGCAGCACCTCCATCGTGCCCTTCTCTTTCTCGCGGACCACCGAGATGGAGGTCATCATGGCACAGATGAGCATCAGCAGCATGCCCATGATGGCGGGCACAAAGTTGAAGGCCGAGCGCACCTGCGGATTGTAGAGCATCTTTAAATTGAGAAGGGAGGACGAAGCATTGAGCATGACCTGCTGGGCGTAGGTGGTCCACTGCTGCGACATGTTAGGGTCGGCACCGTCGACCATGAACTGCACCCCGCTCTTCTTGCTGGCAAAACGGTTGCCGAAGACCACCGCCATGTCGGCTTTCTGATGGCGCAGCAGGCGCTCTGCCTCCCGGGGCGTGGCAACGGTGGCAGTGATGGTGAAGTAGTCCGACTGTGCCAGCCGTTCGACCGCCGCCTGCGTCAGGTGGTCCATCTGCGAGGTGACCACCACCGTGCGCACGTTCTTCACATCGGTGGTGATGGCAAAGCCGAAGATAAGCATCATCACCACGGGCATGCCGAAGAGGATGAGCATCGTGCGCTTGTCGCGCAGGATGTGCTTGGCCTCCTTGATGACGAAGGAGAGAAAGAGACCCATCCCCAGCCCCTTCCTGTGAGGGAGGGGAGTGATGTGCTTATTCGATGCTGATAGTCCTTTCATATATTATTTCTTTACTTAATATTCAACCAACAGGTTTTTTACTTCATGTACTCATTCCTTGGCTATGAACGATCTGCTTCCCCCGCATGAGGGGTGGGAACTTATTCTCCGCGCGTTGCCTGGCGAGCCAGATAGGTGAACACATGGTCCATGTCGGGCTGGTGGAAGCGTTCTTTCAGCTCGTCGGGCGTGCCCAGGGCGCTGATCTTGCCATCGACCATGATGGAGATGCGGTCGCAGTATTCGGCCTCGTCCATGTAGTGGGTGGTCACAAAGACGGTGATGCCACGGGCGGCAGCATCGTAGATGAGTTCCCAGAACTGGCGGCGCGTGGCCGGGTCGACACCGCCTGTAGGCTCGTCGAGGAACACGATGCCGGGCTCATGGAAGATACTGACCGAGAAGGCCAGCTTCTGTTTCCAGCCGAGGGGCAGCGAGCCCACGAGGTCGTTCTTATGGTCTTCGAACTTCAGGCGTTCGAGCAGTTCGTCGGTCTTGCGGCGAATCTCATCGTCCCTCATGCCATAGATACCGGCAAAGAGACGGATATTCTCGGCCACGGTCAGGTCTTCGTAGAGCGAGAACTTCTGACTCATATAGCCGATGTGCTTCTTGATCTCTTCGTGCTGGGTGCGGATGTCGTAGCCCACGACAGTGCCCGTGCCGCTGGTCGGCTGGTTCAGGCCTGTCAGCATGTGCATGGCAGTGGTCTTGCCGGCGCCGTTGGCCCCGAGGAAACCGAAGATCTCGCCCCGCTTGACGCTGAACGATATGTCGTCGACGGCATGGAACGACCCGAAAGCCTTGACCAGGTGCGACACTTCTATCACGTTCTCTGACTCTGTTGGCTGCTGTGGCGCAGCAACAGCCTCATCGGCGCGCTCGATGCCTGGCGGATTGAAGATGTCCTTGAAGCGGTCTAAGATGACGTCGGGCGTGTCGATGCCCCGAATGGTGCCACCGTCGAGAAACGCCACCCGGTCGCAGCGCCGCACCTCATCGAGATAGGGGGTGGCGGCCACAATGGTGATGCCGCGCTCTTTCAGCATGCCGAGCATCTGCCACAGCTCCTTGCGGCTGACGGGGTCGACACCCGTGGTGGGCTCGTCGAGGAAGAGCACACTGGGCTGGTGGACCAGCGCACAGCTCAGCGCCAGCTTCTGCTTCATGCCGCCCGACAGTGCTCCTGCGCGGCGGTTCTTGAACCGCTCTATCTGCGAATAGATGGCCTTGATGGAGTCGTAGCCCTCGGCAACGGTAGTACCGAAGAGCGTGGCGAAGAATGTGAGGTTCTCCTCGACGGTCAGGTCTTGATAGAGCGAGAACTTGCCCGGCATGTAGCCCACCCGGCAACGCACGTCGCGCATCTGCCTTACCACGTCGAAGCCATCGACCGTGGCCGTGCCGGTTTCGGGCAACAGCAGCGAACAGAGGATGCGGAACATGGTGGTCTTGCCTGCCCCGTCGGGACCGATGAGGCCGAACACCTCGCCCTTCTCG
>Ga0256407_10006778_pt1 | contig 17550 bp, 15 predicted proteins | sample RumenRJG_04DNA_FD_193489 | JGI IMG/M metagenome (GOLD analysis project Ga0256407, IMG submission 193489) | Bovine rumen microbial communities from Lethbridge, Alberta, Canada - RJG_04 | ecosystem: Host-associated > Mammals > Digestive system > Stomach > Rumen | place: Canada: Alberta...
AAATTTACAAACTACTTATAATCAGTCTGTTGTGCTACTTCTGTCTCTTTTCAACCTAAGAAACGCCATGATTTTGTCTATCAAACCGCTGAGATGACCCGCACAAACCGCTGAGATGACCCGCACAAACAACTGAGATGACCTGCACAAACAACTGAGATGATGCGCACAAACAACTGAGATGACAGCAAGTATGCACTTCAGAGGGCGAGAAAGCATTGTTTTTTGTAGGAAGGAAACAAGAAAGACTGTCCGCTCAACTCTAGATTGCGAGTTGGAGCGAACAGGCTTTTGTAAATAAATAACATAGATTATAGTCTAAAAGAATGTCCGTCCGTCCAAGTCATTTTCCAGCTCTTAGTATCAGTCGCAGGCTCTGCTTATAGTTGACATAATTCCATAGCCAGTTGAGCAGCACAAAGAACTTGTTCTTTACGTCGAGGATCGACCGCAAGTGCACAACAAGCCACAACAGCCAGGCCGTGAGCCCGCCGAACTTCCATCGGCCTATCTCCACCACGGCAGCCTTACGGCCTATGGTCGCCATAGTGCCAAGATTCTTGTAGACAAAGGGGCGCATGTCCTTCCCTTGCTCCTTCCGAAGGATATTCCGTGCCACGTTCTCGGCCTGCTGCAATGCCACTTGGGCCAACTGCGGATGCCCCTGGGGCCATGCGTCATCGCCCTCGATGAGACTTTGGTCGCCAATAGCAAACACGTCGGTCATGCCTTTCACACGGTTCATGCGATCACAGAGCAGTCGTCCCGCATGCCCCACAGCCTCGTCCGGTACGCCGGCAATAGTATTAGCTTTCACGCCACTCACCCAAATGACATTAGCCGACTCGATTGTCTCGCCATTTTTCATTCTCACGACACGACCATCATAGTCGGTCACCCGCCAGCCTTTACGCACATGAACTCCCATGCGGATCAGTTCCTTCTCAGCCGTTGCTGACGACTTCTTATCCATCGCCTTGAGCAACCGGTCACCAGAGTTGACGAGATAGATATGCATGCGGTCAGCCAAATCGGGATAGTCGCGCGGTACTACGTATTTCTTCATCTCAGCCAAAGCTCCCGCAATCTCCACGCCGGAAGGACCGCCACCTACGATGACCACGTTCATAAATTTCTGCCGCTTGTCCGCGTCTGTCTCTGTTTCCGCCAGTTCCAGATTGTGGAGGATATGGTTGCGCAGAGCCATCGCATCGCTGACAGTCTTCATCGGGATCGCATTGTGTGCAATCTGCTCGTTGCTAAAGAAATTGGTCGTTGCCCCCATGCCCAGCACCAAGTAGTCGTAGTGAATGGTGCCGACAGAAGTTTGAATGGCTTTCTCGTTTTCGTCGATCGACTTCACCTCAGCCATGCGGAAGTAGTAATGGGGATAGCCTTGAAACAGTCGCCGGATAGGAAACGCGATGTTGCTGGGCTCCAGTCCTGCCGAGGCCACCTGGTAGATAAGTGGCGGGAACTGGTTGTAGTTGTTTTTGTCCACTACAACCACCTGAAAACCGGAGTGGCGCAGACTCATGGTCAGTTTCAGTCCGCCCAATCCGCATCCCACGATAACCACTCTTGTGAGTTCTCCTCTTCGGATATTGGCTCTCATCGTCTCACTTCTCAAGTCATTCAATTCATTGTTTGCCATCATTGTCAGCATATTTATGGTTTCACTTCTAATACATTTGCCACAAAAGCCGTGCCGTCTTCTTATTATAAATAATGTGGCCACAATTGTTACCACGCGGTCACCTATGTGAACCACATGGCAGGGCAGGGATCACATTTGTTACCGATGGCAGTTGCATTTCCAGCCCTGTGCCAACGTGGTATTACTTTTGCAACTAAGTCTGTGAAGTCATAAAGACAAGTAAACAAATAACAATTAAAAGATATACGATTATGAACAGCAAACTGACAAAGGACATGACGGTCGGCTCCATTGTAGCCGAGGATTTCAATCGTGCACAGACACTTGAGCAGATGGGCATCGACTACTGCTGCCACGGCTCCGACACACTGCAGACAGCCTGCGAGAAGAAAGGGCTAAACGCCGACGACGTGCTGGCAAAGCTCGACGGGAAAGAGGTTGCCGCCGGAGGTGCTCCCGACTTCGCCAACTGGCCACTGGACCTGCTTCTCGACTATGTGCTGAAGAAGCATCACCGCAACTTCCACCTTCACCACGAAGCACTCATGCAACTCGTCAGTAAGGTAGCCAGCGTACATGGTGTCCGTCACCCCGAGCTCTTAGACGTGAGAGATGCTGTAGCCGCTTCGTTTGAGGAACTCGACAGCCACTTCGCCAAGGAGGAGAATATTCTCTTCCCACAGCTCTACGAGATGTATCATGCACAAGAAGAGGGTCGGCCCGCTGCTCCCTGCCATTGCGGAACCATCGCCAACCCCATCAGACAAATGATGCTTGAGCACGATGCCACAGGCGAGATGTGGGAGCATATCACCGAACTGACACACAACTTCGAGACACCGTCCGACGGCTGCGCATCCTATCATCTCATGAACCAGCAGCTCCGGCAGTTCTTCCTCGATCTCAAAGAGCACATCTCCCTGGAGAACAACCTCATCTTCCCGGGATTCCTGCAAATGGAGCAACAGGGAGAGTAAGCATACACACACCAATACCAAGGGCAGGTCTTGGCCTGCCCGTAAATTCAAAGACAACTACTCATTGAAAGGTGAGTTCATTACAACAATATAATAAGAAAGGAATCAGAAATATGAAAAAGACAATCATAGTTTACGGATCCACCACCGGCAATTGCCAGGAGTATGCTGAGAAGATAGCTCAGAAGTTAGGCGTGAGCGATGTGAAGAATGTAGCCGACGTCGATGCCGACACGCTGTCTACGTACGACAATCTGCTGCTTGGAACCTCGACTTGGGGTGCCGGTGAATTGCAGGATGACTGGTACGACGGCGTGGAGATGCTGAAAAGTGCCGACCTCAAGGGCAAGACTATCGCCCTCTTTGGCTGCGGTGATGCCAGCGGATACAGCGACACGTTCTGCGGTGGTATGTCTGCTCTCTACGATGCCGTGAAGGACAGCGGCGCAAAACTCATCGGACAGGTAGCAGCCGACAACTACACCTATGACGACTCAGAGTCAGTAGTCGACGGTAAGTTTGTAGGCTTAGCTATTGACAGCTCTGAGGACGAGGACGCCATTGACAACCGCATTGAGAGCTGGACAGAAAGTATCAAGAGCGAACTATAGAAGATATGGAAAAGAAGATAGACCTCACACAGACCGTTTACCAGCTTACCCAGGCGCATCCCGAGCTCATCGATATAATGGCTTCGATCGGGTTCAGCGAGATCACGAAGAAAGCCATCCGGATGTCTGTGGGTAAGCTGATGACGATCAGTCAGGGAGCTGCCATGAGAGGCATCAGCATGGAAGCCGTAGTGAAAGCGTTGGAAGACAATGGATTTACTGTTGTCGGCAATCATACTAAGTCTGATGAACCGTCATCAAAAATACAGGAGGCTCCTGTGACTGACACTACCCAACAGATCAAATCACTGCTCCGGCGTATCAACGAAGGAGAGTCCATGGAGAGCGTACGCGCCGACTTCGTGAGCCAGTTCAAGGATGTACCCGCCAACGACATCATGCGGGCTGAGCAGGAACTCATCAGCGAGGGGCTGTCGGTCAATGAGGTAAAGAAGCTGTGTGATGTACATTCTGCTCTTTTCCACGGCAAGAACAACGATGAAGATGTGCATCCGCATCTGCATCATGGTCTTCACCACGACCAAGAGGCAATGATGGTGGGGCAAGCTTCAGAGAACAGAGACAAGACTGCTGAGTTGCGGGCCATTGACGGTCATCCTCTTCAAACCTTCTATCATGAGAACGAAGCCATTGTCGATGCACTCGGCAATGTGCTGCGGGCTTTGGATGGAGAAGAGGAAGCGACAGACGCATTGCGCAAAGCCAGCGGATTGGCTGTGCACTATGCTAAAAAAGGTGACCTCATCTATCCACTGCTCAAAACGAAGCATGGCATCTACGGTCCGTCGCAAGTGATGTGGACCATTGACGACGAAATACGCGCTGAGTTCACTACGCTGTTGAGACTGTCTGCTAAAGAAGACGGACTAAGAGACGACTGGAAGAATCGTGTGAAAGACCTCATCGGACGGGCACGCAAGATGACGTTTAAGGAGAACCACATTCTCTTTCCTGTCTGCACAGCAAACTTCACAGACGAAGAGTGGCGGCAAATCTATGTCGACAGCAAGGCTTACTCAGAATGCTTAGGTGTAGCCAAAAAGACCTGGGAAGAAGGCGAGATACTGCTCCGCGAAGAAAAACAGAAAGGCAGCCAATCAGTGACCGACACAGCAAATGAGTTGCGAGTTGACATGCCGGGCGGCTCGCTCACCCTCACTCAGCTCACGGCCTTACTCGACACGCTCCCCCTGGAAGTGACTTTCGTTGACACCGAGAACATCAACCGATATTTCAATCAGCCTTTTTCCGAGAAGTCGTTCAAGCGTCCCTTGGCAGCTCTTGGTCGTGAGGTATTCACGTGCCATCCTCCAAAGATAGAACCGATGGTTCGCGCTATCATCGCCGACCTGCGTGCGGGCAAACGCGACAGCGTCTCCGTGTGGATGGAGAAGAATCAGCGCGCCACATTGGTCACCTATCACGCTGTTCGTGATGCACAAGGACAATATGTAGGAACCATGGAGACTGTACAGGATATGGAAGAAGCAAGGAAGCACTTCGCTCAAAAATAGGTAGAGAATCATCAAACCGTTTGAACACAGTAACTCTATACAAAAATATATATTATTAATATACTCTCTATACGCGTGCGCGCGAGAAAAAAGACCGGAACCAAATTCCCGACATCGACAAAATGGTTCCGGCCTCCTCCAAGCACTCCGAGAGCAAAGTCACCGTTCGGCGGGTTACAACCCGCCGCCACAAACAAAACCACCCACGAGGCAAGCATCACAAGGCAGGCAACTCCGGGATATTGTCTACCGCCTTCCGCTTCATACTGTCCACAACCTTAGCATAGATCTGCGTGCTTTTGATCAACGTATGCCCAAGAATCTTGCTCACGGTATACAAGTCAGCCCCGTAGTACAGCAGCAGCGTGGCGCAAGTATGACGGCTCATGTGGAAGATCAGATGCTTCTCAATGCCAGCACGCTTTCCCCTGTCTTGAAGATACTTGTAGATGATCGAGCGGTCACGGAACTGGAACACATAGTTCTCCCGACCGTTGTCACCCTTTTCAGGCAACCACTTCATCGCGTTAGCAGAGAGCGGAATATATACAGGCTCCTCCGTCTTCTTCTGCGTCATGTCAAGCTGATACTCCCCGTCAGCAAGCTTCTGAATGTGCTTCCACTTCAAGCGTGACACGTCAATGTACCGAACCCCAGTGAAACAGCAGAACAGAAACGCCTTCTTCACCCGCCAGTCATCGCACTCCGTCTTGGCAAGCTTCTCCACCTCCTCCATCGTCAGAAACTCACGCTTCTTCGTCCATCTCTGAGGCTTCTCCGACTGCGAGAGCTTATGAAACGGATTGGCCGGTATCATCTCCAGTCTCACCGCCTTGTTCATCAGGATTGAGAGCACCGTGAAGTACGTGTAGATCGTCTCCTGGCACAGCCTGCCGCCATACTTGTTTGCCCCGTCACTATTCAGGTACTTCAAGAAGCCACGCAGAAACTTCGGCGTGACATCCTTCACCTTCATACCCTTCTTGGCATAGATTCCCAGGTGCCGGAGAACTCACGTTTTCTCACACCGTCCTTAACGATGTCGAGAAACAAAGACTGCTTACCTCCGGCAATCTTTTTCGCCCGTATATGCACAGGCTCAAAATCAAATTTTCTTTTGTTCATATCACATAACTCTGTTTTGGGTGACACTTTCCAGTGACACACGGGTGACACTCCCCACACTAATAAACCTTATAAACATCCGTGCAAACATCACAAGCCCAAATTATCATATACGACGAAAGCCGCTGAAATTCAGCGGCTTTCTTTCTGTTTATATATACTTTCGTGTGGTTTGCATAACCTTACCCGAAGTTGTCATACATGATATTCTCAGGCTCCACACCGAGAGAATCAAGGTAGTCGGTCACGGTCTTGATCAGCATTGGAGGACCACAGAGGTAGTACTCGCAGTCTTCCGGTGCATCGTGATCCTTGAGATAGGTGTCGCGGATGCAGTTCACTGCAAAGCCGGCATAGTACTTCACACCGGCTGCGTCGGCCTTGGGATCAGGACGGTCGAGAGAGAGATGGAAGTGGAAGTTGGGGAATTCCTTTTCCAGCTCCCAGAAGTCCTCCAGGAAGAAGGCCTCTGTCAGCGAGCGTGCACCATAGAAGAAATGCATCTCACGGTCGGTGCAGTGCAACGTCTTGGTCATGTGCATGATCTGAGAACGCAGAGGAGCCATACCGGCACCACCACCGATCCAAATCATCTCCTTCCCCGTGTTGAAACGTGGATGGAAGTCTCCATAAGGACCACTCATCATCACCTTGTCTCCAGGCTTGAGGCTGAAGATGTAAGACGAACCAATACCCGTCGGCACATTCTGGAAGCCCACCTGTGGTCTTGGCAGGAACGGCGTGGAAGCGATACGCACGGTCAGCGTAATGATGTCGCCCTCTGCGGGATAGTTGGCCATAGAATAAGCACGTACGGTAGGCTCCGGATTATGAGCTTTCAGCGAGAAGATATTGAATTTTTTCCAAGCTCCGATATATTCGTCTCCAATCATGCTCTTGTCGAAGTCCTTGTCATAATCGATGCAATCGTAAGCCGGAATCTTGATCTGAGCATAAGAGCCCGGAATGAAGTCCATGTGCTCACCCGGTGGCAATGCCACCTTGAACTCCTTGATAAAGCTGGAGACATTTTTGTTGGAGATGACGGTGCACTCCCACTCCTTCACGCCAAGGATGGACTCCGGAATCTTAATGTCGAAGTCGCCTTTGACCTTTGTCTGGCATCCCAGACGCCAATGCTCCTTGATCTGTTTACGCGTGAAGTGAGGGCGCTCTGAATCGAGGATCTCACCGCCGCCGCTGAGCACCTGCACCTTGCACTGGCCGCAACTGGCCTTGCCACCGCAGGCAGAGGGCAGGAAGATGCCATTGGAATTGAGCGTAGACATCAGACTGTCGCCCTGGGGCACCGTGAGTTTCTTGTCACCGTTGATTGTGATGGTCACATTACCGCTGGGCGAGAGATATTTCTTCGCAATGAGCAGGATGATGACCAAAAGGAGAATCGCAGCAAGGAAGACTGCGATACTTACTGATATAAACTGTCCCATAATCTATGTTTTCTTCTCCTTAAAATTTAATACCTGAGAAGCACATCATGGCCATAGCCATGAGGCCCACAGTGATGAAGGTGATGCCCATACCCTGCAATGGCTTGGGCACATCGCTATACTCCATCTTCTCGCGGATGGCACCCATGGACACGATGGACAACGTCCAACCCAGTCCGCTACCGAGGGCATAGCCGATGCTGTCCCACACGGAACCTATGTACTGCGCACTCGACGGATCCATGTTGATACGCTGCTGCATGAACAGCGAAGCACCCATGATACAGCAGTTCACAGCAATCAGAGGCAAGAAAATGCCCAGTGCTGAATACAAGGAGGGACTGTACTTCTCCACGGCCATCTCTACCAGCTGGGTGATGCCGGCGATAATGGCAATGAACAGGATGAAGCTCAGATAGCTTAAGTCCACACCCTTGACCAGACAATCCGGTCCAAGGACATACACCTGAAGCAAATAGTCAACGGGCACGGTGACCAACAACACGAAGGTCACGGCCATACCCAATCCGAATGATGTCTTTACGTTCTTCGACACAGCCAGGAAAGAGCACATGCCGAGAAAGAAGGCAAATATCATGTTGTCGACAAAGATCGACCTGAAAAATAATCCAAAGAAATGTTCCATAATAGAAATATCACTTTAATAATGATCAATACCGACAAACCTTACTTCTTGTCCTCTTTATAGAAATAGGCTCGGTGAACCCAAATGACACATCCCAAGAGGATAAGAGCCATGGCTGGCATGGTCATCATACCATTATTGACATAGCCTGCGTCGTAGAAGCTCTGAGGGATGATCTTGAAGCCAAGGAGTGAACCGCGGCCAAAGAACTCACGGAAAGCACCGACGATGACCAGAATCATGGCATAGCCGAGACCGTTGCCGATACCGTCGAGAAAACTTGGCCAAGGCTTGTTCATCATGGCAAAAGCCTCCAGTCGACCCATGAGGATACAGTTGGTGATGATCAGTCCTACATACACCGAGAGCTGAACACTCACGTCGTAGGCCACAGCCTTCAGAATCTGACTAACGATGGTCACCAGTGCGGCAACGACGACCAACTGCACGATGATGCGGATACGCATTGGGATGGTCTTGCGGATGAGTGCAATGATCACATTGGAGAAAGCCGTAATCACCGTCACGGCCAGTCCCATGACAATGGCGGGCTTGAGCTGAGATGTCACGGCCAATGCAGAGCAGATACCGAGAATCTGAACGAGGATCGGGTTGTTGATATTCAACGGGCCACCCAGCACCTCTTTATTTTGCTTACTGAATAAACTCATAATTCGTCTTTATTATTTAGCATTCAGAAATTTAACATACTGTCCAAGGCAGTCGTGAAGCATATCCGTGACGCCATTGGATGTCAGCGTTGCGCCTGTTACGGCATCTACAGAGTTGGGATCATTGCTGTCGCGCTTCTTCAACACCGAGATGGCGATGGCATTGCGATCTGCGCCCTTGAAGAGCTTCTTGCCCTGGAACTGCTCCTGCCACTTCTGGTTGTCCTTGATTTCGGCACCCAGTCCGGCAGTCTCACTCTCATGGTTGAAGTAAGCGCCATAGATTGTGGACTTGTCGTCGTTCAAAGCGATGTAGCCACTGATCGGTCCCCACAATCCCATGCCATAGACAGGAATCACATATTTGGTCTGTCCATTGACGGAGCAGACATACACAGCCAACTTACCGGCCTTGAAATCACCAGAGTTGAGTTTAAAGCCAGCAGCCGTGCCGCCTTTCGAGCCTTTGTCAACAACATTGCCGTTGGCATCGATAATCTCGTCGGCAGTGACCACCTCTTTATATTTGGCGGCAGCAGCCTGATCCTGCAAGCCACGGATGTTGAGCGAATAGAGTATCTGCTTCTGCTTGTCAAGTGCCACATTAGCTTCCTGGGCCGGGCGCAGTGCCTGAAAGACAAAGGCCAGCAAGAAGGCAACGATCACCACAAGAACGGCAGCATAGACAATCGTATAAGAATTGGAATTTGTTTTCATACCTTATATTATATAATGTCGTCTGCTTGATTAGTTAGAAGAACGTTTGGCACGCTTCGAGATGTTGGACTGAACGACGCAGTAGTCGATCAGCGGTGCAAACATATTGCCGAAGAAGATAGCGAGCATCATACCCTCGGGATAACCTGGGTTCAGCACGCGCACCACCACAGCCATGATACCGATGAGAAGTCCATAGATATACTTACCAGTCTCAGTACGTGCAGAGGTAACAGGGTCGGTAGCCATGAATACGGCACCAAAGCAGAAGCCACCCAACACGATGTGCTCATACCAAGAAATAGGTGTCTTACCTGTCACGGAAAAGATCAAAGCCATGGCAATGCCGCCGACAAAGACGCTCAGCATGGTCTTCCAACTGGCAATGCCTGTCCATAACAGAATGACAGCGCCAATAGCAATGGCGATGACAGAAGTCTCACCTACTGATCCGGGGATGAAACCCAGGACCATGTCAGCCAGACTTGACTGTGGCGTGATGCCCTGGGCAATCTGACCCAACGGTGTAGCGGCCGTGAAACCATCGGGCAACTGATAGCCGAGGCCACAGATGGAATCAGTGCTTACCCACACCAAGTCACCCGTCATCTTACTTGGATAAGAGAAGAAAAGGAACATACGGGCAGCAATAGCCACGTTGAAGATGTTCATACCCGTGCCACCAAAGATCTCCTTGGCAAAGATGACTGCAAAAGCAACGGCAATGGCCAACATCCATAAAGGAGTGGTCACTGGGATGATCAGCGGAATGATGATACCAGAAACCAGATAGCCTTCTTGAATCTCCTCGCCTTTCCACTGAGCCCACGCGAACTCAATGCCCAAACCTACGATGTAGCTCACCAGCAGATTGGGCAATACAGCCAGGAAACCATAGAAGAAAAGCGACCAAAAACCAGTCTCGGCCAGTTTACCGGCAGCCGCGGCATTCTGATAGCCTACATTGTACATGCCGAAGAGCAGCGCAGGGAGCAGAGCGATGACGACGATGCTCATGATGCGCTTCGAATCTAAGGCGTCGTGAATACTGGCACCGGAATTCGACGTAGTATTGGGAACGAACAGAAAACTCTCAAAGCCTTCATAGATGCTATTGAAGGCATGAAGCTTCCCGCCTTCTTGAAAATTGGGTCGAATGCGGTCAAAGTATTTTTTTAAACCATTCATAGTTTTATATTATTGTTTCTGTGCTAATTTACATCAAGCATTCTCCTTACGCAGGATGTCGAGTCCCTGACGCACAATCTTTTGTAATGGCAGCTTAGAGGAATCCACGAACTCTGCCAAAGCGAAGTCTTCGGGCGATACCTCATAAATTCCCAACTGCTCCTGACGGTCGATGTCGCCGGATATAAGGGCTTTGATGAGATACTCTCCATAGATGTCCATGGGCAACACCTTGTCGTACTCGCCACTCATGATCATATGTCGTTCGCCACCCTTGACGCGCGCATCAAGATCATATTCATGGTGCTTGCCCTGAAGCCAAGAGAAATAGCTATGGGAAACCGAGAAGTCTTTGGTGCGGGGTGCGATCCAACCCAGCATCTCGTCGCGGTCATCACCCTCCGGAATGACAGTCACCTCGGATGTATGAGCACCCAGATAATCATCCAAGCCACTCTTCACACCCGTCAGGGGATTGCCATTGAGGATACGAACGTGCTGATCTGATGACAAGCGATCCTTCAGAATGTCAGACAGCTTCGTTCCCACCAACACATTGGCGTATGCCGGTTCCTTCACCTGACTGCCTGCTATGGCGATGACTCGGTGAAGATCCACCTTACCGGTCAGCATCAGACGACCGATGAAGATAACTGCAGATGGATCTACAGTCCAAACCACTTCGCCACGGTTGACAGGATTGAGGTGATTGACTTGCACGCCTACATTTCCGGCAGGGCAAGGACCGTCGAACACGGTTGTCTCTACATCCTTAGCCTGCGTGAGTGCTGCGGATTGCTGTGCGGCACCAATACCCAAAGAGACGGGTGCCATCTTCGACAATGCAGTAAGACCTGTTTGGAAAGCAGCTTCATTGCCCTTAAGCTCCACTTCAAAGTCAGCAGCCAACGGCATGTCACGCAAGGCAGAAACGAAGATTGACTTAGGAGACGAAGCGGGGGAAGCAACAACAGCGTAGGGCAGCTGATTGATATAAGCAAACAGTCCGGACTCCAACAACAATGATTTCACTGCATTCCCGTCCAACGATGCTACATCGTGTTTGCCATAATCATGAAAGCTCTGCTCATGGTCAGCCTTCACTTTCACATAGAGCACTTTACGCCGTTCACCACGAAGTATCTGCTCCACAGTGCCACTCACTGGAGAAGCACAACGCACCTCCTGGGATAACTTGTCCACAAACAAGGGATCTCCGGCAAGGACATGATCTCCCTCCTTGACAACTACTTTTGGCTTTAAACCTACGAAACTACTTGGCACAAGGGCATACTCTCCCGACGAAATCACTTCTACTTGCTTTTCCGTCGAGGCTTTTCCCTTTAAATGGATGTCTAAGCCTTTTCGTATCTTAACTACATTTGTCATAGAAAAAATAATAAGTAATACTTCTTATGATATGATGCTGAAATGTCTTATCTTGTCCCAATATGCATGTCCTGAAACTCTCCTTTTAATGGAGAAGCAATCTTTGACGATGCAAATATACTGAAAATTTAGATTAAAAATGATAAAGACAGCCATTTTATTTCATTTTCGAGTTTAATTTTATATTTTTGCACAGAAAATGAAATGGTTAAGGCACACTATCAATACTGTGGTATGGGTTTTATTGACATTTTACGTCACCCTTACCATCGCTGTGAACATACCTGCTGTACAAAAATATCTCGGACGCGAAGTGGCCTCTGCCCTGTCTGAAAAATTTGGCACGAAGGTATGTGTAGGCCGCATTGATGTCGGTCTGTTCAACCGTATCATCATCGACGACGTGACGATGCTCGATCAGCAGCGCCGCCCCCTGCTGCGTGCTGGACGCATCTCTGCCAAGCTCGATCTGCTCCAACTGCCTCACAACGAGATTTGTATCACCTCAGCCCAGCTCTTCGGCGCTGACGTCCACATCAATCGGGCAACAGCGAGTGCCAAACCGAATTATCAGTTTATCGTGGACTCTCTGGTTTCCAAAGACACTACCAACCATTCCAAACTCAACTTTCAGATTCACAGCTTGATCATCCGACGTGGTGCGCTCTGTTATGACCAGTTAGATATGCCGAAGAAGCACACTTTAGACTTCCATCATCTCAATATCAAGAACATTAGTACGCATATCTTGCTGTCGGACTTGACAAAAGACGCTGGCAGCATCAACATCAAGAAACTCAGTCTCACAGAGCAGTGTGGTCTGGACATTAAGGAACTCACCGCCAAAGCGTCTTTGTCACCCCACAAGATTACATTGGACCATCTTTTCCTTCGCACACCGACATCGAAGGTATCGCTGAAAGAGATCGCTGTTAATTTCTTGCGCAAGAACGATATGATAGATTGGGAATCAATGTCTTACGTAGGTAGCATTCAACCTTCAGTTATCAGTACATACGACATCAGTTGCCTCACCAACAAGATCAAAAGATCGCAAGACAACATTCAGTTCTGCACACGATTTCACGGCACGAAACATCATGTCGTGATTGAAAACATTCTTTTTGATGTCTTTCCCGGTACTGCCCGCAAATCATCCATTCTCCATTTCGGTGGCGATATCCGTACAACACTCGGCAGCCATCAACCCAACTGGAGCATCATCTGCCAACGTCTATATATAAATAAGGAGGGTAAGAATATCTTCAACGTGGGTCTTCCGGCAGTTGCCGATCGTCTCGATCATCTTGCTTTCACTGGCAATGGACGCGGAAAAGGCACAAAGCAAATACAAGTCATTGGAGCTCTGCTCTCAGACGCAGGAAATGCTAAAGTAAATTTCACAATGGATCACCAGGCGCTTGCCGGTTATCTTGAGACGCAACGTTTCAATCTCCAGCAGATCACGGCTAACAAAGACTTGGGGGATTTGGCCGCAAGCATCAAAGTGGCAGGAAATCTTCAAAAGAAGATGTTCCTGGCAGACGGGCGTGTCGACCGAATCGACTTCAAAGGCTATCCTTATCAGCATATTGACATCAACGGTGCTTATAGGAATGAGACATTCTCTGGCCGCTGCTCCATCAACGACCCTAACATCGTTGCTACCATAGAGAGCAAGGACGGAATATCGCTTTTCCGCCATCATTACGCCCTTGAAGCGGAGATTTCCCGACTGCGCCCGTCCGCTGTCAACTTGCTCAAGGGCAAGCTTGGCGACACCAACTATGCCGTTAACCTCTCAGCCAATCTCTCCGGCTCAAGCCTCAACAACCTCGACGGTCTTCTCAAAATCACTAATTTCCGTGCCCAAAGAGGTGAAGAGAGCTACGAGCTACAGTCTTTGCAGGTCAAAGCCGGCAAGAGCAATCATGACCATTTCGTCACGATGCTCAGCGATTTCGGACATGCTGAAGTGACGGGACAGTTTGACTATGCTACGCTTTTGCAAAGTATCCAAAACGTCTTTGTCCATCAGCTTCCAAGCATACAGACCCTGACATCTTTCAGATACCGCCCTACCCACTCCAATAACTTCGCAATGACAGCTACCGTCCTACGTGATGACTGGCTGCGCTTCTTCACGGGCATGGATCTGAGTCTTCTGCAGCCCCTCTCTCTCACTTGCAGTTTGGACAGCAAGACCGAGGCCATTGACTGTCATGTCGTTGCACCGGATCTTGCCTACAATGGAGGACACTATCAAAATGTCGACTTCATTGCCACATCACCCAACAACCAGTTAAGTTGTCGGGGCTCACTCACCAAGATGGACGACCGAGGACTTGGCACAGACTATCAGCTCCAAGCTACCGCCGTCGGCAACACCTTGCGTACCGGTCTGTCTATGGACAACCATGCCAAGAAGCAACGCTTGAGAGGACAACTCAATGCCGACATGGCATTCCTCACCAATGAGAAGAACCAAGTGGTTGCGTCTTTTGATGTCAAAAAATCCCATCTGTTCGTTGGAGATTCCGTGTATACCATTCATGCCGACCAGCTCACTTACAGCAAGAAGCACCTCACCATCGACAATCTCAACATTGCCAGCAACTCACAGTCTGTCCGTATCAATGGCCAGGCATCGCCCAACCGTGATGACTCTATCATTGTGGACCTCAACAATGTCAATGTTGAATACATCCTCGACCTTGTCAACTTCCATTCTGTAGACTTTTCCGGCAATGTCAACGGTAAGGCATACCTGTCCTCACTCTTCGACACGCCAAAGGCTAAAGGCAACATAGTGGTCTCCAATTTCCAGTTTGAAGAAGGCAATATGGGAACGCTCAATGCCAATGTCAGGTGGAACAACGAGAAGAAGCAGATCGACATCGACGCGATCGCCCTGGATACGATGCATACCGACAGAGGCATTCAAGACCGACGGACTGTCATCAATGGCTATGTCTCACCCAAGCGCAATGACATCAACCTCACCTTTAACGCCGAAAACACCCGAGGCGAGTTTCTCAAAGGTTTCTGTTCCAACTTCATGAGCAACATAGACCTTTCGGTCAACGGCAAGCTAAGCCTATGGGGCGACTTGAAAAAGATCAACCTCACGGGTGGGGCCAAGGTATCGGGAGCCACCACGATTACACCTATTAATACAAGGTATTACCTATCCGATGACTCTATCCGCTTCTTGGTGAATGAGATTCAGTTTGTGGATGACACCATCCACGACCGACTCGGCAGCCGTGGGCTTCTCACCGGTGCCCTATACCATACCCATCTCTCCCATCTGAGCTACGACCTTCATGTCAAGGCCGACAACCTGCTTGGCTATGAACCTGGACCAGACGACGGCAGTACCGTCTATGGCACGATCGCCGGAACCGGCTCAGTCGACATCAACGGCAAACCTGGAGAAGTAAACATTAAGGTGGATGCCACACCCTCTCGTGGGTCTGTGATGTGTTACGACATCACCAGTCCCGAGGCTATTGGCACACAAGAGTTTATCCAATGGGTATCCAGAGACTCGCTCCAAGCACGACTGGCCAAAGCGTTGCCTCTCACAGACAACGACACTGAACCAGAAGACGTGCCTACCGACATACATATCAATTTCCTCATCCATGCCACCCCCGACGCTACGTTGAAGGTCATCATGGACAAGACGAGCGGCGACTATATCGATCTCAACGGCACCGGTGCCATCCGTGCCACCTATTATAATAAAGGTGGCGTGAACCTCTACGGCAACTATGTTGTTGATCACGGCATCTATAAGTTGACTATTCAGAACATCATCAAGCGCGACTTCACGTTCAAACAAGGCGGCACCATCTCTTTCGGCGGAGAGCCAAGCAATGCAAGTCTCAACCTTGAAGCGCAATATACGCTCAACTCCGCCAATCTTGCCGACCTGCAGTTGGGTCACAGATTCTCCGGCAACAACATCCGCGTCAACTGTCTGATGAAAGTCACCGGCACTCCGTCTGATCCTAAAGTAGACTTCGACATGGACATGCCGACAGTCAGTGCCGACGTGAAACAGATGATCTACAGCATCATCAACAGTGAAGACGAGATGAAGCAGCAAGTGCTGTATCTGCTTGCCGTAGGCCGCTTCTACAATAAGACCGAAAACAACGCCCAGAATGCTGAAGCCAAGGAAAGCCAGACGACGCTTGCCATGCAGAGCATCCTCAGCGGACAGCTGAGCCAACAGATCAACAACGTGCTTGGCTCTGTCGTGAAAAACAAGAACTGGAACTTTGGCGCCAACATCTCCACAGGTACAGAAGGTTGGAACAACGCCGAATACGAAGGTATCCTCAGCGGCAGCCTCCTCAACAACCGACTTCTCTTCAACGGGCAGTTTGGTTACCGCGACAATGCCGCCACGGCCAACCAGTCGTTTATCGGTGACTTCGACATCCGCTATCTCATCGTGCCCAACGGCAATCTGAGCGTACGCATCTACAACCAGACCAACGACCGCTACTTCACCCGCAACTCCTTAAACACCCAGGGAGTAGGCTTTGTGATCAAACGCGACTTCGACAACTGGAAAGAACTGTGGCATAAGAAACCATGGCATAAGAAAAAATAAGGTGAAAATAAATAGTAGAAAAGCGTTCTCCTTTCACGCTTTTTTCATAACTTTGTAAGCCAAAAAGAAGAGTGGAAAGTCATCAATGAGATGATTTGCCGGTTTTCATCAAACAGACATCTAAGTATGCAATATCATAATAGTATCGTTATGGAAAAAGATCACGCCGTCAGCCTGAAACAACTGATGACCCTTGTGCTGATGCTTACAACATTCAGCATTCACCTCCCGGCAAAGACGGTCGCTGAGATATGGAAAACGATGCCGGATACTATTGTTCCTTATCTCGACCCGCAACAAAGACAGGAGATGCCCTCCTATGCTTCCATGCATGTAGACGGAAGTGTCGACAATCTGCTTGAAGGCAAATGCAGAATGGACACATTGACAAACAGTTACGCCCATATCCAACTCAATGCTACCAAATCTATACAACTGAAATTACTTCCCACATCAAATCAGGATTCCATCGTATGTCTTGTTGAAACCTGGTTGGCCGGTTCTGTCGATAAGGACTCCATCCCAACAGGCGAAAGCGCCATACGCTTCTTCACACAAGATTGGAAAGAGCTGTCCACGGCCCAATTCTTAGGTGCACCGTCCGTCAACGACCTCGCTGGTATGCTGACGACCAAACCCGACACAATGCCGGAGCAGACATACAAAGCACTAAAGGAAAAACTCGATCCACAAATGGTGTTAGCGGAAATAAATGCCGATGACAACACCCTTCATCTGAAAATATCCTGTCCCCTGCTGTCCAAAGAAGAATACAAGGAACTCCATCAGATTCTGGTCACAAGACAACTGTCATGGAGAAACGGAAGCTATCATTCCGTCAATCAACAATAAGTTACTAACACTGCAAGACTGATCACAACAAATAAGAAAATAATAGCCATGAACTTAAAAGTGCGTTTAGCATTCATGAATTTCCTGCAGTTCGCTGTCTGGGG
>Ga0256407_10006782_pt1 | contig 17540 bp, 15 predicted proteins | sample RumenRJG_04DNA_FD_193489 | JGI IMG/M metagenome (GOLD analysis project Ga0256407, IMG submission 193489) | Bovine rumen microbial communities from Lethbridge, Alberta, Canada - RJG_04 | ecosystem: Host-associated > Mammals > Digestive system > Stomach > Rumen | place: Canada: Alberta...
CCGACTTTTACGGACTTCTACAAAAACCTTGTAGCTATGCCCGAAATCGAAGCGAAAAACCTTGCACTGTCCCTTGAACTGTATATCACAGGCTCTTTCAACATCTTTTCAGGCAGGACAAACATCAACACCGACAAGCGTTTTCTTGTATTCGATATTTCCTCTATGGGCGAACAAATAAGACCTGTCGGTCTGCAAGTTGTACTTGAATATGTATGGCAGAGAGTTAGCCGCAACAGAGATAACGGTATCAGGACTTGGGTATGGATTGATGAGTTTTCGATTATGTTCAATGATGGTGCAGGAAAGACAACACATAGAAGCGGTGAGTTTTTCGCAAAGGTCTATAAGCGTATTCGTAAATACGGTGGTGTTCCTACTGCTATTACACAGAACATCACCGAAGTGCTGACAAGTACACAGGCAAAGACAATGCTCCTGAACTCTGAATTTGTTGTATTGTTACAGCAGAGAAAAGAGGACTTGGACACGCTTCAAAAGCTGTTCAGCCTGTCACCGTCACAGGAAAGCTACTTGAAAACAGGCAAAAAAGGAAGTGGGCTTATCGTGTGCGGACGCAAGATAATTCCGTTTGAAAAGCCTATACCGACTGACAGCCTGATGTATAAGATTTGTACAACAAAGTTTGGTGAAAATTAGTGTATGAAAACAGGATAACAGAGGGCGGCAAGTCCTTTGTTATCCTGACGAGGTGAGAAATGGGAATATCATTCGGAAAAAGGAAAGTAAAGATAAAACTGCTCGGACAAACGGAAACAGTTACAGAGGAAGAAAAGCCGAAAGTGCCTGTCCCGATTTATCAGCCTGAAACGGTCAGCAAAGCAAAACCAAAGGTCAACAGGACTTTCAAAGAAGCATTAAAGGAAATAACCGAACAATCAAAAAAACTCAATTTATCAGACATTACGGTATATCAGTATTACTATTCTGACGGCAGATATAAATTCAGCAAGGTCACAGGCAATTCCGTTCTCAGCGAAATAACGCTTGAAAAGTATTGGTCAACAGCAGAGCCGACAGTTTTCAGACGGGCAACAGGACTTGCAGAAGCACAGGAGTACAGAAGCAGGCTTGTTATTCTCTGTCGGTCTGAGAGCAAGGATTATATCTTTGTCTGGTCATCAATTCTCTACGAAGCATTTACAGAAGAAAGAATAGAACAGCTCAAAGCTCTCTTGAATGAAATGAGGGATAAACAGTGAATTTGATTATTTTATGCGATAAGAACACGCAAAAGTATCTTGCTAAAAACTTGGACTTTACGGAACATAACTACGGAATTTTAAGCTATGAAAACGAATTGCGTACCGACTTTGCAAGGAGAGTTATTGACTTTCTGCCGCATATTGTTGTTGTTTTTCGTGGCTATCGTAATCGTGGTGCTGATCTGATAAAGGAGATACTGAAAGTACGGGAAGAAGCTCCTGACATTCGTTTTGTGTATATCTACGGCAAGATAACGGACGAACAGGAGTTTTTGCAGACAACAACGGAGCTTATCGAAAACGGCGTATTTGACATTTCTATATCCGAACTTTATGAGCAGGGCTTTAAGAAAGACTTTTTTGACTTGCTGAAAACTCCGATGGATTTAGAGGACTTCAAAACGCTTTTACAAAAGAGAGCCGAAAATAATAAATACTTTGAAGTCAGCGAAACATTACAGTCAGAGCTTGCAAAAGTGGTTGACAATACACAGGTGAAATTCAGTAAGACGGCGGCTGATGCGGAATACTCAGACGAAAACACGGCACAGCTTGATGAATTGCAGGAACAAAGAAGCGGTGAGCATTTTGTTATCGGTCTGTCCTCAATACACAATACAAGCGGAGTTATACAGACAGCTTTTGAAATGGCGATTGTTCTGTCGCAAGCAAAGCAGAGTATTTCTCTTTTTCTGCCCGACAGCGTATATGACAGGTTTCTGAAATTTCACGAAATAGATATTACTGCCGCCAAAAACGGCTGTACTGTCAATGATCTGCCGATCTATCCTCTTTCAGCCTATGATGAAAGTAATGTCACGGCAAAATACAGGATTGTTGCTGTGTTGGATATAACGGAACAGCTTTTTGAAAAGGCTGATATAAAAGTCGTGATGTGCAGAGGAACGGAATGGGATATATCCTATCTTGAAGAATATCTCAATTTGCCCTTGCCGTACAATAAGGAAATCAACTACTGTTTCTATCCTATATCTCAGCCTGACTTTCTGAAATTCAACAAGGCTATGATACAAGGGCATTGCAAGGCTTATCGCCTACGCACAAGTCCCAACTATACCAATCCTTGTGAGTGGAACAGAAATGTTTATACGGAAATCCTGCACTTATACACCGATGTCGATACCAAAAAGAAAATGAAGCTGTTCGGGAGGTAAAAATATGATTTGGTTTTTAATACTGTTTATTATTGTCGATATTATTCAGGTGCTTTACATAAAGCATTTGAAAAAAGAGATTGCTTTCAGGGACAGCGAAGAAGCCAAAGACGATGAACCTGTTATCAGAAGAAAATGCAAAGAAAACAGAGTGATAAAGCTGATAAAGGAAGTGTTTTGGATTTGACGAAAACTACCAAAGGTTGATGTATATGCTATTCAGTTTTATAATTCTTATCTTCAGATAACAGCTTTTTATATGTCAGGTCTATCGCAAAAGCACCGATAGGAGCTGTGAGAATGATCGCTATGACTGAAACAGTCAAAACGGTCTGTCCGCATCCAAGCCCCATCGCAAGCGGCAGTCCTCCGATTGCCGCCTGAACAGTTGCCTTTGGCATATATGCCAACATACAAAACAGTTTTTCTTTGAAAGACAGCTTTGTTCCCAACATACATACAAATACACCAAGCATACGGAACAGCAAAGCTGAAAAAACAAGAATAACAGCAACCAGTCCGGCATTTTTCAGGCTGTCTATCGCCACTGATGCACCAACTAAAACAAATAGGAATATTTCTGCCGGTATCCAGAGCTTGTCAAATATATCAGATAAAGATTTTGACATTTCAGAGCTTTTTCTTTTTATTTCTGTACCTAATGACATAATAGCAATCAGCCCTGCAAAGGGAATAAAAGCAAATGCCCCTTCTACCCAATTCATAAAAAAGCTGACAGCAAATATGATCATAACTTGTATCACAGGCTTGACATTCCACTTTCTGAACACCAGATAAAAAAGTAAACCGGAAATAATACCGACTGCAATACCTGTCAATATGGAAATGGGCATATTTATAAAGCTCACCCAAGAAATATCATTACCCTGTGCAATGCCTGTAAATGATGTGAACATAACTATGACAAAAACATCATCTACGGATGCACCTGCAAGTATCATCTGTGGTATGCCTTTTTGGGTGCCGTATTGCTCATCCATAAGGTGTATCATACGAGGAACAACAACAGCAGGAGAAACAGCACAGATCACAGCACCGAGAATTGCTGCGTCAAGAACAGATAACTCTAATAATGGCGGTGCAAACAGGATCATTCCTATCATTTCAAAACATGCCGGAACAAAACACATCAATATTGCAGGTCTGCCTACTTTTTTCAGATCGGCAATGTTCAGCTTCAAGCCGGCACGAATCAAAATAATGATCAAAGCTATACGGCGTAATTCGGATGAAATATTCAGGATACTGCTGTCCAGAATATTAAGTCCGTAAGGACCTGTCAGGATGCCTGCAATAATCATCCCGATAAGTGCAGGAAGGCGAATTTTCTTACATACCGTTCCAAATAAAAGTCCCGATAAAAAAATTATAGCTATGCTTATCAACATAAAAAATCCTCCTGAAACGCAGAAAAAGCCGACAATTTCTGCGTCAAAAATCGCAGAAGTCATCAGCTTAAATAAGCGGTTCAGGATGTAAAGCATCCTTGGGAGAACTTCATTCCCATAGATATTCTATATCAGTTTCAGGATGTTGTCAATACTTATACAAAAAAGATTATAGAAAGAAGGAATATTATTGATAGTCATATACGCTGAAAAAGCAAGTTTAGCAAAAGCGATTGCTGTTGCACTTAAAGCAGGCAACAGAATTGCACACCCGAAAGAGCCGACAATCGGACACTATGAGTTTACCTTTAACGGAGAGAAAACAATACTCTGTCACGGTGTCGGACACTTATGCGGGTTAGTTGATGCAAAGGTATATGGAGAACAGTATGCAGTTTGGAATACGGAAAATTTCCCTTGTATTCCTGACAGCTATCAGGTCGTTGTAAAAGATAAGACAAAAACTTGCTTTGAGTATGTCAAAGGCTTTTTTGATAAGGCTGATTTGATAATCAATGCTACTGATCCTGACCGTGAGGGTGAGCTGATTTTCGCTTATATATATGAAGCTATGTACTGCACAAAGAAATGGAAAAGAGTTTGGATAGAGGACTTAACTCCGCAAAAGATACAGTATGCTTTTTCACACTTGAAAGACAGTAGTGAAGTCATCAGCATACAGCAGGCAGGACGGGCAAGAAGCATTGCCGATTGGCTGTGCGGTATCAACCTGACGATTGCGGCAACAGGAAAATACTGTACTAATCCGAAAGATATGTTTCGTATCGGCAGAGTACAAACACCTGTTTTGGCAATGGTCGTTGAGCGTGAGAAGAAAATCAAAGGACATATCAGGACACCGTTTTGGCGATTGCTCGCTGAGTTTCAGACTGATAACGGAAGTTTCACGGCAGAATACGAAAAAGGAATATTCGATAACGAACAGCAGGCAAAATCGTTATTGTCAAAGTGTGTCGGTAACGGTACTGTAATGGCAAAAACCGTCAAGAAAAGAACAGTAGGACAACCTGTGTTATATAACGCAACTCAGTTACAGGCAACAGCCGGAAAGAAACTCGGCTGGGACTTGGATAAAACCGTTAAGGTTATGCAGGACTTGTATGAACACAAGTTTATGAGTTATCCCCGAACATCATCTGAACACCTTACCGTTGCTATGCAGCCGGAAGTTACGGCAACACTCCGCAAGCTCTTTCTTCTGCCGGAATATAGTCAGTATGCTCTCCCTGAAAACGAATGGCAGGCATACAGCAAGCGACACTTCGATGACAGCAAGGTTGATAGTCATCCTGCAATTATCCCGACAATGAATGTGCCGAAAAGCCTTTCTGAAATACCATCAGAGGACGAAAGACAGCTCTATGATCTGCTTGTCAAATCGCTTATCCGTATTGTTTATCCGAAAGCAGAGATTGAGGACACAACGGTTTTACTCGATGTAAACGGCAACACTTTCAAATCATCAGGAAGTGTCATTACAAATAATGGTTGGTATGCCGTTGATGCACTACCTGACAAAAGAGCAACTTTGCCGCCTGTGTCAGAGGGAGAAATATATAAAGGTAAGTATGAGCTGAAACAAGGCTTTACAGAGCCGCCAAAGCCATACACGGAGCCTGATTTGATTACAGCAATGGAAACGGCAGGCAAACACCTTGAGGACGAAGAAGCAAGAGCCTTGATGAAAGCCGAAAATAAAGGACTTGGCACTCCCGCAACAAGGGCAGGAATTATCAATGCACTTTTTCATAACGGCTATTTAGCCAAAAACGGAAAGTCAATTATGCCAACAGCAAAAGGCGTATTCCTGACTGAACATTTACCCATTGAAGAATTGAAAAGTCCTGAAATGACAGGACAATGGGAAATGCGTTTGCACGACATAGCTGACGGAAAAGAAGATTATCAGGCTTTTGTTTCGGCTATGGAGCAGACTGTCCGTAATTGGTATTCTGCTGTCGTTTCATCTGCTGATACAGAAAAGTATTTATCTGATGAAGATACTCTCTCCTGTCCGTTCTGTGGTGCAAGGGTAATAAAAAAGTATGGCTACTTCTGCTCGGCAAAAAGGGACACAGGTTGTCCCTTCTCTGTCGGTAAAGAGTATTGCGGGAAAGTCATTTCCGATGCACAAGCTATAAGGCTGATTGAAAAAGGAAAAACAGCTTTGATTAAGGGATTTAAGAGAAAGGACGGCAAGGGAGAATTTGATGCTTATCTTGTTGTCGATAAGGCGGCGAAGAAAATCAAATTTGAGTTTCCTGCAAAAAAGAAATAACACACAAAGCAGTTGGCATTTCGCTGACTGCTTTTTCAATGTAAAGGACGATTGCAATGGAATATAGACAATTTTCTCAGGAACAGCTTGAAAGAGCAAAAAATGCTGATTTGATAGCATTTTTGAGTGCCTATATGGGTTTGGAGTTTAAGAGAGCAGGCAAGTATTATCAATGCAAACAGCACAGCAGTCTTGTTGTATATGCTGATCGCAAGGGCTTTGTATGGAACAGTCAGAATATTTCGGGCGGTGACACGATTGATTTTTTACGCAAGGTTGAGGGCAAGTCATTTCCCGAAGCAATAGAAACGATTATCGGTGAAAGTGCCGCCGTTACATATACTCCTGCACCAAAGTACAAATCAGAAGCAGGACAGCTTGAATTGCCCGAAAAAGCAGAAGGAAAGTACAACAGAGTTTATGCCTATCTTTCGCAAACAAGAGGTATCTCACCTGATGTCATTTCTGATTTTATGAGATCAAAACAGCTTTATCAGGACACAAGAGGTAATTGTGTTTTTGTTGGCTTTGATGAACAGGGTGCGGCAAAATTCGGCTCTGTAAGAGGTACGCTGACAGAGAGAAAATATCGTGGTGACTGCAAAAATTCTGACAAGCGTTATGCCTTTCATCAAATGGGTACGGATAGCACAAGGCTGTACATATTTGAAGCTCCTATTGACCTTATGAGCCACTGTACAATGACAGATCAGGCATACGGTAAAGGTACATACAAAGGGCAGACAAGATTAGCACTTTGCGGAAGCTCGGATGTAGCACTTGAAGCCTTTTTAGAGCGACACAGCGAAGTCAGGGTTTTACATTTCAGGCTTGATAATGACGAAGCAGGACGGGCGGCAGTCGAAAAATATACAGCGAAATATCAGGCAAGAGGATATGAAGTACATTCTGTTTTCAGTAAAGGAAAAGATGTCAACGAAGATTTGATAAACGCTCAAAAACAAAATTCAAGAAAAAGATAGGAGAATGCAGAAATAATGACCATTGAAAAAAGCAATACACAGGAAGTTCCTGACAGCTCGGAACTTCTATTCAAATTCATACTCGAAAACAAGCTGACTTTGAAAGAAATAGGAGCTTTTGTTATTGTTTACGATATGTATCTGAATGGAGAAATGCCGATTACTGTGGGCGGCATTTGTCAGCATACATCTGACGGTATTGTAACAGTCAGAAAATATATTAAAAGGCTTATCGACAAAGAGCTTCTTATCAGAGATCACGCATTGATAGACGGGCATATTGTGATGACACTTACGGTCAATATTGATAGGCTTAAAGAATAAAATAGAGATGTTAAAAAATCTCTCCGGCAAGGCTTCGAGCTTTGTCGGAGAGGTTTTTTATGCTTGGTTAATTACTTGTAATAATTTTAAGGCAGCTTCTCTCTGTTCAGGCGAAAGAGCTGACCAACAATCTATCAATGGTTTATAATCGGAGGAAACTTCAATAGTATCTCCGTCAGAAAAGAATTGAGATAAAGATATGCCAAAACCATTACAGATTGCTTCGACTGTTGGAATTGAGGGGACTGTATTACGGCGGATAAGGTTTGCAATAGTAGTTTCAGATAGTCCTGATTTCTTAGCCAATTTATACGCCGACCAACCTCGTTGTTTCATCATCTCTTTTATTTTTTCAGTTGCGTCCATAGTTTATTACCCCCGATATGTATTATTTTACCGTTATTATGAATGGTATAATACAACTCAGTTGTAACTAACTACCTAATAATAGTATTGTTTTTTCTAAAAGTATGATATAATATAATATATATTACTGTATTACATTATTAAGTGAGTGATTTAATATGAAACAAGAGGATTACATAGATACTAAATCTATTACTTGCTGTTTTACCGGACATAGAAAAATACTGAAAGAAAACATACCAATAATCAAATCAAATCTTCGTACAGCAGTTGTGAAAAATATTGAAAATGGATACCGCTTTTTTGAAGCAGGCGGAGCTTTGGGTTTCGATACAATAGCTGCACAAATCGTACTTGAACTCAAAGAAACATATCCTCAAATACGATTGATACTTGTTCTTCCCTGTGTAACGCAAACTAAAAGTTGGCTCAAAGATGATATTGATGAATACAATAGAATTAAAGAATTAGCTGATGAAGTGGTTTATACATCGAAAGAATATTCAAAAGGCTGTATGCACAAGAGAAATCGTTATCTTGTAGATCACAGCACTTTGTGTATTTGCTACTTAACCGAAAGCAAATGTGGAACAGCTTATACTGTAAAATATGCAGAGAGAAAAGGAGTTAGTGTCATCAATATAGCAAAATCACAAGACGATTAGTATCAAAATAACCGTTATACGAAAGAGTATCAAAAGTCTTGCCAAAACAGTTTTTTTGAGTTAGAATTTATAGTAGCAATTTTAATGGACGATTAAATGAATACAAGGGAGTGGCTAAATGATATTTGGTTATTGCAGAATATCAACTGATAGACAAAACATAGAACGACAAATCAGGAATATTCAGAAAGCATATCCTGATGCTATTATAAAGCAGGAAGTTTACACCGGAACAAAGACGGACGGCAGAAAGGTTTTTGAGCAGCTTTTGAAAATCGTCAGGTCGGGTGATACGATTGTTTTTGACAGCGTATCGAGAATGAGCCGTAATGCCGAAATTGGCTTTCAGGTATATCAGGAGTTGTACGACAAAGGTATTGAGCTTATTTTCCTGAAAGAGCCGCATATAAATACCGAAACCTACAAAAAGGCTTTGTCGAATAATATCGCTATGACCGGAACTAAAACAGATATTATCCTTAAAGCTATCAATGAATACCTTATGGAGCTTGCCAAAGAGCAGATCATTATCGCTTTTGAACAGTCCGAAAAAGAAGTATCTGATCTCCATCAACGAACAAAAGAGGGTATCGAAACTGCAAGACGAAAAGGCAAGCAAATAGGTCGAAAACAAGGTGCTGCCATTACTACGACCTGAATCCGTGAAACTAAAAAGTCGGATAAGCCCAAAAGACTGAATACAAGCCGGATACGAAGCAAAAAACTCGCATCCAAAATGCACCCAAAAGGTGCATGAAAGCTGGAAAAAATCGGCATTTTATGGTATAATTGATATAGAAAAATCAGGCATAGGATGTGGCAAAAATGAGCTTTGACAAAATCATTTACAGACTCACCGACAAGAGAATACCGGCAGCTACAGGTATAGGACTTGTAGGTGATATTCTTGACCGAGCAGGATTTCAGGAGCAGTTCCGTAATGTCAGATCAGAGGATAAGCGTTCCCGCAAGCAGATCGACTGCGGCGCGATAATGACAACATTCATCGGACTGCTTTGCATGGGAAAGCCGGATTTTGACGCTATTGCAGAGTTTCAGAATGATGCCGCATACTATCAGACTGCCCTTCATCTCAGGAAGGGGTTTCCATCAGCCGCAACGCTTCGCCAGAGAATGGATGAGATCGGAAAAACACAGCGTGAACAGCTTTTGAAATTCAATACACATTTGTTGAAAAGCAATTATATCGAGCCGACAGCATTAAAAAATGGCATGATACCTTTGGATATGGATGTTACGCCAATGGATAATTCCAACACCAAAAAAGAGGGTGTGTCCTTCACTTACAAGAAATTCATGGGTTATGCTCCGATGATGGCATATATCGGAAAAGAGGGCTATCTTGTAAACACTGAGCTTCGTGAGGGTAAACAGCATTGTCAGAGCGGTACACCTGAATTTTTGCGTCAGACTATGAAGCTTTGTCGAAAAATAACCGACAAGCCTGTTCTTGTCCGCCTTGATTCAGGTAATGATGCTGCTGAAAATGTAGGTATTCTGCTTGAAAATGGTGCTTATTATGTTATCAAGCGCAATCTTCGTAAGGAAGACAGAACCGAATGGGCTGATAACATCAGATCATGGTGTAAGGATATCCGTGAACCGAGAGAGGGTAAAAAAGTCTATGTCGGCAGCACATTCAAGGATATATTTTACACGACAGAAAACGGAGAGCAGAAAAGTATTTGCAACAGAATTGTTTATGAAATGATCGAGCGTGATTCATCTCCCGATGGTCAGATTTTTCTTGAACCGGAAATCGAACTCAATATGTTCTGGACAAATCTTGGAGAAAGTGATCAAGAGATCATTGATCTCTACCATGCTCACGGAGAATGCGAACAATTTCATAGTGAGATCAAAACAGATATGGGCGTAGAGCGTCTGCCATCGGGCAAGTTTGACACAAACGAGCTTGTTCTCGAACTCACTATGATCGCTTACAACATCCTGCGTATGCTTGGTCAGGAAACAGTCAATCAGGCTAAAGCTCCGTCCAAAAGAATTGTCAGCCGTAAACGCATTCGTACTGTTATCCAGAATATTATTCATTTTGCAGGACAGCTTACAAAACACGCTCGTCAGCTTTTTCTTTCTATCAGCAGAAGCAATGCCTGGGCTGATGCATTTTTGGGGCTGGTGCAGCGCTTTGTTGCTTGCTGAGTTTCACGGATTCAGGTTTTAAACATTCATTGATAATTTTCTTTAATTTTTCAAGCATATTTTTTCTCCTGAGTATGAAATTTGCTGTATAATTGTTATTTCTATCCTGAATACGTGAAACTGACATCTGCGTTGCTGGCTGGAAAAGGAAATCGGTTGTTCAACTTTTATGCCCTGAGTTATACTTTTTCAGTTTTTCTGCTTTGGTGGGTCAAAAGGTGGAAACCCCTTTCCTTAACCCCCGTGGCAAGCCAGACTTTAATGACTAAGATTTAGTGTTGTCAGGAGCTTTACAAAAAAGTTTTCTGATGCAGATAGCAAAAATCCGGATCGCCTCACAATACCGATCCTCCGCGCGTTGGACAGAAAGCAGAAATTTGATAAAACTCACCCACGTGGAACGCACCCGGGGGAGATAAGGAAAAGGGATTTCAAAAGGGGAGAACCTTAAGAGGGGGGCGCCAGCCACCCTCTTGTGGTTCTCCTCTTTTGTCGCAGCGGCTTTGCCGCTGCCCTGGATGCAGCCAGCAATCAATAGAAGTTAGGGCATAAAGAATAACTCTCAAATCCGCAGTTCTGCTTTATTGCCCTGAGCCATGCTTCATTGGCATTTTTGCTTTGGTGGGTCAAAAGGTGGAAACCACAAGGGGTTCCCCCTTGAGTTTTCCACCTTTTGGAATCCCCTTTCCTTATCCCCTTGCAAGCCAGGCTTCAACAGCTAAGATTTGGTTTAAAGCTTATCTGAAAATGCACTCTTTTGGTGAATATAATAATTCTGATTAATGTATAAAACTATTCATAAATACAGTGGTTTTTTATATTTTCACCGTTGAGTTTCACGGATTCAGGTCTATGCCATAGAAAATACAGCGGTCACTGTCATTTCGCCGTTATTTATTCCGGCATAGATATCGCCTTCCATTTTTCTCATAAGCGTGCGGCAGATATACAGTCCAAGACCGCTGCCGCTCTGGGAGCCTGTATTTGATCCCCGCCAGAAGCTGTCGAATATATGCGGAAGCTCGCTGTCAGATAAAGTGCAGCCGCTGTTTGATATATGTATCAGCTGACAGTTTTCATCTTTTGAAAAGGAAATGGCTATACGTTTCCCATCGCCGTATTTGACAGCGTTTTCTATGATATTCTGGATAACTTCAAGGGAACGCTCATTATCGCCGCGGATAAGACAATCCGGCTGCTCTTCAATTATAAATTCGGTTTTCAGCAATTTCAATTTTTCGCTGTAGAAGCTCCTGACATTCCCTATAAGTCCGGAAAGATAGAATTCACTGTTATTTACATCAAGGCTGAGAAATTCTTCGCTTTCGGTTTTTGCGATATCGTCTACATATCTTCGTATTTCCTCGCATTTGGAATGGATATTTACCGATATTTCTTTTTTCTTCTCTTCATCTTTATATAATCCCTTTTCAAGCGCTTTGGCATATAATTCTATAACGCCCAGCGGGGTTTTTATATCATGGGAAAGAGCAAGCACCATCGTATTGTTCTGCTTTTTCAGTTCAAGCTCCTCTGCTCTTTGCTTTTCAAGCTTTTCCCTCAGAAGATCAAGCCCCCAGAGAAATTTCCCGAAATAGCCGCTTTTCTGTTCTTTTAACGGTTTTGTCAGATTGCCCTTTGCAAGTTCCGTAGGGTAATCGCTGAGCTTTTCAAAAGGTCGGATGATGCCGAAATAAATATATATCATAAGCCCTATAACAAACAAGCTCATAATGCCGAAGCACAAGCAAAAAATTATCAGCTCGTTTTTGTTTTCGTGATGATATGTATAATCAAAACGGTACAGCCCGCCGTTTATCCTTTTTATTAGATAATCGCTGTTTGTGGTCTCTATATTCCCGGAGATCCTTTCGACATTGGTAATGTAGGTATAATCCCCGATGGAATAGCTTTCATTGTTTTCGATTTTTCTTGCTATTCTTTCCGCTTCAACGCGATAAGGGTGACCGCTGTCACACTTATCACTCATATTCAGAATTACCGTTGATGATACAAGCAAAGCTGCAAGCGCAGCGATCACTGTTATCAGAAGTCTGATATAACTTTTCATAGCTTACCCCTTATGGATCATAACGATAGCCCACACCCCATACTGTGAGGATATGCGCCGGCTTTTTGGGATCGTCCTCTATTTTCTGACGCAGCCATTTGATATGTACTGTCAGTGTCTGAGGCTCTGAAAAGCTGTCAAAGCCCCATATTTTATTGAATATCATATCTTTGCTCAGGGTCTTTCCGCTGTTTTCCATCAGCAGGCACAAAAGATCAAATTCCTTCTGGTTCAGGTCTATGCTCTTTTCGCCTTTATATACGGTTCTTTTGCTTTTGTTCAGCTTCAGGGATCCGTCTGAGATGATCTCGGAATTATATCTTCTTGCAAATATGCCCTTTATCTTTGCGAGAAGAATATCTATATCATAGGGCTTTTCTATATAATCATCTGCGCCGAGGATCAGTCCGTTGAGCTTATCGTTTTTCTCTGTTTTTGCGCTTACTATGATTATCGGAGTGTTGGAGCTTTCCCGTATCTTACGGCATACCCCAAAGCCGTCAAGCCCGGGAAGCATGACATCAAGAATAACAAGACGCGTGGTCTCCTTTTCAAAAAAGCTTAAAGCATCCTCACCGCTTGTGAAATGCGCTGTGCTGTAGCCTTCCGCATTGATAAAGTCACACAGCAGCCCTGCCATTTCCATGTTATCCTCAACTACAATAATATCCGTCACTTCTCAACACTCCACTCTTTTACCAGCCCATTTCAAGCAGCCAGTTATTAAGTCCCCGCTCACGTCTGCGGATATCGCTTTCAGTATTATTATACTCGCCTTTTATATTTCCGTCAACTATATACAATACTCTTGTGCAGCGGGCAGCGACCTTGGCGTCATGTGTTACAAGCATTATCGTTGTACCCTCAGCGTTAATCTTTGAAAGCTCCTCCATTACCTCATCAGAGCTTGAACGGTTAAGCGCTCCTGTGGGCTCGTCGGCAAATATCATTTTCGGCTTGTTTATCATACTGCGGCAGATACAAGCTCTCTGGAGCTGACCGCCTGATACCTCGTTGATATCATTATCGGCGATCTCTATTATACCCAGCTTGTGCATAAGCTCGCGGCAGTATTCAAGCTTTTCCTTTGAATTCATGGGGTTGTTTTTTGACTGACGGGCAGGCAGCAGGATATTATCCATTACAGAGAGATTTTTCAGCATATACATCTGCTGGAAAATAAATCCCATTTCATCAAGGCGAAGCTCCGCAAGGTCATTGGGTCTGAGCTTTGAAATATCCTTGCCGCCGAATTCGACCTCGCCGGCTGTCATACTGTCCATTCCGGAAACTGTATAAAGAAGGGTGGATTTTCCCGAACCGGAGGGTCCCATCACTGCGACCATCTCTCCCTCGTTGACGGAAAAGCTGACATTCCTCAGAACATTATTCTGTCTTTTGTTTATTACATAGGTCTTGCAAAGGTCTTTTACTTCAAGTATCTTTTTCATAATAATTACCTCACTCTATGTTATTTACTTCTCTGGAAGAAATGCTTCTGATACCCAGCGCGCTTATCATTGATGCAAGCACAGTTACTGCAAATACTGCAAGGGGATAAATTATATACGCTTCTAATATATTTGTATCGAATACAATGTATTTTGCTCCCATTGTTCTGAAAATACCCCCGACTGCAAGCTGACTGAGCGGGTCTGTCAGCAGTACGGCAATCACCACAGCCGCAGCCATCAGCAGCGCGATCCTTATGGTCTGCCATGCTATAAGCGTATGATTTGTGAAGCCCATCGCTTTCATCAGCGCGATCTCGCCGCGCTCTTTTGTCAGGAAGGATTTTTCCATCAGAACAACTACAAGTATATTTATTACCATTACAACAAGAATGATAAAATCCTTCGTGCCGCCCATGGTGCCGGCTACACCGCCTATGGAATAATCAAGATATTCGCCGGAGGTGCGGGGCTTATAATCCGGATAAAGCTCCTTTATTTTTTCGTATCTTTCACTGCGCTGTGCATCGGAGGGAGTGTCCGTGTATCTGATCTGATAGCTGAAATATCCCAGCGCTCTGGAATAATCCATTTCAAGCTTTTCGCTTAAACGTATACCCTCGCCCATATTATTCATAGACTGATACAGCGCTGTTATTAAAAATCTTTCATTTTCACCGCCTGTTTTTACGGTAATGGTGTCCCCTATTTTCACATTCAGCTTTTCGGCTGTTATATATGTAATAGCTACCTCATTGGTGCTTTCAGGAGGCGTTCCTTCAATATAGGCATACTGATCGGTGGTCGTGCCCGATCCGATGAAAACAAGGGACATTGTATTAATCTCGCCGTTCTGCACGGAAAATTTGAATAATGTCTCGGCAAAGCATTCGGCAGGAATATCATTATCTGCAAGCGTCTTTTCCATTTCTTCAAGATACTGCGCTCTGAGCTTCTGACCATCAGGGTGATTATATTTATCTATACATTCCTTATCCTCAAGGGTTACATCACAATCTGCCATTGAAAACCACGCCAGAAGCTTAGGGCTTTGCAGCGTTGACATGGTATTGACAATAATAGTTATCATCAGTATTCCCACGATAAAGGTCACTGTCATTACCGCAAAATGTCTGAAGCCGCTGAAAATATCATTGACTGCCATAAAAAATACCGGTCTGGAATGGCTTTTTGAAAGACTGAATAATCCTTTTTTCTTGTAGCGCTTTCCGCTTTCGCCGTTTCTGATCGCATCCACCGGGGTGAATTTTTTTACCTTTCCCGTGCTCATGCGGCAGAAAAATGCGATTATCAGTACCACAGCCGCTGAACAGATCAGGTTTACAAGAATACTGTTTTCTTCCCCTGCAACAATATTTTTCGAGGACTGGGCTTTCATCATTTCTCCGAAGGGCAATCCCGCAAAAAAGCCCATTACAGCGCCGGCTGCCGCCATTGCAAGATATTTGACCATATACAGGGTCTGTATCTTACCGTTTCTGATACCGATGGCTTTCATAACGCCTATTTCACGGTATTCCTCGCTGATGGTAAAGCCTATTGTGAATTTCAGCAGAACCAGTGAAATGATTATCAGACATATACTTACTATCAGGAATACGCCTGCTGTTATCATATCCATTATGTATGTCAGCTTTATTACATCTCTTGTGCCGGTGAAGGCTATTCCGTCAATACTGCTGACGGTGTTTTCGACCTTGCTCACGTCACTCGCTGCGATATTCAGGATAACGCCCTTATACATTTCATACTTATCTTCTGTGCTGTTCTGTACAAACTTATCAAATTCATTACGGCTGATGATAAATCTCGGTGTTCCCATCATTTCTGAGCCGAAAAGAACATCCAGCACCGTTCCTTTTATTGTGAATTCTCCTGTATATCCGCCGGTGGTTATTCTGATCTTATCACCCACTGAAATATTATTCTTTTCAAGAAAGCTGTTCTTTACAAATATCTCGCCGTCATTTACCTGAGTCAGCTCATTTTTATCCGAGTCAAAAATTTTTATGCATATATCGTCTACGCTGTTAAGCACGCCGTTTGCTGATATCTGCGCTGTTTTTCCTTTATATTTTATGGAGTTTTCGTTCAGGTAAAAGATCTTCTCACTCTTTACCGAGCTTACACAGTCAAGAGCATTCAGCTTTTCTATTACTTCCTCTCCTGACTTCAAGCCCAGTGTCGCTGCAAAATAATCCTCTGCGCCCGAAATATCAAGGAATTTATCCGTTGCCGACATAACAGACATCATTGTATTAACGCTGGACGATACAAACATGACTGACAGTATCATAAATATGAGAAGTATGGTATTCATGGTTTTCTTTCTTTTCAGGTCACGCTTCAATATTCCGAAATACATATTGTTCCCTCCTGTATTTATTGTAATTGTATTATAACAGGGGAATTATTAAAAAATCATTAAATAATTTAATAATTCCTGAATCTGTGAAGCTGACATCTTCGCTGCGTGTTGGAAATGGAATACGATGTTCTGCTTCAATGCCCTGAGCCATGCTTCATTGGCATTTCTACTTTGGTGAGTCAAAAGGTGGAAACCACAAGGGGTTCCCCCTTGAGTTTTCCCCCTTTGGGAATCCCCTTTCCTTAACCCCTGTAGAAAGCCAGGTTCTATCGGCTAAGAGTTGGTATTGTCAGGAGCTAAAAAAACTATCTGATACAGATAGCAAAAATCCGGATTGCCTCACCACACCGATCCTCCGCGCGTTGGACAGAAAGCAGAAATCCGATAAAACTCACCCACGTGGAACGCACCCGGGGGGAGATAAGGAAAAGGGATTTCAAAAGGGGAGAACCTTAAGAGGGGGTCGCCAGCCACCCTCTTGTGGTTCTCCTCTTTTGTCGCAGCGGCTTTGCCGCTGCTCTGAAAGAAGTCAGCGTTCAATAGAAGCCAGGTTATAAAGAATAAATCCTGAATCAGCTGTTCCACTTTAATGCCTTGAGCCATACTTCATTATTATTTCTACTTTGGTGAGTCAAAAGGTGGAAACCACAAGGGGTTCCCCCTTGAGTTTTCCCACTTTTGGAATCCTCTTTCCTTAACCCCTGTAGAAAGCCAGGTTCTATCGGCTAAGGTTTTGTATTTTTTTGAGGGGTTAAAGCTCAATCTGAAAATACACCGTTTCGGTGAATATGATAATTCCGGTTAATCTATAAAACTACTCATGAATACAGTAGTTTTTATTCTTTGTCGTTGTGTTTCACAGATTCAGGTAATTTTCATGAAATACTGTTTTTACATATACCTGAATCCGTGAAACTAAAAAGTCGGATAAGCCCAAAAGACTGAATACAAGCCGGATACGAAGCAAAAAACTCGCATCCAAAATGCACCCAAAAGGT
>Ga0256407_10006783_pt1 | contig 17535 bp, 12 predicted proteins | sample RumenRJG_04DNA_FD_193489 | JGI IMG/M metagenome (GOLD analysis project Ga0256407, IMG submission 193489) | Bovine rumen microbial communities from Lethbridge, Alberta, Canada - RJG_04 | ecosystem: Host-associated > Mammals > Digestive system > Stomach > Rumen | place: Canada: Alberta...
CTTCATTCCATATCATTTTGTGCTGTATTGTCATAGCGATTAACAATAGGCTAGTTTACCATTTACTTACCCAGTACGATGTTCACCATACGCTTTGGCACGATGATGACCTTCACGATAGGCTTGCCATCAATGTACTTAGGAGCACGTTCATCAGCAAGAACAGCCTTCTGGATGGTTTCATTGTCAGCATCTGCAGGGAACTCCATATCGAAACGCGTCTTACCATTGAAGGCAACACCCAGTTTCACGCTGTTCTCAACCAAGTATTCCTCATTCCATGTGGGCCATTTAGCGTCGCAAACACTACCCGGCTCGCCCAGAGCTTCCCACAACTCTTCAGCAATATGAGGAGCAAATGGAGCAATAAGCGTAACCAGTATGCGAAGAACATCACGATTCTTGCACTTCTGCTGAGCCAACTCGTTAACACAAATCATAAAGGCAGAGATAGAGGTATTGTATGAGAACACCTCAATGTCCTGTGTCACCTTCTTGATGAGCTTGTGGACGCTCTTCAGCGCCTCCTTGGTGGGTTGGTTGTAGTCGATGAGCAGTTTTCCTTCTGGATTCTCGCGAGTGTTACCATAGAACAATGCCCAGAACTTCTTCAGGAAGCGGTGGCAACCATCAATACCATTAGTATCCCAAGGCTTCGACTGCTCCACAGGACCCAGGAACATCTCGTAGAGACGCAGGGTATCAGCACCATACTTCTCGACAATCATATCCGGATTAACCACGTTGAACATCGACTTAGACATCTTTTCAATAGCCCAACCACAGACGTATTTGCCATTTTCAAGGATAAACTCAGCATTCTCGTATTCAGGGCGCCAAGCCTTGAAGGCCTCAATGTCCAGCACATCAGCACTAACGATATTTACATCCACGTGGATAGGCGTTGTGGTGTACTTATCCTTCAAGCCAAAGCTGACGAACTTACCCTTGTCGGCACCCTCATCCTCAATACGATAGACGAAGTTAGAGCGACCTTGAATCATTCCCTGGTTCACCAACTTCTTGAAAGGCTCGTCCTCGCAAGAATAGCCTGAATCATACAGGAACTTGTTCCAGAAACGAGAGTAAATCAAATGACCAGTAGCGTGCTCAGTACCACCAACGTAGAGATCCACATTGCGCCAGTATTCGTCAGCATCGCGACTGACAAGCGCTTTCTCGTTCTTGGGGTCCATATAGCGTAGATAGTAAGCAGAAGAACCAGCAAAACCAGGCATTGTGTTCAACTCCAATGGGAAGACTGTCCTATTGTCAATCTCGTCCTTGCTGACAACTTTATCGAACTTGGTATCCCAAGCCCACTTCTTGGCGCGTCCCAATGGGGGTTCGCCCGTTTCTGTGGGTTTGTACTCATCAATCTCAGGCAACTCCAGAGGCAAACATTCCTTTGGAATCATATAAGGCATATCGTCCTTGTAGTAAACAGGGAACGGCTCACCCCAATAGCGCTGACGAGAGAAGATAGCGTCGCGAAGGCGATAGTTCACCTTTACCCTACCCAATCCTTGTTCCGTGACGAACTTCTTCGTAGCAGCAATAGCTTCCTTGACAGTCAGTCCGTTGAGGCTGAACTTGGCGCTTGCTGAGTTACACATGATACCTTCCTTGGCATCATAGCTCTCCTCGCTGACGTCTGCACCCTCAATCAATGGAATGATGGGCAGGTTGAAGTGCTTGGCGAAGGCATAGTCGCGACTATCGTGAGCAGGCACAGCCATAATGGCACCTGTACCATAACCAGCCAAAACGTATTCTGCAATCCAGATAGGTATCTTTTCGTCTGTGAATGGATTGATGGCATAGCTTCCAGAGAACACACCAGTCACCTTGTGATCCATCTGACGATCACGCTCTGTACGTTTCTTCACGTAGTCCAGATACTTTTCAACTTCTACTTTTTGGTCAGGCGTGGTGAGTTCAGCTACGAGGTCTGACTCAGGAGCCAAAACCATGAAGGTAACGCCAAACATCGTATCAGCACGAGTGGTGAAGATGGTGAAGTGCTTATCGCTGTCAGCCACCTTGAATTCCACCTCAGTACCCTCAGAGCGTCCAATCCAGTTGCGCTGGGTTTCCTTCAGCGAGTCTGTCCAATCAATCTCCTCCAAGCCATCCAGTAAGCGCTGAGCATAAGCAGAGACACGCAGACACCATTGACGCATCTTCTTCTGTACCACAGGATAGCCTCCACGAACAGAAACGCCATCCACAACCTCGTCGTTAGCCAATACAGTTCCCAATTCTGGACACCAGTTCACCATTGTATCTGCCAGATAGGCAATACGATAGTTCATCAGCACCTCCTGTTTCTTCTTCTCAGAGTAGCTGGCCCAATCAGAGGCTGTAAAGTGCAACTCCTCAGTACCCAGGGCGTTGCAGTTCTCAGTACCCATCAGCTCGAAGTGCTCAATCAGCTTGATGGTGGGCTGAGCCTTCTTGGATGAGAGGCTAAAATATGATTTGAACATACGCTGGAAAGCCCATTGCGTCCATTTATAGTAAATGGGGTCGCAAGTGCGAACCTCACGTTCCCAGTCGAACGAGAAGCCAATCTTATCCAACTGCGAACGATAGCGATTGATGTTCTCAAAGGTAGTCTTCTCAGGATGCTGACCCGTCTGGATAGCATATTGCTCAGCAGGCAGTCCGTAAGCATCGTAGCCCATGGGGTTCAGCACGTTATAACCCTGCTGACGCTTGTAGCGGGCATAGATGTCTGAGGCGATATAGCCAAGTGGATGACCTACGTGCAGACCAGCACCGCTGGGGTAGGGGAACATGTTCAGTACGTAGAACTTCTTCTTCGTCTCGTCTTCCTTCACACGATAGGTATGCATTTCCACCCATCGCTTCTGCCATTTCTGTTCAATGTCTCTAAAGTTGTATTCCATATCGTTTTTGATTTTTGTTGTTTCTGTCCATTATTGCAATTATGTCGCAAAGTTACGAAAAGTTTCGCTATTAAAGTCGCAAAGTTACGAAAAGTTGAGTGAAATACAAAGGATAAATAGGAAAATCATAAAAAGAAGCTAAAAAGACACAAATGTTAAATAATTGAATAAATCAGACAAAATATTGCTCAGAATTTGCGCAGAATCCACCAAGTCATACTTCGGAGTGAAAATCGTAAAAAATAACCGTTTTCATAATATGTTGATTATGAATATTTTATAAATTTTCAGTATAATTGCCAACGCAATTTTTCCTCCAAAAATGCCTTTATTTACTTACGGAGAAACCATTTTTTGCCCGAGAGAAATTATTTTTTCCTAGTGAGGGAAAAATTTTTCTCTGGTGAGGTAGCAAATTTTTCTTCGTGTAAGAACAAAGAAGAGACAACAATCGCCTGATTTTTCCCTTCCGTAATCCTAGAACGTACCTTTTCAATGTGTTAAATTTAGACACTATTTATTTACAAAACAAACTATCCGTTATATTTTCTCAAAAATATTTGAACGTTCTTGATACGACATATTAGATATTTTTCTTATCTTTGCAAACAAATAACTAACTTAAAACATGTTTGCTTATGAAACACGTATACACATCATTTCTAACATTAACATTATTAGCCCTCTCAACCTCCAGTGTCTATGCCCAAGGCCCCAACGACTCTGGCACCTATTATGCAGCTGCTGATGGCAAGAAAGGCGCAGCATTGAAAACTTCCTTGTGTGGAGTTATTTATGATCGCAATGAGGGTGGCGACCTCAATACTGCCTACAAAGCTTTGTGGACTCACTTCAAGACGACGGATGCGAAGCCAAATGGAAAGGTTTGGGATATGTACTCCAACAAACGCGAAATGACGTTTGGCACTGACCAGGATACTGGTAGCGGTAGTCAAGAAGGTCAGTATTATAACCGTGAGCACTCCATGCCAAACAGCTGGTTTGGAGGAAAGGTAATGCCTATGTATACCGACCTGTTTCACATGTATCCTACAGACAAGGTGGTGAACAACAAGCGTGGCAACAACCCCTTTGGTGAGACTGCTAATCCGAGCTGGAAATCGGCCAACGACTTCAGCAAATTGGGTCCTTGCTCCGTCGAAGGATATTCTGGAGTAGTCTTCGAACCCAACGATGAGTATAAAGGCGACTTTGCCCGCACCTACTTCTACATGGTTACGTGTTACGAAGAGAAACTGCCCAATTGGTATACATCCTATGCGGAATCACAGCCTACCCTCGACGGTAACACTTATCCAGGTCTGAGCGACTGGCAATTGAAGATGCTGATGAAGTGGGCAAAGAACGACCCCGTCAGCGAGAAGGAGACAAACCGCAACAATGCCGTCTTTGGCATTCAGAACAATCGCAATCCCTTTATCGACTATCCAGGACTTGAGGAATACATCTGGGGTTCTTTGAAGGATGTTGCTTTCAGCTACGACCAATACCAAAGCCCTACAGCCATTATGACTATCAAGGCAGAGCCCGCAAATAAAGAAGATGTGATGTACAACCTCGCAGGTCAAGTAGTGGACAAGAACTACAAAGGTATCGTCATCATGAATGGCAAAAAGTTCTATAACAAGTAAAATAATAAAGAATTTATTTTGCTTTTCAAAAAATGTTTGTACCTTGCGATTCGAAACATATTATTAACTTAAAATAAAATGCTTATGAACAAAATTTTACGCTATTCATTTTTGATGCTTCTTTCATTTATTTGTGGAGGCATGAATGCTGGAACAATTGATTTCAGTACACTTGGTCTTGAAAACGGTGTACAGTACACTACTCCTTTCGACGGAGGTGATTTCACTGTAACCTTTGCAGGAGGTGCCAATGATGGTAAGTATTACACAACAGGAACTGCAATTCGTGTCTATGGTGGTGGAACGATGACGATAGCAGCTAAAAGCGGTAATCTTACAAAATTGGTGATTACTTTTGATGGATCAAATAAGCCAGCGGATGGCACAGTAGTTGATGGTGGCACTTATGACGCTGAAACTGGAACATGGACAGGTTCTGCATCTTCTGTAGTATTTACACGTCCTTCAGGAAGTGGTCACTGGAGAGTACAAAAAGTTGAAGCAACTGTTGGCGGTGGCTCTACCAAGAAAGCAACAACTATCGAGTTCTCAGAGGGCTATGTGACACGTGCTACTTGTGGCAAGGATGAGAGTGTTAACCTGCCTACTGCTGCTGTGAAGTCTGAAGGTGCTGCTGTTGCTGGTGCTACTGTTACATGGGAGAGCAACAAGACAGACATTGCTACCATTGATGGTAACAAGGTGAAGATAGCTAACGGTACTCAGGGAGAGGTAACTATTAAGGCTTCTTATGCAGGCGATGCTACTTATGAATCTTCTACTAAGACTTATAAGCTAACCGTTTACAAAGGTACAGGACTGCTGAAGGAGTTGGTAAAGGAAGTAACCAATGGTAATGAAAAGTGGGACAATGGAGGTGAGTTCCAATCTTACTGGTTTGTTGACCTTGACAATGGTATGACTTCTGTACCAAACACCGTAACCTTTACTTCAGGTCAGTATATTTACCTGACAGATGGCGAAAATAACCTTTTGTTCTATGGTACTAATAGCAAGAACCTGAAGAAAGGCGATAAGGTTAGTGGTGACTTAGGCGGAGGCAACTTAGGTGCCATTTGGGGTAAACTCTATCGTTATAACAAACTGCCAGAGTTCTCATTCACAGATTTGGAAGTGAAAGTTGAATCTGAGGGCAACGCAGTTGAGCCAAAGACTATCACAGTTGATAAACTTGCTGATAATATCAATGCCTATCTGAAGATTGTGGATGCTGAATTTGTAAGTGCAGGAAGTGGCAAGAATCTTAATTTTAAAGTAGGTGATATTGATTTATTAGTCTACAACCAGTTTAATGTTGATGCCTCTACTTTAGAGGCAGGTAGCAAGTATACTCTTGAGGGTATGGGTGCTAAATACAATGATAACAATCAGCTCTATCCTATCTCCTTCACAAAGCAAGGTGGTGGTTCTGATCCTACACCTAGTGGTGATTTCTATGCTTGGGAGGATGGTATGGAAGCTGCTAATAAGTTGACATTTGCTGACGGAAGTACGGTTCAGATTACTGGTAATGAGAGTAAGACTATTGGTAGTGCCAAGAAAATTACGATAGATGGTAATGAATACACAACCTTAAAGATTTCAAATGGTGCAGAGAATACCTTCACACTTCCTGCAGGCAAAAAAGCAAAGAATGTTACTTTCTACAGCTATGTAAACAAGGCTACTGCAGAAGCAGCTGATCGTGATAACTATTGGGCTGATGTGAATGGAACAGCCTATGATGCAGCTGCTAAGGGTACGATGAAGGACTTTACAGATAGTGAGGATTATCTGTTGCATCCTGATGTATATACATTTGAATTGGGTGGTGTTAATTCATTCACTTTCAAAAATGCAGGCTATCAGCCCTGTATTGTTATCCGAGTTGCTTTGGACGATCCTGCTAACATCAGTACTGTGAAGACGGCAGTTATTGATGGTACACGCTACAACCTCGCAGGTCAGAAGGTTGACAAGAGCTACAAGGGCGTAGTCATCATGAATGGTAAGAAGATGGTACAGAAGTAAACATCATCATTCATTTTACAAATAAGCGAAGGGGTAGTGCTTTAATGTGCTACCCCTTCTTATTTACTTCTTCGCAGATACGGAGAGCGAGGTCGTTCAGATAGAGGCAACGCTGTCGCATGTTGGTAATCTTTTCGTTCTGCCATTGGAATGGGCTCATCAATAATAGGCGCCCTTCAGCACAAGCCTGAAGGTAGAGTGGGGCAGGCTTGTAGAACGGAGGGAACCCATGTACCAACAAAACAATGAAAGGAATACCATCCTTGATACAGGCTGTTGCAATCTGTTGTTCGCCAGCGCTGATGCAGGCAGAAATGATGGTAATGCCCTGCTTGCCATAGGTCAGGTACTTCTCTTGCTCTTTGTCTATTTCCTGTTGATAGAGGTGGCGCGAACATTGCAGGCGCTCCATCCTGAAACAATCCGATAGCAATGTGGGGTTACCCATTGCCTGCATCTTTACACCAACGGCCGTGATAGGTGCCAGGCGTTTGAAATATTCAGGGTGCTGGCGCTTTAGCAAGAGGCGACGAGGGTTGTCGTCGAGATAAGCCAGCATATGGGCCAGTTGGTTTTTATGAAGAAGGAGGCGGTCGTTGTAGCCAGGTTCCCAGAGGGTGCCATTAGCGCGTCCTGCTGCAGTATGACGAGAAGGGTGTTGAGGCTGTGCAGTTAGCGCAGCATATGCAACACTAGGGGATTGTCCTGTAGGGTGCGCTATTTGCGCAGCAGGTAGAATGCCTAATTCCCTTGCTGCTTTCCTTGTGCCTGTTTTGAACCCCCATATTACATGCCCTAAATGCCTTTCTATCCTTTCGTGTACAAAGAGGATACCATGAATATGATCTGGCATAATGCAGAGCTTCATAGTTTCTATTTGGGGATGAAATTGCTGGATAGCAAGCCAGCACTCCTTTACTTTTTCCCCCAAGGGCGAAAGCACTACATGGGGTTTGTCTGGACCTTCTGTTGCTTCTGCTTTTCCTTCCAAGGTGCCTAACAGGGGTTTGCGCCCTTCTGTAGCTATAGTGATGAGATAGAGGCCTCGTTCTGTATAGTTATTCTCCTCACAACGTCGCTTCATAGAGGCCTTCTTGCCTTGTGCCCACGCTTGATGGCTATTGTCTTTTTGTTGCATAACGAATGCAAAGATATAAAATAAATGAGAAATGAGAAGTGAGAAATGAGAAATAATTAGTATCTTTGACCTTCAGTCTTAGGTAGGCTTTATCTCGGAAAAACTCAAAAATATTTGGTTTTTTTCTCGATTTGCACTACCTTTGCAGTCAATTAAAAATTAAGAAGCAGATGGCTAAGAAAGAAGGTAAGGAGCTGACCCCAATGATGAAACAGTTTTTCGACTTCAAGGCGAAATACCCTGAGGCCTTGTTGCTGTTTCGTTGTGGCGACTTCTACGAGACGTATTGCGAGGATGCCATCATTGCTTCACGTATCTTGGGCATCACGCTGACCCATCGTAACAATGGGGCAGGGGCGAAGGGCGACGAGATGGCTGGCTTTCCCCATCATGCTTTGGACACTTATCTGCCAAAACTGATCAGGGCTGGTAAACGAGTAGCCATCTGCGACCAGTTGGAAGATCCCAAGCTGGCGAAGAAGTTGGTGAAGCGTGGTATCACAGAGTTGGTAACGCCTGGTGTTGCCATGAGCGATACGGTGCTGAACTATAAGGAGAACAACTTCCTGGCCTCTGTGCACTTTGGCAAAGCAGCCTGTGGTGTTAGTTTCCTGGATATCTCTACAGGAGAATTCCTGGTAGGCGAGGGCACTTACGATTATGTGGAGAAGTTGATAGGCAACTTCCAACCCAAGGAGGTGCTCTACGACAGGGGCAGAAAGCACGACTTTGAGCGTTACTTTGGCAATCGCCTGTGTACCTTTGAACTCGACGACTGGGTGTTTACAGAACAAACCGCCCATCAGAAGCTGTATAAGCACTTCAACGTGAAGTCGCTGAAGGGTTTTGGCGTTGACCACATGAAGAATGGTGTGATAGCTGCTGGTGCCATTCTGCAATATCTGGAGCAGACGTTGCATACACAGATAGCTCATATCACCAGCATCTCTCGCATAGAGGAAGATAAGTATGTACGTCTGGATAAGTTTACAGTTCGCTCGCTGGAGTTGCTGTATCCTATGCAGGATGATGGCAAGTCTTTGCTGAATGTGATAGACCGCACAGTAACACCTATGGGAGGTCGAATGCTCAGACGTTGGCTGGTGTTCCCTTTGAAGGGCGAGAAGCCCATCAACGAGCGTCTGGACATTGTGGAATATTACTATCGCGAACCAGAGTTTCGCCAGTGTGTCGACGAACAACTGCATCGTATAGGCGACTTGGAGCGCATTATCTCGAAAGTAGCTGTGGGCAGAGTGTCACCTCGTGAGGTAGTACAACTGAAGATGGCCTTGCAGGCTATCCAACCCATCAAGACAGCTTGCCTGTATTCTCAAAATGAATCGCTGAAAAGGGTAGGGGAACAACTCAACCTCTGCGAGTCTATTCGTGAACGGATAGAACGAGAAATAGAGAACGACCCACCCCAATTGGTAGCAAAAGGAGGGGTGATTCGCAGGGGAGTGAATGACGAACTGGACGAATTGCGACACATAGCATATAGTGGCAAGGATTATCTGTTGCAGATACAGGAGCGCGAAGCCCAGCAAACAGGTATTCAGAGTCTGAAGATAGGCTATAACAATGTGTTTGGCTATTATCTGGAAGTTCGCAATACCTATAAAGATAAGGTGCCACAGGAATGGGTTCGCAAACAGACACTGGCTCAGGCAGAGCGCTACATCACCCAAGAACTGAAGGAATACGAAGAGAAGATTCTGGGTGCTGAGGATAAGATACTATCACTCGAAGCCCAACTTTTCAATGATTTGGTGCTGGGTCTGCAGGAGTTTATCCCCCAGATACAGATCAATGCCAACGTCGTAGCCCATCTGGATTGCTTGCTGAGTGCAGCCAAGACAGCAGAGGAAAACCACTATGTTCGCCCTGTTATTGACGCTTCTAATGTCATTGACATCAAACAAGGTCGCCATCCAGTCATTGAGACGCAGTTGCCCTTGGGCGAACATTATGTTCCTAATGATATCCTGCTTGATTCAGAGCATCAGCAAATTATCATCATTACTGGTCCTAACATGGCTGGTAAATCGGCTCTGTTGCGCCAGACAGCCTTGATAGTGCTGTTGGCTCAGATAGGTTCGTTTGTGCCTGCAGAGAGCGCGAAAATAGGCTTGGTGGATAAGATATTCACAAGGGTAGGGGCCTCAGATAATATTTCCTTGGGCGAATCAACCTTCATGGTGGAGATGACAGAGGCTTCTAATATTTTAAATAATGTGACGCCTCGCTCGCTGGTTCTCTTCGATGAGTTAGGACGAGGAACGAGCACTTATGATGGTATCTCCATTGCTTGGGCTATCGTGGAATATCTGCACGAACACCCCAAGGCTCAGGCTCGTACGCTTTTTGCCACTCACTATCATGAGTTGAACGAGATGGAGAAGAACTTCAAGCGCATTAAGAACTATAACGTCTCTGTAAAAGAGGTGGAAGGAAAGGTCATCTTCCTGCGTAAACTGGAAAAAGGAGGTTCAGAACACTCGTTTGGTATTCATGTGGCAGAAATATCTGGTATGCCTAAGAGTATTGTCAAACGCGCCAACGTCATCCTAAAGCAACTGGAAGCTGATAATGCCTCTGTAGGTTCTGTTGGAAAGCCTACAGCAGAGATAGCCCAGAGTCGTGAGGGTATGCAGCTCTCGTTCTTCCAATTGGACGACCCTGTGCTTTGTCAGGTTCGTGATGAGATATTGGGTCTTGACGTCAACAATCTGACACCCTTGGAGGCACTGAACAAGCTCAATGACATCAAGAAGATAGTGAGTGGGAAGTAAGTCGAAGTCGTTCTAAGACTTAACAGGAATCGTCAGGATAAAGCGTGCGCCTGCCTTGTAATCCTTGTCTAAAGATAAGCTTCCTCCCAACAGAATAGCCATCTTCAGACTCATTGTCAGACCCAATCCAAAGCCTTGTTTGAAAACGTCTTCCTTGAAGAAACGGTCAAATATGCGATTGTGGTTTTCCTCAGAAATGCCAATGCCTGAATCCTGGACGATGAAGCGAACGACACCATGATCAGGACTATCGTGAACTTTCAATTCAACATAGCCAGTATCTGTGAACTTTATGGCGTTGTCAAGCAGTTGATCTAACACCTTCTCTATGGCTCTGCGATTGCTATGAACAGTAAAGTCTTCATCCAGTTCTGAGATGAATTCCAAACTAAGACGCCCTTTGTTTTTAATTTCTGCCTGGCCTATCAGACGACGACAGAACTCGTTGACAGCAATAATGTCATCTTTTGAATAGTGTTGCTTGCTCTCATCTTCTGCTACTTCTAACAGTTCGTTAACGATATAGCTAATCATCTGGGTGTTCTTGCTGATATCGCTGAGCATTCTGCTACGCTCTTCTTCTGTCAGGTCGTATTCTGGGTTATTGATAATCTGTGTATAGCCAGTGATGATATTCAAAGGAGTGCGAATCTCATGACTGACATGTTTGATGAAGGAATCTTTCATACGATCAGATTCCTCAGCACGTGAGAGCGCAACCTCTAACTCCTTGTTTTGTTTCATCAATTTTTTCTGGTAGCGTCGACGCATCAGGTTACGCGATATAACCAGACCTAAGGCAGCAACTACCATGATGAGGGCAATACTAAGAAGCAAGTTCTGGCGTTTGGTAGCTTTCTCCTCTTTCTCCAAAGCTTCTTCTTTCATCCTTTGCAGTCCCATCTCGCCATTAATCTCGTTGATGTTATTGAAAAGCATATCGCTATTCAACGAGTCACGAAGGTCGCGACGATAGTCCACTTCCCTCAAGGCACTCTCCTTATCACCCATCATTTCATAAATCTGGATACGCATATCACAGCGGTCCAGTGGGTCGAAGTCTGGCGAGTCGTGGCTGAGAATCTCTAATGCAGTGTTGTAGTCGCCAGTAAAGGTAGCATGCAGCATGTTCATCATGTCTCTGCCATAAGCATCAAGCATGGGATGTTCTTCGCGACATTTCAGATACTGCTGGTAAGCCTCTTCAAAGTGATTCTTGTCTTTTAGGTAGAATGAGATTTCACCCTTTAGCACTACATATACCTTATAATAATTTGGCCATTTGGTAGCCATTTTGCCAAAATACTCATTTACCTCCCAAGCTTTATTAGGCTCACGATGTGCCTGTAGTTGAGCTATACGTGAATAGATGCTGATTAGCGAACCGGTATCTGTAGGTTCACAAGCGTTCAGCGCATCGTGATAGTATTTCTTGGCCATGCGGTAGTTTCCACGTAAGTCATAGATATTACCCAATGCGGAATAGACGATGTCATAGTGATTCTCATTCTTCTCTTTCATCTCTTGCAGCATGTCGCTACACTTCTTGATGGCTCTATAGGTCTTACCTTGCTCTGTATCATACAAGATCTCGTTTAGAAAGACCTTATAGTAAGAGTCCATATTCTGTTTTTTCAGATAATGAGCTTTCATCTGTTCTGTGGCCTGATAGAACGCAGCTTCGTTTGAATCAGTGTAAAGCTCTAGGTAACGATGATAGAGATTGGCAAAAGCGGTATCCTTCTCTTCTGCAAAGGTTGCTGTGAAGAGAAATAACATGAGTGATACTATGACAGTTCTTAGTTTCATGCTTTCTGTTTTCTGAACATGCAGATAAGTCCAACAACGATAAAGGGAATGGAGAGTATCTGTCCCATATCCAAGGGAAGTGAGGCCTCGAAAGCTTCTTGTATCTCCTTGGTATATTCAATGAAGAATCGGAAGGTGAAAATATAGGTCAGACAGAAGCCAAAGTACCAGCCAGTACCAATCTTCTCAGGCATTCTTTTGTGCATCCACCACATCAAACCAAATAGGATGGCATAGGCGATAGCTTCGTAAAGCTGACCAGGATGGCGAGGCATCATATCTACTCGCTCAAAGATAAAGGCCCAAGGTACATCCGTTGTCTTACCAATAATCTCTGAGTTCATGAGATTACCTAAACGAATGAAGCAAGCCATAGAACCTGTGGCAATGGCAATGTTGTCTAATACTCGCCAGATGCTCAGTTTTGTCTTCTTGACATAGAGATACAAAGCAATGATTAAGCCTAAGGTACCTCCATGAGAAGCTAAGCCCTGAAAACCAATATATTTCCATCCACCATCCGCTAAGAAACGGATGGGAATGAACATTTCTATGAATCCTTTTACTGAAGTCAGGAAGTAGTCGGGCTGATAGAAGATACAATGTCCCAGACGGGCACCCACCAGAATACCAATGAAACAATAGAAAAAGAGAGGATCGAACAACTCGTCCTTTATTTTCTGTTCTTTATAGAGGCGCTTAACGATTAAATATGCCACAGCAAAGCCTATCAGCCAGCATAGTCCATACCAGCGAAAGGGTCCAAAACCCTCATTAGGATTCCAAATGATATAACTAAGCAACTCCATTATACATTGAATCTAAAGTGCATGATATCACCATCCTGCACCACATATTCCTTACCTTCAATGCCCATCTTACCTGCTTCACGTACAGCAGCCTCACTGCCATACTGGATATAGTCGTCGTACTTGATAACCTCAGCACGAATGAAGCCTTTTTCGAAGTCGGTATGGATAACACCAGCACACTGGGGAGCCTTCCAGCCTTTCTTATAGGTCCAAGCCTTCACCTCCATCTCGCCAGCAGTAATGAACGTTTCCAAGTTCAATAGGGCATAGGCCTTTTTGATTAAACGATTGACACCACTCTCTTCCAAGCCCAGTTCCTCCAAGAACATCTGCTTGTCTTCGTAGGATTCAAGTTCAGCGATATCTTCTTCTGTCTTGGCTGCGATAATCATGGCTTCAGCTCCTTCCTCCTTAGCCAGTGCTTCTACCTTCTTCGTGAAGTCATTGCCACTCTTGGCATCAGCCTCACCCACATTGCAAACATACAAAACAGGCTTGGCAGTCAACAAGAATAGATTACGAGCACAGTCCTGCTCATCCTTGCTCTCGAATTCTACGATACGAGCATTCTTACCTTGCTCCAGAACCTCTTTATAAGCCTTCAGCACAGCAACCTCAATCTTTGCATCCTTGTTGCCTGCTGCAGCTGCCTTCTCCGTCTTAGCCAAACGACTCTCAATGGTTTCGAGGTCTTTCAACTGAAGTTCTGTATCAATGATTTCCTTGTCGCGGATGGGGTCGATAGTTCCATCCACATGGGTGATATTCTCATCCTCGAAACAACGTAATACATGGATGATGGCATCCGTTTCACGAATATTACCTAAGAATTTGTTACCTAAGCCTTCACCCTTTGAGGCACCTTTTACCAAACCAGCAATATCAACAATTTCGCAAGTGGCAGGAACGATGCGTCCAGGATGTACCAACTCAGCCAGCTTGGTGAGCCGCTCATCAGGCACGGTAATCACACCTACATTAGGTTCTATCGTACAAAAAGGGAAATTTGCTGCCTGGGCCTTTGCGCTCGACAAGCAATTAAACAAAGTAGACTTACCCACGTTGGGCAGTCCCACAATACCACATTTTAATGACATCTTTTCTTATAAACGTTTATATTCTGGGTGCAAAGGTACAAAGAAATTGAGAATTAAGAATTAAGAATTAAGAATAATTACATAAAAGAAGGCCGGAAACATACGTTCCGACCTTAATTTGTTGGTTTCTGTAAGATTACTCCTCTGGTGAGAATTCATCTTTTCCTACACCACAGAGGGGGCATACCCAATCCTCAGGAATGTCTTCAAAGGCTGTGCCTGGAGCGATACCGTTATCGGGATCGCCTGCTTCTGGGTCATAAACATAACCACAAGTGTCGCAAATGTACTTTTTCATTGTTGTTAAAATGAGTTGTTAGTTATTTAATAGAGAGAATGTGTTCCACCTTTTCAACGATGGTCTTTGGTGAAATATTGTTCATACATGCATAATCGCCTCGTCTGCAGGGTTTTTGTCCAAAGATGCTGCAAGGACGACAGTCGAGGTCAACTTGTACGATATTTGCCTCATCCTGTCCCCATCCCAGGAAACCAGCATAGGGATGAGTAGCTCCCCAAACGCTAACAACAGGAGTACCCGTAAGTGAAGCCAGATGCATGTTCGAGGAATCCATGGAAATCATAACGTCAAGATGACTCATCAGGATAAGCTCTTGGTGTAGTGACTCAACATTTTTGCAGACATAGACACAGGCCTTATGCTGTTGGGTCCATTCCGTAAAGTATTGTTCTTCCTGCTGGCCACGTCCGAAAAGGAAGATACGAGCCTTGGGATATTTCTGCAACAATTCTTCTATTACCTGATGCATCAATTGGGGAGGATAGACCTTTCCCTCATGGGCTGCAAATGGGGCGATGCCTATCCACTGCTCAAAGGAGTTCTTTACGTTCAAACCTTTTGCCAACATGTTCAGATTGCCTCTTTCGCCCTCTGGGAAGATACTCTTGAATTGGATGTCGACAGGATAGCCCAGCTTTTTGAATACTTCTACATAGTTCTCGAAAGAAGTGGGCTGCTGCTCAAGGTGCTTCGAGCTTTTTGAGGTGATACGTCGACGCCCTTTCCTATGCTTGTTGATGTGTTCAACTCTGTAATGACCAATGTTAAAGCGAAGTCGCAGGTATTCTGATCGCAACACATTGTGCAGGTCAGCAACAGCGGTAAACTGTTTGGCAGCCAATCGACGATAAAGGGCATTGAGTCCCTTGATGCCATGATATTCATGTTTCAAGTCTGCTGCCATGAAATTGACATTGGGTGCCAAGTCATCAAACAACGGACGTGCAAAGGTACGACTCAATACGGTAATGCGAACATGAGGATATTGGTGTGCCAGTGAGTAAACCACAGGCACTACCATCGCTACGTCGCCCATAGCTGAAAAACGAATAACGAGTATATGCTCCTTCTTCATCTTTTAATACTGTGTCACAGGATAACCTATGATTTCTTGTAGAATATAGGATTCGTGCTAGGATCATTGTACATCTTCATCTGTCTGTATACCTTCATATACTTACGACCAGCCTTGATATCATCCAGCAATTGGTCGATAGCTTTAGAGAGGTCTACTTGTTGCTCCAACAGCACATCCAGTTTAGCTTTACATTTGGCAATGTGTTCAGTATCAGCATCTTTGCGCTCTGTCTGTTCCTTCATGTGCCATATTTTCAGCGCCAGAATGCTCAGTCGATCAATGGCCCATGCAGGACTTTCTGTGTTCAGAGTGGCTTCAGGCAAAACATGTACTTCAGCATATAAAGTACGGAAGTAGCTGTCAATCTCTTCTACCAAGTCAGTACGATCCTGATTGGAACTATCTATGCGACGTTTCAGAGCCAATGCTTTTGTAGGCTCAATATGTGGGTCGCGAATGATATCCTCCAGATGCCACTGAACGGTGTCAATCCAACATTTGGTATAGAGGCTGAACTCAATCGTTTCACGCTCATAAGGATTGTTAAGAGGGGTATCCACATCATCTTTCAGGTGGTAGTCGCGAATGGCCTGAATGAATACCTTATTAGCTTTTTCTGTAAATGACATATCGTTTACGTATTAGTTTATTTTGCAAAGATACAAAAAAGTTGTGATAACTGATGAATGAAAGGCTATAATTTAAATATATTTTGTAACTTTGTGCCCAGATATGAAGATAGTTGTTGACGATAAGATACCTTATATCCGCGAAAAACTGGCCCAGTTGACCAGTGATGTGGTGTATTTGCGAGGTGCTGAAATTACCGCAAATGACGTGAAGGATGCTGATGCGCTGATAGTAAGAACCCGTACACATTGTGATGAACAATTGCTTTCTGGCAGTAAGGTTCAGTTTGTTGCTACTGCCACGATAGGCTTTGACCATATTGATACCGATTATCTGAAACAAGCAGGAATAGCATGGACCAACTGTCCTGGTTGTAATTCTGGTTCTGTGGCACAGTATGTTGAGTGTTCATTGTTGCAGTTACAGCAGGAGAAAGGATTCCGTCTGGAGGGAGCTAACATTGGCATTGTGGGTTGTGGACATGTAGGCTCGAAGGTAAAGCTTGTGGCAGAACGCTTGGGCATGCATGTTTTGGTATGCGATCCGCTATTGGAAAGAGCTAATCCCCATCACCCATCACCCTTCACTTATGCCCCTTTGGACATTATTGAGCGCGCATGTGACGTAATTACCTTTCATGTTCCATTGACCCATGAGGGACAATATGCTACTTTCCACATGGCTGATGAAGATTTCTTCCATCGTTTGCTTCGCGTACCTTATATAATAAATACAAGTCGAGGCGAGGTGGTCGATAATGTTGCACTGCTTTCAGCTTTGCAAGAGGGTAGGGTAAAGGATGCTGTTATTGATGTTTGGGAAAATGAACCCAAGATAAATGAGACGTTGCTTCAGCATGTCTTTATCGGTACGCCCCACATTGCAGGTTATTCTGCTGATGGAAAGGTAAATGCTGACAATATGGTCATTGATGCACTTTGTCGTCATTTCCAGTTACCTCATCCTGGCAAAATAGTGCCCCCTGAACTTCCGGCTGATTTTCAAGATACGGGCAGTCCTTTGGATTTTTACAATCCGATGGATGATAGTCAACAATTAAAAAAAGACGCCTCTAAATTTGAAACTTTGCGCAATAACTACCCTTTAAGGCGCGAAAAGTTGCACAGTTAATAGTCGTTTGTGCACAAAAGAATGCTTTTTTACGTTTAAAATTTGCATAGCTCAATAAAAATGTGTTACTTTGCACCCGCTAAGCGACACATTTTAGTGAAGTTTTCAGAATAAGAAATCATTTATTAACATTTTAAAGAAGAAAATTA
>Ga0256407_10006784_pt1 | contig 17532 bp, 16 predicted proteins | sample RumenRJG_04DNA_FD_193489 | JGI IMG/M metagenome (GOLD analysis project Ga0256407, IMG submission 193489) | Bovine rumen microbial communities from Lethbridge, Alberta, Canada - RJG_04 | ecosystem: Host-associated > Mammals > Digestive system > Stomach > Rumen | place: Canada: Alberta...
TTATGTCTCCGCCTTGTTCAAAGAATGTCGCCAATAACCCTATTATTCCTTCTTTCTCTTCTTCACTCTTGCCTGCTAATGCTTCGTTCAATCCTTCTTTTACTTCTTCCTCGCTTACACCGCTTTGCTTTGCCAACTCACTTACTACATCATTATATTCTTGACTTACTTCTATGTTCTCTTTATTCTCTTGTTCAGGCTTTATTACTGATTCTTCCGCCTTCTTTTCCGGCAAGCCAATTGTTATACTTGTACCGTCTTCTTTCGCTATCTCTATATTTTCTTTATTCTCTTGTTCTATTCCTGATATTACACTCTCTTGTTGTTTTTCTTCTTCTTTCGTTACTTCAGGTTTATATTCTCCTATCACAATTCCTTTTGCATCTGCTATTTCCTCTGCACTCTTATCCGCTTTCACTTCTTGTCTTGTCACTTCTCCAATCTTTTCTATCTCTCCTATCTTCTTTCCACCGGTTACTAAACCTTTTTCAAACGCTTTTTTTCTGTTTACAAGTGCTTGATAATATACTATGTCGGTCTGTCCGGCATAACCTAATACTTGTTCTGTCTCAGCATTGTATACTGCTACAACTTTATCTTTTTTCTTATCTTTTACTACTCCGGCCTGTTCATCTATTTCTATCATACTGTCTACTTCTTCTTCACTCAAGTTCCCTATCGCATTCATCGTGCTTACACCCTCTCCGCTTCCGGTCTTCATCGCTTGCTCTGCACTTACCAATCCTACCTCACTCGTATCCGTCTTTCCGGTTTCCATTACCTGTTCGTTTTTCTCTTTATTATCTTTAGCCCTTCTTTCACTCTTTGCATATGCCGGTAAGTTGGCTATGTTCAATACAAAACATAGCACTACCAACATGCTCACCACTTTCCTAAACACGTGATCGCTATACGTCTCCTTAAAATATTCCCTTATTCCAACGACAATTTTTGTTATGATATTCATGTTGCCCTCCTGTAAAGCCTCTATATTTTTATTTTTTATTTCTTCTTTTTTCATTTTTTCTCCCCGTTTTTTGCCTATACAAAAAACAAAACTAACCTGTGCCTTATCAGCACAAGTTAGTTTTATTCTCTATATTCTTCTTGTTTATCACTATCCCATCTTCCTTTCTATTCCTTATTGCTATCACAAACACAATGAAGAATAAAAGACCTATATTTGTACTTACACTACAATACACCTTCACATTGTTGTACAACATGTATAGTCGTTCCGATATTTTGCCTACAGATATTGTTACTACTTCATCTTCCTCGTTATATACTACAAGCTCTTTGTATTGTCTGCTTTCTACCTCTATTCCACTGTCACTGCTCGTATTTACAGGTGTTTCTTCTTTACTCTGTCCGTTACTTATAGGCGCTTCGGCTCCGGTTTCTCCCAGTCTCAAATATTTATACAAATCTTTCGTTACTTTGTTACTCATTATCGTCAATGTATCCGTACAACTCTTAAATGTTTCAACTATCACATTATTTACTACTGCTCCGATTATCGTGGCTATACTCTCTTTGTTCTCTACGGATTTCGGCATAAATCCGTTTATTATCATGCTGCAAAAAATCAGCATCGCAAGAGCAACCTTCATTACTCTCACCGACAATAAAACCTTGATTGATTTTACTTTAATCAATTCTTTCATCCGTTTTCCTGTTTTTTTATTTTCCAAATCTTTACTATTTTTATAGCCTATTTCCCTTATTTTTTCAATATGTTTTTTACTCGCCATCTTACTATTGTAAATTATAGCTTTTTCATGAAAATTTTTCCCGAAAATGTTGTGAAATTTTTGTGAAATTTTAAAAACATATAGACGTATGTATTATAAAAATGCTGTTTTTTTTATTATAATATTTTGTTATAATATGAAAAATTAAAATTGTAGGTATTTTTTTATGGCTAAACAAACAAAAAAGCAATTGGAAGAATACAGAAAAAGTAAAAGATTATTGTTAGGTTGCATTTGCTGTGCAATATCTTTCTTTTTACTATATGCTTTAATATCGGCAAGCGATACGGGTATAATAGGTGAAGCATTATCAAGCATAATGTTTAATTCTTTCGGAGCTTCATCATATATAATTCCTATCATTTTGTTTTGGTTCGGTATATTGTATTTCATAACTTCAACAATATTAAGAACAAGAATCGATTTGGTTTTAGCTATAGTTTCAGTTACTTTATCATCGATTTTATTTTCATTAATAAAGAGTATATTTAACCTAAAATTTCAAGACGGCGGTTGGTTGGGCAACACATTATATCCTTTCTTTTTGAAATTTTTCGGTAATTGGGGTTCAATTGCAATAGTAGGTATATGTTTTATATTTTTTATTGCAGCTTTCTTTAGAATATCTTTATTTAAATTAGCTAAATATATAGTAAAATCAACAATTGAAGATATCAAACAATGGTACGAATACAGAAAAGCGAAAAAACAAGATAAACCCACAATTGTTAATAACAGAGCTAAAAAAGAACAAACGGAAGAAGAACCTTTTGAACAGACCGAAAAGCCGAGAATAATAGACAGCAGACAGAACAAAAAAGATGATAAAGAAGATTTTGTTCAAGAACAGATGAAAGCCGCAAGAACGGAAGAACAAAAGAAAATACAGGTACAACAACCGCAAGAGGAAGAAAAAGAAGCTGAACAAGAACAACAGGAATCCGAACCTGTAACAGAACCGAAACCTATAGTTAAGCAGGAAAAAATAGATACAAAAACATTCAGTTATACCTTGCCACCGGTAACTCTTTTAAGAGAAGGTTCTTTAAACACACAAATAAACGAATCCGAACTTCAGGAAAGAGCCGAAGCTTTAAGAGATGCATTAAAATCTTTCAGAATTGATGCCGTTGTTCAAGATATTATTCCGGGACCGGTTATCACAAGATACGATATAGTTCTTGCACCCGGAACAAAAATGCAGTCGGTAATGAACATAATGGACGATATTTCCCTTGCGATGAAAACCGCAGCAATAAGAATAGAACCGGTACCTGAAAAATCTGCAGTCGGTATAGAAATACCTAATCCGAAAGCATCAATGGTAAGTTTAAGAGATATTATAGATACGAAAGAATTTAAAGATTCAAAATCTTTATTAACATTGGCTGTAGGAACAAAAACGGACGGAAGCGGATATATTTCCAATTTAGCAAAAATGCCTCACTTACTTATTGCCGGAGCCACAGGTTCGGGAAAAAGTGTCGGTGTGCACAATATTATTTTATCTATATTGTATAAGGCAAGACCGGATGAAGTTAAGTTTATGTTAATAGATCCTAAAAGAGTGGAAATGACTGCATATAAACAAATTCCTCACTTATATAACCCCTGTTGTATGGCAGATGATGCAGATGTTATTACAAGACCTAACGAAGCTTCCGATGCATTAAAGAAGTTGGTTAAAGTCATGGAAGAAAGATACGAAAAATATGCCTCTAATATGGTTAGAAACATTGAAGATTACAATGCAAAAATGGTTGCTGAAGGCGGCGATAAAGATTACTACATAATTGTTATTATAGATGAATTGGCTGACTTGATGATGGTTGCTTCAAAAGAAATTGAAGATTCCATTCAAAGGCTTGCACAGATGGCAAGAGCGGTCGGAATACATTTAATACTTGCAACTCAAAGACCTACAGTAAATGTTATAACCGGAACCATTAAAGCTAATTTTCCTGCAAGACAATCGTTCCAAACGGTATCTGCAGTAGATTCTAAAGTTATACTTGATACCATCGGTGCTGAAAGTTTGATAGGTAAAGGAGATATGTTGTTCTTACCTCCTTCCGAACCAAGACCGGTAAGACTTCAGGGTGCTTTTGTTTCTTCTAAAGAAATTGAACAGGTAGTAAAATTTATAGCAGATCAGGATTTCCCTAAATTCTATGAACCTTTAGTTCATGAAGTAAGCCAAGCGGCTGCGGCAACAGCAGCAGATAAAGCCGAAAAAGATCTTATACCCGCACTTAAACTTATTCTTGAAAGAAGAAGAATATCACAAGATTTGTTAAAAGCACAGTTCGGCGGTTCGGCAAGAGCATCAAATATATTAAGTGTGTTGGAAGTAAGAGGTTTTATTCATAAACCGGAAGGGACAAATCGCTGGGAAATAAACTATAATTTAGTAGAGGATTATTTAAGAATAAATGATAACTAAAAAATTTGTATCAACCATCATTATATTATTTATATGTGTGTCCGCAGTTCTTTGTGAAGCACCAAAACAGCAGAATATAGATGCTGTTTTATCAAAATTAGAAAAACAAGATTCAACAATAAAAGACTTACAGGCAGACTACACACAAACATTAACTTATCTTTCCACAGATGAACAATTTGTTTCCGGCGGTATATTCAGACATAAAAAACAAAACTACATTTATTTGGGACAAACAACACCCACAAAACAATTTTCTTATATAGACGGCAAACATATTACAACTTATGTTCCGGATAACAGACAAGCTATAGTTGAAAAATGGAAAGATGTTATAAACAGTGATATGTTGTTAACATCGGTATTTAAATTTGCTCAAAATTGGAAATCATTAAAAAAAGATTATACTATAGAACTTAAAGAAGAAACGAATGTAGATTATTCTTTTTTAATAAAACCGATAAATGAAAAAGAAAAATGGAATTTGACTATTACCGTTGGAAAAAGTTCGTCTTTAATAACAAAAACTTCTTTTAATAACGGTAATTTTATAGTAGATGTGAAGTTAACAAATTATAAACTCAACAACAATTTTTCAAACGATATATTCAAATTTACGGCACCGAAAAATGTTGATGTTATAGAGTTATAGAGGTTTATTATGAACGGTCCCGGAAAAGTTTTACAACAGGCAAGAAAGAAAAAAAGATATTCTGTCGACAGAGTACACAAAACCACCAAAATAAAAAAAGAATACATTGAAGGTCTTGAAAATGATAATGTATCTGCTTTTCCTGCGGAACTTTATTATAAAAATTTCTTAAAAACTTATGCTTTATTTTTATCTTTAGATCCTGTTGAAATGACAAACATGTATGAACAATCAAAACTGGATCAACAAGAAGATTTATTTAAACAAAACAGCAACAATGTAGAAAATAAATTTATTGAATTTTACAAAAAGAATAAACAAACATTTATTTATACAGGATATGCGATTATAGCTGTTCTTGTTATCTGCATAATAATTATGCTTATTCCTACAAAAAAAGCTCCTGTTAACCCGACGGAAACCGTCACTCAAACAGTAACAAAAAAAGAACAAAAAAGCATACCGGTTGCACCGCAACAGACAGAGCAAAAACTTTATATTAAAGCGATTTCCGATACTTGGTTAAAAGTTGTAGGTGACAACAAAAAACTTTTTGAAAGTATTTTGGCAAAAGATAAAATTTTTGAAGCGACAACAAAACAAGAATTTAACATAAAAATCGGAAATATTGACGGAATAGAAGTTTATTTTAACGATAAACCCGTAGATATTTCCAAAGGTGCTTCCGGCAGTAAAGTAAACACAATAACATTAAAAAGAGATTAATATTGAAAAACAATAAAGTATCTTTTATCACTTTGGGATGTTCAAAAAATACCGTTGAAGCGGAATCCGTAATAGGTTTATTTTTAAAAGAAGGATATGAAATATCCAACGATTTATCAAAAACAGATATCATAATAATTCATACTTGTTCATTCATACAAGACGCACAAGCCGAATCTCACTATCAAATACAACAAGCAGGTCTCTTAAAACAGAAAAATAAAGATTTAAAAATATATGTCTCCGGTTGTCTGGCTCAACTTTTACAGGAGAAAATGCAAAAAGATTATCCTTTTATAGACGGCTATGTGGGAACGGGCAACTTCGACAAAATAGTTAAACTTATAAAGAAGAACAAAACATTTGCAGACACAAGTTGTGCAGGCGGAGTAAACACTTTTAAATCAAGAGTTTTGTCTACAGACTTGCCTTCAACTTATATAAAAATAGCTGAAGGTTGTAACCACAGATGCAGTTATTGCATAATTCCCAACTTAAGAGGAAACTTCGTAAGCAGGCCGATAAAATCAATAATAGATGAAGCTAAAGCTCTTGCAGATGCGGGAATACAAGAACTTAATGTAATAGCCCAGGATACTACATCTTACGGAACAGATATATACGGTAAACTTTCATTAGCAAAGTTATTAAAAGAGTTATCCAAGATAAAACAACTTAAATGGATAAGATTATTGTATGCTTATCCGTCAACAATAACAAAAGAATTATTGGAAACAATATATGAAACAGAAAACATTTGCAACTATATTGATATTCCCATACAACATATAAGCAAAAATGTTTTAAAAAACATGAAAAGGCCTATAAACACAAGAAAAATTATAGAAGATATAAAAAAAGATTTCCCGAACATAACATTAAGAACCTCTTTAATAACGGGATTTCCCAACGAAACGGAAACAGACTTTAAAGAACTTTTATCTTTTATAAAACAAAACTACTTCGAACATGTAGGAATATTCGGATATTCCGATCAAAAACTTGCTAAATCTTATAAATTAAAAAACAAAATTTCTCAACAGATTATAGAAAAAAGAGTTCAACTTCTCGCATCGGCACAATTTAAAAATGTAGAAAAGAACAACAAAGAGAAAATAGGTAAAATTTTTGAAGTATTACCTGAAGCCATCTCAAAAAATAAAGTTTATTGCAGAGCTTACTTCCAGGCACCGGAAATTGATAACACAATTATAGTTAACAAAAGCGAAAATATAGAGTTGGGTAAATTTACCGAAATTACAGTAAAAGATTATAAAGACTACGATTTAATTGCAAAATAATGTATAATTAGTTTTTAATTAATTGTAAGGATTTATTTATGAATTTAGCGAACAAATTAACTATTCTCAGAGTTTTACTTGTGCCTATATTTATTATTCTTGTAATAATAGATTCTTTTTGGGCAAATGTTTTTGCTTTGCTTGTTTTCATTGCAGCTTCGATAACGGATTATTATGACGGTGTTATTGCAAGAAAGCAAAATATGATAACAACTTTGGGAATATTTCTTGATCCTTTGGCAGACAAACTTCTTGTAACTTCCGCATTTGTCTTGTTTGTCGGAATTTACACTTTGAATATTCCGGCATGGATGGTAATTTGTATAATTGCAAGAGAATTTATTATTACGGGTCTTCGTTCGATAGCCGCTTCAAAAAATATAATAATACCCGCAAGTATGGCAGGTAAAGTAAAAACGACTTCTCAAATGATTGCTATTATAACAATTCTTGTTATTTTATCGGTAAATTCGGCAATAATGAAATTTTTTTCCACATCACCTTATGAATTGTTGGAAAGTAACGGTTGGCAACACTTTTTGGGCCTTGTATTGGTTCATGCTCCTTATTGGTTAATGTTAATAGCAACAATATTTACATTGTATTCCGGTATAAGCTATATAATCTCACATAAAAAAATATTTATAGATCAAAAATAAAATGATAAAAACAGAATTTATTTTGTCAGGCGAATTTCAAGAAAATTGTTATATTGTTTATGATGATACTTCAAAAAAAGCAATTATTATTGATCCCGGTCAAGACGGCGAAAAAGTAATCGATAAAATAGAAAAACTTAAATTAAAGCCCGAACTTTTAATAAACACCCACGGACATTTCGATCACACATTTTCGGATGATATTATAAGAGAAAAATACAACATCCCTTTAGCAATTCATAAAGATGATACCGAAATGCTTTCGGATGCCGGCAAAAACTTTTCAACGATAATAGGCAGTCCCACAATAATAAATGATGCCGATATTATTTTTGATAAAGAAGAAACTATAGAAACTTCTTTTTGCAAATATTCGGTTATTCATACTCCGGGGCATAGTCAAGGATCAATATGTATTCTGATAAACGATGTTCTTTTTGCGGGTGATACGGTTTTTAAAAATTCTATAGGAAGAACAGATTTGTACGGCGGTGACTACGAAGAACTTATTAAATCTTTACAAAAAATAAAAAAACTTCCGCCCGATACAATAATTTGCCCGGGGCACGGACCGTTTACCACGCTGAAAAACGAGCTAAAAAATAACATGTATTTTAATCAATAAAATGCAAAGAGTTGACGATTTTATTAATTATATTTTGATAGAAAAAGGACTTTCAAAAAACACTGCTCTTGCTTACAGAACAGATCTTAATACTTATCTGTCTTTCCTGGAAGAAAAGAAAATAAATTACGAAAACATAACACATTTGGAAATAACGGACTTTTTGTGGCATCTTAAAACATCGAATTTTAAACCGAGAAGCATTTACAGAATGATAGAATCAATCCGCCAATTTTATAAGTTTCTCATTGCCGAAAATTATATAAAAACAGATCCTACAATATATCTTACAGCGCCAAAAGTTCCTATGATTTTGCCGGATATGTTAACAGGTGAAGAAGTTACAAAACTTTTAAATTCCGTTTCCGGAACAGATAATCTTTCAATAAGAAACAGAGCAATGCTTGAACTTTTATATGCTACAGGATTAAGAGTATCCGAACTTATCAGTTTAAAATTTTCAAACATAGATATCGAAGAATGTTTTGTAAAAATTTTCGGTAAGGGTAACAAAGAAAGGTTAGTTCCTTTCGGGCAAAAAGCTCAATTATATTTAAAAAGATATCTTAGGGTAAGAAAAAATACAAAGTCGGAATTTGTATTTTTAACCAGATTAAACAAACCTATTTCAAGAATAGAATTTTGGAGACAACTTAAACAAATAGCAATAAAAGCCGGTATAATGAAAAACATTACCCCCCACACTTTAAGACACTCTTTTGCCACACATTTACTTACGGGCGGTGCAGATATAAGATTTGTTCAGGAAATGTTAGGCCACAGTTCAATTTCCACAACACAAATATATACTCACATAAGCCAGGAAAGGTTAAAAGAACAACACAAGAAATTTCATCCGAGAGGATAGAAAAGCAGAAGATTGGAAACGACAACAACGGAACGACAAAATATCAATTTAATTGTAAAACGAAATAATTTTGTAGTATAATATAACAAATATTTTTACATGGAGTATTCTAATGAAAAAAATCATTTTTTCAATTTTATTACTTACTGTATGTGTATTACCGGTAAGTGCAAAAATGAATATGGATTTCATTGCAAAAACCGGAATTATAGCATCACCTTACCTTGATATGGACAGAAACATTTCAATCCCCGAAATAGATTTTAACAGTAGAATTTTAGATGTGGATTTAGGGTTCACTTTGGGCGGAGAATTCTTTGTTTATCCGTGGCAAAATATAGGTTTGGGTTTGGGCTGTTTCCATTTATTTAAAACAGATATTGAAAACACGGCACAAAAAATATCCGCAACAAACTTTTATCTTGCCGGTAAACCTAAATTGGTTTTAGAAAACAAAGAAATAGACAGTGTATATATTATAGGTCAGTTAGGTTACAGTAACGCTGATATAAAATTAATAGATGCAAGCGGACTTTCAGGTTTATATATGGGTTTAGGTGTTGGTATAGAAGCTAAATGGTTAATAGTTGAAGTGTTATATACATACTATAATTGGTTAATTCCCGATAACGATTTTGCCGGTCACGGTTCTATGTACACCATACACCTTAACTTAGGTTTCAAATATTCAATATAATGACAATATTCTTTAAAGTTGTTTTTTTAATTTTTATAATTATAACTTTGTTCGGCTTTTTCTTCACGGAAAAACTTTTAGAGTTGTTCCACAGTATTAACTCTTTGTACTATAGAATCTGCGGAATAGATGCACAATTTAAAACAATATCACCGACAATAGCAAAAATTTCTTGCTTAGTCGGTTTTGTCTTTTTATGTTTTATTTATTTTACCGAAGTAAAAGATCTTGATAAACAAAATTTAAACGCGGTAACAGAACCAAAAACGAAAGTTACACAAACTATAGATATGGAGAATGCAGACATGAAAACAGTTTACGATTTTTTAAAGAAGTGCGAAACTTATTATCTTGCAACAGTGGAAAACGATCAACCCAGAGTAAGACCTTTCGGAACAATAGATTTGTTTGAAGATAAGTTATATATACAAACCGGCAAAGTAAAAAATGTATCTAAACAGATGGCTAAAAACCCTAAAGTGGAAATATGTGCTTTCGACGGCAGCTCTTGGATAAGAATAGAAGCAACTGTTGTAAATGATGACAGAATAGAAGCAAAACAACATATGTTAGACAATTATCCGTCGTTGAGACAAATGTATAAAGCCGATGATAATAACACTCAGGTTTTATACTTAAAAGATGCAACGGCAACTTTCTATTCTTTCGGTAAAGAACCTAAAGTTGTTAAATTTTAAAATCATTTAATTTATAAGATTAAACTGTTAATGAATTGTTCCGCTACTCTCGGGGAACGGTTACCTCTGTTTAAAGCAAAAGTTTCCGCTTTAACAGATAATTCTTCTTTATCTGTTTTAATGTTGTTTCTTTTGGCAAGTGCAAACACTATTTCAAGATAAAGATTCTTGTTCGGCTTTTCAAAATATACGGTTAAACCGAACCTGTCCGAAAGAGAAGTTAATTCCTGGATTGTATCGTTAATATGAATATCATCTTCGTTTCGTCTGTCTGCAAAACTTTCTTTTATTATATGTCTTCTGTTACTTGTAGCATAAATTACGGCATTGTTCGCTTTTGCCGAAGCAGAACCTTCAAGTGCCGCTTTTAACATACTGAAATTATCATCATTTTTATTGAAAGAAAGATCATCAATAAATATTATGAACTTTAACGGGTTACCCGTAATTTTACCCATAATATAAGAAAGACTTAACAACTGATCTTTTCTTATTTCTATAAGCCTTACACCTTCATTATAGAAATAGTTGGCACATGCTTTAACCGTAGAAGATTTGCCTGTACCCGCATCACCGTATAGCAATATGTTCGCGGCGGGTTTACCTTCGCATAACGCTTTAGTGTTATCAAAAATTTCTTTTCTTTGATCTTTATACCCTATAAAACTGTCAACGGAAATTTCGTCCGCGGATTTTATAGGTATAATTTGTTCATTCAACACTTTAAACATTTTTGCCGTAGCAAAAATGCCGTACCCGACTTTAGAAATATTTTTTATTTGTTTTTCGTAAAGTTTTACAAAATCGGTTTTGGTATTTTCGAATTTGGGAACATATTTAAAATCAACTTTATCGAAAAGGTCTTCTGTTGTAATTTTTGAAAGGTCTGAAAATATCTTTAATTCTTTTGTTGTATTTTCCAAAAGAGTTTTAGATACTTCTTTTTTTTGTGCCATGGACAAAATATATTTATTTTCATCTGTTAAAACGGCACTGGATAAAAAGTTTGAAAAAGAATAATTAAATTCCGCCAACGAATAAACAAATTCACCGAAAAAGTTTATTTTTTTTATATCATCTTTTTCGGTTAAAAAAGAAACAAAAGATTGCATGGTTTCAGTGTTAAGTATATTCCTGAATACACTTAATGCCAAAAGTTCACAAGCTAATTTTCGTTTTAATTCTTCATTCATTTTTTATCCTTTCAACTTTAATAAAAATATTATACAAAATTAAAAAAATTTAAAGACAGGAAAAATTCTTTTCTAAAAATTTTGTTTTTAAATAAAAATGTAAGGGCAGGGAAAAAACTGAAATATTTGTAAGTGAGACAAGAAATTCCCGAACCACAGTGTACGCAAGTGAAACGGTACATAAGGTTCGGGAATTTGAAGTTGTAACTAAAATATTTCTGTTTTTTTGTATTGAATACAGCCTAATTAAATACTAAATTTATAACCGGCATTTATTGCAGTTCTTCTGTTTGTATAAGATCCGTTCCCATCTCCTATCTTAAAATAATTTACGGAATATACAAGTTCTACAACAATATTACATTTTTCTACACCGGCTCCTATTGCCCAATACAACCCATTTTCATTATATTTTTTAGAAGAGAAGAAATACTCCTTATTTTCATATCTTGTCATACCGTAACCTAGTTGTCCTAAGAAATATATTTTATCTATAAACTTATTTTCTTGTAATTCAAATACCGGTTTTACGGCAACATATATATTTGTTGCTCCCAAAGAATCTTGTTTATCCCAATACTCCTTAAATTTACTATCAAAAACATAATTTACCCCAACACCTGCACCTAAATTGTTCATTACATAATAATAAAAATCTGCTCCCAACGAAAATGTGGATTCTTGTTTATAACCACAATATTCACCATAATAATCTTCCATAATTAAAGGTTCAATAACATAACCAACCTTTGGAACAATTTCCATACTGCCTTTTTCTACTGCAAACACAGGTGCTACAAGTGTCACTGCCAACAACAATGCCAACAATCCTTTTTTCATTTACTTCCTCCTTTTTATAAAGAAAATACTTCCAATTTTTCATTTATTGCAGATATTTTACTAAATAATGTAAAGGTAAAACAACAGAAAAAATTTTGTACTTTGTTCTTGACTCTCAAAGACTTTTAAGATTTTGCTTTTATATAAGAATATAAGGGCAGGAAAAAAACAGAAAAGATTTTGTTTTTAAATGAAAATGTAAGGACAGGGAAAAGACAGAAATATTTGTAAGTGAGACAAGAAATTCCCGAACCGTAGTGTACGCAAGTGAAACGGTACATGAGGTTCGGGAATTTGAAGTCGCAACTAAAATATTGCTGTTTTTTGTTTAATTATAGTTTAAATTTATTAATTATCGCTCCCTTGTCGGCGGACGATACCTGCGCCGCATATCTTGCCAAACAACCGCCGATATCCGTTTTCTTCTTTATCTGCATTGTTTGTTTTCTTTTTGCTATTTCTTCATCGGAAACTTTTAATTCTATTTTATATTCCGGAATATTTATTGAAATAATGTCACCGTCTTTAACATAAGCTATAAGTCCGCCGGAAGCTGCTTCCGGTGAAACGTGTCCCAAAGATGCTCCTCTTGTAGCTCCCGAAAATCTGCCGTCTGTAATAAGAGCAACATCTTTGTCTAATCCCATACCTGCAATTGCGGATGTCGGGCTTAACATTTCTCTCATTCCGGGACCGCCTGCGGGACCTTCATATCTTATAACCACAACATCACCTTTAACTATTTTACCCGCATATATTGCCGCAATAGCTTCTTCTTCACTGTCATAAACTTTCGCGGGACCTTCGTGTTTTAACATCTCGGGTGCAACCGCACTTCTTTTAACCACACAACCGTCCGGTGCAATGTTACCTTTCAACACTGCTATTCCGCCTGTTTTGCTGTAAGGGTTATCTATATTTCTTATAATCTCATTATCTAAATTTACTGACTGTTCAATGTTTTCACCCAATGTTTTACCGGTACAAGTCATAACCGATGTATCTATTAAATTAAGTTTTGTTAATTCTTTTAAAACGGCATATACTCCGCCTGCTTCGTTTAAATCTTCCATATATGTGTGACCTGCCGGAGCCAAATGACAAAGGTTGGGAGTTTTTTCACTTATCTCATTTGCCATATCCAAATTAAATTCCACTCCGCACTCGTTGGCAATTGCGGGAAGATGTAACATACTGTTGGTTGAACATCCTAAAGCCATATCAGCAGTTAATGCATTTTTTATTGATTGTTTTGTCATAATGTCACGTGGGCAAATATTTTTCTTTACAAGTTCCATTATCTGCATACCTGCATGTTTTGCAAGTTCTATTCTTGCCGAATATACTGCAGGTATTGTTCCGTTACCTTTAAGACCCATACCTAAAACTTCGGTTAAACAGTTCATGGAATTTGCAGTGTACATTCCCGAACATGAACCGCATGTAGGGCAGGTTTTTTCTTCATATTTCGTAAGTTCTTCTTCGTTAATTTTTCCCGCTTTAAAAGCACCCACCGCTTCAAACATTCCCGAAAGACTTGTCTTTTTACCGTTAACTCTGCCTGCAAGCATAGGTCCGCCGCTGACAAATATCGTAGGGATGTTTACTCTTGCCGCGGCCATTAAAAGACCGGGAACATTTTTGTCACAGTTTGGTACCATAACAAGTCCGTCAAACCCGTGAGCTCTTACCATAGCTTCCGTGGAATCTGCAATCATATCTCTTGTAATAAGAGAATATTTCATTCCGTTATGTCCCATGGCAATACCGTCACAAACGGCAATCGCGGGAAACACTATCGGTGTTCCGCCTGCCATTGCAACACCGATTTTAACGGCTTCAACAATTTTATCTATATTCATGTGACCGGGAACAATTTCGTTATGAGAACTTACTATTCCTATGAAAGGTTTTGATTGTTCTTCTTTTGTTATTCCCAAGGCATGATATAAACTTCTGTGCGGTGCATTATGCGAACCATCTACAATTTTTTCTTTTATCATATTTTTTCTCCGAAATGATTTTAGATTTTTAGTTTGTATATTACGGTTTGAATTTGAATTTGTAACCTACATTTATTAATAATGCGGAATATTTCATGTCATACCTGTCTCCATCAACGGTAACAGAGCCGTAATTGAAAGAATGCATAAGCTCAAGAAAAAAACTGTACATTATCTCAACACCAACACCGACAGCCCAATAAGGTCCGTTATCCGTGCTGAAATGTTCATCAATACCATTCTTATCATAATCCAGTCTAAAGAAACCGTAACCGGCTTGTGCTATAAAATAAAAGCTGTCGAGAATATCCGAATCCAAATCCATTTTAGGTCTGATAGAAAGATAAATGTTTGTAAAAGCATATTTGTCGGACATACCGTAATCGGCTTTCGATTCAAAAATATTGTTTGCTCCAAAACCCATTGCCACTTGAGAATTAATATAAAAGCAAAAGTCAGCTCCTAAAACAATACCTTTATCTGTTGAACCGTAATCATCTTTTGATTCCGTATAAATTTTAACATCCGTATCCAACGTATAACCGATCTTTCCCAATATTTCCATATCACCCGCTTCACTTGCAAATACAGGTGCTATAAACAATGCTGATAACACTACCGTCAGGATAATCTTTTTCATTTTTTGATATCCTCTTTTATATAGTTTATATTTCTTTAATTATACAAAATAAAAAACAATTAGTAATTAGAAATTAGCAATTAGAAATTAATGTAAAAAAGCGGGAAGAAAATTTCTCCCCGCTTTTTTATAGTTTATAGTTTATGGTTTGTGGTTTATTGTTTTAGGTATTTTATTATTTAGAAGAATTCGCTTTGCGAATTTTTACATTAAACTATCAACTACGAACTACCAACCACAAACAACTTTTATAAATCTTCCAAATTAATTGTTAATTAATTTGTCTTCATCGCTCCAGCTGTAAAGTTTTCTTATTTCTTTACCTACTTTTTCAGAAGGATGTTCTGCAGCAAGTTTTCTCATTGCATTGAAATGAACTTGTCCGCCTGCTTCAGACATATCAAGTAAAAATGCTTTTGCAAATGTTCCGTCTTGAATATCTTTAAGAATCTTTTTCATTGTTTTTTTGGTTTCTTCGGTAATTATCTTAGGACCTGTTGTATAATCACCGTATTCTGCAGTATTTGAAATTGAATATCTCATACCTTCAAATCCGCTTTGATATATTAAATCTACAATCAATTTCATTTCATGAATACATTCAAAATATGCATTTCTCGGATCGTATCCCGCTTCAACCAAAGTTTCAAAACCTGCCTGCATCAAAGCACAAACTCCACCGCACAAAACTGCTTGTTCTCCGAACAAATCCGTTTCTGTTTCAATACGGAAAGTTGTTTCGATAACACCTGCTCTTGCTCCGCCTATACCTAAAGCATAAGCAAGTGCGATTTCAAGTGCATCACCTGTAGCATTTTGTTCAACTGCAACCAAACAAGGAACACCTTTACCTGCCAAATATTCGCTTCTTACCGTATGTCCCGGACCTTTAGGCGCAATCATTATAACGTTAACATTTTTAGGAGGTTTTATACATCCGAAATGAATGTTAAAGCCGTGTGCAAATGCTATTGTTTTACCTTCTTTAAGGTTAGGTTCGATACTTTCTTTATACAATTTTGCCTGTTTTTCATCGTTAATAAGTATCATTATAACATCTGCTTTTGCAGCAGCTTCGGCAGCTGTATAAACTTTCAATCCCTGCTTTTCCGCTTTTTCCCAACTTTTGGAACCTTTATAAAGTCCTACTATAACATCAACACCGGACTCTTTCAAGTTCAATGCATGTGCATGACCTTGTGAACCGTAACCGATAATTGCAACGGTTTTACCTTTAAGTTTTGCTAAGTTACAATCTTTTTGATAATAAATGTTTTGCATTTTCTTTCTCCTCTCTTATATATAGTTTATTGTTTTATTTTGTCGTTCATTGTACATTATACATTATAAATTGCTTTATTTCTTTCAATGGCAACAACACCGGTTCTGCAAAGTTCAACTATTCCCAACGGTCTTAAAATTTCAATAAAAGCATTTATTTTTGACGGTTTTCCCGTCATAACAACACATATCGTTTTCGGATTATAATCAACAATTTTTGCTCTGTAAATTTCCGTTATAGCCATAATTTCACTGCGGTTTTGAACCGTATTTTTAACTTTTATAAGTATCAATTCTCTTTCCACACTGTTCTTTTCGTCTATATGTTTAACGTATGTAACATTATGAAGTTTTCTTAACTGACTTATAAGTTGATCTTTATCGTTATCGTCACCCCTGAGAGTAATTGTTATTCTTGAAAAAGAAGAATCTTCCGTTTCACCTACGGTTAAAGAATCTATATTAAAACCTTTTCTCATAAAAAGGCCCGCAACTCTTGTTAATACTCCGTACTTGTTTTCCACCAAAGCGGCAATTACAAATCTTTTCATTTTACCTCCAAAAATCGCTATGCGATTTTTAGTTTATGGTTTGCAGTTTATGGTTTATAGCTTTCGGTATTTTATTACTTATTAAAAATTGCTTCGCAATTTTTACATTAAACTACAAACTACCAACCACCAACTACAAACAATTTTTACTAATCTTCTACCTTCTTCTCCGTAATAATGTCTTCTATCGATCCTCCCGGAGGAAGCATAGGAAGAACAAACTCATCCATATCAATTACTGTATCTATAATGTAAGGTGCATTTGCTTTATATGCGTTACTAAATGCTTTTTCAAATTCCTGTACGGTTGTTACTCTTTCACCTTTAAGTCCGAAAGCATCCGCGAGTTTTACGAAATCCGTTTTTCTGCCCAAAACTGTATTTGAATATCTTTTACCGTAAAACAGTGTTTGCCATTGTCTTACCATACCCAAAACGCCGTTATTTATAATAACTATTACAACCGGAATATTATAAGTAACCGCGGTTGCAAGTTCGTTCAAGTTCATACCGAAACTTCCGTCACCGGTAACTAAAATTGCTCTTTTTTTACTTCCTACCGCTGCACCTATTGCAGCACCCAACCCGTATCCCATGGTTC
>Ga0256407_10006785_pt1 | contig 17531 bp, 14 predicted proteins | sample RumenRJG_04DNA_FD_193489 | JGI IMG/M metagenome (GOLD analysis project Ga0256407, IMG submission 193489) | Bovine rumen microbial communities from Lethbridge, Alberta, Canada - RJG_04 | ecosystem: Host-associated > Mammals > Digestive system > Stomach > Rumen | place: Canada: Alberta...
CCGCCTGGACAAGGTGCGCCATATGTTTCAGAAGGTAATGTAAAGATACATAATCGTCAAGACGGCAACAATCAGAAGTTATGGAGGGTAACAATGGAATATAGTAAGGAAGATTTATGCAGAATGATGAGCGTATTCATCAGGCATTACGAATAGCCTGTGCCGATGATTTTGTAGCGGAGCTTGACGGCGGAATTGATACTTTGCTCGGTGAGCGTGGAACAGGTTTGTCCGAGGGGCAGATGCAGCGTATCGCTATTGCAAGGGCGATCTATTCCGAAAGTCCGATACTGCTCCTTGATGAAGCAACTTCCGCACTCGATGCTGATACGGAGAAAATGCTCCTGCAAAATCTCAGGAATATGACGGATAAGACAGTTGTGATCGTTACACATCGCCCTGCGGCACTGGAGATATGTGACAGGGTTATTGACTTCACGGATACAGAAAAATAGCTCAGAGTTTTAGCGGAAGTTTACTATGAAACTTCCGCTTTATTCATAAGCCCCACTGGGTTCAAAGTTATTTATTCAATTCCTTGCTTACCCCTGCCCTTAGCCTTGTCCTTTGGAGTTCTCGGCTTCTTGGCGAGCCTTGCGGCATCACGCTTCATTTTAGCCCTCTCAAAGTAGCAAGTCTTTTCACGCTTCGGAGCGTTCTTCTTAGCTTCAATAGCCGCCTGATTCAGCTCATCAGTTACGACTTTCAGCCTTTGCTCCTTAGTATCAAGCTCCTCTTGCTGGGGGAACGGCTCTGCTACGATCTTCTGAGCTTCTGCGTGGTCAAGCCGGAGTTTTGCAAGGTTATCCTGCGTTCTCTCGATTCTGCCGTCAATGTTGTAGAGGGCAGCTTCAAGACGGTTCAGGTTATGGGCAAAACTCTCGATCAGCTTCGTGGTATGTGAAGCGGCACCTTGCAGACAAGCGGACAAACCGCCGCCCATCATGTTGCTGTTTACCGTCACACTCAGCTCAAAGCCCTGGAACGAGCCGACTTTAACGGGAGTATCCGCATACTTGATAGCCAGCACCGCATCTTCCAAAGCCTTAGCTGCTTCTTTTCTGTCGGTGTACTCAACATCACCGATAGTGATTTTGAATACAGGCAGTTTTCGCTCAGGATCGATCGGGAGCTTGCGGAGTGCTTCACGGTCTGTATGGAGGTCAGCAAGAATCGCAGTAAGTTTCTGTTCCTGTTCAGGGAAACGAGCGATCTTGTCCTCCATTTCAAATACCGTGTTGCGGTGTTCCGCAGCGAGTACCCTCAGTTCCTTCACTTCATTTTCAAGCATGAGCTTTTCCTTGATACGCTCATCGCCTGTGCAGAGAGCCTTGATCTCGGAATAAGTGAGTGCCTGCTGGTCCACATCTTCGCATTTTCTCGCAGGAGTCTTACTTGTCATGATCTGAGAGATAAATTTCTGCTTGTTCTCCAAAGTCTGATAGGAATAAGCGTCGAATGTGCCTTTGGTGAGATAACGGAAGATCTGCACCTGCTTGTTTTCATTGCCTTGACGGATAATTCTTCCGGCGCGCTGTTCCAGATCAGCAGGTCGCCACGGAATATCGAGGTCATGGACTGCGATCAGCTTCTTCTGTACATTTGTACCCGTACCCATTTTGGCGGTTGAACCGAGCAAGACACGGATTTCTCCGCTGCGGACTTTATCAAAGAGGTCAGCTTTCTGCTGTTCGGTTTTCGCATCGTGGATATATGCGATCTCCTCCGCAGGGATACCCCTTGCAATCAGCTTATCACGAATATCGTCATACACGCAAAAATCGCATTCTTCTTCAAGAGACTCGACCTCAGCGATAGACTTCTTATCCTTCGCATCGTCTGCATCTTCGCCTTCGACCGCTGCTTCTGCGGCCTTGTGCGGAACGCCCAAATCACAGAAGATTATCTGTGTGAGCCTGTCCTCAGCCGTTTCAGCGTGAATACGGGCAACGTTCTCAACGCACCTGTTCAGCTTTGTATCGGGGTTGTCCTCAAAGGACGGATCAATCAGTCTCGGATCAAGACCGAGCTTTCTTCCGTCCGACGTAATCTTGAGCATATTGTCGATCGTAGGATCAACGTTTCCTGCATTGATAGCATCAGCTCTGTCGGCAAGTTCCTGAACAAGTTCCTGCTGAAAAGGAGTAGCTTCGACCTGAACTACCTGATAATCACAGTCGGGAACATCGAGTTTCAGCGTATCCGCCGTCCTAATGTCAGCCACCTGCTTGAACATACTCATCAATTCGGGCAGACCGACACCCTATCCTTATGAATACTACCTAAGAAAGCCGTTTTTACGCACAGTATCGGTAAAAAGCAGTGTTTTGAAAGGATAAGAACGATGATTGATGAGATTTATAACAGCAGGCAGGGCACTATCAAGACTTACCACTTTTCCGATGAGTGGGAGCAGACTGCTATCCCGTTCGAGGAGTCACTGACTGAGGAGCAGATCATCATGTTCCATAAGCTCTGTGATTTGCAGAGCGAGACTGCCGCTGAGGAGATGAGAGCTGCGTATAAGGTAGGTTTCAAGGACGGAGTGGCACTGATGAGAGAGGTTCAGGAGTAATAGTTGCCTAAAAGCAATATATCCGCAGATTTTAGGTGCAAAGCACTTGAAATCTGCGGAGTGTTATGATATAATAAGAATAGAATGGAGCGTGATTCCAATGGCTGATAAGGATACGATCACCAAAGACTATATGCAGGACAGCGAAACCTTCGCTGATGCGTTTAATTTTCTGATATACGGCGGTAAGCAGGTCATTAAGCCTGAACAGCTCAGACCGCTTGATACGACTTCTATAGTATTGCCCTACGGCGATGAAAGCAAGAAAGTTCCAATCCAGAGGTATCGTGATGTGCTGAAAATGGTCACAGCGATGGAAGATGACAGAGCTGCCTATCTTCTCCTCGGTATCGAGAACCAGTCGGATATTCACTATGCGATGCCAATACGGAATATGCTGTATGATGCGATACAGTATGTGAATCAGGCAGATGCTATTGCCAAAGAACACAGAAAAAGCAAGAAGATGCCTGAAACAAGGGCTGAATACCTCTCAGGCTTCTATAAGACCGACAGAATTTTGTCCATAATCACATTGACGCTTTATTTCGGTGCTGACGAGTGGGATGCTCCGAGAGACTTGCATAGTATGCTGACGGCTGATGAGGACATACTGAGATTTGTGGACAATTATCATATTCACCTGATCGCTCCGGCAGAGATCAGGGACGAAGATTTTGCAAAGTTCCACACAGAGCTGAGTCTTGCGTTAAAATACGTCAAGTATTCCAAAGATAAGAAAAAGCTCAGGGATATGGTAAATGAAGATGCGGCATTTCACAGCGTTTCAAGGAAAACTGCTGATATGGTCAATGTCGTGACAAATTCTAATCTGCACTATGATAACGGAGAGGAGCGTGTTGATATGTGCGAAGCAATTGAGGGAATCAGAAAAGATGCGTTGGCTGAAGGCATCGAAGAGGGTATCCTTAAGACCCTCATTGGTCTTGTCAAGGACGGTATCCTTACGATAGCTGATGCAGCCAAGAGAGCCAACATGACTGTCTCGGAGTTTGAAGAAAAAACAGGCTTAAAAGCATAAAAAACAACGCCTATACACTTATTGCAGTGCGTAGGCGTTTCTATTTATATATTTATCGAAAGGAAAACATACTATGGATAATATAATCTTAACATTTATCAAAGAAAAAGGCATTATCGATTACAAATTTGATTCTATTGATGGTTTATCAGAGTGCTATATGAAAATACTTGATTTAATTGATTCGCATTTAATCTGCACTTATTATTGCATGATACCATTTATTGACGGACCTGTAGAAATCACGCCAGAAAAAGCATCACAGATTTGTGAATATATTTGCAGTTTAAGTTTAGAAAATGATAAGATAACCACAGGTAAAACAAAAGGTTTTTGGAATATTAGAGTACAGGAAAAAATGTTTATAGTATCAATAAGCAATTCAGGTGAGCTATGCAGTGTATTGCAAGAGGCATTAAGGTTATATAATGGTAATAAATCTGAAGATGAGATAAACAGCATTATGAAGGATTACATAGAACAAGAAAGGAAAGATAAAGAATTTATAGAATCTCTACCATATAGTATTATCTACCGATGTCCAATAAAAAAGGTGTGTTATGGCGAATCAATAAAATCAAAGCGAAAATGCATCTATTGTGGGAACACCACCGAAAGCAGTGCAAGTTTTAAAGAAATCGCTCATGCGATTCCAGAATCAATCGGAAACAAGAAATTTATTCAAAACGAAGAATGTGATGAATGCAACGACTATTTCGCTGTAAATGTCGAAGAACATTTGAGCAATATGCTGATGTGGGAAAGACTGGTTTATGGACTGAAAGGTAAAAATGGTTTTCCAATCTTTCAAATTGACAATAATACATATGCGCGTTATATTGACGTACAGGAAAGAGACTTTGCCTCATCAAACCTGGGCGATTTTGAAGTTGCAAGGGATTTATTAATTAAGGAAAATTGTCAGGGACCAGTAATCATATCTTCTTCAATGCCATTAGATACACAAGGATTTGATTTAAGTTATATTAAAGGTTTTTCACCGGTAAACGTATATAAAACTCTTGTAAAATGTGCTGTTGGGCTAATTGAGAAAGAAGAGCTGATATATTTTTCAAAAACGATAGAGTGGTTGCGATATGACAAGTCCTACCACAAGTTACCGGCTATAGTGATAAAGACTAAAAAGAGCATTTCGGAAGAACCTGAACTTTACATTCACACTCGAAAAAACGAGGACTATTCTTTACCTTATTGTTATGGAGAATTAAGAATACTAAATAAAATATTCATTTTTATTATTCCATTTTGTGATAGGGATAAATGCAAATTCATTAGTAAAAAGAGTTGGTTATCATTTGAGGAACACCTAAAAAATGTGTATAAAGCTTATGTTACCGAATCTTTTTCATCAACTCAAATTAAGAAAATAAGTATTCCATTTAAAAAGATTAGGAATATCAATATTGATTTACTTGACAAATAATCTCAGTTCGTATTAAATCAATAGCAGATCACTTCTCCCTTATCCACATGGCGGGATGAACACCTTGTGTGTCATTGTATCCGAAATTACGATCAATACAACCATCATGATCTACCCCCCATAAAGTGTTTGACTCTCTAATAGTTCTTAACCACCATCGTGAAGGTGAAATCGCACTTCTTTCAGAATTATCGCCTATTAATGCTGCCTCTTCAGTGCTTAATAAAAAGATATCGTTTTTTGAATTAACATCAGTAAGCACTACATTAACTATGCGAATCTTTTCATCATAAGTAAATGCACTGTTATAAAAATCAGAATTTAAATAATTACAAATATTTGACGTTTTCCATTTATTATTATTATTGTCAAAGCGAATACTAAAGAGAATATTTCTACTAACAACTAATGTTCCAAAGCCTTGCTCTTTCAGCACAATCCACTCAATCGGGTTCCCGTCCCAAGTGCCAAGCGTGATTATACGTTTACTCATGTGAATCCCTCCTTATTCAGCCAGATGAACACGGAAAACTTCTGTGTTTTCGTCCGGCTCTTTTTCTTTTGCAACGGCGTATTCCAGTTCTTCCGGTGCTTCCTCAATTGTTCGGATATAGATATCAGCATCGGGGTCAGCTACGGGGATACGGCAGCGAATCTTGTGTACTGCCGAATCACTGACAGGCATTTTTCCAGCACTCGGCAGAGAAGTATAGTAAATCTCAAAGTCCTCGCTGCTTGCTACTCCGAAACGTACCCACTGACCATAAACGGCTTCATTTCGATCAAGTACCATGCTGAACTTACCCTTGCGAGCCTTGCCGATATTGAAGCGGAACTTCGACTGGCTGTCAGCCTGAATCTGTGTGATAACCCTGATCGGGCCGCCCTCACGTCCGATGATAAGACCGTAAGCAACACCCGTCTTACCTGTCGGAGCAGTAATATCCGTGTTAATCTCTACGCCCCTTTGTCTTTGAATTTCGATTGCTTCCGCAGTACCAAGCGGCGGAAACAGGTGGAAATGCGTCGTATCCGACTTACCGCCTTCGATTTTGGCATTTTCCTGCTGAATGTACCGATCGAACAGCTTTTTCAGGATAGGCGACTTACTGGAATTGCCCGCAAGGAAAATCTGAATCTCGTCAACGCCGCTGTTTTCAACAATTTTACTATCAAACAGAAGCATGATAGACGCAAAGAAATTCTTTACACCACGTTCGATACGCTTCTCAAGAATGCTGATGAGGTCAACAGAAATGATATCCTTTTTCTGAATATACAGCTTCTGTCCGGACTGCAATTCACCGTTGTTATCAAATAGGTCAACGGTAATTGTACCGTCATCACCAATCGGGAATTTCATCTTTTCGTCATTACGGAAGATATAGCCATGATAGCTTTTGGTTTCTGCCTGTGTATCGGTGGGAGTTTCTTCTGTCGGCTCTGTTTCGGATTTTTTCTTCTTACCCTTGGCAGATTCATTGGCAGACGATTTCTCATCGACACCGATGATGCCCTCCCAGAACGGGCGCAGGGCTTCCATAAGCTGTTTGGTGTTACGCTTTGCTGACGGCGTATTCTTGATAGTAGTTTCGCAGCCTGACGGCTTCACACACTCAGGCGGCAATGTATACGAGAATCCGACCGTTTCTGACTGGTCATCATCGGAAACCTTTTCCTTGCCAGTACGCATAAAGTCATTGTTTGCCTTGAAAATCTCGAATGCAAGCAGTTCCAGCAGATTCTCACCGCCGAGATACCTGTCTCCCTCGGAATTGATATGCTCAATGACATAATCCTTATCCTCTTCCTCACGGACAGTATCATCTGCACCACGCCAGATACCAAAGTCAAAATCAGTCGTACCGCCGCCGAAATCGAAAATAGAATAAAGGATTTTATCGTTTTCATCTTCGGGATCAAAGCCATATCCCTGCAATGCTGTGATCGCATAGGCTTCCGGCTCACTGACACCCATTCTGACACGGAATTTTTTGCTTGCTTCTGCATCATTCTGAACAGCTTCGGGCAAAGACTTCCAAAGACCTGCCTTGAAACTTTCAAGAATCTTTGTCTTGACATCGAGCTTATAGGTAACAGGAAACGAGATCACATAGTCAAGATAAACGCCCCTTATCATATTGTTGATATACAAGCCGAGGTAGTAGGCGTACAGTTCAAGTGGGTTGAAATCGCCTCCTTTCAGGCTAACGAACGGCGGCAGCTCTCTTTCAGAATTCTTGTTCTTTTGGTCGATGAGCTTGACTGCTCTGCGGTCATCGCCGCACCACTGCTTAATATCATAGAAGAACGAATCGAAAAAGCTGTTGTTATCGCACGATTTCAGGTCTTTGTCTGCTGCGTGAGAAACTCGGATATCATCAATGGAAGTTTCAGGTCTGCCGCTTCTCATCGCATAATCACGGAGGAACTTTTCCAGATTGATAAACTCCATGATAGTCGGGTTCTCATAGTGATGTGCTTCGGGTGCTTTATTCAGCTTGCCGATACCGACACGCAGTAAGGTAGTATGCTCCTGACCGTCCTGAACGGAAACAATGGTACTTTTTGTGCCAAAATCAATGCCGATAAGTCCGTTATCATGAATATCGCTGAGTGGATTTCTCGCTCTTAACGGCTGTTCCAGTTGTGCAAGTACCTGTCCCTCTGTCGCTTTGGGTTCACCGTCAGTCCAAAGCTCCCAGTGTCCAGAATTGACATCAGTCAGGCATTTTTTGTCATACTTTTCAAGGTCTGCCCTGACAGTATCGCATTCAAGCAGGCTCTGAATATAAAACTCTGCGATTTCAGGTGTCATCACAAAGTTCTTCATCACCTTATCTTGTACTTCTTTAGTGATTTTCTTTCTGTCAACTTTGAAAATGTCTATCAAACGGTCAATATCTTCCTCGGATACATCTGATATTGGACGCTGTTTCAGTACAGATACAGCCTGTTTCAATGTGTCATCTGTCAGAATTTCATACTTTTCAGACAGAATAGCTTCAATGAAATCTTCTTCGCTGATGTCCACGAAACCAACCTGAACTGAATCACTATCGTTCCAGTTAGCATATCTTTCTGTCTCCACGCAGAATGAACCACCGTCAAAGCCAACCCAGTGACCGTCCTGACACGCTTGTGAAGCTTTAATTCCCTGCATAATCTCATTAGGGCAGTTGCTTTCACTGTCGAACAACGCCACAATAGTTTCTTCGGATAGCTCTGAACATTCCATTTCAAAATATGTATCTTCAAGAACTGCATAGATACACTGAACAGGAACAGCAACCTGTAAGTCCTTGTTCCAATAACCCTTTTTCCCATTTAAAGAGAATGCAATCCATTTTTCCTTGAAAAAGGCTGTTTCCTGAGCTTCATACTTAGGTGCCAAAATCTCTCTGAACGTTTTATAAAGCTCGGCGTGTTTGATCTGTTCTAATATATTATCACGCAGCACAACTTGGCTGACGGATTTTGTCTCATAATTCATTTTTCGTACCCCTCTTTATATTCTTGCAGTTCTCCCTTGTAATGCTTGATAAGTGCTGTCATCTGTTCCGGCGGCAACTCGGTTTCTTCTGTATCTTTGTCTGCCTTCCTGTACTGCGCTGTCATTGTAACAATATCTTCTTTCCGGACATTCAGAAAACAGCCAGCCTTCACTAAAAGCATTCCGTTTTCATTTCTGATTTCGGTAGGTTCTGTAACTTCAAGCACCTTAACCGCTTCTGCTATTTTGTTTCTGCTCCAGATACACTCTGTAATTTCGCACAGTGCGGATATAAGCACTTCTTTCAGAATGGGCTTTTCATCGTAGATCAGACAGAAATCTGTAGTGTCGCCATGACACATTCCTGCATATTCTCTCCACTCGTCCCAGAATGTATCTGAAAGCGGAACAGTCTTTCTTCCTTTGAATTTCAGTATATTCCATGTCCCTGCCTCATATAGCAGGGACGTTATCATATTGCCTTTTATCCAGAACAGACAATGAAAAATAGTCATCCTTTATCTTACACCTCGATGTTAAGCTCGCTGAGTTTCTGGTCAATAGCATCTTCGGAAATACCCGGTTCAATTTCTGCCATTGCTCCGACAAGTGCGTTCTGAACCTTCTTATCCATGCTGATGTCGGAAGCAGTATTATGCAGATAATTTGAGAAATCGTCCATGGATAAGCCGGCTGCCTGCAAGTGCTTACTATATACTACAAAATCCGTAGGAGAGAGAATCTTGTTCAGCTTTGCAAGATCGGTCAGAATATCTACTGTAATACCAATCAGTTCAGGATTCTTTAAGCCTGTTTTATCAAATCCGAGCTTTTCATTGATATACTTTGTATAGAGATATGTACCTGTTGCACGGTATGCAGAACGTTTTTCATCGTCCATGTTTTTCAATTCTTCCTTTTCTTCATCAGAGAGCTGAATATCCTCCTGAAGATGCTTGATGTATGCTTCGGTAGAATCAAAATCTTCGGGCTTCTGGTCGGATTTTTCCGCTTTCATAGCAAGCTCGTCCGGCTCGTCCTTGTCTTTTTCCTTTAGACCAAGAGTCTGCGCAATCTTTGAAACAATATCTGCTACAATAATAATTGCATTGATAATTTCAAGTGGGGGAAAAGCAACGCCGATTGTCGCAACAAGTTTTGATACAACACCGCCAATCGCACCGCCTAATGATGTTCCTGCAATTGCTGTACAAAGTGAGCTTACTCCACGGCAAATCGCACTTCCAACAACACTCAGTCCGCTGCTTATTGCACTTCCTACTCCACTTACAAAGCTACTAACACTGCTCCAGAATCCCATAACGTATCTCTCCTTTACATAAACTTTCTTGTAATATATTTTCGTAACTCATTTGCATTTTCATAACGTATCATATACGTTATAAGACATTCAGCACCAATAATATCAACAATTCGCTTTATATCGGCAAGTGTATCTGCTGACAGCTTTTTCTTATACTCAAGATATTCGATATTCCATGTATTTATCAGACCATTATTCAGCTCTCGGATACAAGCAAACTGCTTTGCTGTCGGCTTCTTACTGAACAGTTCTAAACCCATATACAAGCCAATGCGATAGTGATCGAGATAATACTTAATAGCACCCGTGCGAATTTCATCATCTGACGGTGGGTCAGCAGAAGTATCCGTGGAGAACTTGATCTGAATCTGGACAGCCTTCTCCGTTCCTGTAGTAAAATAGACTGCCCGTCCGGCAGGAAGATTTGAGAGAAAGTCTTTCTGCTCATCTTTCAGCATCACGGTATTGCCGACAGCTTCCTTATCATCTGCCGCAAAGATACGGTGAATGATCTTAGTATTCGTATTTTTCAGCACATCGGGTGTCAGCTTGTTCGGTATCTGATCGACGATCACAAGCGATTCCCCATATTTTCTGATTTCAGCAAGCATATCGGAGAACATTTCCACGCTTTGCTTTTTGCTCGGATTATCACCGGGAGAATGCTTGCTGAGAAGCCGGTGGGCTTCCTCCACCAGTGTGATATGTAGGAACTTACCCGTATCCCTATATTTTTCTCGGATCGCTTCCGAGAGATTGATCAGGATAAATCCCATGATAAGTGACTTTTCTGCACTACTTCGTATGTTTTCAAGCTCGAATACGACTTTGTGTTCAAGCAGCTCTATGAAATCAACAGAAGTCTGTGTGTTTAGCAAGAAACCCTTACCACCGCTTGTCAGTCCAAGCAGTCTTGCCTTGATCGAACCGATATAATCATTTTTCAGGCGGTCATCAAAGCCCTGCTCTGCTACGACTTTCTCGCAGTTTGTAATAAGATCGGAAATAGTCGGGAATGCTTCACCTGTACCGTCAAACGGCTGTTTATAGCGACTGTTCCTGTTCGTGTAGATATTCCAGCCTTTTTCCTCATAGCTTCTGTAAAGAGCCTGTTCTATGATCTGCGGTATTGCCGCCTCCATATCAAATGCCGACTCGATGCAGGCACAGAGCATATCCACACGGGAAGTGATGCTCTCGTACTGATAGAACATCAGTGGATTCATGCGAAGCGGCGTTGTCTGATTATCGCCGAGCGTGAATATCAGCAGATCCTTATGCTCATGGATCATAACACGGTATTCAGTTTTTGCAGGTTCGATTACAAGGAACGGAATATCCGCCTTTGTAAGTATGGTCTGACAGGTCGTTGTTTTACCGCTGCCTGTTACACCTGCAACAAAGATATGCTTGTCCAAATCAGCTTTGTCGAGATAGACAGGGCTTTCCTGCAACACATTTCCGTTCTGTATCAGGCAGCCAAGTTCGATTCGGCTTTCAGGGTGTTCAGGTTTGTCAAAATTCAGACCAAATTCGACTTCTTCATTCAGACTTAATCCAACAACTTCTTTCTGCGGAAGTCCCGCGATCATGCCAAGCTCGTTGGTAGTGATCCAGTTGCCAAAACAGGATTCACTGTTTTTGTTTATAAAGTGATGCATAGCATAATGCGTTAGATATTCTTCCTCGTTTGTTTCTACATAGATACAAACAGGCAACTGAAAATTAGCAAACGCATCTTTTGCCGCTGACCATATATCAAATGACTGCAAAGGAATCATGTTTCCATTTTCGCCGGAATACAAAGCAGTAACAGTATTCTTGATTTTTTGCAGTGAAGTAGGTTCAGATGCGAATACACACATAGAAGTCAGGAATGTGCCTTTACCCTTTCCATAATCAAGACGAGGGAACACAATATCGTCCATGAATTTCATAAAATCCTGAACCTTACGGTTTACATACTCGACTGTTGAAGTATTGGATTCAGAAGTTCCGGAGTTTGTTCCAGTTGTGGTACTGTCACTTTCAGTTTTTGAAGTGTTTGTACCTATCGTTTCAGAGTGAGAATTGTTAGAACCTGTTTGATGAGAGTCGGATTTGCTGTCGCCATCGCTTTTGCTTTTTGAGCCACTATGAGAAGTTGAAGAACTATCGCTACTGCTGCCTTTGCTTGTTCCTGTGCCGTCTGAAGTGCCTTCTGTTTTACTGTGATTTTCGCCCTCAGTATGCGTATCACTTTCGGAGTATCCCGTTGTATCAGTTGTTGAACCTGACGAACCGTCAGTATTGCTTGTTCCTTTGGTTGAAGAATCGGATTTCCCTATATTGCTGCCTTTTCCAGTCTGAATATTCAGCTTTGCAAAGGGAGAATTATCATCATAGAATTTATAGAGATTATCCTGAATCTGAAGAATAGCGTCAGTGTCCAATGGCTTTGCAACGACAAGAAAGCAATAGGTATCTCCGTACATAACATTAATAAGTCTGTCGATACCCTGATACTTCTCATCGTCTTTATTTGCTCCGGGAACACCTTCGATGACACCAGCTTCCGGCATCTCTGACAGGGTATCAAGTATACGTTTCTTCTCATCGTTATCAAGTGCCTGAACACGGCTTCCACGAAAATTTCCTTGAATTGAGGGCATCAGAATATGATCGCCGATGTCTTTTATCTCAAAGTCAAGTTCTTTATCGCAGCTCAGGTCTTTGGAGATTCCATAATAGAAATCAACTTTTTCCTTTTGACCGACAATCAGAAAAACAAAATTGATTCCTTCCATTTTCAGGGAGGACAATACATTTTCAAGGGCTTCTTTTTTCGGTGCTTGTTCATCATAGCATACATTCGTGATGTGAAGCAGATAGAAGTCTTTTATAGAAATATTACCCGCCTTTTTGAAACTGAGGCTCTGTGATAAATACATAACCTCTTTATTGAGAAAAAAGTTACTTGCATTTTCCATAATATCAGCTCCTATACACGAACAAGCGAACGGCAGATGATAGCTCCTGTATTTACAGACTTATAACCTTTCAGTATCACCTGAGTAATTTTTCCGGAAGTTGAACTTCCTGCACATCTGTCGTATTTATCATCATCGAATGAATATCCAACTTCAACGCTGTCTCTTACATACATCGGCTCACGCAGCGAACTGTTGAACACATCAAAGAAATAATCAAAAATCTCCTTCAGTACCTCAACGCTGTTTGCATCGCCATTACTGCCTGCAAGCTTTTTGGTATATGTCCATATCGCTTTCAAATGTTCAGAAGTAGAACAGGAAGCTATAAACAACACCTCGTCCTTGTCACAGATCACATCGGAAAGCCCCGTTCTAATTGAAGCAGGAAGTGATTTATAGCGGTCAAGCAGTATGACAGGATTGGAGAAACGTTCTTTAAGAATACTGATTTTTTTATCAGCCTCTTCCAGTTTCGATGCAAGTGAATGCTCGGCTTCTTTTAAACGACTGTTTTCACGCTCAAGCTCTCCGAAACGCTGTTTACTTGCCTCCTGTTCGGCTTTAGCTTTTTTTAAGTCACTTTCTAAACGAGAAACCTTGCTTTCAAGGCTGCTTTTGTCAGTTTCAAGACTATTGCATTTGGATTGAAGCTGAGCAGAAAAGTTTTTGTATTCTTGTATTTTTGAAGTCGTCTGTCTGTATTCGCTCTGACACTGAGATAGTTGACTTTTCAACTGTTCTATTGTTGATTCCAGAGTGGATATTTTACGCTTGTCGAAAAATCCAGCCTTTGAATCAGCAGATAGTGACGTATTGGGGGCAGACATGGTCGTTGGCTCCTGATTCGTTGAACATATGCCTCGGATTTTTCTTTGTATTGCTGGTGACGTATCAAGCAAATTTAGAACTAAAGCCTCTAATTCTTTTTCTTTGATTCCCATGACAATCTCCTATGCTCAAAATTAATTATCTGTTTTACGTTAAAGTAGCTATAATATACCATAATTATACTACATTTTCGTGAATTTGTCAATGGATATGTACGAATCCAAAGCACTTTTTAGCTGTTGTTTCTTATATAAATCGCTGCCTTGATTTATCTCGGCAGCGATTTTATAAAACTAATATACAATTGGAAACGTGATTCTCTGGACACTTAGAAACTGTAACATTTTTTCATTGTATCATTTTTCTCATGATTATCCCTGTTGGCTCTGAGTGCCTTTATCGTTCGCCAGAGAGGCTGTCATTCCAGCACATCTTTCTTCCTTTTCCACTGACTTCGACTCTGCTCTTGCTGATACTGCTGTTCGTTCCGCTGTGCCTGCGGAGCATACTGCCTGAGATAAGCATCAATATCGCTCTGCGCCCGTCTCAGCTCCACAAACTTTGCGTGGACGGCATCATGCTCTGCCTCTTTTTTTGTGAGCATCTTCTGATAGTGAGCGAGTACCTCCTTGACCTTGCTTTCTGACTCATATTTTTTATTATCAAACCATGAATCAAGCTCCTGTTCAGCGGAATAGTAGTCTCGGAGTTCACCAAAATGCTCGTCCTGATACTTCTTCCGTTTTCTGCCTTTCAGCGACTCAAATTCATCGTGAATGGGCTTCAACTTTTTGTAGGCAGTGAGGGTTTTGAGAAGTCCTTTCAGGTCTTTCACCTTTTCTTTCAGGACTTGGATCTCCTCATAAAGTGCTTCCCTTTGAGAGAACAGCTTTTGAATTTCCGGTTCAAGATCATCAGGCTCAATACCGTACTGAGCGATAATATTTTTGGCGATACTTGCGATCTTCATATTGCCACGGTCGATAGCATCCTGCACAAACTTGTTCTGCGGTGTCTGCTCCACAGCTCTGACTCTCGCCCTCGGTGTGTAGGACATCCCGCCAACAAACTGAGCGATACGCTTTTTTATCGTTTCTGTTTCGTAGTAGCCGCCGAGTGTTCGGGCGCGTGTAAATCTCGCTCTTGGGTTACGCTCCTTTTGCTCGGCAAGCATAAATTTCAGGTCTATTTTATGGTCTGGATTGTATTCTACAAGCACACCATAGTCGGCGCATTTTGCAAGGAAATCATCAAAGTCCTCGCTGCTCATAACAACTTGGTCGATTGCTTTTTTGAGCTTCGTTTTCCATGACAGACCTTCCTGATCGAGCATCCACTCCCAGCGTTTTTTGCCCTTGCCGAGTTCAGGGTGCTGTATCACGCTGAGGTGGTGCCGCCTGCACATTTCATCGGACAGATCAAACAGCTTCTTCCACGCCCGTTCCTTTTTACTCCCCTGATCTTCGTGCGTTTCAAAGGTTTTGTAATCGTACATATTACAGTTATTGAAAATCACATGGAGATGCACATGAGCTTTATCAACATGAACAGCAAGGTAATACTGGTACTGCCCTTTGAGGAACTTTTCACATAGCTCCTCTCCGACTTCCAATGCCCGTTCGGGAGTGATCTCCCCAGGCTTAAAGCTCTGAATAAAATGCTGTGACAGTATCTTATTCTTACCCGTTCCGCAAGCCCTGACCGATGCGAAATCTCTGCTTGCCTGTGCAGGATCACTGGAACAGCAGAATGTTGAGATCAGTCTGCCGTTATCGGTCTTGCTGCCGTCGGCAATGTAGCTGATCGCTTTGCGTTCTGTAGCTGTGATAGGAAACAGTTTAGTAGTTGCCAAAGTTTCTGCTGTCCCTCCTTTATCTGCGCAATATCTTCGGGGTAAACCTTGCCTGTGGTGTTCGCTCTCCGTGCGATCTGGTTGATGTTATTGGACATTGCTGAGAAGTCACGGAGCAGTTGCTTTCGGTCATCATCGCTGAATTTCACGATAACGCCCACGAAAATCATAGCCCTGATAAAATCGCTGACATTCTTCATTCCGCTGTTGCGGAATTTGGTGTCGATGACCTCTTTCTCCCTCTCACTGATTCTGATTTTGAGCCATTTATCTCTTTTCTCTGACTCGTTCATTAGGTACTTCCTTTCTTTTTCTGTGCAGGGTCTTAGGGGCAGCAGCCCTCTAACCAGTGGGTGTATGGTCTGGGGATTTTGTCCCCACGCCATACCGAGCTGGCTGGGTTTCCCCACGCCCTGCGTGGTGTGGTATACTTTTCAAGCGTTCCGCCGCTTGAAATTGGAGCTGTGCGACTACCTTTCTATGAGCGTCAGCTCTGCCGCAAGGCTCTGAAACTATGATACAAGATTATTTTCAAAAAGTCAATGCAGCGGTCAAAATGGATTCGTCAAAATGACAGTGGGCGTTTCTGTGCTCTCGGAGTGTCATAGAACCCCCTTTGATGCACGTTTCTGAATTTTTGACCTCTCCGAAATTGAGGACTAAGCAAAAAAGTTTGTCTGGTATGCGAATAGATTTTTTTGGAAATATCATGTACAATTAGTGTATCAGGCAGCAGCCGTGTGGCTGTCTGACCTGTTTAGAATACAAAGAGAGGTAGGTGGTCAACGTGGCAGTTTATGAGAAGAAGAAAGAAAAACTTGCCGCCAAGATTGCAACCCTCAAGAAGCGTATCGAGAAAGATACAGACGAGCTGAACAAGGCGCAGGCTGAGTACAGCGAACTGTGCTTCATGGAGATCAAGGCAAAGGAAAACTGTGATGAGAAGCAGCTTACTGACACCTTGATTCAGGAACACAACCTGATACAGCTTCTGAGGGGCAAGGGCTTTACCGATGAGCAGTTACTCGCATTGGCGAACGATGCGGACAGCTCTGCGGAGAGCAATCCCGTTTCTGAAAAACACGGAAACGATCATCGAAATCCTTACGCAGTCAGTGAGGAGCTTGAAGGTCAGATGTCGTTTGGCGATAACTGATCGCCTTGTATGACGCAAGGCATTTTCCCCGTAACCGACGGGACGATTTTATTGATGTAGACAGCAGGAAGTTTGAAAATGGAACGAGCTGTCGGAAAGGATAGTGTAGAACGAACGAGATTACATCTGCGAGAAAAGAGAGAGATGTTGTTGAGCTTCACACTGCTTCGGGTATTAAGGTAACGTATTCCTCGCCCGAAAATGTTTCTGAGGTTATCCGCAGAAAGAAGATCAACCAGATGTACGATGTTATTGTTGGTGCAGAGCGCCGCATTAACGAAGAACGAAAAACAGGATAATCGTGCATATCGCTAAAAATTCATAATCACTCCGATGATTCGAGGTGAGAGACTTGCAATTTAAGCCGATATGCGCTATGATATAGATGTGCGTAAATCGGCTTTCATTGCAATAATGGAGGTCGATGTATGAGAACAACAAATCAGACAAACGGAATTACGGCGATTTATGTGCGCCGTTCTGTAAGTGACAGCTTTAAGGGCAATAACTCGCTGTCGATAAATGCCCAGAAGGAGGAGTGTATCAGGTTCGTTGGCGATGCTCCGTATCAGGTGTATTGCGACGACGGCAGGTCGGGTAAGGACATTGAACATCGACCTGCATTTCAGCAGATGATGAGCGATGCTCGTGAGGGCATTATCGGCAGGATCGTCGTGAAAAAGTATGACCGTTTCAGCAGAAACATGAGGGAGTATCTTAACATCACGGACGAGCTTGACCGCTACGGTGTGACTGTCTATTCGCTCTCTGAGCCGTTCAATACGGAGACAAAAGAGGGGCGTATGATGAGGAACAATCTCCTGAACTTTGCTGAGTTCGAGAGA
>Ga0256407_10006786_pt1 | contig 17529 bp, 10 predicted proteins | sample RumenRJG_04DNA_FD_193489 | JGI IMG/M metagenome (GOLD analysis project Ga0256407, IMG submission 193489) | Bovine rumen microbial communities from Lethbridge, Alberta, Canada - RJG_04 | ecosystem: Host-associated > Mammals > Digestive system > Stomach > Rumen | place: Canada: Alberta...
AAGAATTAAATAATAAAATTGAAAATTTAAATAATCAAAAAAATAATGAAATTAATTCATTAAGTGAACAAATAAAAAAAATAAATGAAGAAAAAGAAAATGAAATAATAGAAAAAGAAAAAATAAAAAATGATAATCTTGAATTAGAAAAAAAATTAAATGAAAAAGATAATAATTTAAAAGAATTAGAATCTCAATTAAAACAAAATGAAAATGATTATAAAAAACAAATTGAAGAAATAAATGAAAAAAATAAAAATGACTATAATAAATTAAAAAATGAAAAAAATGAAAAAGAAAAAGAAATAAATAATATTAAAACAGATTATGAAAATAGATTAAAAGAAAATGAAAAAATAATAAATGATTTACATAAAAATATAGATAATAAATATAATGAAATAGATGATTTACATAATAAATTAGATAAAAAAGATCAAGAATTAGATGATTTAAATAAAAATTTAGATGAAAAAGATAATGTAATTGAATCATTAAATAAAGATATTGAAAGAAAAGAAAATGCAATTGATAAATTAAATAAAAAAATAGAAAAAAAAGACCAAATATTAAATGATAAAGATAATGAAATTAGAAATTTAAAAGATGAAATAAATGAAAAAGAAAATGAATTAAATGAAAAAGAAGAAAAATTAATGAAAATTAAAGAAATTAAAGAAATTAAAGAAAAAGAAATTAAAAAAGAAAATGAAATTGAAAATAAAGAAATAGAATTATTAAAAGTAAAATTAAATGATGAAAAAGATAAAACAGATGCATTAAAAGAAATTGCAGAAGAACAAAGATCAAAATTAATAGAATTTAAAGAAAGATTAGAAGATGCAAAAGAAAAAAATAATGCCTTAATAACAGAAATAACAAAAGTTGAAAATGAAAAAGAAAAATATCAAAATGAAATAATGTCTTTAACAATAAAAATACAAAATGAAAATAATTTAAATGATGATACAAATAATACAAATAAAAGAAAAAATAATAAAAATAATGAAGATACATATTCAGAATTAGAAAAAAAATTAAATGATAAAGAAGAAGAAATTGAATTAATTAAACAAAAATTAAATGAAGAAACTTTAAAATCAAAAGCTTATCAAAAAATTGCAGAAGATGAACAACAAAAATATTTAAATAATCAAACTAAATTTAAAGATGCTACTGAAAAAAATGAAAAATTATTATTTGAAATAGAAAAAAGAGATAAAGAAATTCAAAAATTAAAAGAATATGAAATTAATAATAATAATAGTAAGAATTTATTAAAAAAAAGTTCTTTAGATAGTTTAAATAGTAATGGAAGAATTAATGAAAATGAATATCAAAAAAATCATAATAGGGATCAAACAATATCAAAATTATCATCAATTGATAAAAGACAAAAAGATAAAAGTAATAATGATAATAATGATAATGATAGTTTAAATATATTTTTCCAACAAAAACAAGAAAATGGTAAATTGAATAATAATAAAAGTAATGATAATAATGAAAGTAATAACAATAATGAAAGTAATAATAATAAAGAGAGTAATAATAATAATGAAAATAATGATAATAATGAAAGTAATAATAATAATAAAAATAATAATAATAATGAGAGCAATAATAATAATGAAAGTAACAATGAAATTGTAAATAGTAATAATAATAATGAAAATAATTATAATGATGAAAGTCTAAATAGTAATATTAAGAATAATAAAGGTATTTTAAAACTTAGTAATTCTAATTCAAATAGTAGTAGTTCTAATATTAATGAAAGTGATTATGAGAATTATGAAAGTGAAAGAGATGAATCTAGAGATATTGATGAAAATGAAGAAAAATTAAGTGATAATAATAATGATAATATTAAAATTCAATCCTCTTTAGATGTATCTAATAATTATTAGTTAAATTTTTATATTTTGTAATATATTTTTTAATTAATATTTATTTAAAAGTTATTTTTTTTCAAATTTGACAATTGAAATTAATATAAAAAAAATAAAAAATGAAAAGCACTATTCCAATATATAATAAAAATAATGGTAAATTAAGGGAATTAATTGTTCAATTATTACATAAAAAAAAAAATATTAATAAATCAAAAAATTTAATTAGTGTAGTACATAATACAATAAATAAAGAATCAATAATAATACAATTAAGAAATGAATTCACATATATTAATCAATTAAATGAAAATTATAAAATATATCTTGAAAAACTAAAAAAATTAGTTAATAAAATATCACAAAATAAAAACGAAGTTGAATCTTTAAGTCATATATTATTAGATAATTATAAAGATGATGTGATTGTAATAAATAATTATGAGAAAAAATTAAAATTAATGTCAATGGATAGTGGTGATGTCTCTCAAATGAATGAAGATGTTTTAAATAAGAAAAAAAAAGTAACTAAAAATTTACAAAATAAATTAAAAGATATTGAATCAAAAATATCAATGAATGTAAAAGAAATTGAAACACAAAAAAATTTAATGATAACAATAAAAAATCAAATTGAAGAAGAAAAAATAGAATTAATAAAAAGAGAAAAAACACAATTAACTAAATTTGATAAATTAAAACAAAAATATAATTATTATCAAAAACAAATTAAAATAATAAAAGAAAAAATAAGAAATTTTGAACAAAAAAATAAAAAATTTGAAGAAGTTGAAATTGAAAATGAAGATATGGCAAATCAATTATTAAAAAAAGAAGATAAAGAATGTGAATTAAATGAAAGAATAATTGAAAATGAAAACTTAAATTATAATTTTAAAACTTTATCTGCAGAAATTTCAAAATTAGCTTTAAAAATTAATGAAATGAATAATAATGAAAATATTGAAGAAAATAATTTAAATTTAAATCATCATACAATTGAATGTAAAACTTCAAGAAATAATAATGGAAATTCTCCTCCAATTATTAAGAATAAAAGGTATATTAGAATTTAATTTTTTATATTTCTTTATTTATTATCTTTTTTTTAGCATTTTTTTATAAAAAGGAGAATTAATATATTATATAAAATTATTAATTGGTATTATTTATAATATTTTTATAATTTTAATTAATTATAATAATTATAATAAGTTTTTTTATTATTGATAATAATTAAAAATTTATATAAAAATTTTTATCATTATTTATACATCATAACTAATTGTTTTTTTAATAAATTCTTTTATATTTTCATCTCCTGAATTATAATAAGTTTTAATTATATTTTTTATTTTTAATAATGAATCATCATTTTGTTCTCCAGCCCAAAATTTAATAGGAATAATATTTTCCCTCATATTTAAATAAATACTAGGATTATCATCAATAATAATTAAATCATCAGAATTTGATAATGAAGAATTTAATTTAAGTATATCTTTAAAATATCTATTTTGATAATTAATACAATTTTGTCTATAATATTTTTTTTTAATAATACCTTTTTTATCAATAACTTTTAATATTTTATCTGCATAATCTTGAGTTGAACTTGTATAAATAAATAAATCTGCAAATGTATATAATGTTGTTAAAAAAGTATCTAAATATGGTCTTTTATAAATATTATATTTATTATCATATATTAAAATTGGATTGATATTTGGTAATTTATAAAAAGTTGAATATATTAATGTGTTGTCTAAGTCTAAAAATATTTTTAATCTAGATTGATTTAATGGATAATATCCAAATAAAGTTTTCTTATTATAAAATTTTGATATTATTAAAATTATTATTCTTATTAAGATATCTATGAAATAAGTTATTGGATATAAAATTTTAAATAATGTAAATATTATTAATACTGTAATTTTCATTGTTAATATTATGAAAAATAAAACAACAAAAGATAATCCAGAATATTTTATTATTTCATTTTTTGAAATATAATTATTATAAAAAGATAAAATTCTATCATGTATTAAATTAAACATTTTTTATTTCAATAAATAATAAAAATAATTTATAACCTATTTTTAATATAACTTGTATTATTCTTTTTTTAATTATATTAATTATTCGTTTATTTATATTGTATTAATAAAAAAATCAAATTAACAAATAAAATAAAAATAATTTCATTAATAAAACAATTTCAAATTTTTTAAAATATTAAAAATAATATTAAAAAAAATTAAAAAAAAATTTATATAATATAAATAATTTATAATATCTATATAAATATCAGTTAATCATTTTTTATATTTAGTTCCAATATTTAAATATTTCATAAAATAATCTTTAGTTTGATAATTTTTAGCGTAATTATAAATAGGATCATTTCCCCTTTCATAATAAAAATGTTTTCTTTTTTTTAAAGTTCTATTATCATCAATATAATCTGGAATAGGTTCTCTAATAATATGAGTTTTTAACATTTGTTCTAATTCTTTTATAATTCTTTTTTTTTCATCTTGTATATTTTGTCTTCTTAATTTTAAACTTAACATTCTTGATTCAATTTTAGTTTTTTCAGAAACACCACCCATTATTTTAATTATTCTATATTGGGTAATTTTATTTTTTTATTTGATTATTAATCACATTTATACAATAAAAAAATAATTTTTTTTAAATTTAAAAAAAAAAATATAAACTCTTATTTTTAACATTTATATACTTTTTATTTTTGCATATTTTAAAATAACCTTATAAAAATAAGATAAAATATTAAATCAAAATGAAAAAAAAAAAATTTTTTTATAAACCATATCTAACTTTTAACTTATCTAAAGAAAAAGTTAATCTTTCCATTTTTTTATCATTTTCAATACATTTACTTCTTAATTTTTCATCAGGAATATATTTTTCTTCAACAACTTTTTTTTTCTTAACATTATAATTTAATTTTTTAAAATCTTTCTTAGGAGTATAAGGAGTAATTTCTTCAACACATTTTAAAGCCGTTTCTTCATCCATATTTTTTAATCCTTTAGTAAATCTAGAAACAGCATTTTTAAATTTAGTATCTTTATTTTCTATAGTTTCTTGTAAAAATTTTTTTGCTGAAATTTTATTTTTTTTTTCTGGTAATTTTATACCTGTTATTATATAAATATCTTCTTTTAATTTTTCTTTATTAAAATCTTGTTTTATTATTTCTTCATTTTGAAATTCATTTATTCTATCAATTATTTCATATAATTCTCCTTCTAATTGAGGAATTGGTGATTCCATTGTTTTAATTTTTTCATTTAATTCTTTTTTTGTTTTATTTAATTTTTTTTTATATTTAATTGTTTCTGGTGATGAAATTGGAGAATATAAATCACTATTAAAATTATGATATTCATAACTTGAATAAATATTATCTTCATTTTGTTTATTTTCATTTTTTTCTTGTCTACTTTTATTAGGAGAATTTATTCTATTTTTATTTATTTTTTTATAAAATTTTGATTGTATATTTTTATTTTTTGTAGTTTTTGCTGATGATGGAATTGAACGATATGAATTAATAAAATTTGTATTATTAAAAGAACTAAGATTATTAATAGTATTAAAATTATTTTTTAAAATATTCATAGTTTCATTAAAAAAATTATTTCTTTCTTTATAATCAGTAATAAATGGACTTTTATGATTAATTTGAGCAGATAAAATTCTTTGATTTTTTTTTTTTTTACTATTATTAGCAATAAATAAAGCTTCTCTTCTTGAAAATCTATCTCTAGCAACAGAAAAATTATTACTTCTAAATAAGTAACCTCTTTTAATATCATCTAATCTTCCTCCAGTACTTGTTTTCTTACTTTTTAAATCTAAAAAGTCTAATGTTCCTGCATAAATTTTTGTGTCTATTCCTATTGAATTTCTTTTCTTTTTATATATCCTTTTTAAACTATCAACTTTTTTTGTTATATAACCTTCTTTTCCAAAAAAACATAATTTTAAACCTTTTTCAAATTTTTTTAATGCTTCTGGTTTGTCAATTTTTATCTCGTTAAATACTGTGTTTTTTATTTTGAAAAATGATTTAAATTCTTTTTTGTCTTTTTTTATTTTTTGTAATAATTCATTTGATTTTTTATATTTGGATTTTTTATTTTGAGTTGTTTGTGTGTAATTTATTTTTTTTAAATTTAATTTTGGTTTTACATTTTCTTCTGATAGAAATGGACGAAAAACTTGTTTTACTGGAGTTTCTTCATCAAAAGTACCAAATTCATCTATTATTTTTTCAATTGGTTGTTGATTTTTTGCACTTTTTATAAATTCTATGTTATAATTCATTAAATTTTTTTTTTTTTTTTATATATTTTTTTTTATTTTATTTTAATTATCGTTATTTAGTTATTTAAGATATAATATTATAATCTTAAAATAAAATTATAATATTGTATTTTAGATATTTATATTTTCAATATAATTATTTTTTTGCCATATATATACATTTTTTATTTGTATAATATAGAATTGATTACACAATTATTAAAAAATTCTGAAATTTCTCTTTCTTTTTCAAATTTTTTAATTTGAATAATAAAAGAAATAGTAGATGCCAACATTAAAATTAATTCAAGAAAAAAGAATATAATAGTATTAAACAGAATATTCTTTTTAATAACATCAAAATCCCAATTAAAATTAATTAAAAACATAATATCAACTTTCCTTAAAATTCTAGGAATTTCAATTAAACAAGTTTCAAAAAATTTATCTCTAATTCTTCTTAAATTACTAATTTCAGTTCTATTATCTTTAACAAAATCATTATAATAACTAACAATAGTAGTATAAATAGTATCAATAGCAATATTAAAACCTTTTAAATTTAATCCATTTCCAATTTTAACACATTCAGAATATAAAGATTCATATGTTATAGATTTTAAATAAATTAATCCTCCTAAAATAGGATTTTCTTTATTTTTATTTAAAAATGTACTATATGTATTACAAAAATCATTTGAATATAATTTTTTTAAAAATTTTCTTGTATTTTTTAATTTTATATTTAAATCACCTGATGCATATAAATCCATTTTTCTTTTTATTCCTTCAAAACAAGTAGTTAATTCATTAAATATTTTATGTGTTTTTAATTTAGTAAATTGATATGCTTCTTCACAATCATAATCATATTCAGTTAATTCAATATCAATTTGAACTTCTTCATTTTTTAATATTGATAAACCATATAAATAAACTAATTCTGTTGTATATTTTGAATAACGAAAAAAATTAATTAATGATATTACAACTGATTTTAATAAATTAATTGTATGAATTGATATAAAAATTTGAATTATTGAAACTCCAATAAATGATATTGTTAAAAAAAATAAAAGTAATAAAAAATTAAAATATAAAATTGGTCTATCTACTAATCTTTTACCATTTTGAATGAATTTAAATTTTGCATCATTTTCAGCTTTAATTAAATTATTTTTTGAAATACTTTTATTTTGACTATTATTATTAACACTTGCATTTAATAATTTTAAACTTGATTTACTTGAATATCCAGTTCTATTTGTTGAATTAATTAATTGAAAATTTGATTTTGTTGAAGAAATATTTGATTTATTCATAAAACTTGAATTTCTTGTTTCATTTGTTTCATGAAAACCAGAATAATTTGTTTTTCTTTCATTATTTGAATTTAATGTATTATTATTTGTATTTGTATATAAATTTGAATTATTATTATTTAAATTTGATTTTAATGAATTATTTGAACCATAAGCATTTTTTTGAGGTGTTATAAATTTTTTTGAAATATTTTGATTTGTTTGATATTGAATTGCATTTTTTCTTAATACTATAAATAATTTTTGTGAATCTACTATTTTTGTTTCTGAAAATTTTCTTGATATTTCCTTTATTTCTCTTTTACAATTTATTAAATTACTCTTATCAAAATTTTCATTTTCTTCATCATTTGTTCTTAATTTTTTACTTTGAAAAGGTTGAATTTTAATATTTTTATATTTATCATATTTATCACTAATTACATTTTGTAAAATAAAATCTTCAAAATTATTTTCTAATATTTCAATATCTTCAATTTTTTTATGAATATTAATTTTAGAAGAATAATTTTCAATATAATCTAAAATACTTTGAATCTTCATTCCAATATACATATTAAAAAATCTTAATCTAATATATCCTAAATAATAATTAGCAAAAAGCATTTTTGTTCTTTGAAAGAATATAAAAAACATACATAAAATATAAAAAGTAAATAAAATAGCAACCATTAATATTAAATAAGAAATCATTTCTTGTTCATTAATTTCATCATTAATAACATTTTTTAAAATCATATTTTGTTCAGAACTTGATTCATAAAAAAAATAAAGAGAAAATCCTTCTAGAAATTTAGCATTACTATATGCATAATTATAATAATCTAATTGACTATAATTATACTTTAAAACCATACTTTCATTATAATAATAATCACTTTTATTATAATAAATTGGTAGTGAACTTAATAAAGACATTGGAATTAAAATAATATGAACATCTTCTTCAAATAATTTTAAATTTTTTATTATTTTTTGTCCATTAAAATCAGGGAGATTAAAATTTTTTAAATGTTCATCACTTTTTGTATTTTCTCTTACTTTTTTATTTGCTGTTATAAATTCATTATATTTTCTATAAAAAATAATATAATCATTAAATCTTAAATTTAATTGTCCATTATTATAATCCCAACTGTTATTATAACCATTATCTATAATATCTTCTTGTAAATTATTTGATACATATGCCATTAAAAGTATTTTTAATTGAATTTGACATACAGTTTGATAATACATATTTCCTTCTATAAATAAAGATAAATATTCTCTTAAAAAATTTGTCTTCTTAATATTTTGAGTAAATAAAAAGAATAATAATAAATAAAATATTATTGAAAGGAATGATGGAAAATATTGTCTGAAATAAGAATATTTTTTTATATTTACTCTTGATTTTTCTACTATTTTTTTTTTTGACATTTCTGTATAATTTAATATTTCTAAATCATCAAAATTTGTTGTTTGATTATTATTATTATTACTATTATTATTATCAATATTTAATTCTAAATTTTTTTTTTGAATATTAATTTTAAAATATTTTCTAAGGATTAAAATTCCTAATTTATTAATTTGTTTTATTTTCTTAATTAATATTAAATAACTAGATTGTTTTTCAAAAATTTGAGGTGTGATAATTTCATCAATATTATTATTTATAAATGATAAATCATCTCTTATTAAAGAATTAGTTGTTACTGATTTCATTTTATTTTCAAATAATTTTTCAATTTTCATTATTCCATTTTCAGTTTTTTTCTTTGATATTTCTTCTAAATATAATTTTAAAATAAAAAAATAATATTTTTTTTCTTTATTTTTATCTTTTATTAAACTTCTCTGTTCATAAGATCCATTAACTTTAAAATTAAATTTAATAGTTTGTAAAATTTCTTTAAAATCTTTTAATTTAACAATAATTTTTGAAAATTCATCTTCTGAAATTAACCCAACTTCTTTAGTAAAAATTTCTTCAATATTATTTAAAATATTCATTAAATTCATTTCAAAAATTCCTCTTGTATTTAATTTATTAATTTTAAAAATATCAATAACATTAATAACATATTGATGTAAAACAGTAGTATTAATAAAAAAAAAGTCTTCAAATTGTTTACTAATAGAAATTATTTTACCATTTTTATTAGAAAATAAAAAACAAGAACCACAATAATTATTTTGTGAATTAAATTTTTTTTTCATCATACTACTTCTTCTTGGGTTATTATTATTATTAAATACTTTTTGTTCTTTTGAATCTTTTAATCTAATATATAATTGAAGTCCTTGTCCTTTTGATAAAATTATACCATCAAAATCAAATATACAAATATATTTATGTTTTTCTTGAAAACAAAAATTTGGTATTTTTAAATAATCAATTCCTTTTTCTAAACAATTAAATATTAAATATGAATATGATTTATAAAATGTTTTTTGAAATAAATCACTAAAATCAATTTTTGAAAAATCACTTCTTGAATAACGTAATTTTCTTCTTAAATCATCTGAAATATATTTTATTTTTAATTTTGGTATTTCATTTACTATTTGAATATATATTATAAAAATATATTCTTCTTTTTCAGTATGAATTAATGATGATACTTGATTTGAAAAAAAATTACTAATTGGTCCATTTAATTCTTTTGGTATTTCTCTTGTTAAAAATTCAAAAAAAATTGTTATTTTATTCATTGGATATAAAATACTACATTTTGTTCTACTGAATAATTTATTTAAATTATAAATATAATTCTTATATATTTTTGAAAAATCTATTATTAAATCTGAATATCTTTTAAATGATATTTCATCTTCATAAAAATTTTTCATTATTAAACGATATTTATTTAATATGAATTTTATATCTTTTTCAATTAATATTAATTTATTTATTGAATTAAAATTTGCTGTAAATATTTCTGTATTTTTAATTTTTTTTCTTTGAATTTTAGCTAAATATACTAATTTCCTTTTTTCTAAATATTTTTCTTTTTGATAACTTTCAATTATTTTTCTTTGCATTATATCTAATTGTAATTTAGTAATTAAATTTATTTGATTTTCCTTTATTCCTTTTATTTTTTCAATAAGATATAAACATTTAATAAAATTATTTTTAAAAACATAAAAATGAGTAATAATAATAGTAATAGCAATAAAATAATTTTTCCATTGATGATGAATATTTTCATAATTAGTAAGTTCATTAACTAAAAAATTATGAAATAAAGGACATTTCTCTTCTAAATATTTATGAACTGGAATATTATCAATTTTATTTTTAGATAATGAAATATATTCATTTATTTCTCTATTAAAGTCAATTGGATTATATGTGTGACAATAAAAGCATTTTATATCATCTTTACATTTTGGAGTATGAATTCTATTTTTTAAAGAATTATTTAATTCATTCATTATATTTTTAAAATCATTTATTCTATCCATATAATAGATAAGATTAAACATTTTTATTATGTGAATTGTATAAGATTCAGGTGATTTGGAATTAAATTTAACTATATTTGATTTAATGTATTTATAATCAAGTCTAAAAAAAATATTTGTAAATAAAACACTTAAAACTATTTCAACAAATAATTTTATAAATAAAATTGCTTTATCTTCTTGTAAAATAAAAGTTTTACTTTTAAAATATTCAATTAAACTAAAAAATTCAATTAAAATAGAAGAAAAATTTAATGAATAATAAAATCTTAATCCAATTTCAATATAATATCTATAATAAAATTTATTATGTGTAATAAAAAAAAATAAATAAATTATACAAATACAAATTCTTGAAAATGTTTTTACAATTATTATATTATTTTGATTTAAATGGAATTCTAATTGAACAATAATTTGAACGAATGTAATGAATAAAAAAGTAAAATCAACTCTTCCTAAAATATTAGTAAATATTGAATAATTATCAATAAAAAAAGGTTCTTGTAAAATTAAACTTGAAATAAATATTTCATTTAAACACATATAAATGGAATTAAATGCAATCAAAATCACAGAAAAATAATATAATAATTGAGGAATATCAGTTTTAGATCTTTTATCAAAAATAATTTCTATAAAAATAGATAAAAAATAAGAATTTAACATATAATTTAAAATCAATGATAAATATTGAATATAACAAATATAATTTTCATTATATTTATGAGAATAAACTTGATAAACTGATAAAATAATTGATATTGAAGATAAAAATGAATAAATATATAATAATGCATATAAAAAATATAAATTTTTGAAATCATTTACAATTTCTGCTAAAGTAAATTTTCTTACCCAAAATGATATACCTGAATTTTTAGAAATTTTCCAATCATGTGATACTACAAACATAGGAATAAATTTTATAAGAATTATTATTGAAAAAACAACTTTTGATCTGGGAAAAGTCTTTAATATTTGAATAAAATGATATTTTAATGAATCATATTTATTATTTTGCTTTTCCATTAATTAAATTTGAAAATAAAAAAATATAAAAATATTTTTATTTGATTATTAAAAATTTTAATAATATTATTTTTTTTATAAAAAGAAAAAAAATTTTTTTATATTAAAATAAATATATTAGAGTTCATCATCTTTTAAAACAAAATCAGGAATTCCATTTTTAATTTCATATTCTCTATGACAATTTAAACAAACTAAACAACCTTCAACAATTTGAATTTCAAATAAAATATTATGTAAATAAGTATAAAAATCTTCATTTTTTTCTAATTCTTCAATTGGTAAAGTTAAATCATATTTATAAACATTTAAATTTTTACACCATTCATTTAAACATTTTTTATCTAATTTTTCAAACATACTTTTTGTTCTTATATCATCTTTTTCTAAAGTAATATTTTCAGTTTTAGTAGATTTTATTAATAAAGGAAAATTCTTTTCATTATTAATACAAGTATTTTTATTACAAAATAATAAATTATGAGTAATTGCTTTCATTTAAAATGATAAAATATATATAAAAAATAAATAAAAATATAAGAAAAAATAAAAAATTTTTTTATGGAAAATGAAAATGAAAATGGTTTTGATAAATTAAAAATTTTAGCTGATCAAATGGCAAGATTAGGATTAAATTATCAAAATTTAGAAAATATTACAGAAGAAAATATAAATAGTAGTAGTAAAAATAATAATATTGATAATACAAATCAATCAATAGAAATTAATTCTAATTCATTTAAAGTGAAAAAAAATTCTAGTAAAAAAGAAATTTCTAAAGATAATATTGAAGAAATTAATTTAAACGATTATCCAAAAAATGATTTATATAATGAAAATAATATTGAAAGTGATGAAAATAAAAAATTAAATGATAGTATTAAATCAATTGATATGAAAGAAAAAGAAAATTTTAGTAAAATAAATGAAGAAAATAATGAAAGTAAAAATTATTCAAATGAAGAAAATGAAGATTTAAATATTGAAAATGAAGAAATACCAAAATTAAATAACATAAATGAAGAAAATAAAACAACAATTCCAACAAATAAATATTTCTTTAATGAAGAAAATCAAAAAATAAATAAATTAACAAATAAAATAAAAAATCAAGATAATCTCAATACAATAAAAACTGATTATTCAAATGAAAATATAACAACAATAACTCCAATTTCAACAATAAAAGAAAATAATGATAATATTATAAATACAAATCAAGTATTTATAAATAAAGAAAATAATGAAGATGATAATAATAAAATTCAATATATTGCTCTTGAAAATGAAGAAGATGAACTTTTTGATACTAATATAACATATTATCCAAGTGTAACAAATAATTTAAAATCAATATCAAATAAAAGAAAAAATATTTATGAAAGAGAAATGAAACATTTAAAATATAAAAATAAATTATTAGATGCAAAAAGACAAAAATTAATTCAAGAAGAATATAATTTAATGAAAGAATCTCCAGGTTTAAATTCAATTTCAGATTTAATAATTCAAAAAAAAGGAAATTATATTCCTTTATTTGAAAGAGCTTGTCAAATTCATAATCAACATTTAACAAATATTATATTAAATCAAGAAAAAAAAAAGAAAAAAATTTTTGAAAATGAAAATGAACTTTTAAGAAGTAATAATAATAAAAAATATAATAAAGAAGAATGGGAAAATTTTATTGAAAATCAATTAAAATGGAAAGATGATATTTTAAATAAAAGAAAAATTGCTAAAATTGAACAAGATAATAAAATTGAAGAAATTTTTGATTTTAAACCAACATTAAATATTAATACTCAAAAAATTATTAAAAAATTAAAAAAAGAAAATGATTATTTCGAAAAAGATATTTTTGAAAGATTATATAATGATAAAGATGAACATGAAGAAAGACAAAAAATAAGAGATTTACTTTCAATTCCTTCTTTTCAACCTAAAATAAATAAATATAAACAAAAAAAGAATAAAAGTTTTTATAAATGTAATAGTAATAAAAAAATTATTATTCAAGAAACTGAAAGAAGAAATCAAATTGAAAATAAAAATGAATATTTAAAAATGAAATTAAATCAATTTAATAATAATCAAAATGATAATAGTTATAATCAATATTTAGATAATAATAATTATTATGAAAATAATAATTTAGAAAATGAAAATGAAATACCAATTCAAATAATAAATAAAAATGAAAAATCATTTAGTGTTACCCCAGATAATACAGAAAGAATAGATAATTTAAAAAATGAAAGAAATGAAAATAAAATAAATTCAGTAACATCTGAAGAAGAAATAATAGAAAATGATAATGAAAATAATAATTCAGAACATATTGATAAAATTTGTATTGGGACTTCTGATATGTTTAAAAATCAAGAATTATTAGAAAAATTAATGGAAATTGAAAATATTAAAAATAATAATTTAAATGATCCTGAGAATAATTTATATAAATTAAATATTCAAAATTCAACTTCATTCGGAGTAAATAATAATGTTATTATTCCTTCTTATGATTATAGAAATTTATTTAAGAAAAAATAAATTTTTTTTAATAATAAAATAATGATAATTAATTATATAAATTTATAAATTTTATATTTAAATATTAAATAAGAAAAAAAATTATTTTCACTAATTTATTTAGTTTGAAAAGTACATTTTTCCATTAAATATCTTGCAATTAATTCAGGTTCAAATTTAATTAAATCTTCAAAACTAAAAATATTATCTTTAATTTTTTCTTTTCCTTCTTCATTTTCAAATTCTATTAAAAAAAAAGGATTTTTCTCATTTTCATTATTTTGATAAACTCTTTTAATTTTTTTAACTGAATTAATACCTAAAATTCCTTCTTTTTCATTTTTATTATTTTCTTCTTCAAAATTTAATATATTATTAAGATTATTTTCTCTTTTTTTATTAAGGAAAAAATTATTATTTAAATTATTATCTTTTGAATTAAAAAATTGATTTTTATTTTCTTTTTCTTTTTTTTCTAAAGTTTCAATATTCTTTTTTTTTATTTCATTTTCATATATTTTAATCGGAGTTAAGTCTTTAAAGTGATTTTTTGGTTCCCAAGTATTATCTTCTTCAGGATAATCTTTCCATTTAACTAAATAATATTCAATTCCACTTTCAATTTTTTTTCCAACTACTTTATCAACAATATATTCTTCTTCACTCATTGAAAATTTTAAATTAAAAATAATGATTAAATGAATTGTATATATATTAAAACAATTTTAAATTAATTTAAAAAAAAATTCAAAATTTTGTAAATTTTTTTATTAATTCTTTATTGTTTTTATTATATTTCCTAAATCTACATAAATAAGAGGATCAACACTTGAACCAATTGATTGAATATTTAATATTTCTTTATTTATTTCACTAATAAAAATAATAGAATTAGTAATACATAATTCTTCATCAATAGGATCTAAAAATAATAAATTATTTAATATTGCAAAACAATAAACATTTGGAATATTAATATTAATTTTATATTCACTTTCTTCTTCTGTTAATTCTTCATAATTTGATTTTAAATCATATTCATAATTTTTAGTTAAATCATTATAAAAAGTTATTATTTTTGGTAATTTTATATTTATTAATGCTTCTTTTATTCCTATTGTTAATAATTGAAATAAACTTATTTTTAATTCATCAAATATAAAAATATCAATATATATTTTCCAAATCATTTCTGGTTTTGATTTTTCTATTTTTAAACCATTAAATTCTAATTGAGATATTAATAAATTTTGAATTAAATTCTCTAATTGAATTTTTATTTTTGTATTTTCATCATTTAATTTATTCATTGAATCAATTGCAACATTTATTATTTTATTCTCTTTATTTACATCTGATAAATGTATTACTTCTCCTTTAATTGCAAAAATTATTTCATTTTTTGAATTGTTATAAGTTATTTTTAAACTTGATAAACATGATTGTATTATATTATATATTATATTATATTTTCTAATTTCCATTTTATCTCTTCCATCAATTCTAATATCATTATCAATTAAAAGTTGTTTAAAAAATAATATTTCATTAGAAGAATATTTATTCATATTTAAATAAAAAATAAAAATAACAAAAATAAAAAAAATTTAAAAAAAAAATTGGGAAAAAAATAAATAACTTAAAACTCAAAAAATAAAAAAAAAACCAAAAAAATAAAAAAAAATTAATAAAAATACATTAATTATCCTTAGAATACTTTTTTTCATTTTCAAACTTATTCAACAAAGGATCTTCCAAATCAGAAACATAATTATCTTTCATAGAACTTTTATTACTTAAACTTCCAATTCTTCCTTTTCCAATTTTTTTATTACTTCCAGTACTAAATTCAAAATTTTCAATATCACTTTCAATAACATCTCTTTTTTTTTCTTTTTTAGAAAATCCAATAACTAAAGCAGAAATACATTCACAAGCGAAAAAAACTAAAGAATCCCAAACATTAACTTCCATAAAAGTAGGATAAATTTCTTTAAACCAACCAATTGAAATGAAAAAATTAATAAAACCTCTTATTAAATGAGTTGAACCAACAATTGAAGAAATTAAAACAATTCTTTGATAAATTAAAAATTTTTCTTGAGAATCTAAATAAGTATAATTTGAATAATAACTTGCAATTTTACATCCATAAATTAAGTAAATTGTACCTAAAATCATACATAATATACATAAAATACAATCTGACATATAATAAAATACTTTAAATTTTCTTGTACTTAAACATGCTACTCCGATTAATGATACTATTGCATATATTAAATAAAGAAAAAATTGTATTGTTGGAGCAAAAAAAATTTGATTTTTTTTTGTTACCATTTCATAATATTTTTCTATTAAGAATTGAATATAAAAATAAAATATTGTTATGAAAATAAAACTTGGAATTATATGACATAAATAATTAAAAAATGATAATATATCATATCCAGTTTTATTTTCACATATTATTATATAAATTACTGATGCACAACGTAATAAACATGCTATTGATAAATTTTTTGTTATATTATATTTTTGACTTATTGCTTTTGAGTCAAAAAATTTTTCTCCATTTAATAAAAATTTCTTTGAAAGATTAAATAAAAAATATGCTAGGAAACCAAAACAAAAAAATAATATAAATAATAATGATATGTATTTATCATGATATGAAACAAATTGATATGTTTTATTTTTTCCATAATGATCAAAATATCTTTCATTTATATCATTTGTTGGTGTATTTGACATAATATTATTTGAAAATAAAAATAAAAAATTATATATTTAAAACAATAAAAAAAAATTTAATAAAAAATGTATAAAAAAAACTAAATAATGTAAATAAAACTTAAAACTAAAAAATATCAAAATTCAAAAAAAAAATAATAATAATAAAATAAAAATTCATTATTAAAAAAAACAAAAATGGAAAAAAACAATGAAGAAATAAA
>Ga0256407_10006787_pt1 | contig 17527 bp, 12 predicted proteins | sample RumenRJG_04DNA_FD_193489 | JGI IMG/M metagenome (GOLD analysis project Ga0256407, IMG submission 193489) | Bovine rumen microbial communities from Lethbridge, Alberta, Canada - RJG_04 | ecosystem: Host-associated > Mammals > Digestive system > Stomach > Rumen | place: Canada: Alberta...
TACGATGGTGAATTAAACAACTACATAGGCGTTTTAAATGTAAAAACATATATCAAAGAATATTTATCTAATCCTAACGTTGAAATACGCTCTTTATTGCAACCTCCATACCGTGTTCCAAACAAAATTATGCTTGTAGATTTACTTTCTGGTTTCAAGGAACACCACACACATTTAGCTATGGTTGAAAATAAAGATGGTAACATCATTGGTATGGTTACCATGGAAGACGTTTTGGAGGAATTAGTATCCGATATTAGTGAACCAAATTTGCTAAAAAAGGAGGCTAGAAGATAATGGTTATTTTATACGTTATTGTTGCTATACTTCTTGTCTTTAGTGCCTTCTTCAGCGCTAGTGATATGGTATATGGAATTGTCGATATTAAAAAACTAGAACGAGCAAGTAAAAAAGGCTCTAGAACTGCAAAAAAAGCTTTAAAACTCGCACAAAATTATGAATTGAGCATTTCTTCAATACTATTTGGAAACAATCTTGTTAATATCTTGGCTTCCTCAATTGTAGCCATTATTGGACTCTCGATTAATTCAAATAATGGACCTACAATTGCTGCTATTATTTTTACTGTTATTGTAATCATTGTTGCCGAATTTTTACCTAAGGCAATTGCTAAAAGATTTTCATATCGATTAGCGTTAATTTTTGCTTACCCAACTCAAATTTTTATCTATATATTCTTTATCTTTACTTGGCCTATTTCTAAGTTATTCTCTTTAATCACAAAAGCATTCTCAAAGAAGGCGAAAGAAGAGGAAGAAATTGACGATAAAGTATTGGATGAAATGGTTGATGAAATAGTTGAGCAAGGCGAACTTGAAGATGATGAAGCAGAAATCGTTAAAGGCGCTATCGACTTATTAGATATTGAAGCTTATGAAATCATGACACCAAGAGTGGATGTTTTCGCTATTGATATTGATGATCCAATTGAAGAAATCTTAAAGAATAAAGATATCTTAGAGTATTCACGTGTTCCCTTATATAAAGATACTATTGATAACATTGTAGGTATTTTGCCAGTCAAGGTGCTTGCTAGAAAGCTTTTAAATAACGAAAACATCGATTTAAAGAAGCTTAAATATAATCCGATAATAATTCCTCGTAACTATCAGGTTATTGACCTTCTAGAGGAATTTAAGAAAACTTTAGTCCATATCGCCATCGTAAAAGATGAATATGGAGGAACTGAAGGTATCATTACTATGGAAGATATCTTAGAAGAAGTAGTCGGAGATATTTTTGATGAAACCGATGAAATTGAAGAAGAAGTTACTAAAGTAAGAAAAGGTGTATATCTTGTAGATGGTCTTATGAACCTCGATGATTTCTTTGAATTAATCGATTATAAGGAAGGGTATGACACTCAATACACTACAGTCGGGGGATTCTGCCAAGAATTTATAAAAGGATTTGCTAAAGTCGGAGATACCTTTAAATTTGCTCATTACAAAGTAAAAGTATTAGAAGCAGATGAATTCGCGGTTACTAAAGTTCAAGTAAGAGATACACTTAAGAAAAAAAGAGTATAATATTTAAGAGGTCATAAAATATGGAAAAAGATGTATTTTGTAAAATTATTGATGGAGAAATTCCTAGCTACACTATCTATGAAGATGAAGATGTAATTGCTATTCTTGATATTTCTCAAGTTACTAAAGGACACGCTTTAGTCATATCCAAAAAGCATTATGAAAACTTCTTAGCTACCCCTATAGAAGTAATGCACAAAGTAATGGATGTCGCTCAAAAGATAGGACAAGCTCAAATCACTAGATTACACGCTAAAGGAGTTAATATCTTGACCAACTGTTATCCAGAAGCTGGCCAAACAGTTATGCATTTCCATGTCCATGTAATTCCACGTTATGAAAACAACGACGGATTCATTTTAGAGATGAAAGAAAATGCTGGAAACGTTAATTTACCAGCACTTTGCGAATCAATTAAATTAGATTTCTAATAGTCAATTTATACAAGATTTTGTTATAGTGTTCGATTTTATCGAGATAAATGACAAAATCTTTTTATTTATGCTTATAAAATTGTCTACCATCAAGAGGGAAAATCTTGTTTGTAAATTCCCCTTCATTTATCTCGTCGATGGCTTTATTTAATATTGTCATTTTTGAATCTGCATTATCGATTAAGTTTAAAGCTAAGGCTTCAACAGTTAGTGGCAAAACTGGAGAACCGTATTCAAGTTGACCATGGTGAGAAAGGATCATGTGTTGAAGTAAAAGAGGCACTTCCCCTTTAAGGTTAAGCTTATTTGCGGCTTCTTTAATTTCAGCCGCCATAATGGAAATATGACCAACTAATTTACCTTCTAAGGAATAATGGAAGACTACAGGTCCTTCTAATTCTGTAAGTTTGCCTATGTCATGAAGCATTATACCCGTTAATAATAAATCACGGCTAATATTCTTATAGTTTTGAGCAAAGAATTCACCCATTTTACACATGCTTACTATGTGCATCAATAAACCACTGCTATACTCATGATGAATAGAGCTGGCTGCAGGATAAACAAATATAGTGGACTCATATTTTTTAACAAAGTATTCAAGTAAAGCTTTACATTCAGGTTGTTTAATTGAGTTACGATAGGAGTTAAACTCTTCAATTAAAATTTCTTTTTTAACTGGTGGAGCACTTACAAAACGCACTAAATCGATCTCTTGAGGATCAACATATCTAGCAGTAATTACTTTAGCTTGTAAAGATTCTCTGTAACGGATGATTTCTACAGTAGCGGCAATAATATTACCAATAGCGATGGCTTTTTCATCATCAGGTTCTATTTCCCATTTCTTAGCTGCTATAGTTCCTGTACAGTCTCTTAATTCAATATTTAAGTATGGAGAACCAATATTATTAACGCCCTTGGTGACGTTACTCACTAGGAATTGTGTTGAGATTCTATCTCCTTCAGTAAACTCTTTAATAAACTTCATCTAAATACTCCTTTAAACAATAATTTATGTCTTCATAATTATAACCTTTATTTATACAACTTGAGATTACTTTATTTGTAAATGATCGCGTTTCAGATTTGTAGGTAATAGAGAAAAGGAAGCCTTATAATTGTTTTGTTCAGAACATAAGGAGGCTTCCCATGACAATGATACCACAAAAAGAAGTGACTTTAGATAATTTAGTTACTTCATTTCATAAAAATGCATTAATTAAGTTCACTAAAAATCTTATTCAACTCGATAATAAGATTTATATATCTCGAGATCCTAATCGCTTTATTTTCATCAAAAAAGTTACAAAGAAGATAATATCTTCCCTAGGAATGCTTGATTATACAAGAAGATATTATTATGACACTCTTAGGGGTGAGTATGTTTTCTTACTCGATAATCAAATCGGAATTAGCAAAAATTCTTCAATCACTAACGAGTTAAGACTAAAAATTCTTAAATATGCAGCGAAAATGAGTTATCGAGAAACTGGAGAAAAAGTCTGCCCAAATTATATATTCTCTAAAGCTTCTATTTATCGAATAATTAAAGACACAGTTGTTACTGATATTCCTATGGATTTTTCTATTTATAAGAAACCTCCAGGAATAATTCATGTTCAAATCGATGAAAAATATGAGCCAATTAACAAGAAGAATAAGTATAAGCGGAAAGAAAAGAAGAAACTTGATGGAGAAAGGAAACTACGTTATATAACCGCAACGATATTTGCTGGCAAAAGAAATGGAAGATTATTAAATAAAACGATATTATCTGCTTTTACTAGAAAAGAACTCGTTGATAAAATCAATTTCTTATTAGTTAATCGATATAAACAGACAAGTGAGGACACGATATATTTGTCGGGAGACTTAGCTCATTATATTAGAGAAACTAGATTCTTGATATCTCCTTCTAAAGTCATTTATATACCTGATATGTGGCATATCTTAAGATATATGAATACTACAGATGTGCATATTTCTAAAAAGATGCTATTAAAACATCCTGAAAAAGTGTTTAAAGAATATCTAGAAGAATTTACTGATGAAATACTTGCTGTATATCGTCTTTATCAACAAGACCATGACTGTTTTAATAAATGGAAACTCCCAGGATATTTAGGATGTTCTCAAGAATGTCAAAACTCGCATTATTATTGTCCTAGGTTTAGTAAGGTCGCTAATAGATTTTCTAAAAGAAATTTTGTTAAATTAGTTGCTGTTATAGAATCAGAGGTCAATAACACTGAAATAAGAATTACATCTAAGCAATATAAGATTCCTGAAAGGGTTGAATACACTCCTCTAATTGAATATGAGAGCAAGGAAAAGATGGTCTTGGACACAAGAAATATGCAATATGAGACTTATAAAATGTTTAACAAAATCAAATATGGGTATTAGAATATGGCTAACAAAACAAAAAAGCGCTTCACCTACAAAAATGAAACGCTATCTTTGTAAATGCTTCAGTAGAATTAATGTTTTTATATTTACTAGCATATAACTTTATGGTTTCTTTAAGGTTTTTTATTTCGGCCTCGTCATCTTTTAAAATCTCCTTTAATAGGCTGGTTGCAATATGGGATTCATACCCTTTCGAAATTAACGCTTTATACACTAGCTCTCTACGCTTATTATAACTATGTCTTTTATAGCGTTTATTTAAAGAAGAAATTACTGATTTTGCCTTAGCATATTCTAACTCATCATTAAACTGAATATTTTGAATTTGTTTGAGATTTACGCCATTTTCTATGAGGTTTGCTTTAATTTTGTTTTTTCCATAGTTTTTAAAATCATAAATATCAACATACTCATTAGCCACTTTTATATCGTTTAAATATCCTCTCTTTTTTAAGCTTTTTAGGACAAAGATAATCTCTTCTTTACTAGCCTCTCTTTTCTTTAATTTCTCACTTAGTTTATATTCTGTATACAATCTCTTGTTTAATAGCCTAGAAGCATAGATTAAATGAGGATATGCCTTAATAGCAAAATCTAAATCATCATATTCTTTGTTTGTTAAAACTTTACCAACGAATAAACCAAAATCATCCACTAGTTCGTTAGGGATGCTAATCTTTTTATCTTTAATATAGATATTTACTGAATGCTTGAGTTTTGTTAATTTATCAATTCTATTACCAATATTTTCTAATGGCACGTTTATATACCTCCGTAATGTTGGTATAGAACTTATCCATTGAATATTGATCCACTAATTCAAGAGCGTACTTGATAATCTTTTGTTTCTCTTCATCAGTCAAAGAGAATATCTTTTCAAGTTTTCTTATATAAGTTTCTTCATCAGTAAAGAAGAAGCCACTCTGCCCATCAATAATGGTGTCTGTTAAATTATCATCAAACCTTGCTAAAACAATACATTTTGCAACCATGGCCTCCATAAAAGTAAGACCTTGTGTCTCTGTAATAGAAGCTGAGTTATATACATCAGCAAGATGATAATAGAAAGGAACTTCAGAGGCGTCAACAAAGCCTATAAAGTCCACTAATTGGGATATATGTAATTCGTGAGTTAAAAGTTCTAAGTCACTTCGCTGAGGTCCATCCCCAACAACAATCATTTTAATTTTCATGTTAGGGTGTAGCCCGACAAACTTAGCAAAGCACCTAATTGAAACATCCATACTTTTTTCTTTAGCAACACGTCCTAAAAGAAGTACTACCTTTGTATCTTCATCAATTCCGTGTTCCTCTTTAAATTTCTTTGCTCTTTCTTTATCGAACTTTTCTTCAGCAAAAATAGAAAAGTCTATACCAGTAGGAATGACATTAACATAAATATCATGTCCTACACTTCTCATAAATTCTTTAGTCTTTACACTTGGGGTAATAAATTCTGTTGCTCCAGAAGCAATACTTTTGGTGTATGTTCTAACAATCTTTTTAATCATTCTATCTAAGACACCATGCGAGAAATAATAAGTATAATCCTCATATGAAGTGTGGTAGGTATAAACAATAGGAACTCTGAGCTTTTTCGCTGCACGTCTAGCAAAAAACCCAACAGTAGCGTCAGTTTGATTATGTATCAATTCTATTTTTCTGCTTTTTAAAATACGTATAATACGTCTATCAAATATACGTGTGGCTCTAAACCCATATAACTTCTTTAAAGCTATACCAGGCATATAAATAACATCATCAACAATTTCTAATTTCCCGTCAGTAAAACGAGGTGCTACAACTATACAAGTATGACCATGTTCTCTTAAAGTTTTAGCAAGGTTATAACAAGAGGTTGAAACCCCATTTACAAATGGAGGATATGTATCAGTAAATAACGCTATGTTCATTTATCGTCATCATCCCCAGTAATATCAATTTCACGTACCTTATCATTATCTTTCATAGGGTCGTGTATCTTATCTTCTTTTTTGTGGAATGAATTTATCTTCTTAAAGATAGCTTCACGCGTCAGTTCTTGAGTATGAATCATATTATCCAAAATAGTCTGACGTTCAAGCATAGTCTCTCTTTTCATCTCGACCATAGTTTTACGATTCTCATAAACTTCTCTATCAGAGTATCTAACGCTATGTTTACCACCAGCTCTATAGAACGCAGTAACAAAACCGCTTATGAGTAATGGTAAAGAGAATGAAATAGTACGCCAAATTAATAATGCAGCAGATCCTAAAGCCTGGCTAGCAGCTGCAGGATTTAATGAATCCTTAATATAATAGAATCCTAATTCAGGATGATTCTTATTAACAAATAATTCGAGGAAGAAGTACTCTGAAATACCAGCACTTCCAGGAAGTGGAATTAATCCAGTAACCATCTGGTGATAGTTACTTAAAAAGACACTATCCCAAATATTCGCATTTACAGATTCATTATGTAGCACTTGTCCAACGAAATATGGAAGTGAAAATCTTAAGAAGAAGAAAATAACGAACAACAAAGTAACGAGCAAAGTAAATGGAGCGTTAGTTAAAAGTCTTCTTAACTCAATCTTAAAGTTCTCAATTTGTATCTTAAGGTTTTCTTGAACTTTTTCTTTGTTTTTAACTATATGGATTTTGTGCAAAAATCTAATAAGCGGTCCCATCATAAAATTATGGAAACCTCTCCAATAACTCATTAAAAACACGAGCAACGTGACACTTAAATTCAATATAAAGCCTATAATTGTCAGTAACCAAATCGAAATCTTGACGTCACCAGCACCGAAATTTAAATACACGTACCCAATGGAATTAAGAAAATCAAACTTAACGATGAAACTAACTAAACCAAATATAGTTAAAACAACTTGGTAAACGATAGAGTACATTGCAAGCATACTAACAGCATTACTAATAGGTAAACCCTGCTTACTAATTGTGTATGCTTCCATAACCTGGCCACCACTTGCACCAGGAGTAACCGCAGAATAAAAAGTACCAATGGATTCAACCGCCAAAGCTTGGTGGTAATGATAATCTCTTGAATATAAACGAGCAAAAATGAACAAAATGAATGCTCTTAACAAAACTGAAGCAAACATTATGAGTAATGAATATAAGAGCCATGTAAGTTCAGCGTTACTTAATAAATCGTAAACTGTTCCCCATTTTCCGTTCATTGAGAAAAGAAGAGCTGCTGCCGTAATGACTATAACAAGAATGATGTAAATGGTGTATTTGATAACACCTTTTTTAGCTTTCTTTGGTTCTTCTTTAAATTCTTTGTTTGTTGGAGTTTCTTCTGCCATATTCTTAAATATATCACATCAATGCAAAATAAGCATTGATTAATAGCCATTAAAACTAACTAATATAACTTAGCTTTTACTTTGTAAACATTGAAAAAAGATTTTGACCTATATTTTAAAAAAGACAATATGCTAATTTATATATACCATTTATTGTTAATTTTCCTACCATCTCAGATTGATATCTATATTCGTAAAATACTTAATATTTAGTTAAAATTTCTTTCAAAATAAACTCATTTTGAATTTTAAATCACTCTAATAAATACAAAACCATTGCACGAAATTATTATTGACAATATCTTTAAAAAATTAAAAGTCAGAATGAGTAGCGTGGCTAAGTTTGATAATGATAATTGCAGCCACTTGAATTGGTAATCCAACAAAGAATAAATACCAGAAATTATATTTAGTATTAGTCCAAATTAAAGTCAAATATACGCAAACAAGTATTGTCCAAATTGTTAAACTTGCAAATAAATAAGGCAGTATTGTATATCTCCACCACTTATTGCAAAATATTGCGGTTGCAAAGAATACTGCACTTAATCCCCAAATAAATATAGGCCAGTAATTTGTGCCTTCAAAAGTTGTATACGATGCTGCGTATATAACTGCTGCAGTAGTCATAAAAAATAGATCAACTAAAACTGTAAGAAGAATACGTCGGGTGTTCTTCCTCATAATAGGAGCCTTAGAATCAGGCAACTCATCATGAGGTTCTAAAAAGTAATCAATTTTAACATTATAGAAGTCCGCAATCTGTTTTAAAGTCTCAACACTAGGGGTAGCATATCCAAGCTCCCATTTTGAAATTGTTTTATCTGAATAATTTAAAATTCTTGCGAATTCTTGCTGTGTATAACCTTGAGCTTTTCTTAAATTAATCAAGTTTTTTGCAATAATCTCTGAATAATCTTCCATGCCATTATTTTACCCTTATTTAGTTTGATAAGGAAAGTTATTTTAAATAACTGGGTACTATCTTTTTCTTTTACAAACCTAATTCTCTAAATTCGAGAGAAGTAGAATTATAGGAGAATAGGTCACTTTTTTTTGACTTATGCGCATACGTATATAAAATAATCCACGGTGATTGAAAGGAGACTTATGGGCTTAGGAAAATCAATCAAAAACAACTTACCAAAAACCAAGAAGGGCAAATTCTTCTGGATAGTTTTCGCTATGGTGGGACCAATTGCTTTAGGTGTCGCTGCAGGTATTGTTATTAACGAGTTCTTTATTGGTGATTCCTATGACTATAGCAAAGTTCTTGAAGAACAAGCACAAGAAACTTCTAAAGATCCTGCTCAAGAACACGCCTTAATGACTAAGTATGAAGCCGTTAAATCTAAAGGCTTAAAATATGAAGACTATTTCAAATCATATGAAATGGTTCAAATTGGTTATGAAATCTTTGCTAGCTATGAAACTAGTAGAAGTATTACTATCGGCCACGTTGATGCAGGACCTGTTTATCAAACTATCCGTGGTCAATCTATTAGAGACCATTCTAAGTACTGTGAAGAATCTTTATCTAAATCTTCAATGGTTCAAGTTGCAACTAGAGCTTATTTAGATACTGATCAAAAAGAAGTCCGTTTATATAGAGGCGCTGCTACTACTGCTACTACTGCTTCTTGGAATAGTGAATATGAAACATTTACAAGTGCAGAATATGAAAAAGAATTAGGCAAGACAGCCGCTACCCCATTAATCTATATCGTTAATAAGAAAACTGTTTTAAGTAGTGAAATTACTAGAGATGGAGATAACAATATCGTTATTACTGCTTCTTTAGATCCTGTTTATTCAGTTCTTAAATACATTTATCAAATGAAAAACATTTCAGGACTTGATGGTTTCCCAATGTTTTATTCTGTTGATACTAAATTCACTTTAGATGGAACTACACTTCTTCCATTAAAGTTTAGTGTTGTTGAAAACTATTATCCTAGATACCACGGTGCAGGTTCAAACTCCTGGGGTCATCTAGATCTTACATATGAAGTAGGCGGACAATATGATTTACCTGCTTATGACGAGAATTTAATTTATCCGGAGGAAAAATAACTATGTTTTTTACTAAATTGTTATTATTTACCCTAGTAAGTGGCTCTGTATTCGGCGCTACTACTGGAGTAACCATTGGAATTAAACGTGCTACAAAGAAAGCTCCAGTTACTCAAAGAGAAACTCCAAGCGAAGAAGAACCAGCTATCATTAGTGAGGACCCTGATGATTTATATAGTATTGAAGTTCCTAGTATCGCTCCATTAACTGATACTGAATTATTCATTAATGAATTAACTGGATTTGGCAATATGAGAGCTAATGTTGATGTCTCTATTGCTAAAGACGCTAAAGTATACGCTATTTCTGGTGAAGTTTTCGTTTCTATGGAACAAATTGAAAACGTAGAACTTAAAGCTTCATTAAACGTTAACTTAGGTAAAAAAGACTTCAATGTTGACTTTACTTATGTAGATGGAACTATATTTGCTTCCGCTTTAGATAGAAACTATAAGATTACTACTGACACAATCATGGCAACAGGTATTAAAGTGATTGCGGCTTTAGGAGATGTTATTGATATCCCTTCATTAGCGGGCTTAATCGATACAGATGATTTATTAGCTAAACTTGGTTCAATGGAATCATTTGTTGTCGATGATGAAATCTTCTATGAAGCTAACTTATTTGATTTCTTACCTACTATCACTTTCGTTAGTGATTTAAATTACAAAATGAAAAGAATCTCTTTACATGATATGGATTTCCAAGGATTCCATATTAATGTAGACGCTACTACCGAAATCTTAGGTAAAGGTCATAACGAAGTAACTAACCCAGAAAAAGAAGGTAAAGTCTTCCGTGATTTAAAAGAATTCACTGACTACGCTACCGCAAGTAAAATCAAAGGCTTAGCTGACCAAATTAAGTCTTTCATGGATTTAGATAATATTAAACTTGGTGTAAATTACGACATTAACGTTACACGTGATGGTAATTTAACATTCAATACTTTAGGTAGTGTTAACTTTGCTAAAGAACAAGATAACCTTAAAGCTAGACTTAAAGGTAGCCTTATTAACCCTGAACAAGATATTAATCTTGATAGTAGATATGATATCGCTTATTTAGATGATTGTGTCTATTTCGATTATAATGATGAACTTAAATTAAAATATGATGTTAGCTCCATCATTGATTTAGTTAAGATTATCGAAACTAGATTACCTACTTCTTCTGAAGCTAACAGCATTATAGAGAAATTCCTCCCTGACTTCTCCACTGCGACAAGTCCTTTATTCACTTTAATTAGTAATGGAGACTATTTAGGATTAATTTCTTACTTCAATTCTTTATATGTCGAAAACGATACATTAAAGTTATCCTTAGATGCTTCTATTTTAGGTAACCATGAAGGTGAATTATTATTCACATTTGATATTAATTCTAAAGGCTTAACTGGTATTCAAATTAATAACGTTTACGCTTTTGGATATATCCTAAATATCAAACTTAGTATCGTTGAATATGAAATCATTGAAGTTACAAATAAAGAATCATACACTTCACTTAACTATGTCGGAGATATCTTCGAAGATATTTTAGATTTAATCAAGCAAGATAAATTCGCTTTAGGAGTGAATGGTTCTATTGGATTAAATGGTTCTACTTATAACTTTGCTGGTTCCACTCAATTCACTTTAGGTGAAGAAAAAGACACTGGTATTGGTAAAATCACAATTAACAATAAACATAACATCACTATTGATGTCACTAAACTTAAGACTGGTGATAAAGAAACCGCCTTAAGAAATAGTGAAGTTCTCTTCAACTATAACAACAACCTCAAAGGTAAATTTAACCTTGGTAGTTTAGAAGATACTTTCGGTATCATCATGAACTTAATTAACTCTGGAGATAAACGTTTAGAGAAATATAAAGCTTTATTAACTAAAGACTATTCTAACTCCATTATTTCTAGACTCATGAGAGGCGAAATCGAAGCAATTCTCTATCAAAACCTTGTAAAAACCATATCTTTTGATAATGACAAGTACACTATCGAACTTAATGGAGACTTCTTAAAGAAAGATACAGACCTCGATGTTTCTAACATCCTTATCTCTTTAAAACTTAAAGATAGAGACGGCAAGAAGGCTATTGATACTTTATCAATCAAAGGCACTATTTTAGATATCAATATTGATTTAAATATCACATTAAATGACTATGAACCATCATACAAAGGATTATCAAAAACAGATTCATATTTTGATTTCTCCGATATGGGTGTTTTAGTGGAATATCTATTGAATACCGCAATGTGTAATAACTTCACTATTGCAGGAAATGTTAATATCCCAATCAATTTACTCATAAGCAAAATTAATCTTAATGCACCACTCAGTGCGGTAGTTAAGATTGAGGAAGATGAAAATGGAGAAGAAAAAGTCTACGTTAAAGCAGTTATTGAGAATGTTGATTCTTCTTTAGTCCAATCTTTAACATTCACTAAATTCACTATGTACTTCACTGATACAGAAGTCTATTTAGTACACGAAGGTAAATCTTCAAGTAAGAGAGTTAGATTAACCATGTCTCAATTCTTTGACAATATTGTCTATTACTTAGTTAACTTTGGTTTAGGTATTAGCACTAGTATTGTTGATGGTAAAGCAGATTCTTCCAATAAAGATATCGATCTAAGCAAGCTCTTAAAATCATATAAATACAATGGTGGTATTAATCCTGAATGGATTATGACTATAGATACAGCGGAATTATCAGGCTCCTCAATGTTAGGTGACTTAGCCTTGACACTTAAAGGAAACGCTTTTGATTCTCTCTTATCATCATTAACAGCGAATATTGATGTCTCCATTTTAGATGTCACTATGACCGCTACATTAGATACTAAAACAGAAATTCCTGAAAATAAGGTAAATGAAATCAAATCTTATATTTCTAACCATAGTAACGATCAATATGGAAAGGAATATTAAGTAGGAGGTAACTCATGAATATTAGAAGACAAAGAAAAGGTTTTACAGTATTAGAACTAATAATCACCATTAGTGTGTTTAGCATCCTTGCTTCCATATTAGTTCCAACTTTTACAAACCTCAGTAAATCAAATAAATATAGAGCGGATGAAGCTAACGTTAGAAACTTAAATAACACCTTAGCCTTAGAAGAACAAAAAGATGAATATGTTCCTAGCAAAACTTTAGGTGATGTATTAACCGTTTTAGCTAAACATTCTTATGATGAAACTACTTTAGCCCCTAGAAGTGATAAGAAAATCCTTTGGAATGAAGAAACAAATAGATTCTTATTAGAAGATAAGAAAGCCGCTGACAAAGATCCTTCTATTTATTGGACTATTATCAAAGAATATGACCCAAATAACCAACCATATTCTATGTATGCTTCTGAAGAACTTAATGTAGGCACTATTGATAACTTACACATGAGTTTTGATATTGGTAATAACGACCATGTATCTAGAATTAACTATGTTAACTCTGGAGAAGGTAAAACCACTAAACTTGTTACTAAAAGCAATATAGATTTATATATTAACGCTCCTCAAGACACTATCTATCATTACGGAGACGCTAATACAGTCAACATTGATGCTGTCAGTGATAATAGTTACCACTTATATAATGACATCAAGGAATTAGCTATCTCACAAGGTAGAGTTGTCTTAGAAAAAGAATCTCACTTAGATAGATTATTTGTTGATGACAGCAATAAAGTTGTTGTTGCTTCTACTTTAAAAAGTAAATTAACTAACTTCCAAATCTATAATAGTGAAATCGTTAGATGTCAAATCGTTAGCCATAACACTGGTAACGTTTTCGTTGATACATATGCATATGTTAATAAAACACATGACATTATTCTTGAAGACAAACTTACCGGTGAAGAAATCGATGAAAATACTGGCGAAACAGATATTATCATTAAACAACTTAAAGATGCAGATAGATTAGCTCTTAACTATCGCGATCACTTAAATACAAGCTTCACATTAAGTGGAGAAATCGAAGTTAATGACAATACTTACACTGTTTCAGGTACTGTAGCAGCTTACATTAACGAATATCAAGATTTAGCCTATGATATTGATTTCACATTAGGTTTAGGTTTCACTAATGTTCACTTCAAAATCACATATATTGGTGGCACTCATTACATACAATACAATGACCATGTATATAGTTTCTCAAGCGCTGACATTGAAGAAATCTTTAATTTCATTAACTCATTTGAAGGAGAAATTAAGTTACCTGCTTCATTATTTGGTGTTACATCAAGATTATTCAAAAATAAGTTTGAACACATGACAAGCGTTAGAACTGACGAAGAAATTGTTTATACATGTAATCTTTCTAACGAATTAGCTCCTGTAATTATTACATCTGACTTTGAATACAATTTAACTTCGATTAAGATTGATGACTTAAAAGATGATGACTTCAATGTTTCTTTATTACTTGAAGTTAATGCTTTAAGTAGTGGTTCTTCTTTAATCAAATTACCTGAATATCATAATATTGAAACATATCACTTTGCTAACTTAGAACAAGCTAAGAAAGACGGTTTATTTGATCAATTTGATAACTTCATCAATTTAAAAAAACTCGCTATTGGATATGACTTAACAGTTACTAGAGAAGAAGGGAACGATTTAACATTCACTACTGAAGGTAATTTAGACCTTAACTTACGAGACGAATTCGGTCAAGAAGATATCAAAGTTAGAATTAATGGTAACCTCGTTAATAAAGATGCAGACTTACCTTTAAATAGTAATTTTGATATCACATATCTTAACGAAAACCTTTACTTTACATACAATAACACTCTAAAACTCAAATATTCTAAAGTTGGTGTTGAAGAAATTATGGATATTTTTGGTAGATATCAAGATACTGAATTCTTCCAAAAATTAAGTGACAAATTCTTCCCTGACGGATCTAGTACTGCTAGTGCTTTCTTTGAAGCAATTAAAGAAAGTAACTATATGAAAATGCTAGCCTATTTTGACTCATTCTCTAAGAGTGGTAACGATATCATTCTTAACTTTAAACCAGGTATTCTAGGACTAGATGATGAAGGTGGACTTATCTCAATTAAAGTAACCTTATCTTCAAAAGGTATCGCTCAAGCTCAAATCTTAAATCTTAGAGCCTTTGGTTACCGTATTGAAGGTACATTTACATTTAAGGACTACACCACTATTACAGTTCCTTCTAATTCTAACCAATACACCCCATTAGACTACGCTAACGGACTATTTGAAGAATTATTCAGTGTTACTCAACAACACCGTTTTGCGTATAACTTAAGCGCTTCTATCGTTAAACAAGATAACGATGGTAATAAGACCACTACAATTAACGCTTATACTCAATTTGAACTTGGTACCGTTTCAGATTACGGAGTGGCCTATGCTTCTATCGTTGATAGTAAGAACAAAACTCATAACATAAGTATCGATGTTATTAGAGAAAAGACTGATTCTACATTAGAAAAAGAAAAAGACGCAGCTTTTGAAAGAAGCCAAGTCTATTTCAAATATAACGAAGGCTTGAAAGGTAGATTATCCGTAGGTTCTTTATTAGACTTCTATAATGTTTTACATGGATTAGCAAATGAGGGTAATAAACGTTTTGAAAAATATAAGAACTATTTAATCGCAGATATTTCTAGAAGTACTATCATTCGTTTATTGCAAGATGAAGTAGAAGCTATCCTTTATAACGATATGTTCTCTAACATCACTTATAACGCTAATAAGAAGACATACTCTATCCAAATCAATGGTAACTTCTTAAAGAATAATGATACATTCAATATTGATTACATCTATATTGATGTAGCAATGAATAGTGATGGCACATTTAAGACCTTAAATATTAGAGCTAATAATTTATTAGCTACTAGTACATTTAAGGGCTATAACGTATCATTAACATTCTCTAAACGTAATTGGAGTACTCCAATTAGATTAAGCCATAACAATAGTGATTATATTGACTTTACAGATTTAAGAACCTTATCTACATATTTCTTAAATACCGCTAAGAAAGATTACTTCACTATTTCTGGTAACTTAGATATCGATTTAGCCTGGTTCAATAACACTTCTTTATCTACTAACTTAAAAGATATTCCAATGGAATCTAGAGGTTATATCCAAACTGTAAATGGAGAAGAAAAGGTTTATGTACAAGTAGCTATAGACGTTCCTTATATTGGTTGGGGTAAAAATAAGACTGGTTTAACTGATAAATGGGATTCTAGAAAATTTTATATTATATTTACTGATAAAGATGTTTACTTAAAGGTTGATACATATTATTCAAATGAAACTCACGTTGAATATGTTTTTACACATAGCACAAAATTCTTAGGAATCACAACAAACCACTATGACAAACATGAATGGAAACAAGATGACCATTATATTAAAGAAATCAAATTAACCATGAAAGACTTCTTTAGTAACGCTTTATATTACATCGGTAACTTTGGTTTCGATCTTAAAGATAATCTTAACGGTGTAAGTGGAATAAATGAAAATATGGATTATTCAAAAGTTATTACTTCTTTCTTATTTAATGGAAATACAGTAAATCCATCTTGGACCACTAAAATCAATTTAAAAGAAATGACTGGTAAGAGTGATTTCACTAAAGACATGACATTAACTTTAAGTGGATCTAATAATCAATTATCTTCTTTATATTCTAATATCTATGTTAAAGCTAACTTCTTGTTAGGTATTGACACTACACTCAATGCTTCTTTATCCACTGCTACTTACAGCAGTTCAATCTATAACAATATTATTAGTTATGTTTCTAGCTGTTCTTCTAATAATTATGGAGAAAAAAAGACTAGTCATTGTGGTGAAAATAAACGTAAAGAAAAAATCTATTATGTGACTAAAAATGGTTCTGATTCTTGGGATCATGAAGAAGTATTGAACAATTATTAATAATCGTTTTTTTACGAGAAACGGGCTAACAAAATGTTAGTCCTTTTTTGTAGCTTTTATATTTTTAAAACAGTGTAATACAATACACAATTTCTAATAAAATAATTGGTTTTTGCAGGTTTTTGGTTTAATATAATACACTATTTATCTATTTTCTTTTTGTCGCTCTTTTGTTTACAGTTCGATTCAAATCTTGGATAGTTCTTCCCAATATATCGTCTTTAGCCACTAATAATAAATCTTTATCCATATTATTCAGTGCATGTAAAACTGAAGCATAGTGACCCATAGCAACAGTTGGATCACCTTTTTCTATCTTAATAAGAGTCTGCCTAGTGATACCCGCTCTTTCAGAGATTAAAGCAGCTGGTAGATTTCTTCTTAATCTAGCCAATTTTATTTGTTCTCCCATAATAGAAAGATTCTTAAGTATTTGAGGTAATAAAACAATTTCTTTTTTCATATTATTAATGCAACTTAAAATTAACAAATTTTCAAGAAAATGTATATTTAAATTAACATTAATGAATATTTATTGATTTTCTCAATATAGTATGTAGCAAATGTTACACAACATATAAATAGTAAATATATAAAACAAAAGATGTTATTATAATCTTGCCTTTTGTTTTTACTGAGTTTTCACACTTCTCCTTTGTTGTGGAGGAAAAATGAAATTAAGTGAACTATTATCTGAATGGTTGTATGAAAACCATAAAGACGAAATTAAGCCAAGAACTTTATTAAAATATGAATGCTCAATTTATAACTACATATTACCTTATTTTAA
>Ga0256407_10006788_pt1 | contig 17526 bp, 9 predicted proteins | sample RumenRJG_04DNA_FD_193489 | JGI IMG/M metagenome (GOLD analysis project Ga0256407, IMG submission 193489) | Bovine rumen microbial communities from Lethbridge, Alberta, Canada - RJG_04 | ecosystem: Host-associated > Mammals > Digestive system > Stomach > Rumen | place: Canada: Alberta | collected...
ATAATTATATTTGATATATATATTATTATTTATTCATATATTGTATTAAATTATATAAAATAAATTTTTAAATATTAAGAATTTGAATGAAAATATAATTTATTTTTAAAAATGTATAATTAATATTTATTATTATTTAAAATATCATCCATTAATTATTTTTAATAATTCATCATCATTTATAAAATTATTTGTTTTCATATTTTCAATAGATTCCCAATTAAATTTATTTTCTCTTTTAGGATTATTCGAATAATTAATTTCATTATCATTTTTAACTTTAACAATATCAAATCTAGAAACAGCTGGTTCAGGACTTTTATTTTTTCTAAATTTTCTAAGTCTATTTTCTTCTTTAATTACTTCATCTCTATCTTTTGGATAAAGTAATATTGGTCTTTTTGAAGATTGAATTATACTTTGTTTTAAATTATAATTTTTTATATTTTTATTATTATGATTTGAAAAAAAAATTTTATTATTTTTTTCTAAATTTATTTTTTGTAATTCTCTATCTAATCCTGTTATTCTTATTTGTTGTTTTGCATTTTTTAATTTATTTTCTTTTCTTTGATTTATCATTTCTTTAATTTCTAATTGTTCTAATTCTTGTTTTATATTTATTTTTTTTGGTTTTCCTACATTTATTTTTGGTAATATTATTTTTTCATTTTTATTACTACCAAAAGGAGGATAAAATCCTTTCATTTTTTTTTTATATTCTTCATTATCTATTTCTAAATATAAATATAATTCTTCTAATAATTCTTCAGTTTTTTTATTTTTTAATGATTTTATATCATTTTGATATTGAAATATTTCTCCTTCTAAATGATCTTTTTTTAACATTGATATTCCTTTTATATTTTCATTAATAGGTTTTTTTATACTATTATTATTATCATTTTTTTCTGTTTTATTGTTACTTTTTATTGTATTATTATCATTTTTTTCTGTTTTATTGTTACTTTTTATTGTATTATTATCATTTTTTTCTGTTTTATTGTCACTATTTATAGTTTGATTATCATTTTTTTCTGTTTTATTATTACTTTTTATAGTATTATTATCATTGTTTTCTGTTTTATTTTCTTTATTATCATTTTCATTATTTTCATTTTCATTAATATTTTCATTTTTTTTTGATTTATTATCATTATTATCATTATCATTGTTATTATTTTTATTATTATTTTCATTATTTTTAACATTACTATTATCTTTCATATTATTTTCATTATTATTTTTTTTTAAATTTAATTCATTCTTTAACTTTATCACCTTTTTCTTTACTAATTTAATTTTTTCATCATTAATAGCAACACTAATTTTTTGAAGTGCAATTTTAAACTCATCAATATTCATTTCTTTAGTAATAGAAGCAGTTTTTTTAAAAATTTCTACTAATTTTTCATTAGATGCCAAAATTTTAAAATCTGAACAAAATTTAGAAAATTCACTTAAATCCATATGTTCTAATTTATCTTTAAGATTATCAAAAGTAGATTTATAACCAATTAATGCATGTTGTCTTGAATAAAAATAAAAAATTTCCCTAATTGCTAATTCTCTTTTTTCTTCTTTACTCATTATTTTCTTATTTTTTAATTTAGTATTATTACTATTTGAATATTTTGAAGAATTAATAATGCTTTTTTCAATTTTAGGAAGAGAAATATGAGATTGATTTTGAGAATTATCATCATTTAAATTTGAATTATGACTTTTTTTATCATAATTTTCATTATTTATTGTATTATTTATTGAATGATGTGATTGTTTTTCACTTTTATTTTCATTAATTGAAATTGTTTTATTTTTTTTTGATGATATTACTGATTTTTCATCTGGTGTTTTTATTTTTAAATTCATTTTTGAATGGGCATTTTTTATTGTATTTTCATATTCATTATATGTATTTGTATCATCTTGAATTGCTTTTATTTTTGTATTTAACCATTCTTTAGTTGAATTTAACTTTTCAATTGTATTTATTATATATTTTACATTTTGATTTGAATTTTTCATTTTTGTATATATATCTTGATAACAAGATATATTTTTTTCAATTTTTGCTAAATTTAATAATAATTCTTTTAATTGATTTGATTTTATTTTAGTTATTTCATTATAAGTCTCTTCACCTAATCTTGCCATAATTTCATTATCAAATAAAGTTCTTAAATTATCTCTTAATTCATCACTATGATCTAATAATAATAGTCTTTTTTCTTTGGAAATAAAATCTGCAATCATTAATGGAAGTGTTTCAATATAAAGATATGTTTTTACATATGATACTTCTTTAACACTTTTATTCATTTGACTTTTTAATGATAATTTCCTTAATTTATTTGATATTTTTGGATTATTTTTTTTTATAATATCTTCTATTTCTAATTTAGACTTTACTTCATCATTTTCTTCTTCTTCTTCTTGTTCATTATTTGAATCATTTTTTGATATTGCTTGAGATAATTTTGATTTATCAATATTATTTTCATTTTCTAAATTTATTTCTTTTTCTTTTTTTTTTTCTTTTTTTTCTTCTTCTTTTTTATCTTCTTCTTCTTTTTCTTCTTCTAAATTCTCATTTTTTAAACTAATATTAAAATTATGATCATTTATTAATATTTCAGATTTATTATCTTTATCTTTAATATTATTTCCAATTATTTCATTATCATCTTTCAAAGTTTCAACAACTTTTCTAGTTAAATCATCATCACCAATTGGAATATAATCTTCATAATCATGTAATTTAAAATCTTTTTTATTTCTCTTTTCTCTAAAAATAAAATTATACTTTCTTCTTTGATTAAAAACAAAATTTAAAAATTCATTTAAAATTTGTTTTTCATTTTCACATTTTTTAAAATAATTCATTTCTTTATTAATTGCATCTTGAAAAGTATCACATCTTGCAATTTCAAATTGAGCTAAATTACAAATTTCTTCAATAATTGGTTTAATATTATTAGTTTCAATAAGATAATCTTCTTCACTTTCAATTGGTTCACAATATTTAGAATATATTTTTTTAATTTGTGAAGAATATTTATCAAATTTTTTTTTTAAAATATAAAGTGATCTATGTAAAATAATTAAATTAATATCATCTGTTAATGAAATATTTTCTTTTATTTTATCTTTATTATTAACCATATCATTACCATTTTGAATTTGACCAATTGGAACTGAATTTTGTTCTTGGAAAAACATATTTTGTAATTTTAATTCTTTTTTTTCTAAAAAATCAATTATACAACCTTTAAAAATTGGATAAGTTATTCCTTTTATATTATAATGTTTTGCTGTTATTATATCATGACAAGGTTCTAAATCATATCCTAATAATATTGATAAATCTATTAAAACTTTTTTAATATTTTTCATTTCTAATTCATATGGTGAATACTTTTTACTAAAATCAAAATTTAATAAATGAGAATTAAATATTCCTTCAATTTTAGAATCATCTGATAATAATTTAGATTTTATTTCTTGTATTCTTTCAATTTCTTCTTCTTTTGTTAAAGTATCAATATTTTCAACATTTTTCATTTTATGATTAAAGAGATTAAATTTAATATATTAAAAATAAAACGTATTATAATTAGTTTTAATTAATAGCCATAATTATTATTACCATATTTATAATAATCATATGGATTTGGCATTGATGGGACTTGTCTTGTTACATGTTGAATAGTTAATCCAGAAGCTAAATTTTCTTTTTTTGGTTTTGGTTGTTTTTTTTCTTTATTACCATATTTTCTCATAAATAAATTATTAACATATACTTTTTCATTATTTGTTATTTCTTTCTCATCAATTTCATTTAAATTTTTACAAGTAATAATAATAAAATTTCTATAAGTTGTTTTATTTTCTTGAATAAAAGGATTTTTTAAAACATTTATATTTTCTAAATAAGGACAAGATTTACAAACAGTTAAAACATCCATCATTTCATAAATAACATTTTCTTTTAAATTTAATATTCTCAAATAAGGAAATTGAATTAAACCTTTTGGATCTAAAATATTACAATTTTCCAAATTAATATTTTGAATCATATTATTTGGAGCAACGCATTGAGGTCTAATTACAAAATTAATAAATTTTGGAATGTATTGATTACTTAAATCAATTTCTTGTAATTTTTGATTGTATCCTACTCCTTCAAATATTTGAATTAAGTTATTTGGTATTTTTAAATTTTGTAAATTTGGTAAATTTTCTAAATTTTCTATTTTTCTAATATAATTATTTGATAAACTTAATATTTCTAAATTTGGTAAATTTAAATTTTCTATTTTTTGAATTCTATTATCATCTAAATATAATTGTTTTAAATTTGTAAAATCATCTTCTATTGAAATTTTTCCTATTCTTTTTGCTGTTAAATTTGATGAATATAATGAATTATGTTTTAAGTTTTGAGATTGGAATTTTGTAGGTAAACAAAAATTAGGAACATTTGTACTTGATTTAAAATCTTTTAGAATTAAATCTCCTTTTAAATTAATTGAATTTTCAAAAACAATTGGTTTATTTATTAAATATAAAATTTGTGCATTTAAATCACCTTTTGGAATTTCATCTCTTATAGCTCTTAAATTTGTTTGAATTAAACTATAACGTTTTTTCTCTATTTGATTTTGTTTTTGAGGATAATTTCTAAAATTAATTAATTCTTCTAATGTTCGAACGTTTCTTAATTTGAAAAAGGAATAAGTTTCTCTATATAATTTTAAATTACATAAAAATAATTCTAATGAAACTCCAGGTGGAATTTGAGGTACATAATTTTCTTCCATAATAGGTTCCATTATATTTAATTTTAATTTTGAAATATTTTAAAATAAAAAAATATTATTAATAAATATAATATAAAAAAAATTGATTTAAAAAAGATAAAAAAAAATCAAAAACAAAAACATTTATTATTAATTAATTAATTAACTTAATACAATAAATAAATTACTAATACTATCATAATAAAAAAATACTAAAATCCACAATAATAAAAAAATTTAAACCCACCTAAAAACCAAAAATAAAAAAAAGAACAAAAAAAATATATCAAAAAAATAAAAAAATCTAAAAAAATTATTTCTTAATACTTTAATTTTCCATATCAATATCATCCCTAACTAAATCCATCATTTTATCAAATTCATAAAATGAAATTTCTCCATCATGATTTAAATCAATTTCATTAACAATTTGCATCCAAACTTTATCATCTATATTATCAGCACCTTGTCCCATAACCATTTTTAATTCAAAAGGAGAAATTTTTCCAGAATCATCTTTATCAAAAGTTCTAAAAACAGCTCTTACATTTTCAGTAGTTAAAATTTTTTTTTTATCTAAACTTGCTCTTAAAAATTCTTCATATTCAATAAAACCATTTCCATCAACATCAATAATTTCCATTATTCTATCAACTTCTTTATTAGCTTCTTCCCTACTTAAAACTAAAGATAATCCTTTTACTAATTCATTTTTATCTAATCTTCCATCACCGTTTTTATCAAATTCAATAAAACATTTTCTTATTTCTTTTATATCTTCTCTTTTTATTAAATTATGTACTATAAATGCTAAAGTTGCTTGTTGTAATTTTTGAGTTGCTGAATATTTATGTATATTTAATACTATTTTTTTCATTTCTTCTTTACTTACTTGATTTATTTCTTCTATATTTTTAAACCATTCATGTTTTAATGCTTCTTTTGCTGAGAGTCTTTTTTCATAATTTTTTACTAATAATTTTCTTATTAAATCCTTTGCATTTTCACTTATATTTAACCATTGTTTTTCTTCAAATTCTAAATTTCCTTTTTTAACTGCATCATATATTTCATCATCAGTTTCACCATAAAATGGTGGTACACCACATAATAAAATATATAATATTACACCACAAGACCATAAATCACATTTTTCATTATATTTCCCACTTAATACTTCAGGTGCTATATAAAATGGAGTTCCAATTTGTTCTTTCATTGTTTTCCCTTTATTTAATTTATCACTAGTACCAAAATCAATAACTTTAATAGTAAAATATTCCATTTTTGCTTCTTCCTCACTTTCAATAAGTAAATTTTCTGGTTTTAAATCTCGATGAATTATACCATTTTCATGACAGAAACTTACAGCAGATAATAATTGTTTCATTATATATTTTGATACTTTTTCAGATAAGGAACCAGAAGATGATATTTTATCATATAATTCACCACCAGTGCATAATTCACTTACTATTGATAGTACTTTTTCACTATTATAATATTCATATACTTTCATTATATTTGGATGATCTAATGATTTTAAAATATTTATTTCGTTTATTATTGCTTTTTCTTCTTCTTCTCCCATTTCTGCTTTATCTTTTTGAATTTGCTTTATTGCTCTTAATACATGGGAAATTTTATTTTTAACTAAAAATACTTTCCCAAACGTACCTTCTCCTAATACTTTTACTTGGTCATAGTTTTCAAAGGGATTTCCTTTGTTTTCTTGTACTAACATACCTTCTGTTATTTTTAAATCTTTTATTGTGCTTACATTTTGAGGTGCTTGAACTGAAATGAAGGTATTTTTATTTAATTTTGTTGGGGAACATCCCATATTTTTAATTTTTTATGTAAATTATAATACTAAAATATCATCTATTATTTTATTTGAATTGTTATGCAAAAAATGGATAATATTATATTAAAATAAAATGTTATAACATTATAAGTTTTTTAAAATTAAAATTGATAGATTATTATATTCATATATATAATTAATACTTAGATTAAAATAAAAAAATAACTAAAAAAATCAATTATAATTAATTATATAAATGAAATATATAATCATAATATCAACACTTTCTTTAATATTTTCATATCCAATATTCCCAACAATATTAACAGTGTCAATTCCATATAAAAATAAAAAAACTGAAGGAAGAGTAGAAAATACTTTCGTAAGATTTCTTCAAGCATCAGGAGCAGATTTAATAGTAGTTCATACTTGGACAGATTTAAAAAATATAGATCGTCTTTTAGAAAATAAAGTAACTGGAGTAATTTTTCAAGGAATTGATACAATTGATAAAACAATAGACCCTTATATTAATATTTTAAAATATATTCAATCAAAAGTTATTTCTATTTATAATTCATCAAAAGGAAAGAAAAAAATACCAATTTTAGCTTTGGGAAATGATATGACAATTTTAGGTATTTTATCATCAAATAAAAATGATTTTTCAATATCAAAAGTTATAGTAGGACCAAATAAAATTAAATTTAATAATGATGGAAAGAAAAGTTGGATTTTTTCAGATTTACAAAAAAGTGATTTTAATTCTCTTGAAAATGAAAATATTTGTTCAAATTATATTACAAATTTAATCCCCAAAAATTTATTTGATAATAAATTAAAAAATTACTTTAAAATTATTTCTACTTCACTATATGAAAATGAAGAATATGTTTCTATAATGGAAAGTAATTTATATCCTATTATTGGAATGTCTTTTCATCCTGAACATATTGTTTTTGAAGAAAATAAAATGTTTAATGTCCCTGAATCTTTAGAAGCAATTAAAACTGCGAGATTTATTGGTAATTCTTTTGTTAATTATGGAAGAGTTAATAGTTATAATGAAATGACAATTGAAGAAAAAAAAGATAATAGAGGATTATTTGATTTTATCGATCCTTATGGAAATTTCCCTGAATTTGTTGAAGGAAGGTATCAATATTTATTTAAAAAAAAGTAAATTTTAATTTTAAAAAAAAAGTATTTAAAATATTTTATTAATTTGTTTAAAAATAAATCAAAGAAAAAAAATAAAAATAATAATAATAAAAATCTAAAAATTAAAAAAAAATTATATTATTGATTCATATTATCATTTAAATCAGAATAATTATTCTCAGTAGTATTTTGGAAAAATAATCTAGGAATATCCTCACAAGCATAAATAGATTTACTTTGATATTTAGAAGGTTCTTTTCTAGAATAAAAAACATGTTCTAAAATTTCAACAACTTCATTTAATAATTGATCCATAATAACTTTAGATAAAACTAATTTAATTTGTGTTTCTTCAGTATCAAAACATTTCCATTCTTCATCATCTTCTTTTAATTCTTTACGCATACTTTTATAAAATTTTGTATCTCTATCATTAGTTAATTGATCAGAATCCATATAATCATAATTTTCAGCAATTAATGCCATTTTATAATTTAACATTTTATTCAAATTCTTTAAAATTTTATGTTTAAAATTTTTTTTTGAATTTGTATCTTTATTATATTTATATTCGATTTCTCTATTTCTAACACTCCATTTTATTGGTTCTCCAATTTTACCATATTTTCTTTCTTTTTCAATTAATTCATTAGCAGCATCAATAACACATTCATTTAATATATTATCATAATATTCATCTGATGTGATATTATCTTCATTTCTTATTTCTTTATCAATATTTTCAAAATCTTTTAATATTTTTTTATTTATAAATTCTTTATTTTGAATTTCATTATTACAAAAAATTGAATTTGGATTTGATAATATTATTTCATCTTTTAACATTATACCATTCATTAATTGAGTTTCATTTACTTTTAATGGTATTTTTAAATTATCTATTATATTATTGTATTCTTTATCAATTTCATTTCCTATTACTTTTAATAATTTTGGTGCGATTTTTTTATTATATAAATTTAATGTTATATCTTTTTTTACATCTGATATTGTTCTCATGAAAATTGAATTATTTAAATTTGACATATCACTTTGTGTATATAAACTATTATTTGATGATTCATTTTCCTTTTGATTTGGATTATTATTTAATGAATTACTTCTTGATAATAATGGTGATGATGATGGATATTCTAATTTTTGAATTTTTTTTGATAATATTTGGGTTTTTTTATCTTTTATTTCTGAAAATAATAAATTTTTTATTATTTCTTCTGTTATATCATCAGCTAATTTTTCTTTTTGAATATTTGTTAATTTTGATTTTTCTAATGGTTCTTCATTTGGTTTTTCTTTTATATTTTGTTCTTTTTTTTCATTTTCATCTTTATTTTCAATTTCTTTTTTTATTTCATTGTCATTTTTATTTTCTATTTTTTTTTCTTCATTATCAAAATTTTCAGAAGTTTTTTTTTCATATCTATTATTCCTAGTTGAATTATTATGATTATTTAATTTAATTGAATTTGATAATTCAATTGTATTATTTCCAGAATTATTAATAGAAAAAACATTTTTATTATCATTTTTATTTGTAATAATAATTGTATTTTCACTACTTTCAGATTCAATAGAATTTTTATTATTAGATTTAAATTGTTCATTTGAATTTGGTTCTTTTATTAATAAATCTAATTTATCTTTTTCATTTTCATTTTTAATATTATCATCATTATTATTATTATTATTTAATAAATTATTATTTTCATTTATTTTATTATTATTTTCATTTTTATTATCATTAATTTCTTCTGGAATATCATCTTCAATAATATTTCTTGATTTAGAATTATCAATACTTTTATCTTCATTTTTAATAGCATTTAATATATTTTCATCTTTTTCATTTAAATCATCAACACTAATATTTATATTAAAATCTTCAGAATATGAATTTTCTTTTTGTTCTTTTTTATTAGAATCATTAGAAGGTTCTTTTATTTTATTATTTTTTTTTTCATTTGAAAAATCATTTTTTAAATCTTTTTTTAAAGGCATTTCATCAAGTGTAATTTTATCAACAAAAGTTTTATTTTTTTCTTTTTCATTTGACTTATCAGCAACAGTATATTCCCAATCAATAACATTAACTTCTTTATCAGCAGAAATATCTTGTTCAGATAAAAGATTTTTTCCTGAAGAATTATTATTTCTTTTATTTAAAATATTTCTATTATTTTCATTATTATTATTATTATTTTCATTATATTTTTTTATATAATTCAAATTATCTTTCTTTGGAATAGGTGATAAATCTTTTATTTCATATGATTCATTTTTATCATTTATTCCATTTTGTTTTTGTTTCAAAGAAGAAATTGAACCTATTTTAATACCAGGTTTCATTTTTATAATTTCATTTAAACTTTTTGAACTTTTATTAGATTTCCCAGTTTGATTTGATATATTTGAAAGATCCATTTGATCACTTTGAGAAATATTACTTTTTCCTTCTTGTTGTGATTCTATTAATTGATATATTCTATGTAATCTATCACTATCTTCACTATTTGGATATAACATTATTGAATTATTTTTATCATCAAATGATTCATATATATATGTATTATTTTTTTTAGATAAAAAACTATTTGAATATTCTGAATATGGATTTGATAAATTTCTTCTTCTTTCTTCCATTTTCGAAAAGTCGTCTTGACTTTTATTATTTGATGTATCGTTTTTATATGAGAAATTAAATATTTTTTCTAAACAATAAATTCTTATTTGATTTTGGAGTATATTTATTGCTGTTTTTAATTTTTTTTCTAGATTTATTTCATTTATTGGTTGTTTTGCTTGTTTTTCTTCTATTATTTTTTTTTGTTGTTCAATTTTATTAATTTTCTTATTTGAACTATTTTCTGGAATTAAATTATTATTATTTTTTTTATCATAACTAAATAATTTTCTTAAAAAAAAACTTTTGAAAATTTGTACAATAATTTTATTAAAAAATGTTAATTTTTTTTTATTATAATCATAAAAAACAATATTTTCAAAAGCTCTTTTAATATAAGGTAAAACAATTTTCCTTAAATTATAATAATAAATAAGATAATGTTCATACATTCTAATCTCATTAAAAAATTTAAATTTAAATAAATTAATTAATATTTCAAAACCAATCTTATATCTATATCTTATATCACAATATTCAATAATATGATTTAAACAATTTCTCCTAATAATTGATTTTAAAAATTCATTTAATCCATTAAAAATTTCTCCATAAGCTTCAAGAGCTTCATCATCAAATTGATAATCAATAGTTTTAATGGAATTATCCTTATCATAAATATTATTATTATCTTTATTTTCATTTGAATAAGCATTAAATGTATTTTTATTTGAAGGTTGAATTGTACTTGGAACTTGAATTGATGGTACTTCATTATTAATCATATAATCTTTATTTTCTTCTTCTTCATATTGTGATTCTGTTGTTTTTGAACGTTTACTTTTATTTAAACTTTCTCTTAATTCTTCTTTATTTTTTGAATATTTTATTTGATTTTGATTTAAATTTGGATTTAAATATTGATGTAAATTTTTCTCTTTTATTAAATCTTCACTTTTTTTAACTGTGTTTCTTGCTATTTTTATTTGTTCTTTAAATGAATCATTACTTCCTGATGCTAAGATTAAATCTTTTTGTATTTTATTAATTTTTTCTTTTGTTTCTTGATTAATTTTTGTTAATTTTTCCTTTTTATTTTTATCTATTTCTTCATTTGATATTTGTTCATATTCATCTTTATTAATTATATTGTCATTATCATTATTTTCATATCTTATACCACTATTTATTATTTTTTTACTATCTAAAATATTTAATAAAAATTCATCTTTATCAATTATTGTTGAATCTGATAAATTACTTATATTTGATAATCTTCTATTTCTTCTTTGACCAACAAAATAGTCATTTTTAATTTTATTTAAATTATTCCCATTTTTATTTCTTTTTTTTCTTAAAAAATCTTTTTCAGCTTTTTCTAATAATTTAGTAAGTTCATAATATTTTCTTATATTTTTCTTTTTTTCTATTTCTTCTATTTTTATTGCATTATTTTTTTCTTTTATTTTTTTTTTTTTCATAAAATCTTGAATTTCTTTTTTAGATCTTCCAGTTCTTTTTCCCTTTAAAGCCATTATAAAATTATCATCACTATCATAAACCATATTAGTTTTAGAATCAACTTTCTTAATAATTACTTTATCTTTATTTTTAGAAGGAATTAAATTTCTTTTTCTAAAAGAATTTATATTTTCAGATTGACTTCTATTAATATTATCAGTAGTTAATATTTTTGAATTATCATTTGAATCTTTTTTATATTGATTTATTATATTACAATATTCTAAAGTATCAACTCTTGGTTTTCTTGTTTGTTTTATTTTATCATCATCAATATTTGAATATTTAGAATAAGTTTTATTTGTATTAGTATGTGAATTATCATTTTTATTATTAGTTAAATTAATTTTTGATATATTTTTATTATTTTCATAAAATTCTTTTTCATAATCTTTTTCATCATCACTTTCTCTTTTTTCATTTTCTTCTTCTTCAAATACTTCTTCATTTTTTTTTAAAATCTCTTCAATATTAACATTATTATTTTCAAGTACTTTAATTTTTCTTTGGGTATCTTTATTTATTTTATTTTGAGATTCTTCTTGATATTTTCTTTGTATATTTTGAACTTCATTAAATATTAAATTTGAAATTCTTTTATTTTTTTCTTCTTCATCTTCTACAATATTTGTTTCTTCAATTTTACTTTCTTCAGTTTTTGCTTTTTTTTGTTTTGGTAAGGGGACATTATAATTTTTTCTTTTTTCTAATGCACTTTTATTATTTTCATTCTTTGAAGAAGAATTTGAATGATTTGATTGATTAAATTTAAAACTATTATTTTTTGATAAATCATCATTATCTTTATTTAAATAATTATTTATTCTTAAATTCTTATTTGTTTTACTATTATCATTACTTTCATTATTAGATTTTTTTTTTAAATTTTTCCTTATTTCCTCATCTAATTTTTTTAATTTATCTTTTTTATCAATTTCAATTTTATGTTTATCACTATGATTAGAAAAAGATTTATTTGGTTTTAAACTTTTATGATTATTTGGAATTAAAGTTAAATTTGTTGTTTTATCATAAAATGATTCACCATTTAAATTAACTGGAATTGAATTTTTTGTTTTTGTTAATGTTCTGTTATCTTGATATTTTATTTTATTATTTATTCCTCCATCTGAAATAAAATTATTTTCCTTTATTGGAATTTTTGGCTCATTATTCAATTTTTTTTTCTCTTGTTTTTTATATAATACTAATGAACTTTTTCCAATTCCATCTTTTAGAGAAATTGTATTATCTATTTTTTTTAAACCATCTATAGAAGATTCGGTACTAAATTTATTTTATTTTTTAATATTTTACCTCATATTTGAATTCATTTGTTTAAAATTATTATCCATTGTTTATAAAATTTAATCTTTTTTTTTTATTTAAATATAATTTTTTTTATTTAAATAAAAATATTTAATATTTAATTATTAAAAAAATATTTTTGAAAAAAATATAAAATTCTTATTTTATTATAATTTCTATTTCTTTTTTTTAATTAAAATATGGGGAATCAAAATTGTAAAGCTTGTTTAAATAAAAAATATGATATACAATCAGAATTAATTAATGAAAATGTAACTGATAATTCATATAGGAAAGAAAATGATAATTTAAATAATATAAATGATCAAAAATATTTTGACTCAAATAAAAATATTAATGAATTACCTAAAGATAATAATAATAATCAAGATAATAAAGAAAATATATATATTGAACCAATTGAAAAAATTCAATCTAAAAATGATTCTAATATATATATAAATGAACAAGGAATTCTAAAAAATAAAAAATATAATTTCAACAATACAATTGAAGAAAATCCAAATGAATATAATAAAACAAATATGAGTAATCTAAAAGATAAATTAATAGATGATGAAAAAAAAAACTATTTAAATGAAGAAATAAAAGAAGAACAATTAGATACTCAATTTATAAAAACAACAATAATATCTTCTCCAATGAGAAAAAATGAAGAAGAAAATGAAATAGAAGAGCAAATTGATACTAATTTAATTCCAGAAGATGATTTTTCAAAATATATATTTGAACAAATTAATTTATTAAGACAAAATCCAAAACACTTTATTAAAGAAATATCAGATAATAAATCAAAAATAAAAAAAAATAAAAAAAATATATTAATATTTAAATCAACAATAACAGTTGGTTTAACAAAAGGAGAAATTGCTTTTGATGAAGCAATTAAAGATTTAGAAAATACTAAACCAATGAATAAATTAATTTATTTACCTGAATTAAATATTTCTCTTCCTGATAATGAAAATGACTTAATTAAAAAAAACTATTTAAAAGAAAAAGTAAATGAATTAAAACATAATGTAAAAATTCATTGGAAAGAAATTATTAAAATTCCTGAAATTTGTTTTCTTTTAATGGTAGTTAATGATTCTAAAAAAGAAATAGCAATGAAAAGGAAAAGTTTATTAGATCCTGATTTAAAATATATAGGAATTTGTTCTAAAACAATTGGAAAAGATTTTTGTTGTTATTTGACTTTTACTAATAAATTAAAAAAAAAAGAATCAAATTTAAAAGATAAAATAGATTAAAATTTTATTAAAAAAATATAATCATTTTCAAATAAAAAAAATACTTATATTTACTCATTTAAATTATTTGTATTTGTCATATGATTTCTTAATTGATCACATTCTTCAGAATTAAGTAATTGATTATCTGGTTTAACACCTAATTCAGTTACTTTATCTTCTAAATTTAATTTTTTAATTAAAAATTCTAAATTAATACAATTATCTGTTAATTGACCTAAAATTTGTTCTTGACTTTGTATTTTTTTTTGTTGTCTTTTAATAACTTTTTCTGCATCTTGATTATATTTTAATTGTTTATTTGATAAATCATTTAAAGTTTGATTTTTTCTTGTTAAATGATTTACAGAATAAATCATATATTGTGTTAGTATTTGATATGATTTAATTAATTTTAATTCATCTCTTGTAAAATCAAAATAATCATTTTCATCAAAATTTTCATGTGAAATATCTTTTAATAAATCATTTAATTCTGATGTATTATTTGATCTTATTAAATGAACAATATCCATTTTTCTAACATTTTTTGGTTTTATTTTATTTGTTTGTGAAAGGAAAAAATCAAAATTTTCATATTGATTTCTTGAATTTTGATTTTCATTTTGATTTTCTGAATTCATTATTTAATAAAAAATTAAATTATGAATAAATAATATTTTTAAATATTGTATTTAAATGAAAAATTTTAATGAATATAATTTACAAATTCCTTTTTTTAATAAATTATGTGATGAATTGAATATAAAATTCCCTTCAGAAATACAAAAAAAAAGTATAGAAAATATTTTAGAAGAAAAAAATCAAAATTTAAATAAAAGTATAAATATAATAAAATCAGAAGCAGGTTCTGGAAAAACATTAGTATATTTTTTATATTTATTATCTTATTTAGATATAAATGATAATAATTCAATTCAAGTAATTTATCTTACACCAACAAGAGAGTTGGCATTACAAACTGAAGAATATTTAAAAATTTTTGATAATGAAAAAATATTTTATAAAGTTTATATCGGAGGAAAAGCAAATTTACCTGGTAAAATAATAAAAGAAAAATTTAATTTTAAACAAATTCCAAAAATAATTGTAGGAACTTTAGGTAAATTAAATAAAATATTAATAAAAAAAGGGAAATTAATAGGAAATAATATTTTCAATTCATTTAGATTAATAATTATAGATGAAGCTGATAAAATGTTAGATCAAAATAAAAATAATCAATTTGAATTTTTCATAAAATTATTAATAGAAAAATTAAATAAAAACAACAAATCAACAAAAATTATTTTAGGAACAGCAACATTTAGTAAAAAAGAAAAGGATTTTTATGATAAAATACTTAAAAATTACATAAAAGAAAAAAATTACAAATGGATAATAAATAACTCAGAAAACACAAAAATAAAAGAAATAGATAATTTTTCAATCTCAAAGAATATAATAGAATTAATAAAAATAATCCCTGAAAAAAAACATATATCATACTACGAGCAAAAATATTTAATAATATATAATTTATTAAGTTCACTTCAATCACATTATAATCAATGTTTAATATTTTACAACGAAAAAGGAAAAGGAGAAGAACTTTCTATAGATTTAAGAAATTATGGTTTATCAATTTGTTTTATACATGGTGACTTAAATCAAGATCAAAGACAATTAATTTATGAAAAAGTAAAAAATTTAGAAGTTAAAATAATAATATCAACTGATTTATTTAGTAGAGGAATTGATTTAACTGCAGTTAATTTTGTTATTAATATTGATTTTCCTAAAAATAATTTTGATTATTATCATAGAATTGGAAGAACTGGAAGATTTTTTACTAATGGTATTGCTTTAACTTTTGTACAATTTAATGAAAAAGATAAAATTAAAGAATTAAATGGAAATTTTAAAGAAATTATTTCAGAGAATGAAAATGATATTGTTAAAGAAATTGAAAGTTATTTTGTTTTATTAGGAAAAAATGAAAGGTTAGAAGAAAGTCAAATTAATAAAATTAATCTTTTGGAAAATAAAAATGTCAAAAAAGATGATTTTCTTACTCAGAAAAGAAGGAGAAAACAATTTGAGAATGAATCTAATTTTGGTGAATGGAAAGAAGTTAAAGTTGAAAAAAAAAAGATTATATTAAATGAAAAAGAATATTGTAAAAAAGATAATAATCATTTTTGTTTGTATTGTGATTTTTTTAAATTATTTGACTTTTAAAATTTTTTATTTTTTAAACAATTAATTTATTTTAATTAAATTAAATATTATTTATATTTAAATAGAATTTTCCATATTTAATAAAAATATGAAAGGAAAGAAAATTTTTGTTAATAATGGAAATACAATTTCAACACCAAATAAAAATCAAATGAAAAATCAATCAAATTATAATAATAATACAAATCTTCAAGAAGAAAATAATAGATTAAAAATTCAAATTTCACAAAAAAATAAAGAGTTACAAGAATATAAAAAAACATATGAATCTCTTCAAAGACAATTAAATACATTAAAGAGAAATTCAGCAAATAAAAATAATTATAAAAATAATAACTATAATTATTCAAATAGTAATAACTATAAAAGTAATAACTATAATTATTCAAATAGAAATAATAGTAATAATTATAATATTAATATTAGTAATAGAATAAATACAAATAATAATTTAAATGATTCATTTGGTTTTAATGATCCATTTTTCAATAATTTTTTTACTGAAATTGCAAATCCATTTATGGGAGGAATAAATAATGGAAGAATAAATTCTAATCGTAGATTTGATTCAAATAATAATAATTGGTAAAAAAAATAATCAAAATGATTATATTTTAAATAATTTTATATTCGATATATATTAGTTTAATTTTTTAATTATATTTTTTATTCTAAAAAATTATTTTTACTTATTTTTTTATAAAAATAATTTTGAAAACACAAACAAATAATTTTTTTAAAATATAATTATAGTAAAATCAAATTTTTTAAAAAAAAATCAATTTTAAAAAT